>WBZN01001863.1_pt1 | contig 12221 bp, 13 predicted proteins | sample 5204281 | NCBI WGS metagenome assembly WBZN01 (sample SAMN12344347, study PRJNA552823) | activated sludge metagenome | biome: Activated sludge suspended growth; feature: Nitrification reactor; material: Wastewater; isolation source: activated sludge from nitrification reactor of wastewater... | reverse complement strand
AGCCTTCGATTGAGGTGAATGGGATGACGACGATGCGCTTACAACGTTTGCATTTGAGCTCAATGCCTTGCCCACGGACTTTAGCAATGAGTTGTCCGCACTCGCAGCGCGTCTCACTGTCGTGGCACGAAGGGGATGGCAAACGTTTCTCTGTGATCATAGCGGGTGGTCGGTCTCGTTGGTGAAATTGAGAACGATTATTAATATCCCGATCAGCGGAAGAATGTCAAGCCTGGTGAGCAAATTTAATATGACCGCCTCTCTTGTGTGCTTGGCACGTACGCCATAGGTGATTTGGGAAGATGGAGTGGGGGGAAGGATGGTGTATCCCCCGTGTCGACGCGATGAGCGACAGTTGCATTTTATAAACGTGCCGCAGTAGATGAAGCCTTGCGCAAGCACGTTTCCAGTGCGCTATGCTAATCAAGGCGCTCGGATCATTGCGCAGTTTGAACGCCATATGGGTAGGAGGGGTTGCCGTGTCGAGGAGATATCATCTTGCAGTCATGAGCGGGCTGTTCGTGCTCTTGTTCTCGCTCGGATGTGCGACGACAAAGTCTGAGCCGGTTCCCGTTCTCGTGAAGCGAACGCAAATGCAGATGGGAACATTGGTGACGATTACGTCAGTGGCGTCGGATCGCCGGGTGGCGCAGGATGCGGCGTCGGCCGGATTCCAAGAAATTCATCGCTTGGAAGCGTTGCTCAGTACGTGGATTGCTACCAGTGAGCTCTCGCAAGTGAATGCGGCCGCCGGCAGGGACAGCACCGTGCTCAGCCGCGACACGATGAAGGTGTTGGAGTCTTCGCTCGAAATGGCCCGGCTGACGGAAGGCGGGTTTAATATTCTCGTTGGCCCGGCGGTGGAGGCGTGGAGCGTTCTCGATCGGCAGCAGATTCCATCCGAGGCGGTCTTGCAGGCGGTTCGCCCATTGACGGATTTGCGATCGCTGCATCTGAATGCCACGGAGAGAGCAGCCTATTTGGCTAAACCTGGAATGCGGGTGGATGTGGGTGGGATCGGCAAAGGCTTTGCTGCGGATATGGCTGTCGCAGCCATGCAGAAGGCCGGAGCCACTGCAGGGGTCGTGGCCCTTTCTGGGGATATCAGAACCTTCGGCAGGCTTCCAGGCGGGACGAAATTTCCCTTCGGCATCCGGCATCCGCGGCGAGAAGATGCGGTGCTGGCTTTTATCGATCTTCAGGATGAGGCGATTTCGACGGCAGGAGATTATGAGCGGTACTTCGAGCGGGACGGAGTGCGGTATCACCACATTCTCGATCCGGTCACATTGCAACCGGCTCGCGACTGTCAAAGCGTGACCGTGGTTGCTCGCGACGGGCTGACGGCAGATGGCCTGGATACCGGCATCTTTGTGATGGGGCGTGAGCGTGGGCTGGCGTTGGTTGAGCGGTTGCCGGGGGTCGGTGCGGTTATTGTGGATCGTGACGGCAACGTCTGGGTGTCTTCGTATCTCAAGGGGAGGGTGAGGATGAATGATGGTATCGAGTAATTCCATCCAAGGCGGACGTTCAGGGTGGGGCTTCGCTTGTGAGTGGTCCCGGGAATGTACGCTCGCAGGGATCGTGATCGGCCTGCTCCTGTTGAGTGCATGCAGCGGCAGTTCCAAATATTTTCAGGACGCGGTTAACGAGGCGACGCAGGACATGGTGGGAAAACGCTATGGGGCACCGCACAAGACACAGTCAGCTTCAGACGGGGGAGAAATCTGGACCTATTTCGAGCGAGGCAGCGGGACGGCAGGGTTTGGCGGTCAAGTGCGGGGCGGGGGCTGCCGGGCCTATGTCTTGACGTTCGACAAGCAGGCGGTCCTGCGACGCTGGGAGCAGCAACACTGCCAGGGATAATTTCTCCGTCCTACCGGTCCAGGTAGTACCCGAGGGGAATCTGCATCGTGACGGAAGACTTTCCGAGCGGCTGTGACAAGGTGAGAGGGGAGGCCTGGCGAATGGTCTCCAGCGCCGCCTGGTCGAGCAGATCGTGCCCGGAGCTTTTTGCGATGGTGGCGGATGTAATGTCTCCGTCTTCCTGGACTACGATCCGAACAACGACCCGACCTTCCAGTCGTTGCAGCCTTGCCGTGGCGGGATATCGTTTAAGCGCTTCGATACGTTGCAGCAAAGGCCCTGCAAGCCATCCGTAATCCGGTTTTCTGATAGCCTCGGGCGTGCTGCTCGATGGGGCGAGTACTGCCGTTTGAGCTGGGGCTGTAGCCTGTTCGGTGGTGGATGGTACAGTGCTTGTCGGCAAGGATGATTCTGAGGCAAGAGGAGTTTCCGTCGCAGGGGATGGTGCGGTTGGTGTCGACGAGAGGGGCTCAGCGGGTGGTGGTGTCGCATGGAGTGCAGGTTGTGGCTCCGTCTGCGAGACGTCGGGCTCGGAAAGCGGAACCGTACGGGTTGGTTCAAGCAACGGTTGCGGCTTCTGCATCGGTGGGGTGAGGACAGGCGTGACTGTGTGATGGGTATCTGCCGACGGGGAGGATGTGGTAATGGCCGGCATGGTCGGAGGCGCAGCTTGCGAGGGTGTTGGACGTAGAGCCGTCGCGGGAGCTTTACGTTGAGCCGGCCGGATAACAGCAGCAGCAGATGGATGCGCACCGGGTGCCGTCTGGGCAGGCGTCGCCGGAGGTTGAGCGCCGATGACCGTGACATCCCAATAAAAAGACGAGGAGGGAGGGGCTAGGCTGATCTTGGCGGCGAACAGTCCGGCTAAGAAGACGGCCGTGCCATGGAGGCAGAGTGAAATGATCCACCCGCTTGCACGCAGGCGCACGAAGGCGTCCGGCGTGCCGGGATGGAGGCCAGTCACAGGCGCACGACCTCCAGGCTGACGGATTGGAACCCCAGGCCGCGAATCTCATCCACGACCGAGACAAAGCGTTCGAGCATAGTGACTTTGTCGGCTCGCACGACAACGAGCGATTCTCGCGGGTGGGCCAACATCAGGCTCTTGAGGCCATCAGCCGGTACTGGACGATCATTCAGAAACAGGTCGCCGGTTGCGGTCAAGGTGACGACGATGGGAACATCTTTGTGATCTCCGGCTTCTTTTGCCTTGGCCAGATTCACGGGGATTTGGCCCGTGCTGATGAAGGTGGCTGTGGTCAGGACAATGACGAGCAACACCAGCATCACATCCACCAGGGGAATGACGTTGATTTGATTAACCTCGCGTTCCATATTGCACCTTATAGATCGTCAGCAGTTCAGCGACGCGCCGGCGAAGAATATTGTTCATGACAACGCAGGGAATCGCCACGAGTAAGCCGACGGCCGTCGCCTTGAGCGCTAGGCTCAAGCCGATCATGATGGTGTTGACGGCCATTGTCCCGGAAGTCCCCATGGTGTGGAAGGTCATCATAATACCAAGAACAGTCCCCAGCAAGCCGATGTAAGGGGCATTGGCCGCCACGGTGCCGATGATGACGAGGCGCTTGGTCAGCGCCATTTCAAATGTTTGAATGTCTGTGAATTGTGCGAGCTCCACACGCCGATAGTAGAGCCACCGCTCGACCGCGACTGCTACCGACCAGACGCTCAAGGCGATCAGTAGGCCGATGATGCCATATTCCACCGCATTCTTCAGTACGTCCATTCGTCGATCCTCCACCTCTTACTGTTGATGCTCGGCGAGGAAGCCTGCCTCGGCTCCGACAGAACCCCCAGCCTTGCGCGGTTGCGTTACGGAGTTCGGGCATCTGTCAGGCCGGACGAGACGACCGCCTGCGACTCAGGCGGTTGTGGGAACAAGACCGTATGGGTCGCTACCACTCTGAGGGCGATGGCGGTTCCTACCTGATAGATGCTCAGGGATGATTCACTGCTGTGCACGATTTGTCCCGACGGAAGCTGAATCGTATAGACGTTCTCAGACCCCTTGAATTGCCGCGCCAGGATGCGCGCATCGGCGCCTTTGGTCGGGACGATGTGAATGTCGTCGGGGCGAATCATCACCACGACCTGCGCACCTGTGGCCAGATTCTGGGTATTGGGAAAGTCCCCGATTTCGGTCGTCACCAGGTGATTAGCCACGACCCCCGGGATAAAGTCTGCCTGCCCGACAAAGTCGGCGACGAACGGGGTGGTGGGGAGGTGGTAGATCGCTTCAGGGGTATCGAATTGTTCCAGGCGGCCGTGGTTCAGGACGGCCACGCGGTCAGCCATGGAAAAAGCCTCATCGTGGTCGTGGGTGACAAGAATGGCCGTGGTTTTGGTCTGTCTCAGCAGGGCGTGGAGATCTTGGCGCATGCGGCTGGCCATATCAGGGTCGAGATTACTGAACGGTTCATCGAGCAGCAGCAGCACCGGGCGTAGAGCAAGCGCGCGGGCGAGCGCCACGCGTTGCTGCTGGCCGCCGGAAAGCTCATGCGGATAACGGTGTTCCAGCTCTCGCAGTCCCGTCAACGTGAGGAGGTCGTCGACGATCGCATGCTGCTGGGCTCGTGAAAGATGGGTTAGACCGAACGCGATATTCTTATCCACGCGTAGATGGGGAAATAAGGCGTATTCCTGAAAGACCATGCCGATATGACGCTGTTCTGTGGGGATCATGGTGCTCTGCGAAGAGACAAGTTGTCCGGACAGCGCGATACTGCCGGCGGTGACCGGCTCGAATCCGGCGATCGCTCGCAGAATGGTGGTTTTGCCACAACCGGATGGCCCTAAGAGGCAGAGAATCTCCCCTTGGTGCACGGTGAGCGTGATGTGTTCGACGGCCGGCCGGTTCGGCTCATAGGCGCAAGAAACCTCGCGGAGCTCGAGTACGGCTGTGCGTCCGGCCGCCGTCTCCAGAGCGTCCGGGATCAATCCATCAGACTTGGCCTGCCGCTCCTCGGTGTCTGATCCGTTCATGGAATTCACTTGGCGGTCTCCTGCTTACGCCCACGCCAGTCTCTCGAGACCAGCAGCATCAGTGCGGGTAGGCTCAATATCACGATCAACAGGGCGGCAGGCGCCGCCAGTTGGTAGTACTCCTCGCTGGCTTCCAGCCACACGCGGATTGCCAGTGTATCAAATCCCACCGGTCGCAGCAGCAAGGTGGCGGGGAGTTCCTTCATCGTTTGGAGAAACATTAGCACCCATGCGGCAATGAATCCGTTGCGAACAAGCGGAAGGGTCACCCGCCGAAGGCTTTGGTGCGTCGTGCATCCTAAGGTGCGCGCCACCTCTTCTACATTGGGAGTGACTTGTTGGAGAGCCGGCTCCATCGACTGCAGGCCCACAGGAAGAAAATGCAGGATGTAGGCGATGACTAACACCACTACCGTGCCGTACAGCGCCGGCGCGAAGTGGGTGAAGAGCACCAACACTGCCAGAGCGGCTACGGGTCCCGGTAAGGCATAGCCGGCATATGCCGCTTGGAGGCAGGCGATATTCAACCGTGAGGGCCGACGGCTGGCGAGATACGCCAGGGGCAGACCGATGACCACGGCGCCGCAAGCCGCCAGCGACGCGAGAAAACTGCTGTTCCAGATGAAGCCAACAAAACGTGCATCCAGTGCGCCTTGCGAAATGGCCTCGACGCTCCATTGGATCAACATCGCCGCCGGAATGCCGAACGCGGCTCCGAAAACCAGAACCACGTAGCCGGTGATCAGCACCGTCCCCAGAGGGCCAGCATGCTGTCGCGTCGAGCGTCGGTATCGGCCGGATGTCTGATAGAAACGACTGCGCTGGCGAAACCACCGTTCGGTCACAAGAAAGATGATCGCCATCAGGACCAGCAGGAGACTGAGGATGCTGGCGGCAGTGTGGTCGTAGCGGCTGGTCATCTGCTGGTAGACCGCATAGGTGAGTGTCTGGTACCGGAGTAATGAGACCGCACCGAAGTCTGAAATTACATACAAGATGACGAGCGCGAGTCCGGCGGCAATGGCGGGGCGGATGAGCGGGACTGTGACCCGCCAGAGTGTGGCCCAGGCGGAGGCGCCGCAGACACGCGCCACTTCTTCGAAAGAGATATTAAGGCTCAGGAGCGCTCCTCGCACCAGCAGGTAAACGAAGGGAAAGGTGTCGAGGGCCATGATCAGCGTCACGCCGATAAAGCTTTGGGGGGAAAGCAGTCGTGCGTCCTGGCCGAGGAGTGCCTGCCACCACTGTTCGGCAGGGCTGCCCATGCCAAAGAGGTGAGCATAGACATAGGCCAGCACGTAGGTCGGCATGGCGAGGGGCAAGGCAAGTGCCCACTCCCAGATCCGGCGGCCGGGAAATTCATACCGAACCGTGAGCCAGGCCAGAGACAGGCCGAGCACCAGCGTCGTGAGGGCAACGCTGGCGGCCAACGACAGGGTGTTTCCCAGAAGTTCAGGAATCCGCGTGGACCAGAGGCGCGTCCATACGGTTGGCGCCGCCGTCAGCGCCACATAGATGATATAGGCGGTGGGCAAGACCAGGAATGCTGCGGTGAGCAGGCTGATCCATTGCAGTGAAGACGGCAGATGGACTCTTGTGGCGGTAAGCATGCGCGGCCAAAAAGATCAGCGAAGGCCGACCTGCTCGATCAGCGTGAGGGTGGGCTCGCGCAATTCGGCGAGTCGGGCTAGCGGAACGAGTGCCGCGCGGAAGCTGTGTCGATCGATGAGCGCCGGGTCGGCTTTCACGTCAGGATGCAGCGGGTATTCTTTGTCGAGGTCTGCAAACATTTTTTGTCCCGCTTGGGCAACCAGAAATTCGATCAGCAGTTTGGCGCTATCTGCATGTTTCGAGGCGCGGGTGACTCCGATGCCGGTCACATTCATAATGGCGCCCATGCCGCCTTCTTGCTGGTCGGTCATGATAGCGGCGATCGGCGCTGTCGGCTGTGCGGCAAGGTGACGATAGATGTAGTAGTGGTTCACGATTCCCGCCGCGACTTGACCTTTGGCGACGGCCTCCACGATTTGTGAGCTTTTCTGATAGACCTGGGTACCGGCGTTGGTCTTGAGGCCTTGAAGGAATTGTTTCGTGCGCTCATCGCCGAACGTGGCCTTGATGACGGAGACCCCTGCCTGCAGATACTCGCTGCCCGAATTCGGCACGGCGATTTTGTCTTTCCATTGCGACTGGGCAAGGTCGAAGAGAGACTTAATTTGATCGGGCTTTACCAGGTTGGTGTTGTAGACGACGATCCAGAATCGGCCGGAGAGTCCGATCCAGCTGTTGTCGGTCGCACGGAATTGCGGGGGAATGGCCCGCTCAACTTCGCGCATATTCATGGGGCGGAGCAGTTTCAGCTCTCGCGCATGTTCGAGGCTGCCGGCATCGTTGGTCAGGAAAACATCGGCGGGGGTATGGTCGCCTTCGGCCTGCAGTCGGTTGACCAATTCGGTGGTGCCTGAAGACAGAAGTTCGATCTGAATGCCGCTTTTCGACTGGAATTCGTCAAGCACGGGCTTGATCAATCGTTCTGCGCGACCTGAATAGACGACCAGTTTATCGGCCGCCTCCGCGCTCCCCGAAGCCCACTGTGAGAGAACCAACGTTCCGAGGAACAGTGTCAGGGCGAACATGGTGCGAGGGGATAAAGCCATGCGGCATGCCTCCACGTGTGAGGACAGCCCTTCGGGCGTCCTAGTTGAAATTGATAAGCCGTCTCAAGATGATACCGGATGCGAGGGGGGTCCGTCAATGGCGGCAGCGTGCGCAGAGGCCGTACAGTTCCAATCGGTGAGTTTGGATCACAAAGCCGTTTTTTGTCGCGACCTCTTCCTGGAGCCGTTCGATCTCACAATTCTCAAATTCCACAATGGTGCCGCAACCGGTACAGATAAGATGGTCGTGATGACCTTTGTGTGAGATGTTGTCGTATTGCGTCTGGGTGCCGAAGTGCCGGGCTTGGGCAATGCCGGCTTCGCAAAAGAGATTCAGTGTGCGGTAGATCGTGGCAAGACCAAGATGCGGGTCTTTCTTCGCGAGCTGATGATACATGGTTTCAGCCGTGACGTGTTCCTGTCGAAGAAACGCCGTCAGAATCAGCTCGCGCTGGCGGGTCAGCTTCAGTTGATGCTTGGCCAGGTGTTGGCGAAGCACCTCCATTTCTTTGAGGGTTTTGCTCATGGTGTGTGAATCGGCCTGAAAGACGCCCATTAAAGACGAAAGTAGTCCGATGGGTCAAGAGGGTTTACGGGGGTAGATGATCACCGATTGACGAATCGAAAGAGGCCTGTTTATAGTCCTCCCCGTTGCAGCCCAGTTAGAGGAGACTCGAAACGTGCGAAAGTCCCACGAAATGACCGTCGATCGCGCCCTGCTTCTCTATGTGCTCTCCTTGGCTGAGCCGTATGGGCTCTTGAGTGACGTGAAGTTGCAGCAGCTCTGTTTCCTCTGCGAGCTCCAGTTGTTCGGGAAGGGGCTGAAGGGGCTTCATTTTGAATTTGTTCGGTTCGCCTATGGGGCATTCAGTCGGGACCTGGACAATGACCTGACCTCGCTTCGGCGCAAAGACCGGATCGAAAACTTCAGCCCGTCCGACCAGGTTCGCGACGAAGTCCTTCCTCTCCTGATGACGGGAATCGATGGGAATGAGACCAATGAAAAGGTCCGCGACCTGATGCAAGCCGTGATTGCTACGTATGGGCCACAGGATGTCACCGCCATTACGCAATCTGTCGAATCAGTTGAATTGAGTACCCCGCAGCAGCCCGATTTCAAGATTCCCATCCGCGATATTGTGTTTCACACCACGCTCTTGGTCCCTTCCCGTATCGAAGCTCCGGCAGAGTTCCTCTTGCCTGCCAGTCAGTTGGCAAAGCTGAATGTGGCGATGGGGTACTGATGGAGCGTCTGCCAACGGCACGACTCATTCGAGTCTTCATCCTGTAGCCTGCTGTAAGCACGCAGATTCCAGCCATCCGAGGTGGCTTGAAATGCCTAGGCTTTCCCTCGATGCAAGCGTCTCTGGGAACTGCCGGCGTTAACCGCGCTTCGGAAGGGCCAGTGCCGCCTGGATAGTGTGTAACATAGACCCAGTTTCAATCGGCTCCAGCAAACAGTACTCGATGTGAAGCTCGCGTACCACGCGCTGAAATTTCTCGCCTTCCAGCGCAGGTTCATGCAGTGCTGCCGTGACGATCATGCGAGCTGTTGGAAAGGCTTTCCGAAGATCGGCCAAGTCTTCCGGGCCCTGATCGTCGTCCGCGACAAGTCGAGCGATCACAAGGTCCAGTTTGGAAGACGCGGGATGAATGCTGGCGATTTGCAAGGTGGCACTGTGTTGGACGAAGTGTTCCATTCCAGGCAGGGCCAGCTTGATGAGCCGCTTGAGATTCGAGTCGGCGTTAATGATCAGGATATTGGCCATAGTCCCCCGACGCGAAGTAATGATGGGTAGCGAGCTATCGCGGTGTGATCGTCTGTATGGGCATGGTAGGTGGCTGCCTGTTTGGGCTGAGGTGTCGGTGTGAAGACGTACCTCCTCTCCATAAATGGTGGTATCACACTAACTGCTGATCCAGTGCGTATCGAATGAGTTCCGCAGTGGTTCTCATGCCGAGTTTGATAAGAAGCCGGGAACGGTACGTGCTCACAGTTTTGATGCTCAAATTCAGGTGTGCGGCGATGTCGGTCAGGCGCCGGCCCTGTGCAATCCATTGGAGGACCTCGATCTCTCGATCCGAGAGAGCCGCCGGGAGGGCTGCGGCGCTCAGAGCATTTCGGTTCGATATGTTGTCTTGAATAGGCTCCGCATGAGTCGACGGGACGTAGTTCCCGCCGTGCAGGATTCGTGAGACCGCTGTACGGAGCTCCTGCGGACCTGTCTCCTTGGTCAAGTACCCGAGGGCTCCGGCTCGAATGGCCCGGGCAGCATAGTGTTCCTCGGCGTAAATGCTGACAACCAGCACTGCGAGGCCTGGCTGAAGAGATTTGAGAATACGCAGGATTTCCAGTCCCGGCATGTCCGGTAAATTCAAATCCAGAATCACAAGATCCCAGGTTTCCGTGCGAATGCGCTCAATGGCATTCTGCGCGGAGGCTGTTTCGGCGATATGGGGTGTTAATCCGTCCTCGAGGAGAAACTCCTGCAAGAATTCTCTCAGGCCGCGACGGAGCAGGGCATGGTCGTCTGCGAGCAAAATGCGGAGATCGGTTTTGATCGCGGGTAGTTCCTGAAATGCGTTCACAGAAAGGCGTTCCTCCAAAGTGCGTTGCGGGGCTCTGCCCTCTCTCGGTACGGATTGACAGTCTTCACCCGTTCTGCGGGAAAATCCGTGGCCTGGTGCGGGACTATCTCTATCTGAATTGAGTGCGGAGGGATCACTTCGTACGTGCCCATTCATGCCGTCTAGCCGTGGAAATATTCTGTCGGACATCAATGGCCAGACCTCGTTTCTTGGGAACGACTTTCAGGCAAGCTGAAAGTCTGAGGCCTTTCCGTCAATTCCTTAGCCCACGTGCTCAGCCGATTCATTCCCTGGAGCAGGATAAAAAAACTAGGAGAAAATTCCTAATTTATTCCGATGAGAATTACCACGATCGCTGAACGCCGCACTAGAGCTGAAGGGCCCTGTTGTGGCCCTAGATGTATCGCCGGTCAAATTGCGGCAATACATGCGGGTATTTTGAAGCCTGCCGAGGGAGACGAGATATTGCCAAGCGAGGATGGCCGGAGGAGCGTAGTGTGAACGATTAGAGTCGGTACAAGTCCGCGTATTTCTCCTCCAGATAGCGTAGAAACGGCTCCGGGCTCACTCCGGTTCCGGTCACCCGTCGAGCCAGGTGGTCGGGGGTGAACATGCGCCCCCATCGATGGATCTTTTGCTCCAGCCATTGCCGGAGGGGGATGAGCTGCCCCGTTGTGATGTTTTCCTCTAACTGGGGCAGTTCCTGTTTGGCCTGTGCAAAGAATTGTACCGAATAGAGGTTGCCTAATGTATAGGTGGGAAAGTACCCGAAGGCACCCATCGACCAGTGCACATCTTGCAGAACGCCTTCAGCATCCCGCTCCGGCGTGATACCCAGGTAGGCTTGCATTCTGTCATTCCACAGGCCGGGCAAGTCCTCCGGTTGTGCCCGACCCTCGATGAGAGCCTGCTCGATCTCCATGCGCAGCATGATGTGGAGGTTGTAGGTCAGCTCATCCGCCTCTACGCGGATCAGTGAGGGGGTGACACGATTGATCGCGGCATAGAACTGATCAAGGGGCACGGTAGATAGTTGTTGCGGAAAGACCTGTTGCAGGATCGGGTAAAAGCACCGCCAGAATGGGCGGGACCGACCGACGCAGTTCTCCCATAGACGCGATTGGCTCTCATGGAACCCGAGTGAAACGGACTCGCCGAGAGGAGATCCGTAGTATCGGGCGTCCAGCCCTTGATCGTACAGGCCATGGCCGCCTTCATGAATACAACTGAAGAGACATGACGGCAAATCCTTCTCGAAAACTCGCGTCGTGACGCGGACATCCGTGGGGTGAAACGACGTGGTGAACGGGTGGGCTGAAAGATCGAGGCGGCCACGCTCGAAATCGTACCCCATCGCCACGAGGACGAGCCGCCCGAACTCGAGTTGTTTGGACTGATCGAAGCGCTGGTGCAAGCAGCTGTCATCGATGGTGACTTCGCTGCCTTGAACACGCTTGAGGAGTGGGACAAGACGTGCACGGAGTTGCGCTAACAATGGTACGAGTTGAGCCACCGTGGCTCCCGGCTCATAGGTGTCCAGCAGCGCGTCATAGGGTGAGTCCCGGTATCCCAGGTAGTGGGCTTCATCCCGTTTAAGGCCAAGGATCGTCTTGAGTGATGGTAAAAACTTTGAAAACCGGCTCTCTTCACGGGCTGTCACCCATGCTTGCTGAGCCAGAGAGCACTCGCGGCTCAGGCGGATCACAAAGTCGGATGGAAGTTTTTTGGCGCGGCTGAAGTCGCGCCAGGTTTCGCGCAAGAGGGAACGAGAAGGCTCATCCCAACTTTCCGAAGCCTGACCGGTCGTGGGATCGATCCATTCGGCCAGCAGGGCTGCCACCTCGGCGGACATGAGTTTCTCATGTGCGAGGCCTTCCAGCGTCGCAATCTGTTCGGCGCGGGCCGCCCCGCCGCCTGCGGGCATGTAGGTTTCCTGGTCCCACGAGAGCAGTGAAGCCGCGCTCTGAATGCGCCGAATTTCCAAGAGCCGGGTTGTCAGCGGTTCCAAGGTTGCCAGTGTCTTCACCTTCGGGCTCCTTCTTATCGATGTCCGTGGTATGATTCGCGGCCGGCGCGAATTGTCGCACAACTGTCTCTCGGAGT
>WBZN01001861.1_pt1 | contig 12230 bp, 9 predicted proteins | sample 5204281 | NCBI WGS metagenome assembly WBZN01 (sample SAMN12344347, study PRJNA552823) | activated sludge metagenome | biome: Activated sludge suspended growth; feature: Nitrification reactor; material: Wastewater; isolation source: activated sludge from nitrification reactor of wastewater treatment... | reverse complement strand
CGACTGGCACCACGGCGAGGTGGTCTCGCCGGCGCAGGTGAACGGCGTCAATCGCTTCGACATGGACGTCAGCCGGCAGCGGGTACGCCACCTGGTCGAGCGCACCGTCGATCTCTGCTTCCACCACATGACCACGCCGAACTACCCCGGCGTCATCGTCAATCTCGGCGGCGACATGATCTCCGGCGACATTCACGAGGAGTTGTCCGAGACGAACGAGCTCCCGTCGATGCCGGTCGTGCTCGACTTGTTCTCCGTGCTGGTGTGGGCGATCGCCGAGATGCAGAAGCGGTTCGGCCGCGTCTTCGTCGTGTGCGAATACGGCAACCACGGTCGCAACACCAAGAAGCCGCGCGCCAAGCATCGCGCGTACACGAATTTCGACTGGCTGCTCTACAACATGCTCGAGAAGAATTTTTCGGCGGCCGGCGCGGGCGATGTCCGCTTCCTGATCCCAACGAGCACCGACGCCTACTACAGCGTCTACGGCCACCGCTACCTGCTCACCCACGGCGACGCGCTCGGCACGAAGGGCGGCGACGGCATCATCGGCGCCTTGGGCCCGATCCTGCGCGGCGATACCAAGGTGCGGGCGGCGTCGGCCCGCATGGGCATGGAGTACGACACGCTGCTCATGGGCCACTGGCACACGTACATGCCACTGGCACCGCGGCTGATCGTCAACGGCTCCCTCAAGGGCTTCGACGAGTACGCCAAGGACTTCCTGCGCGTGTCGCCGGAGGAGCCGACGCAAGCGCTGTGGTTCTCGCATCCGCGCCGCGGCATCACCTGCCAGTGGCCGGTGAAGCTCGGGCCGGCGCAGCCCGACCCGAGAAGTCGAAGGAGTGGGCGACGTGGGCCGCGTGATCGGCGACGACGATGAATCGTGGGCCGATGTCCACGAGGGCAACATGATGCAGGGCTCCATCAGCCAGTTGAAGGAGCAGAACCCGCCCGGCAAACCGTTCGCGCCGGATCGGGGGCCGCTCGGCTTCTGCGTCGACCCGGCCGAGTACAAGCCCAAGCGGAGGCGGCGGTGCGCGCGAAAGAGCTGACGCGCCGCTCGACGAAGGATCTCGAGCTCCAAGTCAAGGCGGCGAAGCGGCTTCTCGCTCTCGACGAGGCGAAGAACCATTTGCTGCCCTTCGCACGATTCATGATGCCGGATCTCGAAGATCCGGACGACGCCGACAAATCGCAGTACAGCGTCCAGCCGCATCACCGCCTTCTGGCCGAAGCGCTCGAGAAGGTCGAGCGCGGCGAGTGCCTGCGGCTCGCGATCAGCATCCCCCCGCAGTTCGGCAAGAGTCTGATCGCGTCGCGCTTGTTCCCGGCGTGGTACGTGGGCCGCAAACCCGACCGCAAGGTGATCTTCGCGACGTACTCGCAGGACTTCGCGCAGGAATTCGGTGGCGATGTTCGCACCTTCATGCTTTCGCAGTCGTACAAGGCCGTTTTCCCGAAGGTCGAGCTCAAGACCGGGTCGAAGGCCAAGGATCTGCTCTCGACGACGGCCGGCGGGCGTCTTGCATTCATCGGCCGCGGCAGCGCCGGCACCGGCAAATCTGCCGATCTCGTCATCATCGACGACCCGCTCAAGAATGCGGAGGAGGCCGAGTCGCCAACCATTCGTAGGCAGCTGCACGACTGGTTTTCGAAGGTCATCTACACCCGTGCGCGTGTGACGACTGCGATAGTCGTCATCCAGACCCGATGGCACGAGGATGATCTGATCGGGAAGCTCTGCGACCCGGACCACCCTGACCACGATCCGACGCTTGCTCGCGAGTGGACGTACATCAACGTGCCCGCGGTGGTGAGCGATCCGGCACTCGCCGACGCGCTCGACATGACGCTCGATGTCCCGACCGAGCCCAGCGTCACGGAGGCATTCGGCAACAAGCCGATGTCGTCGCTGTGGCCGGCGCAGTTTTCGCTCAAGCACCTGGCATCCGCGCATCGGCTCAATCGGCTGACGTTCAATGCTCTCTACATGGGCCGACCGTCGCCGGAAGACGGCGAGTATTTCCGGAAGGATTGGATGCTCGAGTATTCGCCCGAGCAGCTGCCGAAGAACCTGCGCTACTACGGCGCGTCCGATCACGCCGCCGGCGACAAGCAGCAGAACGATCCGACCGTCATCGGCTGCGTCGGCGTCGACCGCGACGACAACATCTGGATCTTGCCCGACGTGGTCTGGGAGAAGATGGAGACCGACCGCACGGTCGAGGAACTGCTCCACCAGATGAAGACCCACAAGCCGCTGCTCTGGTGGATGGAGTCCGAGCTCATCTCGAAGTCGTTCGGCCCGTTCCTGCGCAAGCGGATGATCGAGACCAAGACCTACTGCACGATCGACCCGCAGACGCCGAGCAAGGACAAACGGCTCCGCGCCCGTGCGATCCAGGGTCGCATGAGCATGCAGAAGCTACGCTTTCCGAAGTGGGTGCCCTGGTGGCGCGACGCGCAGTCGCAACTCCTTAAATTCCCCTTCGGCACCAACGACGATTTCGTCGACTGGCTCTCTTGGATCGGATTGGGCTTGACGAAAGAGATCGCAGCGACGAATGTGACCGAGAATAGGAATGTTGTCCGGGTCGGGTCGTTCGCGTGGGTCAAGGCGGAATCCCGCCAGCGTGAGCGTGCCGAGGCCCTCAAGAAGCTTTCCGCCGGTTGGTGAAAGATGTGTCCTCCTGACGTTCGACGCGCGCCAACAGACGAGGAACTAGCCAGGAACCGCATGCCCGCTCCGAGCCGCAAGGCGTTCATCGACCACCAGAAAGATCCGCCGCCCCCGCGTACGTCCATGCCGCGGCGGGACGCTCACGCTGGAGTACGGGGATGACCGAAGCGCTCGAGCCGGTCCAGTCGAGCGGCATTGCCCGCGAGACGCCGGAAGTCGACCAGGCGCGGGCCGCGCTGGTTAAGCAGTGGCTTTCCGACCTGCAAAGCGCGGAGAACCACTGGAAGCCCGTCTTCGACCGGATGCGCGAGGACATGGAGTACGTCCGGCTCGGCGCGTCGAAGGCGTGGGTGACGGGCCGCAACTACACCGTCCCCATCATCAACCGGCACATCAACCGCGCCGTGTCGACGCTCTACGCGCGCAATCCGAAGGCCAAGGCGAAGCTGCGCGATCGGGTCTGGTACAAGCTGTGGGACGAGGACCCGGGCTCGCTGCAGGCGGACATCGCCGTCATGCAGCAGACCGGCATGCCGACGCCGATGCTCGCGGAGATCCAGCAGGTAGAGCAGCAGAAGCGCATGCTCACCGGCGTCGCGCGCACGCTCGAGGTGCTGTTCAACTACTTCACGAGCGAGCAGAGCGCGAATTTCAAGCTGCAGATGAAGCAGCTCGTGCGCCGCACGAAGACGACAGGCGTGGGTTACCTGTGGCTCGACTTCCAGCGGATTCTTGAGAAGAAGCCCGACATCGTCGAGCAGATTGCCGACGTAACGTCGAAGCTCTCCGCGGTCGAGCGCATGGCCGCGGACGCGCAAGACGGGATCACCGAGGATAGCTCCGCCGAAGTCGAGCAGCTCCGCACCTCCCTCGCCGACCTGCAGAACCAGGTCGACATGATCGTTCGCGAGGGGCCGGTGTTCGACTTCCCGAAGTCGACCGACATTCTCGTCGATCCGTGCTGCTCGCAGCTGCGCGGCTTCATCGGCGCTCGCTGGATCGCGCGCAAGTTCGACATGGACCCGAAAGAGGTCCAGGAGGTCTACAAGGTCGACGTCCGCAACAGCTACAAGAGCTATACGGAAGACGGCAAGGAGAAGGTCGCGGAAGGCGCCGCCGACAAGGGCAAAGCGCGGGTCTACGTCGTCTTCGACAAGAAGCTGCAGCAGACGTTCGCCGTGTGCGAGGGCTACCCCGATTTCCTGGCCGAGCCCGCCGCCCCTCGCCCGCAGCTGGAACGCTTCTGGCCGGTCTTCGTCCTGTCGTTCAACGACGTCGAGGCAGAGAGCGCGAAGCCTGACGCGGCCGACGCCAGCATCTACCCGCCAAGCGACGTTCATTTCCTCAAGTCGACGCAGGACGGCTACAACAGCGCTCGGCAGGGACTCCGCGAGCACCGGCACGCCAACCGGCCGAAGTACGCGACGGCCAAAGGGCGGCTCGAGGAGCCGGACAAGGCGGCGTTGCAGTCGCATCCCGCCAACGCGATCATCGAGCTGAATGCGCTGGCGTCCGGTGAGAAGGTCGCGGACCTGCTCCAGCGTTTCGACACGGTGCCGATCGACCCCGCGCTCTACGAGACGGCGTCGTTCATGGACGACCTGTACCGCGCCGTCGGCTCGCACGAGGCGCAGCTTGGCGGCACGTCGGGCGACACGGCGACCGAGGTGTCGGTGGCCGAGTCGGGTCGCATGGAGTCGTCGTCCTCGAATGTCGACGACCTGGACGAGTTCCTTTCCGAGACCGCGCACGCCACCGGGCAGCTCATGCTCATGGAACTGTCGCCGCAGACGGCGATGAAACTCGCCGGTCCTGGCGCGCAGTGGCCTGAGCTGAACCGACAGCAGATCGCCGAAGACTTGGAGCTGCAGATCAAGGCCGGCTCGAGCGGACGCCCGAACCGGGCCGCCGAGCTCGCGAACATGGAACGCGGAATGCCGTTCCTCATCCAGATCCCGGGGCTGAACCCCACTCGCCTGGGCGAGAAATACAGCGATCTGCTCGAGCTGAGCGACGACGGCGGAAAGGACTTCTTCCTGCCGTCGATGCCATCGATCGTGGCGTTGAATGCGATGGCTTCGAAGCCCTCCCCGCAGCCCGGCAACGGCGATCCGGCTTCCGATCCGGGCGCGCAGGGCGACGCCGGCGCAGAGAACGCGCCAGCCGCGGGCGGCAACGAGCAGCAGTCTCAGCCGGCGTATCCGGCCGACGCCGGTGTCCCTCCGGGGGTTTGACCCTGCTGTTGAATTGTGCGAATACTTTCCTTCGACGTAGGAGTTAAGGCATGGCCGAGCCCACCGACGGCACAAAGATCCACTTCAACTCCGCATGCTTGGACATGCAGGACTTGACGCCGAGCGACAGCACGACGCTGTCGCCGATGCCGCGCGGGTTTTTCGTCAAGGGCACGTCCGGGGATGTGACGGTCGTCACCGCCGGCGGCACCACGATCACGTTGCCGGCACTGCCGCTCTACGCGACGGTCTCGTGCGTCATCAGCAAGGTCATGGCGACGGGCACCGACGCGGTGGACATCGTCGGGATGTACTGAGCGCATGCCCCGGATTCGTTTCGGATCGCATCGACACGGGTTTCACTCGGCCGGTTCTCCGACGCCCGCGCCGGATCCGGAGATCGTCGTCACCGGCAACGGCGGCGTGTCGATCACGAACGGGGATGCGTCGCCGTCGGCGACCGACGGCACCGCCTTCGGAAGTGTCGACGAAGGCGCGACTGCGATCACCCGCACGTACGCGGTGACCAACACCGGAGGGCCGAACCTCACGACTTCCGGCATGACGGTTCCGACCGGATTTACGATCGCGTCTCCCCTCGCAAGCGTTATCGGACCTGGCGCCACTTCGACGTTCACGGTCCAGCTGGACACGAGCGTCGTCGGCGAGAAGACCGGCGACGTGTCTTTCACGACCAACGACAGCGACGAGAACCCGTTCGCGTTTGCGATCTCCGGCACGGTCGGTGCGACCGCCCCCGCCCTGGATGTTTCTTACAGCGGGTTTCCGCTCACGAACGGAGATCCGTTTCAGATCAATTTTGGCACGACGACAGTCGGCGCCGGCGCCATCGACTATGTGTTCCGCGCTACCAACGTCGGTTCCGCGGTCTTGAATGTGTCGAGTATCACGGTCCCCGACGGGTTCAGCTTGGTCGAGGGCGTGACGGGTGTGATCGAAGTCGGAAACTACGACGACTTCACGGTACGGCTCGACGACTCCGTTGCCGGTGGGAAGGCGGGCGCCGTCACGTTGCTGAGCAACGATCCAGTCAACAACCCGTTTATCGTCAATGTGCGCGGCACGGTCGCAGACCCGCCCCCTCCGCCTCCGCCTCCGCCGCCTCCGCCGCCCCCGCCTCCGCCTCCGCCGCCTCCGCCGCCCCCGCCTCCGCCGGACGTGTCGCTTACGGCTCCGACCGCCGGCGGCACGAGCACGAGCGTTCCGGTCACGGTGAGCGCAACGGCGACCGCGAACAGCCCGGCCACGAGCATTACCCAAGTCGAATTCTTCGCGGGCGGCTCATCGATCGGCGTGGACACGTCGTCGCCGTTCTCGGTCTCGTGGTCGCCGGACAACGGCACGTACACGCTCCAGGCCCAGGCAACCGACAATCTCGGCGGCACGGCTCTGTCGACGACGCTTTCGCACACGGTCACGGTCAGCCCGCCCTCGGGTACGGCCATCGCGGATCTCGCCTACTTCAACGACACGTCGTCGTCGATCCCGGCGAATGCCGTCACGCGGATGTTCGGGCACCAGTACCGCGAGGGCGACGTTCCGGCCGGGGAGTATCCGCAGTTCGAGCTCGAGGACGGCACGCCCGTCCCGTCGAACACGGACATGGCGACTCCGTGGCCGGACGGATCGCTGTGCAACGCGTCGCACACCCTGCGCGTTCCAGTGGGTATCTCTGCTCTCGTTCGCACCTTCACGATCTCAGGCACTACGATCACGCTCGCCAACCAGACCGGGCTGACGAACGGCGATGCGGTCGTCCTGAAGTCCAGCCAGGTCATGCGCCGTCCGTTCCGCGCCTGGAAAGTGTACTACGTGCGCCTCGGCGCCTCGAACACCGCGACGATCCATGCGACCGCGGCCAACGCGATCGCGGGCACCAGCGCAATCCTTCCGTCGACCGTCGCGGCCGATGCTGGCAGCGGCACGTTCAGCCTCTGCCCGGCGCTGAAGATCAAGATCAAGAACGGCGGCTCCGCGCCGGCTGCGAGCGGCTTCGACACGACGACGATCACGTCCAACTCCGACCTGAAGCTCGAGGTGGTCGGCGCGCTCGAGCTGAGCGGGACCTACACGTCCTCGGTGAACACCGGGATCAGCGACGGCGGGCTGAACGTTTTTGCGGTCGCCGACGGCCCGGTCTCACGCACCTACCGCGTCTATCAGGAGTTCAACAACGGCTCCGATCACGCGCATTTCGGAGCCAACTTCTACCTGCAGATCCTGAAGAACAGCTCCGGCGGTCTTTACGGCATCCGCTGCTGGCCCGATCTGCATAACGGCTGGGACGACGTGACGACCCCGAAGATCAAGACCCTCGGCATGGCGTCGATTGTGCTGAAGGACGGTGCGTCGACGGTGGTCACGCCGCAGATCTGGTGGGCGGCTCGGACGTTCACGGCTTCCGGCGGCGTCCTCACGTCGAGCGTCGTGTTCGAGGACCCCGGACAGGGTGACACGACATTCCCGAAGTTCCCGCCGGTGAAGATCACGACGACCGGCACGCTGCCGACCGGGCTCACGCCGAATGCGTTCTACTGGATGCGAGCGAGCATTCTCGGGACCACCTTCACGCTGCACACCACCTACCGAGATTGCGTCACGAACGTTAACGCGGTGGCGGTCACTGGATCTGGCAGCGGGACGCATTCGTTCGCCGTGTGTCCGTGGGTCGACAGCTACGCGATCGGCCCCGGCGTCGTCGGGACGGATGGCGAGTACAATTTCATCCAGGGCACGAGCGGGACCGGGACGGAGGCCGCCGGCCAGATCTTCCAAGACACGGAATATATCTGGTCGACAAGGGCTTGGGGTTCCTACCGCACCGACTCCTTCTGCGCGCACATCGAGGATCGCGCTTTCTGCCTCCAGACCGCACACGCCCTGCAGGCCAGCGGCACGACCGGCGCCGCCCCAATGATGAGCAACGTCGACAGCTGGACCGTGCGCTACATGATCCATCGGAACTCGCGTCGTGGCTACAAGGCGGTGATCGCCGGCAACGACACAATCCGATTCGGCGTTCGCAAGAAGTCGACGCGGACCATCGTCAACACTCAGAACGCCACCTATACCGGCATGGGGACGGCGAAGCTCACTCACACCGTCTATCCCGGCTACGACGACTCGAAGTGGCTCAACGCCAACATCCCCGACACGTCGGCGATGGTGATGAAGGACTATTTCTGGACGCATGCGCCGGGTATTGCGCCGGCGGGCTTCTTGGTCCACGGCGAGCCGCAGTATCTCGACAAGATGCACGCGATTGCCGCCTCGGCGATCACGCATCGCTACGCAGATCCCATCTACGACATCTACCGGACGCAGAACATCGGCGGGACGCTCTACTACAACGTCCTGTCGAACGCGCACGCCGAGCGCGAGTCTTCGTGGATCATCCGTGACGTGGCCTATCCCGCGCTGATCTCCCCGGAGACGTGGCAAGGCGTGCCGATTCGGCAATACTTCAAGGACATTCTGACGAGAGACGCCGACGCAACGCGAGCGAAGAAGGCGACACTCACCGCGTTCTCGCAGTCGATCAAGTGGCCGAAGTACCATGTGCCGTCGGGCGACGCCGGCATGTCGACGTGGTCGACCATGTTCCTCGTCGGAGCGCGCATCATCGCCTGGATGGCGACGCGCGACGCTGACATCAAGGCGGAGATCGAGGAGCGCCTCGTGTTCTCCGACAACGTCCGAACTCTGTATGGGTGCCCGCAGGTCGATTGCTTCATCTACTACATCGTCCCGCCCGCGACGAGCTGGGACAACATCGAGGCGGCTGGCTCATTCGGCACGATCTCGAGCACGCCCGACGACAACAAGATTCGGGTCCTCTGTCACATCGGCGTGTCCTCCTATTCCACGTTCCAGGCGGGCGACACGATCACGGGGGCGAGCTCGGGCGCACAGGGCATCATCTATGATCTCACATCGTCCGTCACTTCGTCGGCTTTGATTCGGATCTGGTCCCCGACGGGCACGTTCACTGTTGGCGAGACGGTCACCGGAGCAATCAGCGGGTCGGCCACAGTCACGAATGCGCTGATCACATCGATCAGCGGTGTGGCGCTTTCGGAAGTCCCGATAGGGCCGATCGCAAATGGCGCTCCGTTCATCGCCGACTTCCCGGCGATCCCCGGACTTGCGGTCGATACGACCTATTACGTCAAGGATTGGAACTCGACGAACAAGACGTTCCGCCTCTCCACTTCGTCAGCGCTGACCGACACGGTCGAGCTCACCCTGCGCGTTCTACTCGCGTACGGGGCGCAACTGCCATTCACTATCGGCGACACGGTCACGGGCGCAACATCCGGGAAGACAGGCGTCATCGCGGAGAAGGTGTACTGGTTCTCAAATGGCGCCCTGTACCTGTCCGGCACGAGCGGTCTCTTCACGCCGGGTGAAACGATCACGGGCGCGCTCGGTGGAAGCGCGACCGTTGTCGGGTCGGAAGGTGGGTGGCAGACCTCGACGCAGACTGGCGGCTTGCGCACCGGAGGATCGACGACGGTCTACTCGTCCCAGCCGGAGCAGTCGGCGGCCACTTTCTACGCCTTGGCCGGCTACACGAAGTGGGCGAAGGCGGCCGGCTTCACGATCCCGGCCGGTCTCCTCGAGTCCTATGAGGCGTTCGAGACGGCGTCGGGATACCCCGGCGGCCCGATCAATTTCGACACCAACACCGCCTACAACTTCAAGAAGACCTTTACGTTCTGAGGAGTGCGCGCATGGCATACACGGTTACCGCGATAGATCCCGTGCTTGGCGGCCAGCTTCTCCGAGTCAAGTACACGCAGGATGGCGGCGCCGAGCGGCGCGCTTTCTTCTCCGCGGCAGACCTTCGCCGGACGACCAATGCGATGTCTTTCGAAGATGCGCTCCCGATGTGGGCGCGAGCGCGAGCTGCCGCGAGCGCGGTGAAGCTCAAGGACATCACGCTGGCGCAGTTCAGAACGCTCATGGTGGGGCAGACGATCCCTGCCGTGTCGACGATCGACGCCGCGAAGATCGTGGACGGAGTCTGACACCATGGCGATGGCGAACCTGCCCAATCCGATCCCGCTTTGGGACATCACGTCCGACTACTACGGCCCCGCCCTGGTTGCGACCGGCTTCGTGATCGACGCGGCGAGCGAGAAGGCCGGACACATCATCCAGGCGCCGAAGACCGGCAACATCAGCAAGGTCGGTTTCTACGTCGCTGCGCACACGACAGGCGCAACGCTTGACGTGCGCCTCGAGACGGTCTCCGGCACTACCGGGATGCCAACCGGGACGCTGTTTGGCACCAACACGTCCGGCACCGTCGCGACGACCGCGACAGGTTGGTACGAGTGCACTCTGACGGCCGCCGCTGCTGTGTCGAAGGGCGATCGCATTGCACTTGTCGTGGCCCAGCCGTCTACGAGCTCCGGCAACTGCGCGATCGGAGATCACTCGTGGTTCTACCCCGGCCAGTCCAACAACTTCCCGAAAGGCGCCAACTACGTCTCGAGCTGGGCGATCCAAGCTTCGCTTCGCCGGCCGGTGATCTATCCGGTGTACGATGACAACACGTATGGGTTCATCCCGAAGAACCTGCCGATCACGGCGATCAGCACGTCGTTCACTCTGAGCACGTCCACGACGCCCGACGAAGTCGGGAACCGCTTTGTCCTCGACGTGCCGACGCGCGTTGCAGGGGCTCGCCTGTACATGAACCCGGGCGGCGATGCGAAGGACTTCACTCTCAAGATCTACGACAACTCCAACACGGTTGTCGCCACGGAGACGTTTGACTCGTCTCTGTTTGCGTCCGGCTACGGAATGTGGATGGACGTGTTCTTTGACGCCGCCGTCGATCTTGTCGCCGGCACGTATCGGATCACGGTGCTGCCGACGACGACAAGCAGCATGACGATCATTCATTGCACGATGCCGAGCGCGACGGGGGTTCGCAGTGCAATGCCAGGCGGCGAAAACACGTATTGGACGGAGCGCACCGACGCCGGCGCGTGGACCGACACCAACACCAGATTCATGGGACTGACGCCGCTCGCATCTGGATTCGATGACGGCGCCGGAGCCGGCGGCTTGGCCGCGAACCCCATCAGAGGATTTGTGGTATGACCAAGCATCTTGGCGATTTCGACGCGTCGGCCGTCATCTACGGCAAGTTCACGACGTTCCGTCCGAGCACGGGCGCGGCCTACACGCTCGGCGGTACGCCAGCGCTGTCCGTCTACAAGGACAACAGCACGACGCAGAGCACGACCGGCGTCACGCTCACGGTCGATTTCGACAGCGTCACGGGCCTGCACCATTTCGCGATCGACACGAGCGCCGACGGCACGTTCTACGCCGCGGGGTCATTCTTCGACATCGTGATCACGACCGGCACCGTCGACAGCGTGAGCGTCGTCGGCTCTGTGGTCGGCAGCTTCACGCTCAGGAAGACCTCGGCGCTCAAGCCGACGACCGCGGGCCGTACCCTCGACGTGTCGAGCACCGGCGAGGCCGGCGTCGATTGGGCCAACGTCGGCAGCCCGACGACGACTCTCGCGCTCACCGGGACGAGCATCAGCACGGTGGCGGATGGAGCGCTGACCGCGGCCAAGTTCGGCAGCCTCACGGCGCCGAGCGCCGTGCCCGCCGCGGCTCCGACCCTGTTCGACGCCATCGCTTGGCTGTTCACGCTGGGCCGCAACAAGATCACACAGACCGCGACGACGCAGCTTGTACGCAACGACGGCGACAGCGCCACCATCGGCACGTCGACCGTCAGCGACGACGGCACGACGTTCACGCGCGGGAAGTTCACCTGATGGCCGTCGACACTCGCAACAAGCGAGCGTCTTGCATCGCCTTCTCGCTGCCCCGTGGTCGGGTCTACCCGAACCCGGACGGCGACCTCGCGACCAAGGCCGACCGGCAGCAGACCGCGTTCTCGTACTCCGGCATCGACGCAGCGGCCGGCGGCGGCATCAGCCCGAACATCACGCTCGGCTTCCGCTTCGGTGTTGGTTGACAGAATGTTGAAAGTTGCGGATATTCCCATTCACTAGGACTTGACGCCTATGACGCAGGTCCGAAGCTAGGAGGCATGAATGCCGGATTCGCCCCCGGACGAGATCAAGAATACGACGCCGGAGACTCCGGTCTCCGAGACACCCAAGGCGGAAACTCCCGCGGTTTCGCCACCCGCGGATGGACAGGACGGAAAATCTCCGACTTCGACGCTCGACGCCGTCATGGCGGCGATCAAGCCGAAGACGGAAGCGGGATCGTCCGACGCGAAAGTCGCCGGG
>WBZN01001858.1_pt1 | contig 12234 bp, 8 predicted proteins | sample 5204281 | NCBI WGS metagenome assembly WBZN01 (sample SAMN12344347, study PRJNA552823) | activated sludge metagenome | biome: Activated sludge suspended growth; feature: Nitrification reactor; material: Wastewater; isolation source: activated sludge from nitrification reactor of wastewater treatment... | reverse complement strand
AGGCGCAGCTCGATCGGTTCATGCTCAAGATCAAGGTCGGCTATCCGAGCAAGGACGACGAGGTCCGGATCCTCGATCGCATGGCCGGCGCCGGCGCCGAGCCGACCGCGTCCAAGGTGATGGGCACCGACGAGATCCTCGCGGCGCGCGAGGTCGTGCGGCAGGTGTTCGTCGATGACAAGGTCAAGCGCTACGCCGTCGACCTCGTCGCGGCGACGCGCGATCCGAAGGGCTCGAACCTCCCGGCGCTGGCGACGCTGATCGACAACGGCGCCTCGCCGCGCGCCTCGATCTCGTTGATCAAGGTCGCGAAGGCACAGGCCCTGCTCTCGGGGCGCAGCTACATCTCCCCTCACGACGTCAAGACGATCGCCCACGACGTCCTCCGGCATCGCGTCCTCGCGAGCTACGAGGCCGAAGCCCAGGGCAAGACCACCGATCACGTGATCGCCCAGATCCTCGAAAACGTCCCCGTTCCCTGACCGCCATGCTGCCCGCGGAGATTGCGCAAGCGGTCAAGCGCATCCAGTTCGTCACCGGCCGTCACGTCTCGGACGTGATGGCCGGCGCCTATCTGTCGGTGTTCAAAGGCCGCGGCATGGAGTTCGATGAGGTGCGTCCGTACGTCCCGGGTGACGACGTGCGCACGATCGACTGGAACGTCACCGCGCGCACCGGCGAGCCGCACGTCAAGCGGTTCGTCGAGGAGCGCGAGCTCACGGTGATGCTGCTCGTCGACGTCAGCGCGTCCCAGGACTTCGGCTCGGGCCGGCGCAGCAAGCTCGAGGCCGCCGTCGAGCTCAGCGCGCTGCTCGCGATGAGCGCGGTCGAGAACGGCGACAAGGTCGGCCTGCTGTTGTTCCACGGCGGCGCGGACAAGTACATCCCGCCCCGCAAGGGCGGCAAGCACGCGCTCCGTGTGGTGCGCGAGGTGCTCGCACGCGGCCAGGAGACCGCCGCCGGCCTCACCACGCGCAAGTCGCTGCTCGAGCTGCCGCGGCTGGTGCGGAAGTGGTGGGCGAAGCTGCAGGACAAGACCCGCGCCGAAACGGAGCCCGGCGGCCTCCGCCGGACCGGTGACGACACCACGCGGCGTGCCACGAGCATCGCGGCCGCGCTCGAGTTCTGCCGCCAGGTGCTGCCGCGCCGCGCCGTGCTGTTCCTGATCTCGGACTTCCTCGACGACGGCTACCTCCAGGTCTTGCGTCACGCCAACCGCAAGCACGACGTGGTCGCCGCGCTGATCACCGATCCACGCGAGGCCGCGATGCCTCCGGCCGGGCTCGTCACGCTCGAGGACGCGGAGTCAGGCCGGGTCCGGCTCGTCGACACCCGATCGAAGACGTTCCAGACCGACCTCGCCCAGCGCGCGAGCACGCGCCAAGCCGAGCTGCGCGACCAGCTGCGCGCGACCGGCATGGACCTCGTCGTGTTCGATGCGTCGGGCTCGATGGTCGATCCGCTGCTGAAGTTCTTTCGCGAGCGCGAGCGGAGGTTGCGCCGATGAAGCGAGTCCTGATCCTGCTCGCGTTCGCCGGGTGTGGCGACCGCGTGTCCACCGACAGCTCGGACCACGAGGTGATCACGCCGGCCAAGGACGCGATCACGAAGACCACCGAGAATGGCCCGGTCAAGGCGACCGTGCGGGTGTGGCCGGCGAAGCCGGCGCTCGGCGATTCGATCTACGTGCGGCTCGAGATCGAGGCCCCCGCCGGCGTCAGCATCAACGCACCGTTCCAGGAGGCCGGCGATCAGCGCCTCGGGCGGTTCCGCGTCGTCGGCTTCGTGCGGGACTCGGAGCGCAAGCCGAGCGGCGGCCAGCTCCAGGAGCAGACCTACACGCTCGAGGCACCCGCGAGCGGACGCCAGCGGATCCCGCCGCTGCGGCTCGAGATGGTCGACGCTCGCGATGCACGCGGCTCGGCCGATGCGACGAAGCCGCAGGAGCTGCTGACCGACGAGATCTCGCTCGACGTCGCGCCGGTGCCCGCCGAGGTGGCCACCAAGCCGCTGATGCCCGGCGAGGGCGAGCTCGATCCGGATGTCGGCAAGACCAGCTGGGTCCTGATCGTCGGGCTCGCGGGGCTCGTGCTCATGCTCGGCTCGGGTTCGATCTTGCTGGTGCGTGCGCTGCGCGCGCGCCGGCGGATCGCCGCCCAGCGTTCGGCCTACGATGAAGCGGTCGCCCAGCTCCGCGCCCTCGAGGAGCGCGGCGCTCCCGACACCTCGGACGCCGACGCCTGGTTCGTCAAGCTGTCGTCGATCGTGCGCGGCTACCTCGAGCACCGCTACGACATCCGCGCGCCCGAGCTGACGACCGAGGAGTTCCTGCTCGTCGCGACCGCGCGTCCCGAGCTGACCACGGAGCATCGCGGCCTGTTGACCCTGTTCCTCGAGCGCTGCGATCGGGTCAAGTTCGCGGGCTACCGGCCGGACGCCTCCGAGTCGATCGCGACCCTGTCCGCCGCGCGCGGGTTCGTCGAGGATACGCGCCTGCGTGAGGCGGTGGCCGCATGAAGCCGTTCGGGATCGAATTCGCGGAGCCATGGTTCCTGCTGCTCGCGCTGCTCGCCGCGCCCGCCGCGTGGTGGTCGGTCCGCAGCTCGGGACGCGTGGTGTTCTCGTCGCTGCGTGCGCTCCCTGCCGGGGGGCACACCTGGCGAACCCGGCTCGCGTGGCTGCCCGACGCGCTGACCGGCCTCGCGGTGATCGGGCTGGCGATCGCGGTCGCCGGCCCGCGCAAGGGCGACGAGACGTCACGCGTTCGCCGCGACGGCATCGCGATCATGATGGCGATCGACGTCTCCGGCTCGATGAAGGCGCTCGATCTGTCGGAGAAGAACCGCGAGCTGACGCGGCTCGATGCGGTCAAGGAGGTGTTCGAGAAGTTCGTGCTCGGCGGCAAGGGGATCGATGGTCGCGTCGACGACGCGGTCGGGCTGGTCGCGTTCGCGCGCTACGCCGACACCCGCAGCCCGTTGACCCTCGATCACGGCAACCTGGTGACCGCGGCGCGTCAGCTCGAGTTCGCGCAGGAAGACGAGGACGGCACCGCGATCGGCGCCGGGCTGGAGCTCGCCGTCACCCGGCTCCAGGAGTTCAAGCCCAAGGAGCGCGGGGTGAGCCGGGTCGCGATCCTGCTCACCGACGGCGAGTCCAACGTCCACGACATCGACGAGGACACCGCGATCGACGACGCCGTGAAGGCCGGGATCAAGGTCTATACGATCGGGGCCGGCACCACGGGCATCGCCCCGATCCGGGTGACCCGGCGCGATGGCGGCAGCGACCTGATGCAGATGCAGGTCTCGATCGACGAGACCACGCTGCGCAAGATCGCCGACAAGACGGGCGGCAAGTACTTCCGCGCGACCGACAACGCGAGCCTCCGCCAGATCTACGCGCAGATCGACACGTTCGAGCGCAGCTCGATCGAGCAGGAACAGTTCTCCGAATATCACCAGTACTACGCGCAGCTCGTCGCGATCGCGATGGGGCTCGTCGTGCTCGCGCTCGGGCTGCGCGGCACGATCCTGCGGAGGTTGCCGTGATCGAGTGGAACTGGGTCGAGGTCAGCCGGATCCACCTCGTGTGGGTGGCGCTCGCGATCGTGGTCGGGCTCGCGACCCTCGAGCTGCGATCGCGCGGCGCGATGGCCGCGTTCCTGTCGCCCGTGATGCAGCGCCGGCTGACCGCGCAGGCCAGCGTCGGCCGCGTCGTCCTGCGCCTGTCGCTGGTGCTGCTGTCGATGCTCGCCGCGATCGGCGCGCTGATGCGGCCACAGGCGCGCGGCGTGGTCGACACCGTCACGGCGTCGCAGGCGTCGGCCGATGTGGTGTTCGTGCTCGACACCTCGCGGTCGATGCTCGCCGAGGACACCGCGCCGAATCGCCTCGCCCGCGCGAAGGCCGAGATCGGTCAGCTCGTCGGCAGGCTCGAGGGTCAGCGGGTCGGGCTGATCGCGTTCGCGGGGCGCGCCGCGCCGGTGTGCCCGCTGACGCCGGACCACGCGTTCTTCACCACCGTCCTGTCGACCGTCGACACCAGCGCGACCGGCAAGGGAGGCACGCGGATCGGCGAGGCGATCAAGGTCGCGTTGCGCGGGTTCGGGCCGTCCTCCGGCGCGAAGCTGATCGTGCTGATCACCGATGGTGACGATCAGGATCCGTACTCGGAAGAGGCCGCGAAGGCGGCACGGGACGCCGGGGTCAAGGTCATCGCGATCGGGTTCGGGAGCGAGCAAGGCAGCCAGATCACGCTCACCGACCCAAAGACGGGCGCCAAGAGCACCCTGATGCATGACAACGTGCCGGTGATCAGCAAGCTCAACAGCGAGCAGCTGAAGAAGGTCGCGGTGATCACGGAGGGTGTCTATATTCCGGCCGGGACCTCCGCGCTCGACCTCGACTCGATCGTCGACGGCTACATCAAGCCGATGATGCGCGAGAGCTCGGACGCGGCGATGCGCGTGATCCCGGCCGAGCGCTACCCGTGGCTCGTGTTGCTGTCGCTCGGGTTCTTGATCGCGGCGCTGTGGGTCGGCGCCGGTGCGGGCGATCGGAGGGTCGGATGAAGCACCTGTGGATCCTGCTGATCGTCGTGAGCTGCGCGCGTGGCGAGCACCGCGATGCACGCGACACCTACAACCAGGGCGTGGCCGCGCTCGCGAAGTCCGAGTTCGAGACCGCGGAGAAGCTGCTGCTGGAGGCGCGCAGCCAGGCGGGCGTCGACCCCGAGCTGCGCTTCCGCGCCGCGTACAACCTCGGCCTCGCGTACGCCGCGCACTCCGACAAGGCGAAGCTCGGCAAGGAGCCGGATCTCGAGAAGGCGCTCGAGCTCGCGCAGTCCGCGGCGTCGTGGTTCGGCGACGCCGCGCGCCTGCGCAAGGAGGACGCCAACACCCAGGCCAACCTCGCGATCGTGCGCGCGCGCGTCCAGGCGATCTCCGACGAGCTGCGCAAGTCGGAAGGCACGCTCGAGAAGCGGCTCGATGTCTTGATCGGCGACCAGCGGGTGGTCCTCGAGGATGCCCGCGGCGCGTGGCTCTCGATCAAGCAGGCCGGCGGCACCGATCCGCTCGCCCAGCAGGGCTCGCTGACCCACCTCGCGGACCGCGAGCGCGGCATCGTGGCCGAGGCCGGCGTGCTCGGTGACCTGGCGGCCGACGAGATCGACGCGATCGGCAAGAAGTCCGATGACAAGCGCACCGACGATGAGAAGATCCGCGTCGTCCAGCTCAAGAACCTCGATCTCTACCTGCTCGAAGGCCGCGCGCGGATCGCCGAGGCGCGCCGCAAGCTGCAGGAGCTCGCCGCGGAGGATGGCGTCGCCAAGGCCGAGGCCGCGCTCGTCGCGCTCAAGCGCGCCCGCGAGCAGATGCTCGATCCGATCACCGTGATGCGCGGCGTGGCGCAAGACGAGCTCGCGCTGCTCCAGGACACCCTGCGCGCCGGTGGCGGCGAGGCGTCGCTCGTGGCCGAGACATCGAAGCCCGCGCCGGAGCTCGTCCCCGCGTGGCTCGAGCCGCCGGTCATGGGCGAGCGCCAGAGTGGACTGCGCGATCGGCTCGAGGAGGTCCGTGCCCGGCTGGCCGCGGCGACCGAGCAGAAACCCGATCCGAAGGCTGCCCAGCCTTCCGATCCGAAGCAGGCCAAGCTGCTCGAGCGGATCCGCGCCGCGTTGCCGTCGGTGATCGAGGCCAGCGCGAAGATGGATGGCGCACGCCAGGCCCTCGCGGAGCGCCAGACCAGGCCGGCGATCGAGCACGAGCGGGCCGCGCTCGTCGCGCTGTCGCTCGCGATCGAGCAGTTCGCCGATCTCAAGCAGACGATCGAGCTCGCGTACGGCGAGCAGAAGCAACTCGTCACCCTGCTCGGCCCCCAGGCTGCCAAGGAGCTGCCGGCCGCGGAGCGCGCGAAGGAGACCCGCGACGGGCTCGCCCGCAACCTCGCCCGCATCACGCGCCTCAAGGAGCTGCTCGCCGATGAGGTCGCCGGGCTCGCGCAGCAACAGCAGCAGATCGCGGCGAAGGCCGCGGCAACGCCCGGTCCAGGTGCCGGCAGCGGCGGCCCGGACCCGGCGAAGCAAGCCGAGGCGGCGAACCAGCAGCTCGAGCAGACCCGCCAGCAGCTCACGCACGCCGAGGAGCTCCGCGCCCAGGCGCAGCTCGCGCTCGACCAGCTCGACAAGGCGCTCGCCGGTACCAAGGATCCGATGCCACCGGCGCACGAGGCCGACGCCAAGATCGAGGAGCTCCGCAAGCTGTTCTTCTCGGTGATCGAGCACCTGCAGCAGCTGATCCGCGATCAAGGCGAGACCCGCGATCAGACGTCCGCTGCCAACAGCGACGATCCGTTCTCCCGCGAGCCCAAGTATCCAGGCCTGATCGGCCGCGAGGAGGGCCACGGGACGATGGCGAAGGCGATCTCCGATGCGCTCGCCGCGCAGGCCGACGCCGCCGGCAAGTCACCACAGCCGCAGCCCGGCGCGCCGGATCCGAAGACGCTCGCCGCCGCCGCCGAGGAAGTGCGCCAGGCGCAGAGCGACATGGGTGATGCGCGCGGCACGCTGGTCAAGGCGCGAGACGCCACGAAGGCAAGCGAGAGCCTGACGCCTGCGGTGAAGAGCCAGGCCACCGCGATCGAGCACCTCGAGGCCGCCCTCAAGCTGCTGCAGCCTCCCCAGAAGCAGGACCAGAAGCAGGATCAAAAGCAGGATCAGAAGCAGGATCAAAAGCCCGACAAGAAGCCCGAGAAGAAGCCCGAGGATCAGAAGGCCGGCGGCGCCAGCCAGCGCGCACGAGACGAGGACGCGCGTCGGCAGAAGGAGCGCGCGAAGCAAGAAGCCGGATCCGATCCGGTCGAGAAGGATTGGTGATGCGCACCCAACTGGTCGCTGGACTGCTGGTCCTCGGGGTCCTCGGGGTCCTCGCGAACACCGCCCGCGCGGACGACACGCGGGCGCAGTTCCGGCTCGATGGTGGACGCCCGAACGTCGGCGTCCCGTTCCAGCTCGATCTCGTGGTCGAGGGGTTCGACGAGTCGCCCGCGCCGGCGCAGCCCGAGCTCGACATCGCGGACGCGACCGTGACCGCGCTCGGCGCGCAACCGAACATGTCGCGCTCGATCCAGATCATCAACGGACGCCGCACCGACTCGACGCGCGTGACCTGGGTGCTGCACTGGCGCGTCGAGGTCCACAAGGACGGGACGCTCCGCGTACCCGCGACCACGGTCACGCAAGGCAGCAAGCACGCGACCGCCGCCGCCGGCGAGGTCGAGGTCGAGGCGGTGCCGATCGCCGACGATATGAAGCTCACGCTCGACCTGCCGACGCGGCCGGTGTTCGTGGGCGAGACCGTGCCGGTGACGCTGACCTGGCTGTTCCGTCGTCAGCCGCAGGACCAGACGTTCTCGGTGCCGCTGCTCGGCATGGATGCGTTCACGGTCAGCGGCCCCGCGGTGACCAACCCGCGCCGCGCCCTGCAGCTATCGGCGGGCGCCAAGGACCTCCAGCTGCCCTACACCGTCGATCAGACGACGATCAATGGTGTCGAGTACAACCGACTGGCCGTGATGTTCTTCGCCGCACCGCGGACGGTTCCCGCGGGTGGCAAGCTCGTCGTGCCCGCATCGACAGTCGTCGCCGGGCTCGCCGTCGGTCGCGCCGACTTCTTCGGCAACGCGGCGAGCAAGATGTTCCGCGCGATGGACGTCCCGCGCACGCTCGAGGTCAAGGCGCTGCCCGAGACCGATCGCCCGGCCGTGTTCGCCGGCGCCGTCGGAGATCAGTTCTCGATCGAGGTGCGCGCGAGCCGCTCGGTCGTGCAGCTCGGTGAGCCCGTCGAGCTCGACGTCAAGATCAAGAGCGACCAGCCGCTCGACACGCTGTCGCTCGGCAAGCTCGACGGCGAGGGCCGGCTGCCGAAGGACAAGTTCACGGTGCCCGCCGATCCGCCGACCGGCGAGCTCACCGATGAGGGCAAGACCAAGACCTTCAAGATCACCGCACAGGTCACCGGTCCGGCAACGGAGATCCCGGCGATCGCGTTCGCGTACTTCGATCCCGCGAAGAGCCAGTACACGACGATCAAGTCCGAGCCGATCGCGCTGTCGGTCAAGGGCGGCAGCTTCGTCGGCGCCAGCGACGTCGTCTCCGGAGCTCCCGTCAAGCGCGGCACGGCCGCCGCGCCGGTCGACGACAGCGCGCTCGTCAACGCGGACCTCGCGCTGTCGAGCGTCGTCGCCACCAACGACATGCCGCTCTCGGGCTCGCTGCTGTGGCTGCTGATCGGCCTGCTCTACGCGGTGCCGATCGCGGTGCTCGCGGGCCGCAGCTGGCAGGTCCGGACCCGAGGCCAGCGCGAAGAGGCCGGCGAGGTGCGAGGCGCGCGCCGCAAGGTCGAGGACCTGCTCGACAGGTCCGCGCACGCACCGGCCCGCGACATCGCCGGATCGCTCGCCGCGGCGCTGCGAGATCTCGCGCGCGTGATGGGGCGTGCCATCGACGACGATGGCCTGCTCGCCAAGCTCGAGACCGAGAGCTTCGCGCCGAGCGGCGCGATGATCCCGCTCTCGGCCGACCTGCGCGGAAGCGCCGCCGGCCTGATGCGGCGCTGGCTCGGCGAAGCGCGGCGCGCGCCGACCCGGAAGGCGGGGGCCGCCGCGCTCCTCTTGCTCACCCTCGCGGCGCCGGCCGCCCACGCGAGCCCACTCGACGACGGGCGCGCGGCCTATCAGCAAGCAATGGAGGTCAACGCGAACGCGTCCGCGCGCAAGGCCGCGTTCGCGCGCGCGGAGCAGGCATTCGGCGAGGCGGTCCGCGTCAGCCCGGATCGACCGGAGCTGCTCACCGATTGGGGGAACGCCGCGCTCGGCGCCGGTGACCTCGCGACCGCGACGCTCGCGTTCCGGCGGGCCCTCACGCTCGACGCCAGCAACGCCCGTGCGCGCCACAACCTCGGCTGGTTGCGCAGCCGGCAAGCCGATGCGTTTCGTCCAGCCGCCGCGAGCGCGACCGACACGCTCCTGTTCTTCCACACCTGGCCGCGCCCGAGGAAGCTCGTCATCGGCAGCTCGGCGTTCGCGCTCGCGATCCTGCTGTTCGTTCCGTGGACCGGCCGGCGCCGGCGCGGGCTGACCGGCCTCGCGATCCTCCCGCTCGCGATCTGGGTGGCGATGATCGCTTCCGTGGTGCTCGAAGCCGGGCACGGCGATGATGCCGTGGTGATGGATGACGTGGTGATCCGCGCAGCGGACAGCGCTGGCGCGCCCGCCGCCTTGAGCCAGCCGCTGCCACGCGGCACCGAGGTCTCCGTGCTCGAGCGTCGCGATACCTGGACGCGGATCCGGATCGCGAACGGCACGGCGGGCTGGGTGCCCGACGGCGCCGTCGAGCGCATCGCGCGGTAGCTGCTGGCGCTACGGCGCTACTGGCGCCAGATCGACGCGATAATCTGCTTGAACCGGGACTGATTGCGGAACCGTGCGAAGTCCTCGCTCTCCATGAAGTACTGCCTGTAGCTGGGGTCGGTGCGCAGCACGACCTCCATCGAGCGATAGAACAGCTCGTCATCCGGAGCGATCGCGCCGGCCCACGCGAGCAGGTAGTCGGTGTAGGTGTCGTGCTCGAGCCGGTTGGCCGCGAGCAGATCCGCGATCGCCTCGGCGCCGCGCTTGAGGTTGAGCTTGGCGTAGCCGCGGAGCTGAAACCCCTCGGGATGCGAGCGGATCGCCAGGAACCGATCGAAGTCGGCGATCGCCTCGTCGTGGCGACCGAGGTTTCGCACGAGCAGCTTGCCGCGCAGGTGATACGGCCCCGGGTGATCTGGATAGATCTCGATCGAGCGGCCGTAGTCGTTCACCGCGTGCTCGTCGTGTCCGCCGAGCGCCGCGAAGCACATCCCTCGGTGGAAGTAGTACTGCGCCTGGTGAATCGCGGTCTCCATCGCGATCGCCCGGCTGTAATCGGGGATCGCCCCCGCGAAGTCCGACATTCGCTGCTTCGCGAACGCGCGCTGCGCGTACATCGTCACGTACTGCTTGCGGAAGTTGTCGTCGAGACGGATGCCTTCACTGAACACCGAGACCGCGTCGGAGAACCGGCCCTGCGCCATCGCCCGCTCACCATCGGCGTAGAGCTCGCTCAGCCGCTGGAACAGCCCTGACTGGGTGTGCGTCGGTCCGTCAGTCATCACGCGCACAGGATCACTCACGCGGCTCGCGAAGGCCATCCCCGACGCAGAGATGCTTGCGTGCGCTCGTCGGTTTGCGGCCGCGCGGACCTGACGGTCGAGCACGTTCATGGAGCCGCGGGATCTGCGTCTGGCGCGAAGCCGGAGGCTACGGCATCCCGTGACGGGCTCGGTCGTGAAACGATGCGTGGCCGTGCATCGGCTCGCGCTGCTCCTGGTCCTCGGCGTGGTCGCCGGCTGCCCCGCGCTCCCTCCCGTCCTCCCGACCCCACCACGCGAGGGCGCCCCGCACATCACCTGGGCGCGTGCGACCACGGCCGCCGAGGTCCCGAGCGAGCGGCCGGCGGCAGGGACCTTTCGCCTGCATCTGATCGACGTCGGTACCGGCCTCGCGATCCTCGTCCAGGGTGCCGACTTCACGCTGCTGTACGACGCCGGCAGCAACGATCGCGACGAGAAGCCGCTGCGCGTCGTGTCCTACCTCGCCGCGGCGCTCGGCGCCTCGGGCGACGACCTGTGTGTCCCGCCTGGCGGGGCCGCCCCGCCCACACGCGCCTCGATCGATCATGTGGTGCTGTCGCATCCGCACTTCGATCACGCATCCGCGCTCGACCTCGTGCTGCACTGCTACGACGTCCATCAGATCTGGGACTCGGGGCGGAGAACCGACGCCGTGTTCTATCGCCAGTTCCTCGAGGCCGTCGCTCGCACCCAGGGAGCCACCTACCACACCGCGGCGTCGGTCCCGGACGATCACAACGTGGCGATCAAGGGCTTCACGATCACCATCCCGAGCTGGGAGCGGTTCAGCGAAGGCGATGTCGTCCGGCTCGGCGCGGGCGCGCGCTTCACGATCCTGCACGCGGAACCCAAGGCGTATCCGGATCCCAACCAGAACTCCGTCGTGATCGAGCTCGAGCTCGGAGCCGCGCGGATCTTGCTCGTCGGTGACGCCGAGTCGGGCGCGCGCAAGGATCCGAGTTATCCCGCCGGAGACGTCGAGGAGTTCTTGATCGATCATCATCTACAAGAGCTCCGCTCCGACATCCTCCAGGTGGGACACCATGGCTCGAAGACCTCGAGCCGCCGCGGCTTTCTCGAGGCGGTCCGGCCCGCGCTCGCGCTGGTCTCGAGCGGGCCCAAGCGCTATGGCAAGACCACGCTCCCCGATCTCGAGGTGCTCGACGAGCTGCACCGGATCGGCGCCACGGTGCTGCGCACCGACGAGCATGACGCGGGCTGCCCCACCGCCGGGCGGATCGGCGGCGACTCGGGGCCCGGCGGTTGCGACTCGTGGGTCATCACGATCGGTCCGTGATAGACCCTCTGGGATGCCGACCCGCCGCCTGTACCACGACGACGCCACGCTGCGCCGGTTCGACGCCGAGGTCGTCTCGATGACCACCTTCAAGGGCCAGCCGGCGATCGTGCTCGACGCGACCGCGTTCTATCCCGAGGCCGGTGGCCAGCTCGGCGATCGCGGCACGCTCGGCGGGATCGCGGTGGTCGATACGCAGGAGCAGGGAGACGTGATCGTCCACGTGATCGCCGGCGATGCCCCCGCGATCGGGACGCGCGTCACCGGTGAGATCGAGTGGGCCCGCCGCCGCCAGCACATGGCCCAGCACACCGCACAGCACCTGCTGTCGGGCGCCCTGCTCGACCGCGCAGCCGCCCCGACGGCCTCGGCACGGCTCGGAGAGACGTCGTTGACCATCGACGTGCAGCGCGATCGGATCCCCGAGTCCGAGCTCGCCGCCGCCGAGGATCTCGCGAACGACCTGATCGATGAGGATCTGGCGATCCGCGCCTGGTTTCCTGCGCCCGGCGAGCTGGCCGCCCTCAAGCTCCGCCGCGATCCCAAGGTGGACGCGGACATCCGCGTGGTCGCGATCGGAGACTTCGATTTCTCACCCTGTGGGGGGACGCATTGCACACGGACCTCGCAGCTCGGGTCGATCCGGATCACCGGCACCGAGCGCTACAAGGGGATGACCCGCGTGACGTTCACCGCAGCGCGACGTGCCCGGGCCGAGCTGTTC
>WBZN01001856.1_pt1 | contig 12241 bp, 10 predicted proteins | sample 5204281 | NCBI WGS metagenome assembly WBZN01 (sample SAMN12344347, study PRJNA552823) | activated sludge metagenome | biome: Activated sludge suspended growth; feature: Nitrification reactor; material: Wastewater; isolation source: activated sludge from nitrification reactor of wastewater... | reverse complement strand
CGCAACTGCCGCACTGTTCGCGGCCTTGGCCACCACCGCCGTTTCGACCGCCGCCACCTCAACCTCGGCCGCGGCTTCCGCTCCCGCTTCGACGTCGAACGCGGCGCTCATCGAGCGCGGCGGCGCGCTGGTGAAGTTCGGCGGCTGCAACGATTGCCACACGCCGTGGAAGATGACCGATCAAGGACCGGCGCCCGACATGACGCGCATGCTGTCCGGCCACCCCGAGCAGTTGGTGATGCCGCCGGCGCCGGTTCTGCCCCCGGGGCCGTGGCTCGGCAGCTTCGGTGCCACCAACACGGCTTGGGCCGGCCCCTGGGGCGTGAGCTTCACCGCCAACCTCACGCCGGATCCCGAGACCGGCCTCGGCAAGTGGACGGCCGCCGATTTCATCGCGACTCTGCGCAGCGGCCGGCACCTCGGTCGCGGCCGTGAGCTGCTGCCCCCGATGCCGACGCCGGGCGTCGCCTCGCTGAGCGACGACGATCTCAAGGCGCTGTTCGCGTACTTGCAGTCGATTCCGGCGGTCAAGAACCACGTGCCGAATCCGGTCGCCCCGGCGGCCGCGCACTGACCGCCGTCTCGTCGAACGGCGATTCCCGGACCGGGCCCGCGTGAAACGGTCCGGGCGCGATCGGGGGGTTTCACGCGCTCGATAGGGTGGGGGCGGGCGCGTTAGAATTCGCGCGGTGTCATCGCCCACGCCCTCACCCGAGCTGGTGGAGTTCGTCCAGTCCGGTATCTCCGTGCTCGTCGGCAGTCGCGACGCGCGGCTGATGCCGGACTGTTCGCGCGCCGTGGGCGTCCGCGTCGAAGACGACGGCGCGACGATGACGGTGTACCTGCCGCCGGTCACGTCGCAGGTCACGCTGGCCAACCTGCGCGACAACGGGCGCATCGCGGTGGCGTTCTCGCGCCCGGCGGACCATCGTTCGGTGCAGGTGAAGGGCCGGGTGCTCGAGATCCGCGAGGCCGACGCCGGCGACCGCGAGTGGATCGACCGCTATCGCGGCGAGCTGGTGCAGAACTGGGGCTTCATCGGCGTGCCGCCGCGCTTCACGTTGCGCGCCGTCTTCTGGCCGAGCCAGGCGGTGCGCTTCCGCATCGAGAGCTGGTTCGTGCAGACCCCTGGGCCGGGCGCCGGAGCGGTGCTCCAACCGGGCGCGGAGAGGGGCGCGTGAGAATTCCGCTCGAGGAGCTCGCGGCCTGCTTTCAGGGCGTGATCCCGGCGATCATCGCCACCTGCGGCGGTGACGGCGAGCCCAACGTCACGTACCTGTCGCAGGTTTACTACGTCGATCCTGCGCACGTCGCGCTGTCATGCCAGTTCTTCAACAAGACCCAGCGCAACGTCGGCGAGAACCCCTACGCCTGCATCTTCGTGCACGATCCGCGCTCGATGGAGGCGTTCCGCCTGAAGCTGCGCTTCGATCACGCGGAGACGCGCGGCAACCTGTTCGACCGCATGGCGAGCCGGATCGAGGTGATCGCTTCGCACACCGGCATGAAGGGCGTGTTCAAGCTGCGCTCCGCCGACGTTTACGAGGTTCTGGCGGTGGAGCGCATCGACGGCTACCTGCTGCCCGCCGATCCGCTGCTCGATGCCGAAGTGCCGTGCGAGATCCCCGGACCGCTCACCGAGCTACGCGGCATCCAGAAGATCACCGAGCGCATCGCGCGCGCCGGCGATCTCGACGAGCTGCTCGGCGGCACCCTGGCGGCGCTCGACGAGGTGCTGGGTTTCGCGTATTCGATGATCCTCATTCCGGACGAGTCGGGGCGACGGCTGGTGGCGCTCGCCAGTCACGGCTACGGCGAACAAGGCGTGGGTGCCGAAGTCGAATTGGGCGCCGGCGTCATCGGCACCGCCGCCGAGCGCCGGCGCATGGTGAGCGTCGCCGGCGTGGGCAGCGAGCTGCGCTACGGGCGCGCGATCCGCGACCGCTTGGCGGCCGTCGGTGACAGCCACCGCCTGACACCCGAGATTCCGCTCCCCGGCCTACCCGGCGCGCAGGCGCAGCTCGCTCTGCCCCTGCTCGCAGGGGAACGCCTGGTGGGCGTGCTGGCGGTCGAGAGCGAGGATCCCCTGCGCTTCGACGACTGGGACGAAGCCTTCCTGCAGATCGTCGGCAATCAGGTGGCGCTCGGAATCGACCGCATGCAGGACGACGACGACAGCACGCCCGCGGTCCGCCCGCCGGCGCGCGTCCCCCGGATCGCCAAGGCGCGCCGGCGGTCGTTCGTGTACTACCGCAACGACGATTGCGTGTTCGTGGACGGGGAGTACCTCATCCGCAACGTGCCCGGCAAGATTCTGTGGAAGGTGCTGCGCCAGAGCCGCGACGGCCAGAACGAGTTCACCAACCGCGAGCTGCGGCTCGACCCAGGGCTCGGGTTGCCGGCCTACAAGGACAATCTCGAGAGCCGTTTGATCCTGCTGCGCAAGCGGCTCGAGGCGAAGTGTCCGGACGTGCGCATGGTGCCGGTACGGCGCGGGCGGTTCGCGATCGAGTTCGACTGCGCCGTCGAGCTGCTCGAGCGCGATTCGGCTTAGAACGCGCTGGAGTTCCCGCGCAAACCCGACCCTCCGCCCCGCTCAGCGCACGTTCGCGGCGTCGCGGCTCCAGGCATCTTCGTCGGCCGCCAGGGTGCGCATCGCGAGCGCGAAGATCAGCGCCGCGATCACGTTGGCGAGCAGGCCGCAGACCAGGGCCGGGCGCAGGCTGCCGAACGCCACGCTCAGGCGGCCGATGGTGTAGGGACCGAGCGCCAGTCCGACGAAGGTGATGATCAGCAGGTAGACCGCCGAGGCCACGGCGCGCAGGCGCGGCGGCACGAGATCCTGCACGGTCGAGGCGCCGGGCCCGAGCCACAGCGACGTGGCGAGGAACAGCGGAATGCAGAGCACGAACGCGGCCTCGAGGCTGGGCGTCCACAGCACGCCGATGGCGAGCGGAATGGTGAGCAAGGCGTTGGCCATGCCGACCAGCAGCCGGCCGTAGCGCGTGCGCCGGCGCAGGCGGTCGGCCAGCACGCCGCCGAAGGTGACGCCGAGCCAGCCGCCCACCGCGGTGACGCCGCCGATCAGAAGGCCGGTCTTCGCCAGGCTCGCGCCGTGCGTGCGGATCAGATACGGCACGATCCAGAAGCCATAGCCGTAGCCGGTGAACGACAGGAAGCTGAAGCCGAGGCTCGCGCTCATCAGCGTGCGGTTGCGGAAGATCAGCCGGAACGCTTCGGGATCGCGCCCGGCCAGGTTCTGTGCCCAGGAGGCCGCGGCGTAGAGACCGACGGCGAGCGAGATCCACTGCGCCGGGTTGCCGAGCGCCAGCGTGAGCCCGGTGGCGGCGCCGGCGGCAAGGGCCGCGAAACCGGCGTTGATCGCCGCCTGGCGCAGCTCGCCGCGCAGTAGGAGGCCGAGGAACCCGAACGGCGGCAGGATCGCGCCGAGGTCGGTCAGGAACTCGCGTCCGGGGTGCTCGGCGAGGGCCGTGCCGGTGCTGCCGCCGCGCGCCGGCTCGCGCAGCGTGCGTACCCAGAGCGCCAGCAGGATGCCGGGCAGACCCACGGCGAGGAAGGCGACCTGCCAGCCGTGCAGGCCGAACGGCGCCGCGCCGGGGGCCCAGGCGGCATCCCAGCGGTCGACGATCAGACCGCCGACGCCCAGGCCCAGCCCGGCGCCGAGGTAGATGCCGCTCGAGTAGATGCCGAGCGCGGTGGCGCGGCGGCTGGGCGGGAAGTAGTCGGAGAGCAGCGAGTACGCCGCCGGGTTGGCGCTCGCCTCGCCGACGCCGACGCCGACGCGCGCGAGCGCGAGCTGCGCGAAGCCGCGCGCCAGGCCGGAGAGCGAGGTCATCACGCTCCAGGCGGTGAGACCGAGCGCGATCAAGCGGCGGCGGTCCCAGTGATCGGCGAGGCGTCCGAGCGGGATCCCGAACACGGCGTAGAAGATCGCGAACGCCGTGCCGTAGAGATAGCCCATCTGCGCGTCGGTGATCTGCAGATCGGCCTTGATGCGCTCGGCGAGGATCGACAGGATCTGCCGGTCGAGGAAATTCAAGACGTAGACGGCGACCAGGACGGCCAGCACGTAGCGCGCGTAGCGCTCGCCCCCGGGCTGCCGGGCTTCGACGAGTGCCGGCGGCGCGGGCGGCTTCGGAACGTGCGGCGTCTGCCGCTCGCCGCTCACGGCTTGCCGCCCGTGCGCCGGGCGGCAAGGACGGTCTCGATCTCGATCGCCAGGGACTCGGCGCAGAACACCTCCGGCATGTGGCCGCAGGCGGGCAGGACGTGCATCTCGGCGCCGGGGATCAAGCTCGCAAGGCGTTGGCCGTAGGCGAGCGGCAGCACGCCGTCCTCCTCGCCCCAGATCAGGTCGACCGGCACGTGGATGTCCGCCACGTGGCTCTCGAGAAAGTCGGTGGCGCGCAGCCCGGCGACCACGCGCAGGCCCGGACCTTCGGCGACGGACCGCACCATCGCGTCGAGCGCCGCGTCGTCGGGAAGCGGTGCGTGGGAGCCGCGGATCGCCGCCGCGAGCACTCGCGCCTCGTCGCGATTCTTCGGCTGCATGGGCACCGCGAGCGGCGCGTAGATGCCCGAGCTGTCGACGCCGATCACGCGTTCGACCCGTTCCGGATGCTGAGCGGCGTAGAGCAGCGCCACCCAGCCGCCGAGCGAGTTGCCGATCAGGGTCACCTTCTGGCCCGGACGCCGCGCTTCGATCAACGCGCCCACGGCGGCCGCGAGATCGCTCACCGGCAGGGGACCGGCCTGCGGGCCGCTCTCGCCATGACCCGGCAGGTCGAGGAGCAGCAGCGAGTACTTCCGCCGCAGCACCGGCACCAGCGCCTGCCAGTCGCCGGACTGCCGGTTCATCCCGTGCAGCAGCACCAACGTGTCTCCGCCCTTGCGGCCGCCCTCGAAGAAACGCAGGGTGCCGAGCGGGCCGACGAGCTCGCTGGCCCGCAACCCATCTCGTACCAAGGCCTGCCGCGCCACCGCCGGCGTCGACGGTGAGGCGAGGACTGGGCGGCCGGCGCGGCCGGCGCAGCCGAGAAGAGGGATCAGCAGCAGGAGGCCGGCGACGCCGCCACGGCACAGCATGGGCATGCCGAGCGGAGTGCGGCGCACACGGCGGTCCGCGAACGGCGGGGCAGTCTGTTTCATTGTGCGCGGAGGATACGTCATCGATCGGCGGCGAGGCGAATCGTGACCCTTGCCGACACCCGCACCGCCTAGGTGGCGCCGAGGGCCGCTCGCCGGGCCGGCAGAGGTTGGCGCGGTAAAATGTCGTCGTGACGAGCGGCGTCAAGGATGCGGGATCCCCGGTGAGCGCTCAGGCGCCGGGCGCGGGACTCCGCGACCGCCTGCCCGGCAGGCCCTTGCCGCTCGGAGCGAGCGAGTTGCTCGGCCCTTATCGCCTGCTGCGCGTGCTCGGCTCCGGCGGCATGGGCACCGTGTACCTGGCGGAACAGCGTGCGCCCGAGCCGCGCCGGGTCGCGCTCAAGGTCGTGCGGGCTCGCGGCCGCGCCTCGCAGCGCTTGCTGGAGCGCTTCGCCGCCGAACAGCGCGTGCTCTCGCAGATGCGGCATCCGAACATCGCGACCTTCTTCGATGCCGGTACCGGTGCCGCGGGCGAGGCGTATTTCGTCATGGAGTTCGTGGACGGCGAGTCGATCCTGGAGTACTGCGACCGCCGGCGGTTGTCGATCGAGCGCCGTTTGGACCTGTTCCTCGATGTCTGTCGCGCTCTGCAGCACGCGCACGACCGCGGCGTGGTGCACTGCGACCTCAAGAGCACGAACGTCCTCGTGACGGAGGGCGCGCACGGACCCCAGCCGAAGGTGATCGACTTTGGCCTTGCGCATGGCGGAACGCCGGAGAGCGCAGGCGCCGCGGCGGGCGCCGGAGCGTCGGCGCCGACGGCGACCTTCGAGGCGACCGGAGCAGGCGCGGTGGGTACGCTCGCCAGCATGAGCCCGGAGCAGCTTTCGGGCGGCGAGGCAGTGGTCGACGAGCGCACCGACGTCCACGGCCTGGGCGTTCTGCTCTACCAGTTGCTGACCGGCACCGCTCCCTACAGCGGAGCGACGCCGCAGCAGCTCGTCGAGAGCATCCGCGGCCGCGCGCCGCTGCGGCCATCGCGCGCCGTGGCTCGTCTCGGAGAGGCCGGCGAGGCGGTGGCGGCGGCGCGCGCGTGCACCGTTTCAGAGCTCGGTTGGCGGCTGTCGGGAGCGCTCGACCGGTTGGTGCTGCGGGCCCTGGCCAAGCAACCGCGGGCGCGTCACGCGTCGGCCGCCGAGCTCGCCGCCGATGTCGCGCGCCTGCGCGCCCGGCCGCCCGGCTGGCGTTCCCGGCTGCGCGGCCTGTGGCGCGCGTCGCGCGGACGCCGCGCTGATTGATTCCGCTGATCGCTGCCGGCGGTCGCTGCCTGCGGTCGCTCGCTGCACGGGCGGCGGGGTTCTCCACGGCACCTGCGGATCGCCGGGAGCCCGCTCGCGTAGACTCCGGCCCCGAGGGGGATGTCACGATGTCCGCGTTCGGCCGCTCGATGTTGCAGCACTGGGATCTCGATCCCGCCGTTACTTATCTCAATCACGGCACGGTCGGTGTGGTGCCACGGCGCGTGCTCGCGGCGCAGCGCGCGATCCAGGACGAGATCGAACGCCAGCCGGCGCGCTACCTGCTGCGCGAGCTGTCGACGGTGTGCGTCGGGCGTGCGACCGGGCGCCAGCCGCGGCTGCGCGCCCTGGCCGACGAGGTGGCGCCGTTCTTCGGCGCGCGCGGCGACGACCTGGTGTTCGTGGACAACGCCACCACGGGCGCGAACGCCGTGCTGCGGTCCCTGCCGTTCGCGGCGGGCGACGAGATCCTGATCACCGATCACGGCTACCACGGGGTGGACAACGCCGTGCTCTACGTGGCGCGCGAGCGCGGTGCCTCCGTGCGCGTGGTCGAGCTGCCCGACCCGGTGTTCGATGCGGCGTCGATCGTCGCGGCGATCACCGCGGCGTTGGGCGCGCGCACGCGCCTGCTGGTGGTGGATCACATCGCCTCCGACAGCGCGCTGATCTTTCCGGTGAAGGAGATCGTCGCCGAGGCCCACCGGCGCGGCGTGCCGGTGCTGGTCGACGGCGCGCACGCGCCGGGCTCGATCGCGCTCGACATTCCGGCGATCGGCGCCGACTGGTACGTCGGCAATCTGCACAAGTGGCTGTGGACGCCGCGCTCGTGCGCCATCCTGTGGGTCGCGCCCGAGCGCCAAGCCGGTCTGCATCCGGCGGTGATCTCGCACGGTCTCGATCAGGGCATGGCGACGGAGTTCGACCTGGTCGGCACGCGCGACCCTTCCGCCTATCTCGCCACGCCGGCCGCGCTCGCCATGCGCGAAGAATTCGGCGAGCAGGCGATTCGCGACTACAACCATACGCTCGCCTGGCAGGCCGCGAACGCGCTCGCCGGTCGCTGGGGCACGCGGTGGACGGCGCCCGAGTCGATGGTGGGCTCGATGGCGAGCGTCCCGCTGCCGGCCCATCTCGGGGCGACGCGCGACGATGCCGCCGGTCTACGCGACGCGCTGCTCTTCGAAGACGGCTTCGAGCTCCACGTCCAGGCCAGGCACGGCAGCCTGCGGCTCCGCCTGGCGGCCCAGGTCTACAACGACATGTCCGACTTCGAGCGCCTGGGCGAGGCCGTGGCGCGGCGCGCGGGACTCTAGGCCAGGACGAGCACCTGTTCTGGTGGAGGCGTTCTCCCTGCTGACCCGGCTACCGCCGCCGCATCGAGCGCCGGCCGCGCTCGTCGCCGAGTTCCTGGCCGAGCGCTTCCCGGACGCGCCTCTGGTGCTGCCGGCGCGCGAGCACCTGCGGATCATCGCTCAGGCGGCGGCGGTCGGCCTCTCCGGAAGCGCGATCCACGACGGGCTGATCGCCGCGACCGTCCGCCTCGCCGGCGGCCGACTGGTGACCCGCGACCGGCGTGCGGCGCTGACCTATCAACGTCTCGGCACGGCCTACGAGTTGCTCGACTGACCGCCGCTCGCGATCGGCACGCCGGGGCTCTTCAGCTGTGATTTGATCGCACCATGAAGCGGACCCTGTGTGTGCTCGTCGCCCTCGTGGCGCTCGGTTGCGGCGCTCGTCGACCCGCCGCCGAACGGCCGCCGATCCACGCCTGCGATCTGCTGACCCTGGATGAAGCCGATCCCAAGGGCGCCGATGTGCTGATGCCGGTGGGCAACGCCGTCGACAGCTCGGTCGGGGCGAGCGTCGCGAAGTGCGCCTACGGCACCTCCGACCTGCCGGTGCGCGTCGTGGGCGTCGAAGTCCGCCGCTTCGCGAGCCCGGACAGCGCCGAGAGCGAGCAGCGCGCCGCGCGCGGCATGCTGCGCGGCCTGGCCGGTGCGGACGCCGAGCCCGTGGCGGGTCTGGGCGACGACGCGGCCTGGGCCGGGGGCCGGCTCAATCAGTTGCACGTGCGCGCCGGCGACTTGCGGTTGATCGTGTCGGTCGAGGTCGGCGACGAGGCCAAGCGCAAGGCGCGGGCGCAGGAAATCGCGGCGCGGGCGCTCAGTCGTCTGACGAAGCCGGGCCCGGCGTAGGCGCTCCGAGGTAGCCCATCTCTTCGAGCCACGCGAGGATGCGGTCGACTGCCGAGCCGGGATCGGTCGCCCCGGCGTCGATCACCAACTCGGCGTCCGCCGGCTCTTCGTACGGGTCCGAAATTCCCGTGAACCCCGGCAGCAGCCCGGCGCGGGCCTTGGCGTACAGGCCCTTGCGGTCGCGCGACTCGCAGACCTCGATCGACGTCGCGACGTGCACCAGCAGGAAGCCGCCGTGCGGCGACGCGAGGGCGCGCACTTCCTTGCGCACGGCGTCGTAAGGCGCGATCGGAGCGCACAGCGCGACGCCGCCGTGGCGCGTGATCTCCGCGGCCACGAATCCGATCCGACGCACGTTCAAGTCGCGGTGCTCGCGCGAGAACCCGAGCTCCGACGACAGGTTCTTGCGCACCAGGTCGCCGTCGAGCAGCGTGACCGGGCGGCCGCCGCGCTCGAGCAGTCGTACCGAGAGCGCATTGGCGAGCGTCGACTTGCCGGCGCCGGAGAGGCCGGTGAAGAACACCGTGAAGCCCTGGCGGGCGCGCTCGGGATGCGTGCGGCGCAGCTCTGCGGCGATCTCCGGGAACGTGTACCAGTCCGGCAGCGGCTCCCCGGTCTCCAGGCGCCGGCGCAGCTCGGTACCCGAGAGCTCCAGAGTCTCCGCCCCGGCCGGCACGCTGCTCTTCGCCTGATAGGTGCCGGTCGCGGGCACGAAGACGCGCTCCTCGAACGGCACCATCGCGAGGCCGATCTCCGCGGCATGGCGCGCGAACAGCTCCTGTGCGTCATAAGGCCCGTAGAACGGCTTGCCGTCGACGCCCCGGCCCGGGCCGGCGTGATCACGGCCGACGATGAAGTGCGTGCAGCCGAAGTTGCGCCGGATCAAGCCGTGCCAGACCGCCTCGCGCGGTCCGCCCATGCGCATGGCGAGCGGCAGCAGCGCGAGGTCGGCGAGGCCCTCCGGGTAGTGGTGCAGCGCGTGCTGGTAGCAACGCACGCGCGTGAAGTGGTCGACATCGCCCGGCTTGGTGGCGCCCACGGCTGGGTGGATCAGCAGGTGCGCGTCGCAGTCGCGCGCCGCCTCGAGCGTCAGCGTGACGTGCGACCGGTGCAGCGGATTGCGGGTCTGGAAGGCCACCACGCGCTCCCAGCCGCGACGCGCGAAGTCGGCGCGCACTTCGGCGGGAGTGCGGCGCAGGGCACGGAAGTCATGATGCGTCGGCAGCTCCAGTCCTTCGACGCGTCCGCCCACGGCCCACGGCTGCATGGCGAGCGTCAGCGCCACGCCCGGGTGCGTGGCGTCGGTGGTGCCGAAGACCGCCGCCGCGAGGTCGCGTGCCGCGAGCGGCCACGCGTCCTCGACGTGCAGAACGGCCAGCATGGCGCCCTCGGCGTCGCGCAGCGCCAGCAGATCGCCGGCGTGGAGCGCCTCACCCGTGGCCGCCGGCACGTCGAGCACGATGGGCATGGGCCACAGCGCGCCGCTCGCGAGCCGCATGTGCTGGGCAACGCCGTCGGTGTCCCGGCGATCGAGGAAGCCGGTGAGCGGCGCGAAGGCGCCGTTCAGCAGCAGCTCGAGATCGCAAACCTGGCGCAGGGTGAGGTCGAGAGAACGAGCGTCCCGTGCCAGCGCGCGCAGCTCGGCGACGCGGTCCGGGGAAGCGAGTAGGGACGAGGGGGTGGTATTCGGTTTCACCGGGGGATTCTATTCGACGGACAGCAGGAGAGTCCCGAGCCCGCGGCGATCCACGGCCCGAACACGCGCAACTCGGCGCGCGGCGCGACCGAAGGGCAGATGTCGGTCGCGCGCCGCTCAGAGCCCGCGAAGGCCGTCGTCGAGCGACACACTGGCGTGGAATCCGAGCCGGCGGGCGGCGCGCGCCGGATCCGCGACCGAGTGGCGAACCTCGCCGGAGCGAGCTGGGGAATGGCGCACGGGCGGGCCGCCGAAGTGCGCGCGGATCTTCTCGGCGAGGGCCGCGATCGTGATCGCCGAGCCGCTGCCGACGTTGAACGCCTCGCCGCAGGCTTCCCGTGGCGCGCCTGCCGCGAGCAGGCAGGCCGCGACCGCGTCGTGCACGTGCACGAAGTCGCGCGTCTGCGCGCCGTCGCCAAAGACGGTGCATGCCTCGCCGGCGCGCGCCGCCGCGACGAACAGCGGGATCACGGCGGCGTAGGGACTGTGCGGATCCTGCCGCGGTCCATAGACGTTGAAGAATCGCAGGCTCACGATCTCCTGCCCGAGAGCGCTCCAGACCGCCTGCGCCTGCAACTCGCCGGCCGCCTTGGCCGCGGCGTAAGGCGAGAGCGGCCGCCCCTCTTCGCCTTCGCGCGCCGGCACACCGGTCGCATCGCCGTAGACGGCGGAGGAGGAGATGTTCACCACCCGGCGGGCTCCGGCCGCCTGCGCGGCCGCGAACACGTTGGCGGTGCCGCCCGCCGTGCGGGCGAAGGCCTCGGCGGGTCTCGCCAGCGACTCCTGCACCGAGACCATCGCCGCCAGGTGGAACACCCAGGCCGCGCCGGCGCAGGCGCGCGCGCAGTCCTCCTCGGAGCGCACGTCGCCGCGCACGAGCTCCGCGTCGAGGCCCGCCAGATTCTCGGCGCGGCCGCTCGAGAGGTCGTCCAGCACCCGCACGCGGGCGCCAGCGGCGGACAACGCCGCGACGAGGTGCGAGCCGATGAAGCCGGCGCCGCCGGTCACCAGCGCCGTGGCGCCGCGCAGGTCAGGCGCCGGCATGGGGTTTCGCGGCTCCGGAACCGGATTCCGGCGGCGTGCCGACCGCGAGCTCGGACTTGACCTCCGAGCGCTTGGCCAGCGAGAGCCGGCCGGCGGCGGCGCGCAGACCGAGCGCGCGCACGGCGAAGATCACCGCGACTTCGATCGCGACCACGGTGAGCCCCAGCGCCTCGTTCTTGGTCAGCGCCACCGCGATGGCGAGCGCGCAGGAGACCAGGACCAGGGCGTAGATCGCCCCCACGATGCGTCCACGCTGGGGACCGAGCTCGCCCATCAGGTGATGCAGGTGCTTGCGGTCGGGTGCGAACATGCGCTGCAGACGCTCGGCGATCCGCCCCTTGGGCCGGTCGAGGAAGCGGACCAACATCACCAGCAGCGTGTCGATGACCGGCACGCCGAGCGCGAGGATGGGCACCAGGATGGCGACCGCCGCCGGCGCCTTGAGCGACGAGTGCAGGCTCATGACCGCGAGGAGGAAGCCCAGCGTGAGCGAACCCGAGTCGCCCATGTAGATCTTGGCGGGCGCCCAGTTGTGGCGAATGAACCCCAGGCTCGCGCCGAGCACCGCCGCCATCAGGAGCACGGTGAGGATGTTGCCCTGGAGCACGGCGTAGATCACCAGGCTGCCGGCGATGATCGCGACCACGCCGGTTGCGAGCCCGTCCAGCCCGTCGATGAGGTTGATGGCGTTGGTGACGCCCACGATCCACAGCAAAGCCATGAAGGTTCCGAAGGCGCCGAGTTGGACGTTGCCGTTGCCGGGGATGGCGATGACGGTGAAGGTCCAACCCGCGCGGACGATGAGCGCGGCGGCGGCCAGTTCGATGAGCACCTTCTTGAGCGTCGATACGCCCACCAGGTCGTCTACCAGTCCGACCATGAAAACCATGAGCACGCCG
>WBZN01000723.1_pt2 | contig 12254 bp, 8 predicted proteins | sample 5204281 | NCBI WGS metagenome assembly WBZN01 (sample SAMN12344347, study PRJNA552823) | activated sludge metagenome | biome: Activated sludge suspended growth; feature: Nitrification reactor; material: Wastewater; isolation source: activated sludge from nitrification reactor of wastewater treatment... | reverse complement strand
CGAAGTAATTCAGACCATTTCTCCATCTGCCAAGAAAAAAGACTTAACCATTACAAATCAAATAGACGACGAACTTCGGGACCTCAAGCTGATTGCAGACGGTCGCTTGATCAAGCAAATGTTATTGAACTTCGCGCACAATGCCGTGAAATTTACAGACACAGGTTCGGTTCATTTTCAGATACAACGAGTGGAATCGAATCGGGATGAAAATACTTTGACGATAAAATTTCTCGTCACTGATACCGGAATTGGTATCGAGAATAAAGTTAAAAGCAAACTATGCCAGCCGTTTGTGCAAGCAGACGGTTCTACCACACGCAAGTTTGGCGGAACCGGTTTGGGTCTCTCCCTTTGCCGAGGATACGCAAAGCTGCTGGGCGGCAAGATGGGCTTCGACAGCGAAATTGACAAGGGTAGTACCTTCTGGTTTTCGATACCAACGCGGGTTGCCTGAGTTCGGGTCCAGCTTTACCTCGACAAGCGAGAAAAGTCCGGACCCAGAAATCAGCGGAGCGAGCGTCAGCTTGCTTTCCGCCCTTCCATACACTGCTCACAGTTGCTTATGAGACGTGTGTAGCGCATTTTCAATCCAGAAGCGATGCTTGCAACGGTACCGAAACTTGGGCTTCGCTTGCCTCGTTCGACACTGCTCAGGAATGAACGGTCAACGCCCGACGCTTGTGATAGCTCCTCTTGCGATAAGCCCAATCGTTTGCGCCGGAGGGCTATAACCTCTCCCAGACAGCGATACAGTTCTTGATGTGAGTGTTTTCTATTTGCCATTGTTGAGATCCTCCGGTGAGCTAGACGAAGTCGTTGTCGTTCGGTTGCAACTTCTCATAAAAAACAAAAGTCCAGCCATTGCAGGGTTTCCGTTACTGAACCGAACAGCAAAAAAGCCCGTAAAGCTGTATGCATGAGCTTTTGCAGACATGAGCGCGAGCGTCGTCCAAAATATCTACATGATGCGAAAATTAAGGAGTTCCTTTTTATGAAATCTGGCGGTTATTAACTTATGCAGGTCATTCTCCTCGCCCTGGCACCGAGCCTTCTGTGGCTCTGGTGGTTCTGGTCGACGAGCGGGAAACGTCAACCTCTGGACGCAATGGCGCGCGCATTTGTCTATGGTGCGATAGTTGTGCTGCCTGTCTTCGCCATTGAAGGCATAGGCAGTACATACATGACGCACAACTTCATGCTTGCAAACTTCCTGGTTATCGGACCCGTTGAAGAACCGTTCAAATTTATCGCCACCTTGATCGCGTTGAAAACTTCGACTCCAGTAAAGGAAACTTCTAATCGTATTGTTGTGGCAGCGGCTGCAGCACTGGGATTCGCATTCGCGGAAAATATCGGCTTTTTCGTGAAAATGGATCCGAGCACCATAATTTTGCGCATGCTCGCAACAGTTCCGGCCCACGTTCTAATATCGGTTCCATGGGCGATAGCAGTTGGGCGCACACGCCGTTTCACAATGACGGCATGCGCGCAAATGGTCATGGGTCTGCTGTGCTCAAGTTTTCTGCATGGAGCATATGATGCACTAACCTTTAGTCTTGGGTCATCTCCATTCCTGTTGCTTATCTTGCTCTCGCTGCTCAGCGCCTTACTGTACATCCTTTATAAGCAATATATGACCGAAACAAATTCTCCGGCTTTCCATCTTCATTTATCCGATTTGAAAAAGCCCTTGCAATGGGATTGGGTCGGTTTCATTTTTATGCTCGGTCTGCTGGTATCACTTTCACTGGCGCTGCTGGCGCTCATTGACATTCCCGGAAGAAATGGCAGCTTCTCAAACTACACGCTCGGTGCGGGCATCATCATCGGACTGTTTTTCACAGGTTTTTTAGCGCCATTCTGCGCACCCAAAGCCAATGTCTCGATGCGAGAATCAGCGATTGGATTAAGCCTTCTGGGCGTATTCGTCGGATTTCTGCTGGGCAAAGACAGTCCCGTTTTCTTGAAGTGGTCGTTAGGTCTGGCTGTGATAGGGGCTCTGGGCGGATGGCTGGGCGAAATGCTGCGCCCCAGCAGCCCGGTCAAAAAGTCTGACTGACCTGTTATCTGATTGTTACTTAGGACTCGCATACTCTGCACATCCCCCCAAGAAAAGCAGTTTCAGTACCCGATGCTGACCGACTGCATTGATCTTCTTCAGGAGTTTCTAAAATGCCCAATACAGAAGCAGATGCGATCATCAATAAAGTGCAGAGTCAGCTAGACACCCATGGTCGCAACGCAGAGGCTCATGCCTACTCAACTCTTCTCGATGAACTGCGCGAATACAAAAGCACTCACTGCAGCTCCGAAACTAGCGCTCTCAACAAACAGTTGGAAACATCCGGAATTCTGCCGCAAGTGGCGGTAGGTTGGCTGCAAAATGATTTCGACAAAATCAACGTCGACCGCAACGATTACGGTGTCACTAAAGGCGAGATTGCACAATTCAGTCAAAGCGGCGGATCTACAAAGGCAGATCTCGATGCTATGCTCGCCAATCAACTTCTTGCCCCGGGCGAGAGAGGTCAATCGCAATACGACGACCTGGCAAAACGTAACTGGCTGGGAGCTGACCCAGAGACGATCGAGAAGGCAGACTTGAGAGCATACGATCGCCAGGAGACCAGACACAAAAACAGAGAAGAAAAACATGAGAATGTGCGCGACGCTGCGGCGCAACTTTTTATGGGGTCACCACCCTTGATGGCAATACTTGACGCTTCGCATGACGGAACATGCGACGGACGCGTCAGTGAACGCGACATGCGCAGGTTTCTGACCGCCTACGAAGTAAACAACCGAACTGAAAATGCAGGCAGCGGACCTTATACTCCTGAAAATGCGCAGTACGTAAGCGATCTGCTTGATGGAAAATATCCTGACCTGACAGGTGAAAACTTCACCGGCTTCAGCGCACGAGCGCTTGCCCGACGCGCTGGTTTAGACCATGTGAAGATCAACTCGATGGAAGATTACGATCAGTTAGTTTCGGTTTATGCGGACAAGATCGCGCAGAAGCAAGCACCGGAGGAGCCAGTACAACCGCCATGCGAGAGAGGTGGGCATGATTCAAACGACGCAGCAAAACCACAGTCGGCAGTAGAGCCGACCGATCACTCCGAAGTCTACGGGCAGATCGACGACCTGTCTCACTATCGAAAAGGAGAAGGACAGTGGCACGTTGCAAAACGTTTGCTTAACGCAGGCAACGAAGATGGCGATGCCAAAGCGACAAACAAAGACATCTGGCAACTAACGACTGGCATCATGTCTGTTGACGGTACAAAATCACTTGATGCAAAAGGACGCTCACATCCAGTTGTTCATCCGGGCGATGATGCGCCGGTCGTCGAAAACATCGATATGTTGACGGCGAAAAATCCAAAACTGGCAGAGTCGATTCAAAAACTGGAAAAGAGACGTGCCCAGGCAGCAGCGGCAGCAGCGGCAGCAGCGGGCCAAGCCGATAACAGCTACGAGGAGATGTGTGGAGATTGAGTAGTCAGCGACGCAAGTTAAGGGAATCGGAAGGGAAGGCGCAATGCCTTCCCTTTTCACTTGACCCGGATGTTTAGCTGATACTCAATCTCGATCCAATTTGAACCTTTCTCAGGGCCTTACATCAAGGTAATTAAATCTATGACAAACCGTTATCCCTGAAGACTGAAGACGCTTACCAACGCTTGAATTCAAGCGCTGGCAGTTGTTCGAAATCAAATACAATCGCGAGGTATCGGAATTAAATCCGTTCGCGGGGTTAGTGGTTATCTCGATCCAGTTTGATCGTTGGTTTGGACCGATTGATATGGCACCGCCCATATCGGAACTTCGGTGTGGTTGTTGCGAATCAAATCAGGAACTTGACGGATGCCGCGAGCAACGAAGTGTTGATTGTTCTCTTTGTTGACCACATCAATCATTTTGCTGATGTTGACGGAACCCCAACCAGTTGTTGCATCCCATCCTGGACCAGCACTGTAGCCCTTAACACCTTCATCGGTGTTATTGCCGATAGTGACGTCGCGATAGACTTCGGGATTGGATTTGCCCAATCTATATAGAGTTGGGTTCCAGAATCCAGTCGGTTTGCCGGTACCCTGACTTACCACTGCTGCTGCAACAGCTTCAGCGGGTGCAGATGCGCTTGTGCCACCAATTGCCTGCACACCATCGTCAGTGAATGTGTTCCATCCGCTTCGAGGGTCACCATTGGCTGCAATGTCAGGAACGCCTCTGCCTTTGAATTTTGGATTATTCATATTGTCCGGCATGGTCACGCCTTCTTGATAGTCTGGCACAGGAGTCTTCAGAGATCTGCCACCGCCTGTAGCACCGTTGCCTGACCACACTTTTTCAGAGCCATATGTGCCGTCAGCTTTCAAAATGAGCTGAGTGCCACCAACTCCGGTGTAGTATTTAAGACCGGCAGGTTGATCAACAACTTGCTTTTTGCCTTTCCAGCCATCGCCGGCACCGTTGTCTCCAGCAGCGACAGTGATTGTAATACCTTTGAGAGCTGCTCTCTTACCAGCATCTTCCATCGCAGACAACGCTTGATCTGTCCAGCCAGGCTCGTACATGCCCCAGCTTATGCTGGCGTGCGTGATTTGACTTTCACCGGTCTTTGGAAAAGTCATACGATCGATTCCATTTGGCATTCCGGTATCATCATTAGGCGCTTGAATCATGACAGTTTTGGCTTTCGGCAATCCTTCCTTGTGGATTACACCGTCGAGAGCGTTCTCGCCATTGGCGCCTTGCGGGTCAGATGTGGGAGCCTCTTTGGCGATGTTGACCGTTTCGAACGTCTTTGGATCGATTCCTTTCGAGCGGAGATAATCATTCCATCCTTCCGGCATTGTGCCGCCGAGGGACAAGAAGCCTGTAGTCATGCCTTTTCCATCGAACTTGGGATCAGCACCGTAAGCTCTCATAACGTCTTGCGTGTCGAGAGGCTTAGCGCCACTTGCTTGTGGCTTGGCAGCGCCTTCAGCGGCAACGAGACCGTCGCCGCGCGTTCCGCCCAATTCTGGTGGCAGATCGGAAAGCTTGACGTAGTTGGTGTGAAACTGTGGTCTGTTGTCCAGACCCAGCACTGCTCGAATGTGCGGCGCTACTTCCGTTGGAACAGATAAGGTGCCGCTTCTACCGCGGAACAACTCGCCATTTTCGCCCTGGAACTGTTGCAGTGTTGTACCGAACGCCTTCTGCATCTGCTCGGCACTGCCTTCAAGAACAAAACGCCCTGACGCCCTGGTTTGGTCCGTCACCGTCAGATTGTGATCGGCTGCAAACTTGTGAACTGCATCAGCCGCAGCAGGGTCGGTACCAAACTTGGCTTCGATCTGCGCGTCGGTAAGAGGTTTGGCACCATTCGAGATACGCTGAATATAACGATCCATAAGGAACTCAGATCCCTTAGTTTTCGCCAGCACTGTGACTGCAATATTGTCACCGCCTTCCACGTTGCCAATCAAACTGGCTTTTGGAGCCGGTCTATCTGTGTAGAGCAAGTTTGCTCTTTCGCCTTCTATTTTGATATTGGATGCAAGGTTTATGCTTCTGGCGCCAAATCGTTCGAACGATGTGCCATCGACGGCACCGGCTGCGGCGGCAACTCCGGCTTCGGAACTCAGCCCGGGCAACTTGAACGAAGTCAATTTGTTGTTGACGTTATTCCAGAAATTATTTTTGGCTTCGGCAAAACCGTCCATTCGCTCAGTCGCCAAAAACTTGTTGGCTGCGCCGGCTCCCAGACGATAACCGCCCATGCTGATTAGTGAATTAGTTACGAATGCGCCGCCCGCATCGCCGAGTTCATTACCCGCAGCGTTAAGCTCGCCCATGGTCTTAGCGTTACCGGCTTTCGAGTATGCATCGCCGATTGGCTTTGCCGCTTCATACATAAAGTAGGTACCGATCGCGGCACCGGCAATAAGCCCAGCAGGACCACCTTTCGGCAGAACGGTCTTGAGCACTGCCCCCAGCGCGGCAGATTCGCCGACCATTATTGCGGTGTCGAGTGGATGCGCAAACGCATCAGCGCCAGCTTTCAGCACACCCTCAGGCAGCTGTTCAAGACCTTTGGCCGTGACGTCTGCATAGCGCGACATCTTGCTGGAAGGAGCTGCTTTATCATCCGGGCTGAAGGCTTGTTGCCCTAAAGCTTGTCTGGTGGGGTCATTTTGAGGTACCGGGATCTGGTCGTTCGGGTTATCGCCAGGCATTTGACACTCCTCATTCCAAAAATATGACACGCGAAGACCGAAAACCCGGAGGGGCTTTTCATTTGCTGTATCGCGCGAGGTGGAACCGCTATTGAAAGAATAGTCCTAAGGTACCGCCGTGTATATTGGTGGAATTACGTAAGAACGTCGGGCTGGGTGGCTGAAAAGCCCACAGGGCTCGATTTGGTACCTTAATTCTGCGAATTAATCTTGGCAACCGCCAATACACCGCGCTTGCAGCGAGCAGACCATATCCATTTGCCCCAGCTACCTTTATCCAGAATCTGAACGGTCACACCCAAATCAAATTTCTGCGATGAAGCGATTGTCGAATTTAGCAACGCGCGACTGGCGATCTTTCTTCCATGACGCGCAAGTTTGTGCCATGCCTTCCTGGAATGAAATTCGATCTGTGTAATTCAAATCACGCTCTGCTTTGCTGATGTCGAAACCCTGGTTATATCCGGCCAGTCTCAGCGCTGGGCGCGAGTATTGGCAGAGAACGTTTTTTACCGGCGCCGGCGAAATAGAAGCAATGATGCAAGCACTGTCAACAAGGAAGTGCGCGAGCCATTCTGGAATGTAAATTGCGCAGCGTGGCAGATCCAGTTCATCAGCGATGGTATCAAACAACTTTCGCTTGCTTATCTTTTGACCATCAGTGAGATTGTAGACCTGACCAAAAGCATTCTCGCGGAGAATCGCAGCCAGAATGGCTTTGCATAAATTACCGACAAAAATTACATTCGTGTCTTTATCGCCCGTGCCGACAAGCATCGCTCGTCGCCCCTTCAGCATGCCGATAACGCGAGGCATCCAGGCTCTCTCGCTCGGTCCGTAAATAAATCCTGGTCTCAAAACAGTTACTTTGATTCGCGAAGAAATTGCTTCGGATAAAACCAGTTGTTCGGCGGCAATTTTGGAATTCGCGTATGCCTCTTTCGACTGCATGTATGGCGCATCTTCAGCGGCATCATAAATATGTGTGGCGCCCATGATTACAGATAAACTGCTGATATGAATCAACTGTGTAACACCAGCAGCAATGGCAGATTGTGCAACAGACCGTGTGCCTTCCACATTCACTGCACTCAAATCTTCGATCGTCGCCATCGGCGCAATCGACGCGGCCGTGTGTATGACAACCGATGCTCCTCTCATTGACTGAATCAATTTGTTTTGATCGGTTAACTCGGCGCTGATTATTTGTAAATTAGGAAATTTGCCCTGCAACTCTAATAATCGAGTTGTTTGACTGGATTTTCGAACCAATGCGATGACGTCAAAGCCTGCCAAGAGGAGCTGTTCAACGAGATAGGCGCCTACTAAACCCGTTGAACCTGTAACGAAAACTCGGGTTGACACTGAAGCTGGCACGAGATGACCTTGATGAAAGAGCGATTATTTATTGCCGCTTGTTGGCATATTACTAATGAGCAGTGACACGTAGGACTTTAAACTACAATCTGCAAAGTGATCAATAGGAACTTTTGAGATGAGTTAAAGTCATCAGGGGTGTCATTGATCACGAAGTCCTCCGGTAGCGTTTTGAGGATATGACGTGAGATCAAGAGAGGGGAAATCCGTTATGCGCTTTCGAAGAAAGCTTGGTTACCTACTGGCAACTTTTGCCGCCGCTGTTTCGCCTGCACTGGCGACACCTACCTGTAACCTCGATAACGAGGCAGCGGACAAACTCAACTTACCAATTTACGAATGGACCGACCCTACCGTTCCTAACAAAGGCACGATTGTCGCCATTCACGGGCTGACATTTTACGCCGCCGCTTATGACGACTTCGCCAAGCATCTGGCTGAGAAGGGCTATCACGTCTATGCAGCTGATATGCGCGGCTTCGGCAGATGGAAAACTGAATGCGGAAAATATGGCGGCGACGACAAAATCCACTTTACGCAAAGCACAGAAGACATAATTAAGCTACTTACTTTTCTACACAATCGTTCCGGTGAAAAATCAATTTGTCTCGGGGAGAGCTTGGGCGCGAACCTGGCTCTGACAGTGGCGGCTGAGCATCCAGACCTGGTGGAGTCTGCCATCGTCAGCGCTCCCTGCGTCAAAACTTGTGTCCATCCTTCACCAAGATGGGCAGTCGATTTCTGGAAAGGTCTGGCTCATCCGAACAAACCGTTGAATCTCGAACGATACATCGAGCCTTATCTATCCAACAACAAAGATTTGACTGCAGCTTGCATGGCTGACAAAAAGATATGCCGAAGCATGAGCCCAGTCGAGCTGATCAAGGCTGATAAGACCAACAAAATGGCCATAGCGCGCGTCGATTCAATACCAGATACGATGCCACTCCTGATCATGGCTGGAAAAGAAGATAAAGTTGTGAAGGCCAGCGCGCTACCAAAAATGGTGGCACGATTGAAAACTAAAGATAAAGCTCTGCATGTACTTCCGAAGCACGGACACTTGATGATCGAGCACCAGAAAGTCGACAACGTCGTTGCTCAAGTCGTCGACACATGGCTCGACAAACGTCAACCACCGGTAATGACACTTTCCAAACGACTCTAGTTTGATTAATGCCATCTCCTCCCCTGCCAACTCGCCTGGCGAGCACACTAGGGTTTCGACGTAGCAAGATTGCATCACTAGCGCGTGATGTGTTCGACGAGTTTCTTAAACACGAAATATTGACTCGCTGCGCTGCCATCGCGTTTTACGCGATGCTTGCTTTCGTGCCACTGTTGGCTGTGCTTCTCGCCATCTCGGTGCAGTTATATTACGTGTCTTCCTTCTTGCCGCCTGAATTGAGATGGGTTGAAGTTCAAACAATCAACGAGCTAAAACACGGCATCAGCGTAATCATACCGCCAGATGCTTACGATGTTGTGCAAAGTCAAATTGAAAGAATGCGTGGTGCTCATCCTGTTACAGTGCTGTCGATTGGCTCGATTTTGTCTCTCTGGGTTGCATCGTCTCTATTCATGTCTATTATGGATGCTTTAAATCGCATCTACGGGCGTCGGGAGCAGCGTTCTTACTGGCAGCGCAGGGTTCTGGCGATGGTGATGACGCTGATTCAATCAATCTTCGTGTTGGGCTGCCTTGCTTCCATTGTTGCCTGGCCTCAACTAGTTAGTAGGCTCGGATTGGGGCATACAGCCTCATTTTGTTTATCGTTCGTTCACATGCTAGCTGCATTTTTAATTACGCTGTTCAGTTTTGCGCTCACTTTTCAGATTGGTCCGCCTTCTCAACAGCGCAGATTCTGGATAACGCCAGGCAGCTTTTTTGGTGCCGTAATATTCATTGCCATCTCGTACGGCTTTAGATTGTACGTGCAAAATTTTGGTGCCTACGATCGAGTTTATGGATCACTTGGTGGCGTCATGGTGCTGCTGCTCTGGTTTTACCTGACGAGCGCTGTAATTTTGGGAGCAGCCGCAACCAATAAGGTGCTGGAGATGACGCATTTGCGCGACCCCTGAACCACCTGCAATCCTCAGGAGAACAGATGCTCTTCGACTCCCATTCCGAGGATCCAATTGGCGACATCAGGCATCGCAATTGCGAATAGCAACAGTGCTGAACCAAACAGCAACTTTTTGCAGGCGTCACTTCTTGTCTTAGGAACGAAGAATCCTTGCGTCAAAAGCAGCGCTCCGAAGACCACGCTAAGCCCCTGCAAAGCGAGGGTAAACAAATTCATCGCCCGTTCAAAGTTCGACAAATTGCTTACGCGCACCGTACCGGGTTCCAGCGCCGGTGCGTCAGAAGCAGAATCTACCGCGGCACTCTTCTCTACCAGACGGGCACCTGGAGCGCCTTCGACTGGAGCGAATCGAGCTGATTCGGCTTGAGGCGACACGAATCGACCTGAATCGGATTGAGGACCGACAGTTCCATTGGTGGCACCATCCATACTAGGCGCAACGCGCGATGCCCGAGGTCGATGGACACTTGAAAGAATAAATCCGGGCTCTTCATCCACAGGACCGGCAAAAGCCATAGGCGATGATGCGGGAACTGGTGCGGGCACTGATGTCGGCGCTGATGTTGGCGCTGGTGCGATTCGCTTATCGGCGAATGCAGCCTGGTTGCCACCACCGACGCGAGAATCAGTAAACGCAGGAGCCTCCTCGAGAAGTTGCAACTCTCTTCGGGTAGCTACAACGGAATTGCCTCCAGCACCAGGTGCACTCGCATCATCAGTATACGCACTGTCATCGGCGCCATATCCAGCAGTTAACGATGGGTCCATCTTAGCTTTATTGACGCGGGTATTGGCGTCGACAACGCTGTAGAAGTTTCGATCCAGGTTCTGATACTCGTAATCACTCTGTAATTCCATTACGACAGCACCAGTAGCCGGAGTTACAACACGGTAGACACTGCCCAGCGTTACCGCAGTATCGATCTGTCCAAGTTCAGCGCAACGGCGCGCCTCGTCGGCCGCCCAGATTGTGGAAAGCCTGCTCGCTTCAGGGAAGTTATAACTAATTCCGCTTGTACGAGGGTTCTTAACTTTCTCACGAACAAGTGCGTATTCAGAACCATATCCAGTGGCATTGTTGAAGAAAGAGATCAGATCTTCTCCAACGGATCCGCTCTGCTCAATCGGTTGAAAGTCAGGACTGGCTGTGCGACTCCAAGAAATCAAATCCGTCTTAGCATAATTGGCTTGATCGTCCAATTGCAATTCATTGATCTTCAACCGATGCTCACCTGATACCAGCAGTTGCTGGAGCAATTCTGTATCGGAAGGATAGAAAACAGCCTGGCCGCCGTGAATCCACACGATCGACGAATCCGAATTGCGACCGATGAATTTCTTTGCGGCTACCAGTGCTTTAGCATCATCGACTCCTCCGACAAATTCAACCGAGTCAAGACGAGATATAGCCTGGTCGACCGGCAAAGCTTCCACCTGCTCCCGATGGTCTGCGATGAATACCTGGGCTGAAACGGATTTCGGCACTCTTGCCAGGGCGCGCTTGATCTCATCACGTTTGGACGCAGCGACACCGGACGCATCGATGACAATCGCCAGTTTGTTTAGGCGCTTTCCGGCGCTGACAAGTTTCTCCGATATGATCATATCTTCCTTCGAATGCGTTGCACGAGCAGAGAAACCAACGAAATCGGAGGCTCTGTGCGCAACGAACTGATAGCTGTGTCCACTACCCGGCTCGATTTCTCCGGTGTAGAACAATTTGCCACCAACTTTTTCTGATTTTCCGCTTGCCGCATTTGAAGTGATGGGCGCGTTGCTTTCCAGAGACACACTGGTTTTCGCATCGGTCAGCCCAAAATTAGAGGAAATAATGTGTGGTGCAATAAAACTAAAGTCTCGTTTCGACTTCACGTTTAATCCAGATGTGATACCGATGCGCACTTTCATTTCGCCATACTTCGGCACCGGAAATGCCTGCATGTTGATCACACCGCGAGACGGTTCTGTAATTAAAAGAGGATCGCGATGGCGTTCCGTGATCCATTGATACGCCTCAGTTACTCGACCGGTCGAATTAAACGCAGCTTCCTGAGGCTTTCCGTTTACCCACAAAGTCACCCGTGACACTGCCGAATTTGGTGGCAAGGAAATCTTGGCTTGCGCTTCCTGAGCTTTGGCTGTGCTATTGCCGAACACCATCGTCCAGTAAGTTACAGACGTCAAAGAATTCGCATCAACGTGACCAGTAATCTTTGATTCGACCAGCGACAGTCCCTTTACTTTGGCATTGGGATCTGCGACTGCCACGTTCTGGAAACTGTTGATGGATGTTTCTGGTCGGCTGTATGTTTTTCCAGAAACGAAAAAATACAACTTACGTGCCTCAGACGGGTCAATCGGGGCGAACGTTTCTGACAGTGAAACAGGTTTTTGCTTGTCTGAGAAAAATGCCGCAGCCTCCAGTTCGTGCGACGCATTCAATCCATTGAGAATTTTGTAGCCAACATCGACGACGTGTTCATCGGGAGAAACAGCAAGTTTCTCACCAAGGGCAATGGCAAGTCCGCGCAATTCAGGCGTGATTCCCACAGCC
>WBZN01001854.1_pt1 | contig 12258 bp, 12 predicted proteins | sample 5204281 | NCBI WGS metagenome assembly WBZN01 (sample SAMN12344347, study PRJNA552823) | activated sludge metagenome | biome: Activated sludge suspended growth; feature: Nitrification reactor; material: Wastewater; isolation source: activated sludge from nitrification reactor of wastewater... | reverse complement strand
CGTGTTCATCACCAATGAACGGGTCATCGGATTCACCCCGCTGCTCGGCAGCTTTTCTTCGAAGCCCTTGGATGTGCACGAGCGCATCGTGGAGATCGAAAACGATAATGGACTCATTCTCGTGTCGACAAGCAGACGCATGTTGGTCTTAGGGAGTCGGCTGAGTGGGTGGGAAGAGTTCGAGTAAATGACCTCTTTGTATAAGAAATAGTTGTCCTTGCTCTTTGGAAGCACATGGAGTGACGCCAACCTTACCCCAACCGCTCCGATAACTTTACATGCCTGTAACAGATCCATAACGCTCCAGCAACAGACTCTTGCTACCCTGATAGCAATACATAATCTTAAAAAGGAGGATCAGATGGTAACAGTTGGCAACTTGATGCAGACAGAACCGGTGACAGTGGAGGCAGGTACATCAGTCATCGAGGCAGCGAAACTCATGAGAGCCTGCAATGTAGAAAGTGTATTGGTGACGCACAAAGCGAAGATCATCGGGATCGTGACCGAGTCGGACATCGTCAAGAAATTCGTCGGTGCTGAGAAGGCATCTTACTTTGTGCCGGTTGATGCCATCATGAGCAGTCCCGTTCCTGGCATCGAAGAGCGGCGGCCACTAACAGAAGCTGCCGACCTCATGGATAAGCATCGCACGCTGCACCTCGGAGTGACCAAAGGAGGCGCACTCATCGGGCTCGTGTCTGTTCGAGACTTTCTTCGACCGGTATCCATCGACGAGTTTTAAGCATCTCTCCGCTCGTGAGCTGCCTGCCTCGTCGACGCGGCAGTTCCGCCCCTGCAACCCCTCCCAAGCGCATCTCTGCCTTGTCTTCAAAAGGGGGCTTCCTCTCCGGAGAGAGGGCTTCGGAAATTCGGACAGTGTGATAAGTGGGAGCCTGGCTTCACCAACGCCACCGGAAGGTGGCGACACAAAGGAGCGAGGCAATGAGACGCACGAGACGGAATCACGGAGCCACCTTTAAAGCACAGGTGGCGTTGGCCGCGGTCAAAGGGGATAAGACCCTGGCCGAATTGGCCGAGCAATTCAGCGTCCACCCCACCCAGATCACAGAATGGAAACAGCAGTTGCTGGCGCGAGCCTCGGATGTATTTGGTGGGACGAAACCATCAGCGGAGGCTCCGGATCTCAAGACCCTGCACGCGAAGATCGGGCAACTGACCTTGGAGAATGATTTTTTAGAAGGCGCGCTCACCAAGGCCGGCTTGCTGAGCGCAAAGCGATGATCGATCGCACGCATCCCTTGCCGGTTGTGCGGCAATGCCAACTCCTGCAGCTGGCCCGCTCGACCGCCTATTACCAGCTGACGCCGACCTCCGAGACGACGCTGGCGTTGATGCGGCGGATTGACGAGCTGCATCTGAACTATCCCTTTGCCGGGGCTCGGATGCTGCGCGATCTGTTACAGCAGGAGGGCCATGCCATTGGGCGACGCCAGGTGGTCACCCTCATGCGCAGGATGGGGATTGAGGCGCTGTATCGGAAACCGCATCTGAGTCGGCGGCATCCGGCCCACACCATCTACCCGTATCTCCTCCGTGATCTCACGATCTGTCGTCCCAATCATGTCTGGGCGGCCGATATCACCTATATTCCGATGCGACGCGGCTTCGTGTATCTCTTCGCTATCTTGGACTGGGCCAGTCGCCGAGTGTTGGCTTGGCGGCTCTCCAATACGTTGACCACGGACTTCTGTCTCGACGCCGTGCGAGAGGCGATCACGCAGCATGGCTGCCCCGAGATCTTCAACACCGATCAAGGGTGCCAGTTCACCAGCCAGGAGTTCACGGGACTCTTGAAAGACCACGGCATTCAGATCAGCATGGACGGCAAAGGCTGCTGGCGGGATAACGTCTTCGTGGAACGGTTGTGGAGAAGCCTGAAATATGAGGAGGTCTATTTGCACGCGTATGACACGGTCAGCACTGCCTATCAGGGGCTGGAGCGCTATCTGCTGTTCTACAACCAGACCCGACCGCATCAGGCGCTTGATGGCCAGACGCCCGACCAGGTCTATTATGACAATCTGACCACACGACGGACTGCCGCGTAGTCAGCAATCCGCCAGGCGCCACTTATGAACTGGTAAAAACTGTCCAACCAACCGGAGCCACCTCTCTCCCGCCAAGTACCCCTGCAGTTAACATAAACTTTACTTACTCGTGACCTGTTTGGAATGGTCATCCGATACCCTAATCGTGAAGGAGAACAGGAACGAAGCAATGGCAACACTTAAATCGTGATTCCTGCTGGAACCCAACGACACGAACAAGGCCTCACGATACTGTGCCTATTGATCTTCACCACAAGGGAGGTGCGCTATGATTCAATCGCCGGCGACGAAACTACTGACCATTGTGCAGGAGCGGAAACGTATTCCACTCGAAGAACTCCTGGGCTGCTGTCCCGAACTCACCTGGAACCAGGTCTTCGCGCTTGTGGATGACCTCAGCCGTCATGCCCTGATTTGTTTGCATCGACGCGGAGTTGATTACGAGTTGCGAGCTGTTTCCTAATTCGTTAAGCCGCTTAGCCCAGGCAGTCGCAGCAGGGTTGGAGAGTGGAGGGGGCAAACGAACAGGAGTCAGACTCTGATTGCATTTCGACGGTTTCGATACTTCCATAGCTAGATGTTGCCCAGCCATCAGAACAATTATCCAGCCCTATACCGTCATATACAAAATTGCTCGCAATGCCTTGAACGGTCTTGCCGGTCCGGCGACCAAAGGCATCGCAGCTAAAACTGGCGGAAAATCAAGTGGCGGTGATACTGGTGATTTGGTTGCACACGTTCCAGGTGTAGGTCGCGGTACCGCCGATCTTCGTCAGTACCGGCATAGTGTCAAGAACCGACCTTGCTGTTCTTTCATGAGATGGTAAAACCGCACCGCATACTCTGCTTTCCTATTTCGCAAGCCTTTCGTAAACGGCAGGATTGAGGTCAGAATCCACTCCTTCATTACCACGACTGAGTTCAATTCGAATCGGAACATCATAAAGCAAATTCTTATCTTGGGATGTTACGACATAGTAGACGCCTTGGGTAATTCCAAATATATGCATTCGCCAAGCGCTCAATATTTTTATTTGTTGACCCTTAACAAGTGGGCCTTTCGACTCGACTAAAGACCCACTAATGCCACTGCCCGGAATCAATTCAACATAAGACAAAACCTTACGGCCATCCGCGCGTTCGTAGATGCCATAGGCAGAAACATCTCCAACAACACGATACTCGACACCGATAAAGCTAGCGTAGGGGCTTGTAGGGGGCAATTCTTCCACCGGAAGTTGGACACACGCGGTGGATGTGGCAAGCAGCATCATGCAGACGATCCGCCCAATGAAAGACCTCCCGATATGATCCGCTAGCATTTGTGCCCCTCGTTATTGATGGTGTTATTAGAGGTTTGTATCCTCCGAGACAGATCAACACTTTGGCTTTCTCGAGCTGCAACCCTTATTTCGGCCAGAAAGACTATTGAGTAGCTCGGCCCCAAGAGTGAGTGGAGAGTAAGGTCAGGTCCGTCAATCGTACTTCCATACCCTCTCACTGCCATGACTCACCATCGTGCTGCTCATTGTAGCGATGATCGTCATGAATGCAACGTGAACCAGGGAATATCAGCAAGATTGGAAGATCATCGTGAAGGGAACATGCGAAGACCACTAGGCAGCGCTGTCTCACAAATGTTCGATTGTTAGACTTGACCCTTTCTCCCCCGTAGATATACGTCAGATCCCCCAGAACCGTGGTTCCCGGTTTATACGTGAGACTCGTCAGGTCATTGGCATCGTTATAGCCGTACACCAGGCTGGTGCCGGTGGGATAGGTCACGCTGGTGCGTTAGTCTGCGTCGCCATAAGGCAATGATGACAGTGCTCGTTGCACTTGGAAGCCGCTTTCAATAATCAAGAACGAACGCCCATTACGTTGTAGTGAGCGTGTTGCATGTTGTAGGTCGTGTCATTGTGTTTTCTCCATCCTATCAAGAACCTCGTGCACATGGTTCCGCCAGAATCCCTCTTGTATTTCTGAAGCACGTTTTCTCATATACAACATCAAGTCTTTCTCAGCTGCCACGTCGTAGGTCTCAAATCGTTGCATGTCACTAAGAGCCCAAACAAGGTAACGAAAATAGGAATCCTCCTGTGCCTCCCGCAGTTTCTTAGTGAGAAAGGGAAACACCACTTTGCCTTCTTTTGCAAACTCTGCCGCCAAATGGAAGGGAGGAGGCTGTGTAGATTTCATCCCGCAGAGATATGTGACGTACTGCTGTTCGAGACTCATGGCTGAAAAAGCAGTTATTTGTTCTTTGTTTGGTAATTGGAAAAACGAGGCAACCATCTTCCAGCATTCACCGGAGTTGGGAGGCTCGGATGGCACCCTATGGCAACTCGAGAGGAATAACAGGAACATGAGTGCGCAAAGTGTGCGCCCTGTATTCTCTATCGGCATTCGCATGTAGCACTACCTTTCTGCCCGAGCTCATGTTTAATAAGCACTTCTAGCGCAATGGCTGGTATTTCTAACAGACTACTATCATGTCCGTTGAGAAATCCTTGAATAAGCAAATCGAGGCGTGCTGTGCCCCTTCGGTATTGGTCAACATGGTAGAGCTCATGGCCCAACCGCGAAATTCCGACGGATGTGGACGGATCGTAAGCACCAGGACGAAAGCCGAACGGCTCATAAGTGTATTGCGCTTGCAGCGTGCCGGTGTTGTTGCCTAAGGCTACCGTGGAGCCGAACGCATCGGGCAGCAGGAGTAGAGAGTAGGGTCAGGTCTGTCAATCGCACTTCCATACCCTCTTACTGCCATGCCCCAGTATCGTGCTGCTTATTGTAGCGATGATCGTTATGAATGCAACGTGAACCAGGGAATATCAGCAAGATTGAAAGACCATCGTGAGGGGAACATGACAAGATGACTAAACAGCGCTGTCTCGCAAGTGTTCGATTGTTGGACTTACCCCTTTCTTCCGGAGCCCTATTCCCGAACTGGACGGGAAATCGCATGAGACGCGTGTTGCAGGATCACCTCGCATTACCCGTGCCAGGCACATTCCGTATGCAGTCGCTGAGGTGCGACTCGGTTTGTATACTCCCCAAATGAATTCGATCTCTGTTTAGATCATGACCTCCCGTGTCCCTCCGCTGATCGGATGCGCCGGTCGATCGAGGACTCTGTACCCTGGCACAACGCGATTGTTGAACCGACCTTTAATTAGATCAAGGAAGTCCACGGCTATCGACGACTCTCGTTACGTAGGAGACGACAGGTACCTGGAGAATAGGTGCTCATCTCCATCGTACTCGTAACAGAATTTGAATCTAAAAAGATACACGGGTGAATCCAAACTGATACCACGCTAGTTCCCCTTCAAGAATCTCTCGTTAGAATACCGCGCCAATGATAAGAGTTTTGCGTTGGCACACCCCTTGCTTTGCAACATATTCGTTATCCTATTTAGTTTGTTTCAGCATGGCAACTCGGCCAAACTCCAATCAGGGAATGTACATCGGAGTGAGACAAGAGCGGTCTAACAGAAAAAGCAGAGCGCCCCCAATATATTGCCGATCATCATCTATAGACGTTCTGATTAATTCGACGATCTAACCAAGAACCAAAGATTCGAGGAGGTAGTCCATGAAACATATTGGTCTGATCTGTGCGGTTCTCTTGTACGCGGCTCAAGTCAATGCGACCGTTGTACCGTACAAGAACCTGGATAACCTTATTGAAGAGTCTGACGGAATTGTCATTGGCACCGTACGCAGCGTGGAATCGCATTACGATCCCTCAAAAGACATTTATACGTTCGTCAAGTTGGATCAACTGGAGGTACTTCATGGAAATTACCAGCAAAGGACACTGACGCTCAGGTTGAAGGGCGGCCAAGTCCAAAACGATTTCCTGCATGTAGAAGGGGGGCCGGAGTTCTCTCAGAACGACCGCGTCATCTTATTCGTTCGAAACAATGGGTACGAAATCGTTCCACTGGTGGGATGGACGCAAGGGCTACTGAGGATCGTCACAGACCCTGCCACGGGACGGGAAATGATTCACGATCATGATGGAAATCGTGTCGTTGGGGTGAAGGACGGACATATCGAGAAACATGTTACTCGTCAATCAGAGGTTAAAATTATCCCTGGTCACAAGCAAGGTCCCAGCTCTCAGAAATCCGCTGCCCTCGACGGTTTTGCAGGGCATACGGATGATGGTTCACCGTCAGAGCTTCTCCAGCAGTCCGAGATGTTGAACTTAGAAACTGTATCGGCCCCTACCTTTATCGAGGCCATCAAAAACTCCATTCCCTCCCACGCCAAACACGGACGGTCAATCAAGAATGTCGGCGTCTTAGACTTTAGCTCCACAGCAAGCCTAAAAGACACTATCTCAACGGATCCCGAGAATTCTCCCCCAGGAGCAGGGCCGGAAACAGGTATGACGAAGCCTGTCCTGCCACAACCGGCGCCATCACAGCACAATTCAACGGACTCCCAGCAATGACGTCCGGTGCCGAATAGGGTTGAGGTATATGGAGAATCAGAATGAATTCCGAGCAAACATCGGATTCATAAAGCATCGAACTGAGTTGGTCATATCATCATCGCAAGGAGATAGGCTCATATGAAAACTCGACGAAGTGAACCACACAGTACAGTCGGAGCTGCCAGTATCGTATTAATGGCGATTCTGTGGTTGCTTGTTTCTGCTTCCACCGGTCAGGCTGCTACGTGGCAGGAGTGCAGCGGGAACAAGATTCGATGGAATAGCGGCTGGACCAATATGTTTATCAGCACGACATCATTCCCGGCAGGAAGTGTTTGGGATACGAGACTCCAAAATGCCATGTGGCATTGGAACAACGTCAAAGGAGCCGGTTTTAATTTTTACGTCGGAAGAGATACGGATGGCACTCATTCCTCCTCTAACGGAGTGAATGAAGTGTATTGGTCAAGCACGGAGGTCGGGAGTGCTTTGGCAGTAACATTCTCACGCTACCATTGCTACTGGCTGTTTGGGTACAACTACGGGTTGGATGAAGCCGATATTGCGTTTAACAGCAATTTGTCTTGGTCGACCGGAAGTGTGAACTACAGCAATCTGGGGTCTCCGTATAACTTTGAGCTTGTTGCCCTCCATGAGTTAGGGCACGCATTAGGATTGAAGCACGAGGATCAATGGATGGCAACCATGAACTCGTATTATCCCAACAGCGGTCCGTTTGGCTACTACAAGGACGCCGATGCAAATGCAGATGACCGCGCTGGGATTCGGAGCTTGTATCCAGACGGCACGACAGAAACTGACGTGGCCGGTTCTGCCTTCAAACGCACCGGAACCGGGACCTCTGGCTTAGTCAGCAGCCCTGCCTGGGCATACAGGGGAACGAACGTCACCTTAGAGTTTTCATTTGCAAATCTCAGTACAGCAACCCAGACTTTTGACATAGGGTTTTATTTGTCGACAAACGATTTCATCAGCACATCTGATACATTATTAGCGACGAATTACGGTGCGTGGGGATCTGCCGGATTCGCAGGTACGTTTTCGCGAACCCTGTACATCCCCAGCTGGATCACACCAGGAACATATTATCTTGGGTTTCTAATTGACCCTAGTAATGTGAAGGCTGAAAGCAACGAGAGTAACAATAATCAACCCATGCCTCGAACCATTACTATCTATTAAGAACTTATCCAAAGCTCTACTTTATCGTGACAAGTTCCTCGACATGGCGGAGGGGAGAACTTAAACCAGATCTGCCCTCCGCCGCTCGCGGCATGTCAAGAGCTTGTCTCAATATCAACTCTTCACCTCTCCTATCCATACTGATATCCCCACTTTTTCAGCGCTTTCAGCACAGGACCAAAATTTTCCCCCTTTTCCGTGAGTCGGTATTCCAGCCTCGGAGAGTGTTCGCTATAGCGTCGACGCTCGATCACGCCCTGAGTTTCAAGAGTTTTCAACCATGCAGACAGCGTGCTGGAGGCGACGCCGGCCAGCGAATCTTAAAAATCCTGAAACCGTCGTGGTCCATGCAGAAATCGATCTCGCAGAACAAGAATGGACCATCGCTCTCCGATCACATCCAAGACTCGAGAAACGGAACAGCTTTGTTTGGCGGTAGGACTTCGCCATGCGCCATGCCCATCTCCGGTTTGGTCCCATGATAGCTCACAACTGGCACTGTCTGGCAGACGTTTACCACTGGTTCATCGCCGGCAATTGGAACGAATTAGTGAGAAGTTGACCAAAGAGCCGCGGACCGAGTGGTGAAGGGGCAAGCAGGCTTGTTGGATTGTCACCAATCCGCGCCAAGCCGATCGATGACGATCTGATGGACGACCGTGTACTTCCCCAAGGTTGAGAGGTACACAGCGGCCTCGGCCACATCAAATGGGTCAATCTTCTCACTGCGTTCAATCTCTGCCTGAGGCGCATCCACCAATTCGTCGGCCACAGCTCCTGGACAGATAGCACTGACCTTGATGCCGTAGGGTCTGCCTTCATCAGCCAAGGATTTGGTCAGAGCCATAATACCGTGCTTCGATGCGCTGTAGGTTCCCGTGCCTCCCCAGGCTTGCAGACCAGCTACACTCGACATATTGAGAATCACCCCGCAGCCCTGCTGCTTCATCTGTCGGAAGCCCGCTCGACAACACAAGAAGGTACCGCGTAAGTTGATCGTCATTACCTCATCGAATGTCTGGGTGCTCGTCTCAGCGATTCGTCCACCGCCGCCGATGCCGGCATTGTTGACGAGAATATCGATCCGACCGTAACGAGAGACCGATTCGGTGATCAACCGTTCCACCTGCCGCTCGTCGGCCACGTCTGTTTGGACCGCTATGGCTTCTCCACCATTCTGTTGGATCTGTTGCACCGTTTGCTGACAGCGTGCCATTCGCCTGGCCGCCACGATAACCTTTGCGCCTTCCTGGCCAAACCGAAGGGCAATGGCCTTGCCGATCCCGCTGCTACTACCGGTGACAATTGCGATCTTGTCTGTTAATCGCGACATGTTTTACACATAGCCTCTGCTCTCATTTAGCAATATGCTGAACAACTCAGTTATGAAAGTCGCTGAATGTTCCCTGTGGGATACACACCACAATAACTTAAAGATGCTCAAAAAGGCCGTCCAGCAAGGCCGCAGTGAGCGAAGAGGTGAGGCGTACGCTCCAGTACGTTGAGCCTCTGAGCGATGCGAGAACGCCGCTGGTGGACTTTTTCAGCATCCTGTTAGTGCACATCAGGCCTGGGATCAAGGATAAACCCATTCCGGTTGGGCATCTCAACTTTGGGAAGACTATGGGCATCCAGAATAGCATCCTCGGCAATAATCTGGTTCTGATGCAGTAGCCAGGCGACCAGCGCGTAGATTTCATCCACCTTCAGCGACTGAGGGGCAGTAAACGGCATCGCCCGACGGAGATAGTCATACAAAGTCGTGGCGTATGGCCAATAGCTCCCGATGGTCTTGAGCGGCTTGGTCGTCCGCAAACTGCCTTGCCCCCCGACCAGCACGTCATTCGGTCCTTCTTTTCCCGTCGGCCCATGGCACGCGGCGCACTTCATCGCATAGAGCTCTGCCCCCTGTTTCACCGTGCCCTGCCCCGATGGCAGACCCTGTCCATTCGGTGAGACGTCGATATTCCACGCTGCCATGTCACTCTCCGACGCAGGATGCCCCGCGCCAGAACCTGGATCAGCCATTTCTGCAGACGATCCGACCGATGGAATGAGCAACACCAGCATCACCAAGCCGATTGGAACACTCCGAAGACCGTTCGCAGTACGTTGATAAACATGTCCATCATACTGAACACGTACGGCATTCGGAATGATTACCGAGAGCCAAATGGCCCACAGGCTGTTCAAAGAGGCCTTCCAGCAAGGCCGCAGCGAGCGAAGAGGCGAGACATACTCTGAGCCGTATGGTGAGTCTCTAAGCAATGCAAGAACGCCGCTGGCGCACTTTTTCAATAGCCTGTCAGGCATAGACGTTCCTCACAGTGCCATCTCGCCCGATCTTCCAGCTCTGAATCCCATTGTAATGGTAGCTTGAATGGAGCCCACGCACCTTGATGAGTGCATCGCGAGTCGGCTGCTGGTATCCGGTCTCATCGAAACAGCGACTCTGGATGATGGTCTCTTGACCATCCCATTTCCAGGGAAACCGAAAGCGCGTATGGCATTTGGGCAACACCGGCTCTTGTAGCCGTGCCAGCTGCCAGGTCTGCCCGGCATCTACCGACACTTCGACAGTTGTGATACGCCCACGCCCACTCCAGGCGAGACCCTGAATTTCGTGGAAGCCTGGGTGAAGTTGCTGCTGTCCAGATGGCCTTGTGATGACCGACTTCGCCTCCATGGCGAGGCTGAACTGATAGGCTGTCCCGTCAGGAAGCAGATCCGTATATTTCGCCGTCTCCCACCTGGTCATGAACGGCGCTGAACCAAACTTCAATCGTCTCAGCCATTTCACGTTGATGTTGCCCTCAAAGCCGGGGAGGAGTAATCGCAGTGGATACCCCTGTTCAGGCCGCAATGCTTCACCATTTTGGCCATAGCACACCATCGCTTCGTTCAGCACCTCATCGGTGAGCGGCACACTGCGAGCCAAAGCAGCCGCATCGCTTCCTTCCGCTAACATCCAAGTCGTTTCCTGCTGTACGTGAACCGCATCCAATAAGGTGGATAGCTTGACGCCGGTCCACTCGCTCGTACTCGTCAAGCCATGAAGCCCCTGCACGGTGGAGTCCCGTGCCTCACCCCACCCGTCTCGACTGTTCCCAGAGCATTCCACGAAGGCGATGCGAGACGCCGACGGCAACCGCAACAATTCCTCCAGCGTGAAGAATAGGGGATGATCGACCAACCCATGTATCAGCAAACGATGACGGGTTGGATCGATGACTGGCACCCCATTGTGGTGTCGCTCAAAGTGGAGTGCTGAAGGGGTGATGATTCCCTGGAGACCTTGAAGCGGAGTGGTAGAAGAAGTCGTCGCAACGAGTCGCGTTTGTTTTTCAAAAGGTGACCGTTCGCCATAGGGATGTGGCGAGGCACCAGGCACCCGCGTGGGATCACTGGTGTCATGTGACTGTTCGGCTTGTGCATCGAACAGCGCCGACGATGCACTCATTGCCAGCAGTGAGATACCACCGACAAGAAATTGCCGACGATTGGGTGATGGCGCAGTCCGCGCTCGGCTCGAATGTTCCGAATCATCCCGAACGTTGTCTCTCATAACACGACACTCTCTTGAGCATTGAGGAGGTAGGTGGATAATTCTACGCCGGTTCGTGAGCTGAGCCAACAGCCAATCTGCTGACCACCAGATTCCTCCTTATCACTAGGAGGGGGCCATTACAGCTGCACCACCACCTTGCCGATGCTGGCGTGCTGTTCCAGCATGGTATGGCCGGCACGAAGATGTTCGACAGTCAGTCCGTGTAACACCTTGTTCGCCGTCGTGCGCATCTTCCCGGCCTCAACACAATCTTTCACCTCCGCAAGAATTCTCCCCTGAGACTCCATGCGATAGTCGAACATGGACTTAGTAAACATCAGCTCCCAATGGAGACTCACGGCTTTTCGTTTAAAGATGGATATATCCAGACCATCGGCGTCGTCAATAAGCCCAATTTCGCCGAACGGCGTTACGATCTCAGCCATATTGATCCAGTGCTGACCGGAATGGGTTGTACTGAAGATGCAGTCGACGAACTGTACTCCGAGTGCTCGAATGTCTGAGACGAAGTTCTGATGTGACACCACATGATCGGCGCCCAGGCTGGTCGCCCACTGTCGGCTCTCCAAACGAGATGCGGTGGCAATGACAGTCGCCGATGTTTTCAACTTAAGCAACTGGATTGCCTGAGATCCGACGCCACCAGCACCGCCGATAATGAGCACCGTCCGACGGTCAGAATTGATGAGGCGCATCTTTTCGAAGAGCATCTCGTAAGCTGTGAGGCTCGTCAGCGGAAGAGCTGCGGCTTCGGCAAATGAAAGATTCTTCGGCTTCATGGCCACGAGCCGTTCATCGACCAGCTGCCAACTCGCGTAACATCCAGCCCTGTTCAGATCTCCGCTATAAAACACTTCGTCACCGACCTTGAAGTGCACTGCATCATTGCCGCAGGCCCGTACAATCCCCGCGGCATCCCACCCCAAGATGACAGGCTTTCCGTCTGAACCAGATCGCCGCGAGCGGAC
>WBZN01001853.1_pt1 | contig 12266 bp, 9 predicted proteins | sample 5204281 | NCBI WGS metagenome assembly WBZN01 (sample SAMN12344347, study PRJNA552823) | activated sludge metagenome | biome: Activated sludge suspended growth; feature: Nitrification reactor; material: Wastewater; isolation source: activated sludge from nitrification reactor of wastewater treatment... | reverse complement strand
CGATCGGACGGCTGCGTTGCTTGCCGCGCATGATCGGAATTGCACAGAAGGCACAGTTGCGGTTACAGCCTTCAGCAATTTTTAAGTAGGCGCTGTGTGGCGTGCCCAAACGGACGCGCGGCGTGTTGGCATCATAGAGGTAGGGTGGCTGCCCGAGCCAGAGACGTTGCTGGCGCGCCTTCGGAGCCAAGAGGCTGCGGCAGATTTCTGCGATGCGGCCGAATTCACCGGTGCCGACCACACCGTCCAACTCAGGCAGTTCTTTCAACAACTCGCCCTGGTACCGCTGCGCCAGACAGCCGGCGGCGATCAGGACGCGGCAGGAACCGGACTTCTTGAGGCGGCCATGTTCGATAATGCTATTGATCGATTCCTGCTTGGCCTCTTCAATAAAGCCGCAGGTATTGATGATGACCACTTCGGCGGCGCGCGCATCGCCGGTCAGTTGGAACCCACCGGCCACCAGCGTTCCGAGCATGACTTCGGAATCCACCTGGTTTTTTGAACAACCCAGGTTCACGAAGCCGATGGTGGGTTTCTTACCTTTCGCCCGTAAAGGCGTAATCAATGATGAAGCCATAACGAGGCAGTCTACGAGACGGCGGAAAAGTCTGTCAAACCAGGTCTCTTGCTATTCGTCCTGCCGCTATCCTAGATTGAGCGCATGATCCGGACGTTCCAAGGCATCAAGCCCACCATTCCGCGATCTTGCTTCATCGAAGAAACGGCGGTTGTCATCGGCGACGTCGTGATGGGCGAAGACTGCAGCGCCTGGTTCCATGCCGTTATCCGAGGGGATGTGAATTACATTCGCATCGGAAGCCGGACCAACGTGCAGGATCTCTGCATGCTGCATGTCACGCATGACACACACCCCCTCGTCATCGGCGACGACGTCACCATCGGACACCATGTGGTGCTGCATGGCTGCACCATTCAAGACCGGGTGCTGGTCGGAATGGGCGCCATCATCATGGACGGTGCGGTCATCGGGGAAGACTCGGTCGTCGGCGCTGGAGCGCTCGTGACAGAAGGCACCATCGTTCCACCCAAGAGCCTCATCCTGGGATCACCGGCTAAGGTCAAACGTCCGGTGACCGAGCAGGAGCTCGCATGGATACGGGAATCTGCGCAGAACTATATTCGATATTCCCGTCAGTACCTCACCGGACCGGATAAACCTCGCCCGGGGTTTTGGGTCTAACCGTCGCGACAATACTCCCCGACAAGGCACTCATCCGATCCGCATCAGACAGATGGGATCACCGACAGTAGGTGAGGCGTACGTGCGGGGATCAATCCGGTAGGGAATGCCGCGCCGGTGGCACCACTCGGCAACCCATACCGCCTCCTCAACTGTCGTCGTCACCAATCCCGGCACAGTCAGTCTGCCCAGGCAATGATCGATCAATCGGGCCACCGTGCGTTGTTGCGTGACAAATGTTTTGGCATTGAACGTCACGGGATTTGCCCGCCCATAGGACAGCACTGATAATTCCGGGAAGCGCTCAGGATCATTCAGGACGCTGACCAGCCAGAGGTGATCCACCCGCTGTTTCACGGAACCCGCGTCTTGATGCTGAAACCGGATCGGAAGTGCGCCGCAAGCACGATTCAAGATCTGCACTTCTTGCCGTCGCAGGTTGCAGGCGATCACACGCCGGTTCAAATCAAGGGTTTCCATCACCAGCGGCGGAATCTCCGCGACGCCAGCTCCCACGTACAAACTGACGCCGCCCGGCTTGAGCCGGGGCTTCAACCCAATGGCTACCTTCGTCCCGAGACGCTGACAAGGCCCTCTCTTCGCCGCCCAAAATTCATCGCCGCCTTCGTCGCAATAAATCGGGCCCAGCCGCGCATAGTCGAGACGCGCAAATATCTCCTTGATCGCACGCCTGGTAGCAGCCCCTACCATCACAATCTTACGCGCCATCTTTCTCCATACTGGCCAGGTTCCATGATTGTGGCTCCCTCCTGAAATGCTGAAGATCGGCTAGCGGCACCCGACCGGCAGGTGAACGATTCATCTCAGCGCCGACGCAGCCCCTCCCCACCGGTGTTCGATAAGCGGGAAACCAAAGGGTCATGCGCGCCGCCCATTATTGATTGAGATGCACACGCGTGGTTGGGTTGCTGACTACGAGACGATCTCGGTTCCAATACCCTTGTGAGTAAAAATCTCCAGCAGAATGGCATGGGGCACGCGGCCGTCCACGATATGCGCTTTTCCGACGCCGCCGGCCAGTGCATCCAGGCAGGCATGCACCTTCGGCAACATGCCTTCACTGATCGTGCCGCGCTTGACCATGCGCTGGACATCCTTGCGCGAGACCGTCGACAGATGGCGGCCATTGGCATCCCGGATGCCCTTCACATCAGTCAACATCACCAGCTTTTCCGCCTTCAACGCCGCCGCGATCGCCCCGGCGACCAGGTCGGCATTGATGTTGTACGTGTTCCCCTCCCGATCCGTCCCAATGGGCGCTATCACCGGAATGTAGTGATCTTCCTGGAGCTTCAGCAGCAATGTGGGATCGATCGACTTCACGTCTCCGACAAACCCGAAATCCGCGTCCCGGTCTTCGATATCGATATCCTTTTCGATGCTTTCCGCCCAGGCCTTGGCCGTCAACGGCTTGGTCAACATCAACCCGCCGTCTTTGCCGCTGAGCCCAACCGCTTGGCCGCCATGCCGGTTGAGCAGATCGACGATTTCCATGTTGATCCGTCCCGCAAGGACCATCTCCACAATTTCCATCGTCGCGGCATCAGTCACCCGCACGCCGTGCTTGAACTTTGCTTCCATGCCCAATCGATCCAGCATCTGATCGATTTGCGGACCGCCGCCATGCACCACGACCGGATTCAAGCCGACGTACTTCAGCAACACGACATTCTGCGCGAACCGCGCTTTGAGCGAGGCGTCCGTCATCGCATGCCCTCCGTACTTGATGACGACAGTCTTGCCCTTAAATGTCCGGATGTAGGGCAGCGCCTCGATCAGCACGTCGGCTTTCTTAATCAGTTTATTCATCCGTCACTCCTCGCTGTCGCTGGTCACACTTACAAAATATAGCGGCTCAGGTCCTGATCCTTCACGATATTGAGTAACCGTTCCCGTACATACGCAGCATTCACGACCACGGTCTTCTCTTGCGAGTCCGCCCCTTCGAACGACACCTGTTCGAGCAGCCGCTCCATGATCGTAAAGAGACGCCGGGCGCCGATGTTTTCCGTGCGCTCGTTGACTTGCACCGCCGTCGCCGCAATCTCCGCCAAGCCGTCTTCGGTAAACTCGACGGTGAGCCCTTCCGTCGCCATCAACGCGTGATACTGGCGCACTAACGCTCCCCGCGGCTCCGTCAGGATACGCACAAAGTCATCTTTGGTGAGCGGCGCTAGTTCCACGCGTATTGGAAACCGCCCTTGAAGCTCAGGAATCAAATCCGACGGTTTGGCCACGTGAAAGGCTCCCGCGGCGATAAAGAGGATATGGTCAGTCTGGACGGCGCCGTGTTTTGTGCTGACCGTCGAGCCTTCCACAATCGGCAAGAGATCGCGTTGCACCCCTTCACGGGACACATCCGGGCCCATCGCACGCTCACGACCGGCAATCTTGTCGATCTCGTCCAAAAAGACGATGCCGGTCTGTTCGACTTTTGTGATGGCCTCCCGCACCACCTCATCCATATCGATCAGTTTCTGGGCTTCCTCCTGAGTAAGATGCTTCAGGGCATCGGGAACCTTCATCACCCGCTTCTTTTTCTTCCCCTGGAACATGCCGCCCAACATGTCGCGGAGATTCCCTTCGAGATCTTCCATCCCGCCCGCATTCGAAATGACTCCGAGCGGTAAAGCCCGTTCCTTCACCTCGACTTCCACAGATCGTTGATCCAGCTTGCCCTCGCGCAATTGCAATCGCAACTTCGAGCGCGTGGCGTCCGCCGATTCAGTCGGCTCTGCAGCTTCCGCGCGCGAGGCGGCATGGTCGAATCCGGGCGGGGCCGAACGGGATGGCGCGCCGGGCAGCAGCAAATCGAGCAGCCGTTCTTCGCCGAGCCGTGAAGCCTTCCCTTGCACATCCTCCAAATGTTTGGTTTTCACCAAACTGATCGCTTGTTCGGTGAGATCACGGATGATGGATTCGACGTCCCGGCCGACGTACCCGACCTCGGTAAACTTCGAGGCCTCCACCTTGATGAACGGCGCTTCGGCAAGTTTGGCCAAACGCCTGGCGATCTCAGTTTTGCCGACACCGGTGGGGCCGATCATGATGATGTTCTTCGGCATCACTTCATCACGCAACTCCGGAGCCAGTTGCTGGCGTCGCCACCGGTTACGCAAGGCAATCGCGACCATGCGCTTGGCATCCTGCTGGCCGATCACATAGCGATCCAGCGCCTCGACGATCTGCCGGGGCGTGAGACTATTCACATTGAGGGTGCGAGAAGTCGATTCAGTCGTCATGGCAGGCTGATCCTAACGCGTGAGCGATTCGATCACAATCTGTTGGTTGGTATAAATGTCGATCCCGCCGGCGATCATCAGTGATTCCCGAACGATGTGTTCGGCGGCCAGTTCTGAATGCGCCAGCAGGGCACGAGCAGACGCCAAGGCATAGGGTCCGCCTGAACCAATCGCCAAAATGCCGTCCTCAGGCTCCACCACATCTCCCGTGCCGGAAATAATAAAAGAGTGGTCGAGATCGGCTACCGCCAGCAATGCTTCCAGACGCCGCAACACCCGATCCGTCCGCCAATCTTTTGCTAATTCCACGGCGGCACGCGTCAGGTTGCCGCGAAACTCGGCCAATTTTGCCTCGAATTTCTCAAACAGTGTAAAGGCATCGGCCGTGGCGCCGGCAAATCCGGACAAGACGGTATCGTTGTGCATGCGTCGCATTTTCCTGGCGTTATGCTTCATGACGGTGGTGCCGACGGTGACTTGTCCGTCGCAGCCCATCGTGACCTGATTTCCTCGTCTGACACACAGCACCGTAGTCGATCGAATTTTCATCGCGAGCCCTTCTGCTTGTCTCCCTCCACCGTTTCCGTCACAGTGACGGCACGGGGGTGCGTGCGATCGTATAACGCGAGTAGCTGGTCTGTCGCAAGATGGGTGTATTTTTGCGTCGTACTCAGCGAGACGTGCCCCAGCATCTCTTGAATGGCGCGCAAGTCGGCGCCCTCATCCAACAGATGCGTGGCAAAAGAATGGCGCAGGGTGTGGGGGTGGATCGCGCCGCCGCTCAGTTGCCCTGAATATTTGGCCACAATGCGGGCCACCGACCTCGTCGTCAACCGGCCCCCCCGACGATTGCGAAAGACGGCTCCAGACTCCTGCCAGGGCCGCGCGGAGGATGTCAAGGCTGTCGCGACGGGAGCTTGGGCATGGTAGGCATCGATGGCCTCAAGGGCGAGGGGGCTCAAGGGAATGACTCGTTCTTTTTGTCCCTTGCCGCGAACACGCACGACACCTTCACTGCGACTGATATCCTCACCATTCATGCCGACCAATTCACTGACCCGCGCGCCGGTTGAATACAAGGTTTCGAGAATGGCGCGATCACGCAATCCATCTGGCGCTTCTTGCTGGGGAAATTCCATCAAGGCCCCCGCATCATCCTTCGTGAGCACTTGAGGAAGATGTTTGGGAAGCTTCGGCGCGCGCACATCTTCTGCGGGATTCGTCTGCACGAGGCCGACTCGAACCAGGTATCGAAAAAAACTGCGCAGGCAAGCAAGTTTTCTGGCCAGGGATGTTTTTTTCTCTCCTCGGCGATCACGCGAAGCGAGAAATCCGCGAATCAGGCCAGTGTCTATCGATTCAACGGTCAGCGGGCCGCGTGGCTTCAGCGAGGCCAGGGCAAAGGTGCGAAACTGGGCCAGGTCGGACGTATACGCGCGGATGGTTTGCGGTGAGGCGCCGTCCTGAACAGCCAACACCTCTAGGAAAGCCCGGATTGCGCGATCCATGCGTCAAAATCCTCAACCGCCCGTTGCTGGATCAGACGCCGCTTTTGTTCCTTATCGCGCGTCTTGACGGTGACTGGCGGGAACAGGCCGAAATTGGTGTTCATCGGTTGAAAATGTGCGGGATCGCTTTGGGTGATGTGCGCCATCAGGCAGCCGTGGGCGCTGGCGGGTGGCGGTGTGACGAGCGGTTGACCAGCCAGGCCTCGCGCCGCATTGATGCCGGCGATCCCTCCCATCGCCGCCGACTCGGTGTATCCTTCGACACCCACCAATTGGCCTGCAAAAAAAACGGTGCCACGGGTTTTAAGCTGGAGCGTCTCGCGCAACAGTTGCGGTGAGTTGATGAAGGTGTTGCGATGCAGGCTGCCGAACCGCAAAAACTCAGCCTGCTCCAGTCCGGGAATCAGCCGGAATACTCGCTTTTGTTCCGGATACGTGAGCTTCGTCTGAAACCCGACCATGTTGTAGCACGTCCCATGGACATTCTCAGTACGAAGCTGCACCACAGCATAAGGGCGCACGCCTGTCTTAGGGTGCTCCAGCCCGACTGGTTTCAGCGGGCCGAACTGCATGGTCTGCCGTCCTCGCTCAGCCATGACCTCGATGGGAATACAGCTTTCAAAATACGCTACTTTTTCAAACTCTTTCGGCTGAACTTTTTCTGCCGCCATCATGGCGTCGTACAACGCATTATACGCCGCTTCATCCATGGGGCAGTTCAGGTAGTCCGCCCCGCCTTTCCCATACCGTGAGGCCCGATACACAATGTCCATGTTGATGGAGTCGGCGTCGATGATGGGTGAGATGGCATCGAAAAAATAGAGGTGTCGTTCGTGCGTCAGTTCGCTGATCGCCTTCGACAATTTGTCTGAAGTTAGCGGGCCGGTGGCGATGATCGTGACGCCATCCGACGGGATCTCCGTGACTTCTTCGCGAATGATGCGAATATTGGGGTGTCCTTCCAGCGCCTGCGTGATGGCACGCGCGAAGACCTCGCGATCCACCGCCAGCGCCGAACCGGCCGGCACGCGCGCCTCCTCCGCCGCGCGAATCACCAGTGAGTTCAGGCGCCGCATCTCGCCTTTGAGAATGCCGGGCGCATTCAGCGGGTCCATCGACCCTAATGAGTTTGAACAGACGAGTTCCGCCAGATCACCGGTTTTGTGCGCCTTCGTCGTTTCCTTCGGGCGCATCTCATACAGCGTCACCCTGGCTCCGCGATGTGCCGCCTGCCACGCCGCTTCTGAGCCGGCCAAACCACCCCCGATGATGACGATGTCTTCACGCATGAATGGGAAACCTGTGAAAAAATGGAAGGAGGCCCATTGTAAGAATCGCCTTTTCTCGATGTCAAGAAACGGGAGGGTGTTTCAGGATCGCAGGGGCCACCGGCTTTTCACCATGCGGCCGACCGCACAACGTTCTGGATACGCTGAGCCACTTTGTTGCTCCCTTTTGCCCGACCATGCTAGACTGCGACCGGTGCGGGCGATTAGCTCAGTGGGAGAGCGCTTCCTTCACACGGAAGAGGCCACAGGTTCGATACCTGTATCGCCCACCAATTTTTCAACGACTTCCAAGACAGCACTCTCCGACACACGCAGCACTGTGGTCATTTTTGTGTCACGGTGTGACCGTCGGTCCAAAATCTCCACCCCATCTCGCAGGCTTTCCGGGTAATGATGCGCATAGCGTTGCGTCATCATCGGCGACTTGTGCCCGAGTAGCCGTTGTACCTTGTAGAGATCCACTCCCGCCTGGACCAGCCGCGTCGCGAAGGTGTGGCGGAGGTCATGGAAATGGCAGTTCACGATGCTCGCCTTTGCCATTGCAGGCCGTAACGCCCGTCGCAGATGGTTGGGATCTAACCGTGTACCGGCGAGACTTGGAAAGACCAATGCAGTTTTGATGTGCCGCACCTTGGCCTTCTCCGTCAGAAGCGCCATCACGGTGTGATTCAATGGCACGGTTCGCCGCTCTCCGTTTTTCGACTCAAACACGGTTGCAGTTCTTCGAAACAGATCCACGCCGGTCCAGGTCAGTGACAGGATCTCGCCCAACCGCATCCCGCTATGGAGCGCGAACACCACGAGCTCGCGTAACCACGACGGACAGGCATCGAGCAATCGTGCCTCCTCGTCTTCCATCAACCATCGGTCTCGTTTAGTCACTCCCTTTTCGAGAGACACGCGACTGACGGGATTGTCTCGACACCATTCCCATTCCCGCTTCGCCAGATTGAAGGCCTTTCTCAAGCAGGTGAGCTCTCGATTGATAGTTCCCTAAAGCCACCCCTATATCTTCGCTGGAAGCTCCAAAGTCTGGCTATGGCGACACGAAGTAACTGAACCATAGCTGACGCTTACATGGCAGGGTAAGGGCCGAAAGGCATGCGCTTTTGACTAAGTTTAAATGAATCACACCGTTGTCCAGCCCTGAGCGGACCGCTTACCCACAATGAGGCGCCCCTCTATCGAGTGATCACTTAGCTTATACACAAGTCCAACACGGTACCTCATCACGTAATACTGAATAGAAATGCAACACACAGCTAGGTGTGCTCTGTCTGGAGAAAATACGGCGGCCTCCACCTCACATCGCCCGCCTCCTACAACAGTATTGACATGTCTTGCAATTGATTCCCACGATTCCGCCGCATCGGTCGGCTGCCTCGTGCCGTCGAGTAGTGCCACAAGCGGTTGCAGGCGAGGAGCTCCGTGGGTTCCAGCAAATTGAAAGTGTATGCCGAGCCTGGTCAATGTGCAGGTCCGCATATCGTCAGGATGTACTTTTCTCCCACTCCAACTGCACACTTGAGCCTCGGCCGGCGTACAATACTTCTGTGCAGCCGATTGCACAGCCAATGTTTCTAGGACTCGGTCATGAGAAATGCTACTCGTGACGATGAAACGTTTCAGCGCTTTCTTCCCACTTGAAGCACAGCGTTCTAGCTCTGAAGGAAGTACCCGTTTCCCACTCTCGGCACAGGTCTCTAAAATTCCTGGACGGACAAAGCGTCCCGTAACTTCACACTGCTCCGCCTCAGAAGGTACGAGGGACTTCCTGGTTTCGAAGCACCAAATAAATTCGGAACGATGCCCGGTTTTTCCGGACACCGATGACTGAGACCCTTCGTCGCCACGGTACAACTTTCCCGAGACTTCACTGATTGCGAGTTCTGACTTCAGAGCATCTGTCCCAGTAAACTCACACCGGCCAAAGTGCTCTGGCTCTGCACGCTTGCGACTAATCTGCGAGGTCCGCAGCCTGCTTCGCAGGACAGGTTGTCCGCTCACCGAAGAGATCTCAAGTTCAGAAGGTAGAACTCGTTTGCCTGATAATGAACACCTTTTAAGAATCGCCGGGGACACAACGGCTCCAGTTTCAGCACAGGTTTCTGCTTCCGTGGCCATCAAGAGCTTCCCAGTGATGAAGCATGTGACAAATTCCGAGCGGTGACCAGATTTTCCGGAATAAGCAGATCGCTCCTTCTGATCACTGCGGTAACGCTTTCCTGACCCCTCACTGATCGCTACTTCCGACTTGAGAATCTCCGCGTGAGTAAACTCACATCTATCGAAATGTTCCGGTTCCGCTCGCATGCCACTTTGCTCGGAAGTCTTTAAGAGCCATTTCGCCACCGGGTGATTTGTGACTGAGGATAACTCGACTTCATCTCTCAGCAGTCGTTGCTTTGATACCGCGCAAATCACTGTGAACTCGGGCAGGGCGTAGCGGCCGGAAGCGTCAGACTGTGAGAGTAGATGTTCAAGCACATATTGCCTTGAACTTTCACATTGCTTTAGGCAAACAGCTGGCGCCTTCCGGCCGCTCTTGGCACACACGAGGAGCTTAGGGGCATCAATGAGAGTAGGATCGTGTGGGAGGACCGTGAGGATGCTCTGATACTCCTTATCACCTTCGAGCCTGAATCGAACTCGCATCTGCACACGTCTGTACATGCTCCCATCAAGAGCCACCAGAGTTGTTTCGAGTTTTGGTGTAAATTCGTCCTCGAGGCGTTTAGCTTTGCGGGGATTGTCACCGGCAGCTTTAACTTCCTCCACGCAGCGTTCGATATAGAAACGATGAAATTCGGCAATGCCTGGATCGTTGTGCCCTGCGTGAAGGACCGTTTGTTCGTCTATTCCAATTTCACGTGCATCTGGGAGAACCCGAGGTAAGGGGTCGAGCCCCGATGATCCGACTGTCTTGGTGTGTTCCGATGCCCCGCACTTCACTGTCACGAGTCTCTCGTAACTGTCATGTGCAACAGTTGCTCGGACGAGAACAGTGGCTTCTCCAGTAAAGCATCGGCTCACTGCCTGAACGTCCCTGCCAGTGAGCGAGGCATCAAATGAGTGGACCCAATTCGAAGCGATGTCATGGGACTGAGTAGACGGCTGAGAGTCCAGATCCTCAACATGATGCACGCCGGACCCTACTACTCGATGAATTAGCGTGAGGAAGGGACCTGAGCCCGGTGCATATAGCTCACTTCTCACATCTCTGTCAGATTGATCCTCAAAACGAATATGGTGTCGACTTCCATTCTCTTCAACACAAACAAAGCCACTGGGAAGTTCCGTGACCCGCGCTCCCAAGGTTTTAAACGCCGAAATCGTGAATTCGCGGGGCTCCATGGATCGGGTCTGCGACGGTAGCCGTGGGCCACGTGGGCCCGTGTAAGCTGTACCATCCATTCCACCGAGCAGAGAGTTGATGCTGGCCTCTTCTCGTTCCAGGGTCGCTTTGGCTTCGTCTATGCTATCGATAGCCTTTTGAGTTGCTGCGTCGACATCCATTCCGGTCAATGCGGCAACAACAAGGCGCCGAATCTGCTCATCGAATCCAGCTGAATTTTCTTCGTCTCCCTCACCGATTCCCGATGCCTCCAGCAGGGCATCGATATCCCCAATGGCATGTGATGCTAACTGGAGTTTTTCCATCAGACGTCCAACGATATACTCCTCAAAGGTTCCTCGTAAGATGATATTGAAGATTCCAACACTCGCGTGGAGGGATGCCAGTCGCTGCACGCGTCCAATTCGCTGTTCCACAATCATGGGATTCCACGGGAGGTCATAATTGACGAGTACATTCGCTACTTGTAGGTTGATCCCTTCTGAGCCAGCTTCCGTCGACACAATCACATGACAGTCTGGTGGCATCTTTCTAAAAGCTGCCAGGGTCTGGGAGTTTCGAAGTCCGGAAGATCCGTTGATTATGCCGACTTTTAGCCCATGCTGCTCCAAGAAAGCTTGAATGGTGGTCTGTGTTTCACGACGACTTGTAAAAACAACCATGCGCCATTTGTCGGGATCTTGGCTCTTTAGTCGTTGTATGAGACTCCCCAGTCCCTGAAGTTTCGCGGTCAACGGCATTTGACGAACAATTGCGTTAACCATATGCGACAGTTCCGTCGAAACAGTTCCGTTCCGTGCCATGTTTTCCAGCTGTGCCCTTAAGGCTTCTGGACTGCTAGTTAACGCTTGCAATACAGAAATTTGGGCGAGCCTATTCAGTTGCTGAATTCCCTTTGCGATCACCTGAATCAGTTCGACCTCATTGGGAGTCGGGTCAACCCTATGCAGTTGAACCTTACGATCGGGGAAGTAGAGATTAGCGTCTCCTCGTCGAATTCGAGACATATAACCATATACAATTGACTGGAATTCCTCACGTGCTTCGGGCCGTAGCTGCCGAGCCTTTTCGCGATGATCCGCAATAAATTTCCTCGCAAACATGCCTTCGCTTCCAAAGGGGTTTTGATGTCCCCTTGCCACTGTGAGTAGGTCAACCAGGGAATAGAGATCCCAAAGTCGATTTTGAATTGGTGTTGCAGTCAACATGAGTACATACCGAAACCGTCTTTCTTCGAGTGCAGAACGGAATCGTTGCGCTACTTGTGGTGGCGATTCAACTCCGTACAAGTTTCGTAACTTGTGCGCCTCGTCAAGAATCAGCATTTGAAATCGGTCGCGTGGAATTTCATCAAGATATAAACGGGTTGAGTTATACGTCGTAATGATAGCTCCCAGCTCTGCTGGTTCCTTACGAACTAGATCTTTACCGGTTGCGATCGTTGAATCGATTTCAAACTTCGTTGCAAGCTCTTCCTTCCATTGAGGTGCCAATAGCTTGGGACAAACCACCAGGAAGTGAGAGGGGGCGCCGGAAATTCGGACAGTGTGTTAAGTGGAAGCCTGGCTTCACCCACACCACCGAGAGGTGGCAGACGAGAGGAGCGAGGCAATGAAACGAACGAGACGGAATCACGGGGCGACTTTT
>WBZN01001852.1_pt1 | contig 12267 bp, 8 predicted proteins | sample 5204281 | NCBI WGS metagenome assembly WBZN01 (sample SAMN12344347, study PRJNA552823) | activated sludge metagenome | biome: Activated sludge suspended growth; feature: Nitrification reactor; material: Wastewater; isolation source: activated sludge from nitrification reactor of wastewater treatment... | reverse complement strand
CCGCCGCCAGCGAGCCCGGCGCCGGCCTTGCCGCCGGCGCCGCAGAGCCCCGCGGGCTGGCAGGAGTCGCCGTACCTCGACGCGTGGTCGTCGCAGCTCGACGAGTTCCTGCGCCGGCATGCTGGCACGGCCAGGCGTGTCCCGCTCGCGAAGACGGCACCGCTCAACGGCTACGAGACCGTCGAGCTGCGCGCTTTTCGCGGCTGGCTGGGCTGAAGGCCGCGCGGCGCAAGCATCTCGCGACGCGTCCTCGTACCCGACCCCGCCGGCCGCCGAGCTAGCTCAGGAGCTCCGCCACGGCCTGGCGGAGCATCGCCGTGTGGAAGTCGATGTCCTCCGCGCGGGTCGCCGGCGCGATGAGCGCCATGTTGTGGAACGGCGTCATGAGAATGCCGCGATTGAGCGCCGCGAGGTGAAGGTAGCGATCGAGCTCCGAGTCCACCGCCGCGGCTGCCTCAGCGCCGTTGCGCGGCGCCGTGGGGCGAAACCAGGTTTCGGCCCGGCAGCCGAGGCGGTTCACGTGCCACGGGAGCCCGAATTCATCGATGACGGACTGGACGCCGGCCTCGAAGCGCTCGCCGAGCGCGATGGTGTGTGCGTACGCCGCGCCGGTGAGCACGCCGGCGAGCGTCGCCCGCATGGCGGCCAGGCTGAGCGCGTTGCCGGCCAGAGTGCCGCCGACGCCGCCGGTGTCCGACTCGTCGCGAGCGATCGCCGCCGCGATGCGCTCGCCCACCTCGCGCGAGCAGCCGTAGACCGCCGCCGGCACGCCGCCGGCGATCGGCTTGCCGAGCGTGAGGAAATCCGGCTCGAGGCCCCAGGCGCGGGTGCAACCACCCGGCCCCGCCGAGATCGTGTGCGTCTCGTCGAGCACCAGCGGCGTCCCCGTGCGGCGGGTGAGCTCGCGCATGGCCTCGTGAAAGCCGGGCTCGGGATGCACGATGCCGATGTTGGTGAGCGCCGGCTCGGCCAGCACGCAGGCGACGTCGCCGGGCGCAAGGGCACGCTCCAGGGCGTTCGTGTCGTTCCACTCGACCACCTTGGTGGTCTCCGACGGCTCGACCGGCGGGCCGAGATTGCCGGCGCGGGGCACAACCCTGCCGTCGGCATCGAGCGTCGCGAACGCCTCGTCGACCGTGCCGTGGTAGCACCCGTTGAACACCAGCACCTTCGGCCGGCCGGTGATGCGCCGCGCCAGGCGCAGCACGAAACGGTTGGCGTCGGTTGCGGTGAGCGCCATCTGCCAGAGGGGCAATCCGAAACGTCGCTGCAGCTCTTCGCCCACCCAGAGCGCGTCCTCGGTGGGCAGCATGAAGGTCGCGCCGGTCTGCATCCGCTCCGCAACCGCCGCGACGACCGCCGGCGGCGCATGACCGGCCATCGCGCCGGTGTCGCCCAGGCACAGATCCAGATAGCGGCGACCGTCGACGTCGGTGAAGTGTGCGCCCGCGGCCTCGTGCACGAAGATCGGAAAACCGCCTGCCCAGCGCACCATCCAGTGCATCGGCACGCCCTGCAGCCACGCGCCGCGGGCGCGCTCGTAGAGCTCGCGCGAGCGCGGGTGCTCGCCCGTGAAGCGCTCTTGCTCGGCCTCGAGGCCGGCCCGCAAACGCCCGCGATCGATCTCCACGTCACGCTCCCGGTCGGGTGGTCAGAGTCTCATCTCGGCAGCGGTCTCAGTTGTCGGCGATGAACACCGACTTCCACTCGCTGTACGCCTCGAGCGCCACCATGCCCTGCTCTCGCCCGAGGCCGCTCGACTTGACGCCGCCGAACGGCTGCTCGACGTGCACGCTGCTCGAGGAGTTCACCGACAACATGCCGGTCTCGAGCGCGCGCGCGACCCGCAGGGCCCGCCCGACGTCGCGCGTCCACAGCGAGCCGGAGAGGCCGTACTGGCTGTCGTTGGCGAGCCGGACGGCTTCTTCCTCGCCTGCAAACGGCGCGATGCACACCACCGGGCCGAAGATCTCCTCGCGCATGACGCGCATCGACGGCTCGACCCGCACGTACACCGCCGGGGTGAGGAACGATCCCTGCCCGAGCTCGCTGTTGCGCGGCACTTCGCCGCCACACAGTCGCTCGGCGCCCTCCTGATCGCCGACCGTCAGGAAACCGCGCACCGCCTCCCGGTGCGCGGTCGAGATCAAGGGACCCATCTCGGTGTCCGCCGCCGAGGTCAGACCGACGCGGATCGACTTCGTGCGCTCCACGAAGCGCTCGACGAAGCGGTCGAACAGCGGCCGTTCGACGAACATCCGGCTGCGCGCACAGCAGTCCTGCCCGGCGTTGTCGAACACCGACCACACCGACGACTCGATGCAGGCGTCGAGGTCGGTGTCGGCGAACACCACGCTGGCGCTCTTGCCACCGAGCTCGAGCGACACGCGCTTGATGCCGTCCGCGCACGCTTTCATGATCGTAGTGCCGACCTCGGTCGAGCCGGTGAACGAGATCTTCCGCACCAGCGGGTGGCGCACCAGCGCCATTCCCGCCTCGCCGCCCGAGCCCGGCAGCACGTTCACCACACCGGGCGGCATGCCGGCCTCGAGACAGACTTCCGCCAGCAGCAAGGCCGAGAGCGGCGTCAGGTTCGCCGGCTTGATGACCACGGCGTTGCCCATGGCGAGCGCCGGCGCCGCCTTCCACGACGCGATGAGCAGCGGAAAGTTCCACGGCGTGATCAGCCCGCAGACACCGAGCGGCTCGCGAAAGGTAAGTCCGGTGCCGCGCGCCGCGACCGGCACCGTTTGGCCGCCGAACTTGTTCACCGCGCCGGCGTAGTACTCGAAGCAGTTGGCGGCGGCGCCGACTTCCCATTTGGCTCCGCCGAGCGGCTTGCCGGCGTTGCGCGACTCGACCAGGGCGATCTCGTCGAGCCGCTCGCGCAGCCGGTTGGCGACGCGCTGCAACAGCTGGCCGCGATCGCGGCTGCTCATTCGGCGCCAGGGGTCGGCACGGAATGCATCGTGCGCCAGGCGCACGGCGGCTCCGACGTCCTCGCCCGTCGCCTGCGCCACGTTGGCCAGTACCTTGCCGTTGGATGGGTCGACGGCGGGGGCGGTCTGACCGCTCGACGCGGCGGGGCGCTTCTCGCCGATGACCAAACCGGCGAACGGAATCTGTCTCGATGCCATCTTGCATGCCCTCCCGATGCTTGACTCGACCTCCGACCGGATGCCTGACGACGCGAAGCTCGTGAACCTACTCCGGCGTCACGTAGGCGGCGCTGATCCCGCCGTCCACCATGAAGGAGGTGCCGGTGACGTACGAGGACTCCGCCGATGCCAGGTACAGCGCGGCCTGCGCCATCTCTTCGGCGAGCCCGAAGCGGCCCATCGGAATGTGCACCAGGCGGCGCTGCTTCTTCGCCTCGGTATCGAGGAACTTCATCAGCAGATCGGTCTTGAGCGGTCCCGGGCAGAGCGCGTTGACGCGGATGTTCTCGCGCGCGTGGATCACCGCCAGCTCGCGGGTCATCGACAGCACGGCGCCCTTGCTCGCGGTATAGGCGAGCTGCGGCGTCGCCGCGCCGAGCAGCGCCACGAACGACGCCGTATTGATGATCGCGCCGCCGCCGGCGCGACGCAGCGCCGGGATGCCGTACTTGCAGCCGAAGAAGACGCCCTTGACGTTCACCGCCATGGTGGCGTCCCAGACGCTCTCTTCGGTGGTCTCGGCGTTGTCGTCCGCCGACAACATGATGCCGGCGTTGTTGAACAGCACGTCGAGCCGTCCGAAGGTGTCCTCCGCGGCCCGCACCATGGCGGCGCAGTCCGCGGCTTTGGCGACGTCGGCGTGCACGAAGAGCGCCCGGCCGCCGGCCGCCGCAATGCGATCGGCGGTCTCGGCGCCGGCCACGTCGCTCACGTCCGCCACCACGACCGACGCACCCTCGCGCGCGAACAGCAGCGCCGTCTCGCGTCCGATACCGCTGCTGCCGCCCGTGACTACCGCCACTTTGCCGTGCAATCGCATGCCACTCCCCTCCCCCAGTATCCTCAACGGGTTCTAGTCAACGGGTCTTCGCGTCGCGCGGGCCGGCGTCCCCCGCGCCGCATCGACGGCCCGGGACGCTAGTCGCTGCGCCGCCGCGCTCACCAGAGCGTCGAACAGGCGTTGCTGGCTCGGGTCCTCGGCGGCGCTCGACTCCGGATGCCACTGCACCGCGATCAGCCAGGGACGCCGCGCGCCGCCCGCGCTGGCCTCCAGCGCTTCGACGGTACCGTCCGCCGCCCAGGCCACGGCGCGCAGCCCGGGCGCCACCTCCCGCGCGGCTTGATGATGGCGGGACACGGGTACCGGACGGGTGGTGCCGAGCACCGCCGCGAGGAGTGATCCCGCTGCGACCTCCACCGCGTGCCGCGGCGGATCCTGCGGTGTGCGCCGGTGTTCGACGTTTCCACCGACCTCGTCCGGCAGATGCTCGATCAGCGAGCCGCCGAGCGCGACGTTGAGCACTTGCGCGCCGCGGCAGATGCAGAGCGCCGGCACGCCGTCCGCGACGATACGCCGGGCGTAGGCGAGCTCGGTACCGTCGCGCTCCGCGTCGACGCGGTCGATCTCGGGATGCTCGGCGTCACCGCCGTAGTGCGTCGGGTCGACGTCGCCGCCACCCGACAACACGAATCCGTCGAGGCGCTCGCACACCGCGAGCGCCTCGGGCTCGCCGGGCGGCAACAGCACCGGGATGCCGCCGGCGCGGCGCACGGCGTCGACGTACTCCGCCGGCAGCTCGAAACGCCCCGCCGCACCGCGCGGATACGTCGTGATCCCGATCAACGGCTTGGGCACGGGGACGATTCTATGGGCCCGTCGCCGTCGACGCGACTCGCCCGGCCGATCGGACTCTCCCTTCGCCTCCGACTCTTCCGCACGACCCGCCGCCGCATCGATCCGCCACCAGCGCTTCCGCGACTGCCATCGGCAGCACTCGGCCGTCGGCCGACTACTTCTTGCTGGCCAGCATCCGCTTCGCCGAAGAGGCCCGGATGGGCCACTCCGACACCTGAACAACCCTGTGCGACCTCACTGCTAGCCGGCGGCGCGCGAGCGCGGGCGCCGCGGTTGCCGGTTCGCGGCCGCGCGACCCGGTCCTGCCATGGCGAGGGCGGCCCGCAGGACCGCAACCAAGGTTGCCAAGGCAGAGGTGGCGGGAGCCGCGTCCGGCCGCGTGACCAGGCCGATGCGCAGATGGATCGCGACATCGCTCAGGCGCCGGATCACGGTGCCCGGCGGCGCCGGCGACACGGCCAGGACCGGCAGCAGAGCGATGCCGACACCGTGCTGGACCGCGGCGCTCAGGCTCGCCGTGCTACCGCTCTCGAGCGCCCAGCGCGGATCGACACCGCGCCCGGCCAAGGCGCTCTCCACCGCGGAGCGATAGGCGCAGCCCTGATCGGTGAGCAGCAGCGGCTCACCGGCAAGGTGCGCGGCGCGCAGCGGGCGACGGCGCGCCAGGCGGTGTGCACGCGGCACCAGCGCGGCGATCTCCTCCTCGTACAGCGGCTCGAAGGTCAAGCCGAGCTCCACCGGTGGCTGTGAGCACAGCCCGATCTCGAGCTCGCCCGCCATGACGCCGCGGCTGACGCCGCCCGTGCCGCTCGCCTCGAGATGCACCCGCAGACGCGGACGCTCCCGGCACAACTGCGCCAGGAGTGGCATCACGCGCCGGCTCGCGGCGGGCTCGACCGCACCGATGCGCAACAGGCCGCTCTGTCCGTCGCGCAGCTCGGCCATACTGCGCTCGAGAGTCTCCACCGCGTCGAGCAGCGGCAAGGCGCGCGTCGCCAACAGGTCGCCGGCCGCCGTGCGCACCCGCCGCCGGCCGCGGCGGTCGAAGAGCTCCATGCCGAGCTCGGCTTCGAGCTCCTGAATGTGCAGGGTGACCGTCGGTTGGGCGAGACGCAGCGCGCGCGACGCCGCGAGGAAGCTGCCCTCCTTCAGCACCGTCTGGAAGGTCATCAGATGCCGCAGATCCATCCCCCCACCCCCTGACCAAGAGCCGCACCGGAGCACGCACGGTGCCATCAGACGCACTGATGTCCGTATCAAGATAAATCATCGTTGCTGATGGAGCAAGGCGTTGCTACGGTGCCGCTCGGAGGAAGCCGCCATGTCTCTGTCGAACGATCTCCGCCTGGCACCGCGCGCGCTGCGCCGTCGGCCGGGTCTGGCCCTCGCGATCATCGCCACTCTCGCGCTGGCGGTCGGCGCGAACGGTGCGGTCTTCACGGTCGTGCGCGCGCTCTTGCTGCGTGACCTGCCGTTCGCGAGCGCCGGACGTCTCGTGGCCTTACAGATGAAGACCGCGGGCGGCGATCGCCTGCCGATCTCGATTCCCGACTTCGCGGACCTCGGCGCGGCGCGCACGCTCGATGCGGTGGTGGGCTGGAGCAGTTGGAGCGCCAACCTCACCGGCGTCGACGAGCCCGTCCGCCTGCAGGCGCAATGGACCACTCCCGGCTTCTTCGACCTCCTGGGTGTGCATGCCGCTCTCGGGCGCACGCCGTCCGACGCCGAGCAGCGATCCGGGGGAGCGCGCGTCGCTCTGCTGTCCGATGGGCTCTGGCGGTCCCGTTTCGGAGCCGATCCCGCGATCCTCGGCCGCGGTCTGACGCTCAACGGCGAGACCTTCACCGTCATCGGCGTGCTACCGCGGGAGTTCGTGTTCCTGGCCGGCAACGCTCAGCTCATCGCGCCGCTGGTTCTCGAGAGCGATCCGCGCCGCACCAGGCGAGGCGCCGCCTTCCTGCGCGTGATCGGTCGACTGCGCGTCGGCGTTCCGCTCGCCGCGGCTCGGCAGGAGCTCGATGCGGTCGTCGCGCGGCTCCGCGCGACCTATCCGGAAACGAACGGCGGCATCGACGGCATCGACGCGCAGCCGCTCGCCGAGACCGTGGTCGGCGGGTACCGCTCGATGCTGCTGCTTCTGCAGGGCTCCGCGGCCGTCGTGCTGCTCATCGCCTGCCTCAATCTCGCCAATCTGCTGCTCGCCCGCGTCCTCGCGCGCCGCGCTGAGCTCGCCGCCCGCGCCGCGCTCGGTGCCCGGCGCGGCGACCTGCTGCGGCTGATCCTCGTCGAGGCCGCCCTTCCTGTGGTGCTCGGCGGAGTGCTCGGGATCGCAGTGGCCAGCCTCGGCGCGCGCGCCTTCCTGGTCTTCGGTCCGGCGCACCTGCCGCGCTCGGCCGAAGTCGTTACCGATCTCCCGCTGGCGCTCTTCACGTTCGCTCTGGCAGGGCTCGCCGGCCTGGGCATCGCCATCCTGCCCGCGCTGCGCGCCGGCCAGCACGCCCTCGGCACTACCCTGCGTATCAGCGGCCGCGGCGCCGTGGCCGATCGCGGCGGCGTGCGCGTTCGCGCCGTGCTCGTGGCGGTCGAAGTCGGCCTGTCGCTGGTTCTGCTCGTCGGCGCCGGCCTGCTGCTGCGCAGCCTGTGGCGCTTGCGCGCCGTCGAGCCGGGATACTCCGCCGATCACCTGCTCGCGTTCCAGCTCGCGCTGCCGCGGCAGCGCTATCGCGACGGCGCCGCCATCGCGCGCTACGGCGCGGAGGTCACCGCGCGTCTCGCGTCCGTCCCCGGGGTGACGGACGTCGCCACCGCCTCGCTCAACCCCTTGACACCGTGGCACGCCAGCATCAACTTCGGGATCGAGGGCAGCGCCGCGGTGACGCGCGAGCGTCCCGCCACCGCCAACTACCGCGCGGTGGCACCGGGCTACTTCCGCACGCTACGCACGCCGGTGCTCGCCGGCCGTGACGTGGCGTCGAGCGACGACGGCAACGCCGTGCCGGTCGCGGTGGTGAGCGAGACCCTGGCTCGTACGTACTTCCCGGCCACCGGCCCTCTGGGGGCCCGGCTGCGCATCGACGACACCGAAGGCTGGCGCGTCGTCGACATCGTCGGCGTCGTGGGCGACGTGAAACACGCCGGGCTCGACGCCGACGGCACCGCGGACGTCTACGTGCCCTATGCCCAGACTCCGCCCGAGGTCTCGGTCTGGCTGGCCAACATCTTCTGCGTTGCGGTGCGTACCGTCGGCGACCCGCAGGCGCTCCTCCCGCCGCTGCAGCGCGAGCTCCGGCAGATCGATCGCGACGTGGCCACGTCGAGCGCCCGCACCATGACGGATGCGGTCGGTGCTTCCCTCGCCGACCGCCGCTTCAATGCCGCGTTGCTCCTGCTCCTCGGATTCGCGGCGCTCGGCCTCGCGCTGGCCGGCATCTACGCCGTCACCGCGCTGTCCGTGGCGGAGCGCAGGAAGGAGCTCGGTGTGCGCGTCTCGCTCGGTGCCCAGCGCCGGCAGATCCTGGGCCTGGTGATCGGCGGCGCCCTGCGGCCGGTCGCGTACGGCCTCGCCCTCGGCCTGCTCGCCGCCTTGGCGCTCGGCCGGGTGATCGCGAGCCTGCTCTTCGGCGTCTCGACGCACGACGCCGGAACGCTGACCTCCGCGGCGCTCGCGCTGGCGTTCGCCGCCGGGCTGGCCAGCGCCTGGCCCGCTTGGCGGGCGACGCGGATCCACCCCGCACAGGTCCTGCGGCAGGACTGACCGAGCTGCGACGCCGGTCGACTTGGTCTGGGACGGGCTGCGCTCTCGGCCCGTCCCGAGCCAGGCGCGCTATCGCCGGCGCTGGATCCGGCGATGGCGCCACACGCCCGCGACGCCAAGCCCGAGCGTCAAGAGCAGCAGCGCCGCCGAGCTCAACGTGGGCACCGTGACCACCGGCGGCGCCGCCAGCTGCACCGTCGCCAGCGCCTGGCCACACGGCTCGCTCGCCGCAGTGTTGTTCGGGTCGCCGCTGTAGCTCACAATCCAGGAGTACGTCCCGGGTATGGCGGGCGCGAAGGATGGCGAGGCATAGGCGCCGTTGCCGCTGACCGGCACGGTCGGCGCAGTGAACGCGGCCGGCCCGGCGCACGTGGGATCGCTCGGACCGTACAACCGGAAGGTCATCGTGCCGGCGGGGTTGAACCCCGAGGCCAGGTTCGCGGAATCGGACAGCGACGTGCCGAGCACCGCGGTGCCGTGCGGCGACCCCGTGCTGCTGACGGTCGGCGTGACCTGCGTGACGTTGGAAGACTCGTTGGCGTCGTTGCAGGCGCCGGCCACCGCGGCGTTGCCGCCATCGCCGCCGTAGCTCGCGATCCAGCGATACACGCCGACCGCCCCGGGCGTGATCGTCGCGGTCGCGGCCCCGCCAGCCACCGTGACCGGCACGGTGAAGACCGGTGCGCTCGCGCACGTCGCGTCGCCCGGCCCGAAGACCGTGAACGTCACGGTGCCCGTCGGAGCGCTGCCGCCGCTGAGCGTCGCGGTATCGCTGATCGTGCCGCCGACCCCGACGGATGCGGTGGCACTGGTCGAAAGCGTAGGCACCGCCACGTCGAAGAGCGTGGCGAATGCACCGTGGAATCCGACGATGTTCGCGCCGCCGTCCTGGATGTAGAACTCGATCCCAGCGAAGCCGTTGGGGCTCCAGGCCGCGATGGTCTGCGGCCAATTCGCGATCAGAGTGTCGGGGAGAATGTTGGCGCCGACGTTGTTCGAGTACTTGAGGTAGCTCTGGAAAGACCCGGAGTTGGGTACGACCGCCTGGAACGACGCCGTGCCCGTGCCGCCGAAGGTCGACGGCACGTTGAAGAGATAGACATCGTCCTTGCGCCCGCCATAGTGGTTGCGGGCAATCTCGAGGCCTGCGTTGGTCACCGTCAAGGTGTACAGCCCGCTGCCGATGTTCAGAGAGACGTTGACGCCGGAGCCGTAGTCGCGGAAGGTCGCGGGATCGCCGGACGTCGGCACCACGGCGTCGTCGTAGCTGTACGTACCGCCGAAAGCGACGCCCTCGAGAAAGGCCGTCTCGGCGCTGGCCGGCGCGCAGTTCACGAAACAGGTCAGGGTACCGGTGAACCCCTTGGCGTGAACGGTCGCCCCGGCCGACCACGGCCACAGGAGCCCTAACAGGACGACTCCCGTCAGCACGCGCCGCGCGTTGCACGTCGTCAGCGCCATGTAGCCCTCCCGGCGTTTGCCCACTGATCCACCCGACCCAGAACGTCGCTTCCCAACGCGATCTCGGCTGCTGGGTGCGAACGATTCAAACGAGATGCACACTCGTGATCTAGGAGCCGACGAGATTCCCCGACGGCTCAATGCTAGCTCCCGGAGTCAAGTCCCTGACTACCCTTGGGACCAAGGCCCGTCGGAGAGGTTCCAATCCGGAACGAGGGCAGGGGGCGGCCCAGCGGTGCCTCGGCGCGCGCTGCCGGGCTGTGAGCCTTCGCGCGCGGCGATCGCCCTCCCACCCGCTCGGGTCGGTCACCCATACCCGCAGCGCGCTACCCTGGCATCGAAGATGTCGCCTCGACTGCACGAAGCACCGGCGCACCGCAGGATGGACGCCACCGAACGATGACCGCGCATGGCCCACGCTCGCCCCGCTCGAGACACGCTGTCGACGTCGGCGAAGTGGAGCGGGCCGCGTTCCAAGACCTGCCGGCCAGCGCGGCGGTGTTGGACGCGGATGGCGTCATCGTGCGGGTCAACAAGGCATGGCGACGGTTCGCCCGCGACAACGGCGCGCCGAGCCGCACCTCCTATCTCGGTTGGAGCTATACCAAGTCCTGCCGGACCGCCGCCGCGCACGATCCGGCCGCGGCCGCCGCCTACGAGGGGTTGACAGACCTGCTCGCGAATCGACGCGACGAGGTGTCCTTCGAGTACGCGTGCGATTCGCCGACCGCCGAACGCTGGTTCAGCGGTCAGATGTCGCGTTTCGCGCGTCACCGGCAGAGCTTCGTCCTCGTGCAGCACATCGACGTCACCGCGCACCACATCGCCGATCGCGAGCGCCGGCGCACTGAGCTGCTGCTGCAACAGGTTCTGGCGACGCTGCCGGTCGGGGTCTGGATCCTCGCCGCCGACGGCCGCATCACGTACGGCAATCCCGCCGGTCTGCGGATCTGGGGCGGCGCGCGCTATGTCGAGCCGGAGCAGTTCGGCGAGTACCGCGCGTGGCGCGTCGACACCGGCCAGCGCATCGAGCCCCACCAGTGGGCCGCCGCGCGGGCGATCGCCCGCGGCGAAACCTCGATCGACGAGCTTCTTCGCATCCAATGCTTCGACGACAGCTTCAAGCTGATCCTGAACTCGGCCATGCCGCTGCTCGACGACGCCGGCCGGACGCACGGCGCGATCATCGTCAATCAGGACGTCACCGATCAGAAGCGCGCCGAGATGGCGCTCGCCGCGCGCGAAGCGCAGTGGCGGCAGCTGTTCGCCATTCTCCCGGTCGGCGTCGCCGTGCTCGACGCCCGGGGCTCGATCCTGGAGAGCAACCGCGCGCTCGATTCGATCCTTCGTCTTCGGCCGAACGGCGGGCTCGCCGACCAGATCGATCGCCGCCAGTACTACCGCGGCGACGGCACGGCGATATCGCCGGAGGACCGACCGAGCGCGCTCGCCATTCGCGAGCAGCGTATCGTTCAGGACTTCGAGATCCGCGTCGATACCGAGACCGGCGAGCGGCTGTGGACCAACGTCAGCGCCGCCCCTTTGCCGTCGAGCGACGCGCGCGCCGTCGTGGTCACGGCCGACATCACGACGCGCAAGCGGGTCGAGTCGGAGCTCCGGCGCGCGAAAGCCGACCTCGAAGCGGCGAACCGCGATCTGCAGATCGCCCTCGGCCACGAGCAGACGCTGGCGCGGACCGACGCGCTCACCGGCGTCAGCAACCGCCGGCACTTCTTCGACGTCGCCGCGCAGGAGATCGCGCGCGCCCGGCGTCACGGCAAGGCGCTATCGGTGATCGTGGTCGACATCGACCACTTCAAGCAGATCAACGACAGCCTCGGCCACGAGCGCGGCGACTTGGTGCTGTGCGGCGTCGCGCGCATGATCGCCGAGGCGTCGCGCGAGACCGATCTGGTGGCACGGACCGGCGGCGACGAATTCGTGGTGCTGCTGCCGGAAACCGACGGCATCGGCGCCACCGTCATCGCCGAGCGCCTGCGGTCCAGGGCGGGCGCCGCCCTCATCGAGGCGCACGTCGACACCCGACCCGAGGCTCCGCGCCTCGAGGCCGAGATCACGGTCAGCGCCGGCGTGGCGGAGTATGAGGAAGCCGATCTCACGATCGAGAGCGTGCTGCGGCGGGCCGATCGAGCCCTGTACGCGGCCAAGAGCGCCGGCCGCGACCGCACCGTGTTCCCCTGAAGAAGACGTCTCAGGCGCGTTCGAAGTAGCGCTCGCGCTCCCAACTGGTCACCACC
>WBZN01001850.1_pt1 | contig 12269 bp, 10 predicted proteins | sample 5204281 | NCBI WGS metagenome assembly WBZN01 (sample SAMN12344347, study PRJNA552823) | activated sludge metagenome | biome: Activated sludge suspended growth; feature: Nitrification reactor; material: Wastewater; isolation source: activated sludge from nitrification reactor of wastewater... | reverse complement strand
TTGTCGCCGAGTATCGTCGGTGATCAAGCGGTGTGCGGATGTGACGTTGGCTCTGGCGGGAATCATTCTGCTGTTGCCGCTGTTGGTGCTGACGGCGCTGCTGGTCAAGCTGGATTCGGCAGGGCCCGTGCTGTTCGTGCATGAGCGGATCGGCCGAGGCTTTCGCCCGTTTCGCATGTACAAATTTCGTACGATGCGCGCGGATGCACCGTTGGAGGGAAGTGTGGTCACCGTGCGGGGCGATACAAGAGTCACGAGAATGGGCCGGTTGCTCAGACGGACGAAGCTCGATGAACTGCCTCAACTGATCAATGTTCTGAACGGAGAGATGAGTCTCGTAGGGCCGCGACCTGAAGTGCGGCGTTATGTCGAGCAGTTCCGGAGAGACTATGAGGAATTGCTGACGGTTCGGCCGGGTATCACCGATCCCGCGTCGTTGAAGTATCGTGACGAAGAAGCCATTCTGGCAGCTGCGGCCTGTCCAGAGGATTATTACGTTCACCAGGTGCTTCCGGACAAAATTCAATTGTCTAAGCAGTATGTGCGGAGCGCTTCATTTCCTGGAGACCTCCTCATCCTTCTGCGCACAATCTTCCGTCTTGCCTAGTGGGGGGATGTTAAAAATGTCGAGGATGGTGTGCGCCGCATCTCGTAGGGCACAGAGAAGGCGTCAGATCCAGCAACAGAACTAGTGCGTGTTTCCCAACCGTCGAGGCGGTGTCTCGGCATATGCGGTGGCACCTTCTATTCCAGCGAATCCATCGGTCAGCGGCCATATAAGTTCTTTGCCGTTGGAACACTGTTGGACATCTAGCCGACTGTCCCATATCTGTGCGGTTTGTCCTGGACCGTTTACGAGCCACCATGTGTTCTAGGGGTGGATTCGGTCGTTGGGGAAAAGGTATTCTTCGACGCCGGGTGAGAGGAGGCTGATGCGGCACGGGTGCTTCAACCTGGATGAGTCATGGCCAGTCAATTAGTCACATCACTGACCGCCATTCAACGGCGTGCCCTATTGTTTGTGGCCTACCTCGGTCTCGCGGCGTTGTCCAACTGGCTGGCGTTCTTCCTTCGTTTCGATGACGACATCCCCGCACTACAGTGGGAATTGTTCGCTTCCATGCTGCCACTGTTGTTGGTCATCCGGGCGTTGGCCTTTTATCCGTTCCGCCTCTATGACGGGCTCTGGCGGTACACGAGCTTGTTGGATGTCCGGGATCTGGCGCTCAGTATCGCCCTCAGTTCGCTGGTGTTCGTGGGAGTGGTTCGGCTTGGATTGGAGCTCTGGGCCTATCCCTCCTCAATTTTTGTGATCGATGCGTTACTCCTCTTCTGTCTCCAAACGGGCTTGCGGGCAATTCCGCGGCTTCTGCGGGAGCGTGGATGGATGGGGACTGTCCGAAAGCGGGTCCTCATCGTGGGCGCGGGGGACGCCGGAGCGTTGATTGTGCGGGAAATGCGGAACAATCCGTCGTACGGCTATCGCCCCATCGGCTTCATCGACGACAATCCGGCGAAGGTTGGCCACCGCATTCATGGCGTGGAGGTGCTGGGCAATCGAGCTCGTCTGCCCAAGATCATCACTGAGCACGGTCCGGATGTGGTGCTCGTTGCCATGCCGAGCGCCGCCCCGGCCACGATCCGTGAAGTGGTCAAAACGTTGGAACCGTTCCACCTTCCGATCCAAACCCTTCCCAATTTGCGGGATGTGCTCCAAGGCCGGGTAGCGGTCAGTCAAATTCGGAATCTCTCCATCGAGGATCTCCTGGACCGTGTTCCGGTCGATCTGGATCCGACACCACTCCGTGCGCTGGTGCGGGGGGCGCGCGTACTGGTGACCGGTGCCGGCGGATCGATCGGATCGGAGTTATCCCGGCAGGTGGCTCGACTGTCGCCGGCGACCTTGGTGTTGCTGGATCGGTACGAGAACGGCCTGTTTGCGGTGGCGAATGAACTCATCGCTGCGGGCTACTCGTCGATCGCTCCTGTCATCGGAGACATCACGGACGTCGGACAGATGAACCGGTTGTTTGCGGAATGCCGACCTACACTGGTGTTTCATGCGGCTGCGCATAAGCACGTGCCGCTCATGGAGGGAAATCCCTGCGAAGCCGTCTTGAACAATGTCGGCGGGACAAGGATCGTGGCCGAGGCCGCGCATCGTCATGAAGTCGAGCGTTTCATTTTGATCTCGACCGACAAGGCCGTGAATCCTGTGAGTGTGATGGGCGCGAGCAAAGGCGTGGCGGAACTCCTGCTCCAAAAGCGGGCTCGTTCTTCGCGGACCATATTTGCTACCGTACGATTCGGAAACGTGTTGGGCAGTAACGGGAGCGTGGTGCCGCTGTTTCTTGAGCAGATTAAGGCCGGCGGCCCTGTCACGATCACCGACCCGAAGATGCGTCGATATTTCATGGTGGTCGCGGAGGCGGTGCATCTCGTCCTTCATGCGGCGCGCTTGGCAACAGGCGGAGAACTGTTTGTGCTGGATATGGGGGAGCAGATCAGCGTGGAGGACATGGCGCGTAATCTGATTCGGCTCTCGGGATTGGTGCCTGACCGGGACATGGCCCTGACCTATGTGGGATGCCGGCCGGGAGAGAAGCTCGTCGAGGAGTTGGTCGCAGGTCATGAGCAGGTGGAGAAGACCTCCGTTTCCAAAGTGCTCTGCGTCAGGCCGGATTCTGCGCGCGATCTCTCCCGCCTCACGGCGCTGGTGGCCAGATTGGAGGAGGCGGCCGCAGAGGGCAGCGTGTCGCATGTGCTTGGCCTGCTCGGGTCCATCCTTCCCGACTACCGCCCCACACCTCTTCCCGGCCTCGTGGATGGTGTGCCTGAGGCCGAAGCGCCGGCGGCAGAGGACGCGCCTCCTTCCACGGCAGATCATGTGACGGTGTCCGGGCTGTCACCGAGCGGGCCTCGCAGGCGGACATGATGCGTCACCTGTCTCACCATGCGCCCGCGACGTGTCGCTGCGCATCATCTGCGCTTCTGGTTCGGCCTGCCTTGTGAACGCTTGTCGCACCGCTTGTCGGCTCCTCCTGAGTCTGGCCTTGTTGATGGTCTGGAGCGGGCCTGTCGTGGCCTCCAGCAATCTCCCGCTTCACCACTGGGGATACGATGCCCTCGAACGGTTGATTGCCCTGGGCGTGATCGATCATGCCTTGATCGGGGCCAAGCCGTTTACCCGCATGCAGGCGGCCCAGTATGTGGCGCGCGCGATCGAGCGAGTGCGCGCCGACGAGATCGACATTGACGGCCGAGAAGCCATTGCCGAGCCGCTGTTGGAACGATTGCTGGCGGAGTTTCGCCCGGAACTCATTCGTCTCGGCACCATCAGAGCACGTCCCGAGGACAAGGCCGGTTCGCTGCGGTTCGGCGCTCGAGTGACCTCTGAGGTCGATGCGTCATCGATCGGCGGCGGACAAACAATCCGGTTTCGGGAAAATCGGGGCGGGGAATATTTCGTCAACGGGGTCCAGAATCAAACCGACGTGCGGGCCTGGGCGGAGTTGAATGAATGGGCTGCCGTGATGGTCCAACCCAAATTCATCAGCAATCGCCATTTGCTGGGACTGGGTGCGACCAACAATAGTGATAACTTCTACATGCGCGAGTTCAGCCTCAAGTTGAGTTACGCCAACATCGCGCTGGAAGCGGGGCGGGGGACGCAGTGGTGGGGGCCCGGGTATCATGGCTCGCTGTTACTGACCGATCATGCGTTTCCGATGGACATGATCAAATTGGGGACGGAGCGGCCGTTCCAATTGCCGGGATTTCTCAGCGGGCTGGGAGACTGGAAGGTCAATGCCTTTCTGGCTCAACTGGAGCGCAATCGCGATTTTTCGCGTGCGCGGGTCTTCGGCTTGCGCATCAGTTACCTGCCGGTCCCCTGGTTGGAGCTCGGGCTTACGCGTTTGACCCAGTTTGGCGGGCGCGGGCGCGACCAATCGTTTCCTGAAACGATCGTCGATACCTATATCCATCCGGCGAACCAGGGGGCCGACAAGGAAGTCAACGAACAAGGGATGGCCGATTTCCGGCTCAGGCTGCCGTCGGTGCCCTATTTGATTCCGTTTCCTGCCGGCCTGCAGCTCTATGGAGAGATCGGGACGGAGGATAAGTGGTCACAATTGCCGATCCCGAGCCGCGCGGCGTTTTTAGGCGGCATCTATATTCCACAGGTATTTCAAGGCGACACCATGGACCTGCGTATCGAATATGCCGATACGGACTACGGGCGGCGACGACATCCGGAGCTGAGCGGCGTCTGGTACAACAACGGTACCTATACCAGCGGCATGCGCTATCGGGGGTTTCCGTTGGGGCATCATATGGGCACCGACGGGACGGACTTTTTTGTGCGCAGCACCAGGTATCTGACCGACACCCTGCAGTTAGGCGCGAACTTCAACATTCAGGAACGGGAACGGGGCCAGCCGGTTCATGAGAAAAAGCGGGAAGCTGCCGTCGACCTGACCTGGTGGTATTCCAGAGACATTCAGGTCATGGGTGGATACACCTTTCAGCGTCTGAGCAACCCCGGCCAGATCTCGGCCATTACCCCGTTCGCTGAGACCTTCGCCGCCGGAGTCACAGCGAAAAATCATCTCTTGTGGACAGCCGTGGCGGTGCAATTCTAGCTGATCTGGTTCCGGGTGCTGTCCTAATTTACCCTGAGCTGTCCTCACGTGAATCAGACTGTCCTTATTTCATCGGCCGCTCTAAATGAGGACAAGATGTAGGTGTGTCCTATTTATCTGCCTAAACGGTCCTCAGTCGACCGATCAGTCTAATGCCATGTTACACGCAATTTGCGGTAATCTGGTATGACGCGTCCTGATCCCAACCCTGTATAGCCTCATGAGAACAGAACCCGTGGCCCCACGTGTTTTGACGCGTCAGGTTCGCTGCGGTATACTGTGCATCACTGTGAGGCATCTGTGATGCATGGAGGCACGACGTCATGAAAGCGATTACGTTACGGAACCTTCCACCCGACGTTGCCCGTACGGTTCAACAGCGAGCCAAACAGAAGAAGACGAGCGTGAATAAGGCGGTCATCGAGTTGTTGGAAGAATCGGTTGGGGGCAAGGAAAAAAAGAAATCGCCGATCCGCTATCACGATCTGGATCATCTCGCCGGAACCTGGACGAAGGAAGAGGCCGCCACCTTCGAAGCCCTCATTGCCGAGCAACGCACGATTGATCCAGAGTTCTGGAAATGACCCGGCTGCTTCTGGATAGCTCCGCCTATATCGCGTTCAAGAAAAGACACCCCGAGGTGCTTGAGATCCTTTCTCACGCCGAAGAGATATGGCTCAGTCCGATTGTCCTCGGAGAGCTTCGCGCGGGCTTTCTCCAGGGGAGTAAACGCGAAAGCAATGAGCGTGAGTTACAAATGTTTTTGGAATCCTCGCGCGTCAGCGTGCTGATCGTGGACGAAGAGACGTCGGAACGGTACGCGACCATTCGCGTGGCATTGAAAAAGGCCGGCACCCCGGTTGCCGCTAACGATATCTGGATTGCTGCCAGCGCCATGCAGCACGGGCTTCCCATCCTCACCTCAGACCGCGATTTTCAGAACATTTCCCAGGTCATTGTTCGCCACGTTCTCCCCGTCTAGCACGCTACTGCCCCTTGCCTTCTCGTGCCCACTCCTGCGTCCTCATCTGCCTTTCCAACTGTCCTAATTTGACCTTCGAGGTACGTCTATTGCCACACGCAAGCTGTCATGGCTTGTGGTGAAGTGTCCTAATCTCAGTAGCAAGTGTCCTAATTAGGACAGTACCTGGTTCCGGCCTCGATTGACTGAGCCGGTGACTTTGGATTAGAACCTACAGTCGTTATCCACAGGCGGGATTGTTGGAACGATATGCATATGTCACTGCCATGGCGTGCGCCCCGTGTTTATAGTGGGCGAAGAGCAGGCCGGTGGATGAATGCGGTGATCTGGTTGTTGGTAGGCGGTATGGTCCTGCCACCGTCGTTGCTCGCGCAGACGCTCACGAATCCTGTGATTCCTTCATCTCCATCCGGTTCATCTGTCAGCCCTTCGATCAGCAACCAACTATCCCCCTTTCTACCGTTTGGAAATTATGGATTGCCGACCCCTCCGGGACAGGCCATTGTGACCAACCCGACGGCGACCCAGCCAATTGTTCCTCAGCATGCGCCTTGTCCGACTCCGACGGCACCAGACCTGTCGCCAGAAAACACGGTGCCGAACCTGAACGATTACTGGCCCATGGCGGCGAATAGTTTGCTTCCGACCTCGGTCGAACAACGTATGCGACAAGAGGAGGAAGAGCGTGACCGGCAACTCGAACGGCTGCAGGCCGAAAAAGAAAAACGTGGCCTGGAGTTGCAGAGTCAGGTGGAGCGGGAAAAGAAGGGTGTTTCTCAGCTCAACGGGCTGCAATCGGCGGTGCAGGGGGCAGTGGGCGGCATGCCGGGGCAGTTTCAAGCTCAGCTCAATCAACAAAAACAGCAGGTAGAGCAAAAGCCCTTTACGGCGGAGCTCTTACGGCATCAAGACTTTTCTGTCGAAGAGGCCTTTGCGCAATTTTCGGTGCTGCAAGGGATCAAAAGTCGCTTAAAGCAGTTCGGCTATGATTTTTTTGACGCACATGCCGGCGGGTTCACGTCGCTTCAGGATGTGCCGGTTGGACCGGACTATGTGATTGGCCCGCAGGATTCGCTGGCCGTCCACATTTGGAATGTGCCGGATCAAAACTTCAATCGTAGCTATATCGCACCGGTCGAACGCGACGGGATGGTCGTGATTCCGCAAGTCGGTGCCATTCCGGTCGGCGGCCAAACCTTTTCGCAGGCGGAGCGGACGATTCATGCTCGCTTGAGCCTGCTGTTGAAGCGTTTTGAATTGCACGTGTCGATGGCCCGCATCCGGACCATGAAGGTGTATGTGGTCGGCGAAGTGGCGCGGCCGGGAGCCTATGAGCTGAGTGCGTTAGCGACGGCCTCGAATGCCATTTATGCCGCCTGCGGACCGTCCCGATCTGGGTCTCTGCGACAGGTCCGGATCATGCGGGACGGAAAAACGGTGGGACAGTTGGATTTATATGACTTTTTGCTTCAGGGAGACCGGCGACAGGACAACCGGCTTCAGGCCGGCGATGTGGTCTTGGTCCCGCCGCTCGGGCCGGTGGTCGCCATCAGTGGATCGGTTAAACGGCCGGCGATTTATGAATTGAAGCCGGGCACCCGGTTGACCGAATTGCTGACCTTGGCCGGAGGCCTGACACCGTTATCCGACCGCCAGCGCTGCCATCTATTCCGCCAGGATCCGGCGTTGAAAGAGCGCAATATGATCGATGTGGATCTCGTGCGGGCGCTTGCGTCGCAGGGGCAAGAGAAAAGCCGTCTCGGGGTCGAGGGAGGAGATCCCCTCCTCATGGACGGTGATTATATTCGAATCGCGACGTTGCCTACTCAGGTGGTGAACGTGGTGAGTCTCGTCGGTGCAGTGAAGAGCCCTGGGCCGTATGAATTTCGAGCCGGGATGCACGTGAAAGATATCCTCACTCCCGAACAACTCACGGTTGATGCGTATGCCGATCGTGCCGAAATCGTTCGGACCGATCCGGCCACGTATCTGACGAAGGTTATTCCCTTCAGTCCCACAGCGGTCTTTGAAGGGCGGGAGTCCGACAATCATGTGTTGAATCGATTGGACCAGGTGGTCATCTCGAGCCAAATGCGCGCCCCGGCTCTGGTGTTGGTGGAAGGGGAAGTTCGGCGGGCAGGATACTTCACTATTGAGATCGGCGAGCGGTTGAGCTCGGTGTTGAAACGATCCGGCGGCTTTACGCCGAATGCGTTTCCGAACGGCATCGTCCTGGTGCGGGAGTCGGTCAAGGTGAAACAGCAGGCCGAACTGGATCGGTTTATCGCCGCCGAGCGTCAGCGATTAACGGCGCAATCGGCCGGAATCGCGGCTGGCACCGCCGGGTTGAGCGTCATGGCGGGGGCAAGTGGCGCCATGGCGGAGCAGCAGGTGCTGGCCTTGCGTCTCCAGCAGCTCGAGGCGACCGCCTCACGGATCGAATTGGGCCGTGTCATTGTGAGTTTGGATTCGATCGAACGTCTGGAAGGCACCGAAGACGATATCATTTTGGAGTCGCGGGACCGCATTACCATTCCGACCCCGCCACAAACGATCGGGATTATTGGTTCCGTCAAGAATCCTACGTCGGTGGTCTATCGGCCAGGCTTGGATCTGAATGACTATTTGCGCCAAGCCGGTGGTGTCACCGAAGATGCGAACAAGCGTGAGATGTACGTCATGCGGGCAAATGGGACGACGGACTCCTCCTATCTCTCGGCAAAGGAAATGCGCCCGGGAGATACCATCGTGGTGCCACAAAAAATCGAGGCGCGTCCCCCTCAGCTTGCGTTGTGGCAGACCGTGGCCAGTATTATCGGCAGTCTTGCTCTGACCGCCGCCGGCATTGCCGTGGTCGGCCGATAATCGATCGGATTGTCTATGGATTGGCCTTCGGATAGTCCCCACGCGCTTCTGGATCCTCCTCGCCATCGGGCTGAGGCACCTCCCTCTGCCGACCAGTCCGTGACATTGTTTGACTATTGGGATGTCCTGGTTGCTCGACGAAAGGTCATTGCGAGTTTCTTTCTGGTGGGGACTGCTCTTACGTTGGCGATCAGTCTTCTTCTCCCGAAAATCTACGAATCCACGTCATCTGTCTTGCCACAGCTGGAGTCCAAAGAGGGCGGGATGCTATCGGCATTGTTGAACTCCCCCGCTGCCGGCGGCATGGCGCAAAATCTCGGTGTTGGGTTGCCCGGGCTTCCGACCACACCGACCGATGTGTTTGTGTCGATTTTGAAATCCCGTCTGATGGCTGACGAGGTGATTAAGAAATTCGACCTCATGAATCGATATCATGAGAACACGATGGTCGATACCAGGAAGGAATTGGAGGACCACCTTCGGATCACTGTCACGAAGGAGAAGGTGATCAAGGTGTCGGTGGAGGATGAAGATCCTCAGGTTGCTGCGGATATGGCGAATTTCTATGTGGCGAACCTCGATCGACTGAACCGAACCGTGACAGTGAGCAAGGCCGGCCAAAACCGGGCGTTTCTTGAGCGGCGATTGGGCGAAACCATGGAAAGTATGTCGAAGGCCGAGGAGGCGTTACGGGACTTTCAGACGAAAAACAAGACGGTCGCGGTCGAGGCGCAGGCCAAGGTGATGATCGAAGCTGCCGCGATGATTCAAGGGCAGATCACGGCACAGGAAGTCCAAATGCAGGTCATGGGTGGCTATCTGTCGCCGGACAATCCCGATCTTGCTAGAATCCGGTCGAATGTTGACGAGCTCAAGAAGCAGCTGGCCACCATGGGGTCAGGGAAGGACGCGAAGGGCATCTTGTCGAGCGATCGCCTCCATCCGGCCATGGTTGCTGTGCCTGATTTGGCGCTACAATTCGGCCGGCTCTTCCGGCAGGTGAAGGTTCAGGAGACTATTTTCACGTTGTTGACGTCGCAGCATGAGCAGGCAAAGATTGCCGAGGCCCGGGATACTCCAACCGTGCAAGTGTTGGATCCGGCCATACCGGCCGATAAACGGACTCGTCCACGAGTCTTGCTCAACACCGTCGTGGCCGGCGTGTTGGCGCTGGTCATCGGTACATTCACCGCCTTCTTTCTCGACTATCGTGCTCGAGTTCGCCGGATGTCGACGCCTACGTGAAATTGACGATTTTTCAATCGCAATGGTAGAATCCGCGCGATTTCTCTGCTCGAAGGCCGGAAGTCTCAGTCGTTACTCACATTCACATTTACCAGAATAGGAGAACGGGATGGCTGTTCCAGTCTCCCAGATGTATACAGTGACCAAGTACGTGTTGACCCAGAAACTCCGGGGGGTCAAACGGTATCCGCTCGTGCTCATGCTCGAGCCCCTGTTTCGCTGCAATCTCGCCTGCGCGGGGTGCGGCAAGATTCAATATCCGGATCATGTGCTGGATAAGCGGTTGACCCCGGCGCAATGCTGGGCCGCAGCCGATGAGTGCGACGCCCCGATCATCAGTATTCCCGGCGGTGAACCGCTGATTCATCCGGAAATGCCCGAAATCGTGCGCGGTCTCGTCGAGCGGAAGAAGTACGTGTATCTCTGCACGAACGCCATTTTGATGGAACGGAAGCTCGATGAGTACCCGGCATCAAAATTCCTGACGTTCAGCGTTCATATGGACGGGCTGCGAGATGAGCACGATCTCGCGGTCTGTCGCGATGGGGTCTACGACGTGGCTGTGAAGGCCATCAAGGCGGCGTTGAAGCGGGGCCATCGGGTTACGACCAACACGACGTTATTCGACGACGCCAATCCAGAGCGCGTGCGGAAATTTTTTGATGAGATGATGGGGCTCGGCGTCGAAGGCATGATGATTTCGCCGGGGTACAGCTATCAAAAGGCCCCGGATCAACAGCATTTTCTGAAACGGAGCCGGACTACCGAACTGTTCTCGAAGATCCTTAGCAATCGGAAACGCGGATGGCAGTTCAATCAGTCCCCCTTGTTTCTGGAGTTCCTCATGGGCAAGCGCGAGTATCAGTGCACGCCGTGGGGGAACCCGACCTACAACGTCTTCGGGTGGCAGCGCCCCTGCTACTTGTTGCAAGAGGGGTATGCGTCCAGTTTTCGAGAGCTCATGGAGAAGACCGATTGGGATTCTTACGGCACGGGCCGCAATGAGAAATGCGCGGACTGCATGGTGCATTGCGGGTACGAGGCCTCGGCGGTGGAGGACACCTTCGGGTCCTTGTCCGGTTTCACGAAGACGGTCAAGATTACGCTCATGCCGAATGCGCGATAGCCGGCATCCATCGGTATAGCGGTCGCCATGGTGAGGCGTTCGGTCGCGAGCCGGCCGAATGCTTCACCGTCACCCTTTTGCAAAACGAGACGTTTATGACTGACGCGAAATATCACGCGCCCGAGACCGGCAGCCTTGAAGGCCGGGTCTTCCGGCCGACATCCCTCACTGAACTGAGCGAGGCGATCGAACTGGCTTTTGATTACCGGGGGGATATCACGGTCGACCTGAAATCCGGTGGTCAGGTGAGCGGGTACCTCTTCAATCGAACGGCGTCAGGGGATCAGCCCACCATCGAAGTGTTTCCCTCCACCAGCAGCGGGACCATGACCATCCCCTATTCAGAGGTGACGGCGATTGCCTTCACGGGTGAAGATACGGCCACAGGCAAATCCTGGGAAGCCTGGATCGCCAAGAAGGAATCGGAACGACGCAAGGACATCGATCGCGCCGCGGCGGAAGCTCAATCGCGCGGTCATCTCTAAGTGGTGGTTTCACTGATGCACGACTCCGTGCTCGTGATGTGCCGTTCGCGTTCTCCTCTTCGCCAGTCGTGCGACTTCTCTCCTCGCGCAGCCGCGATCTCCGGTGCGTATTTCATCGGTAGTCCCTCCGTTTGACTCCATCCATTTGTTGACAAAGAGGGGGGGCTATGCTAGAAGAGTCGGCCTCAAATTTGGGGCGAGTCCGTGTCGAGGAAGCCTCTCGTAAACAGGCTCTGGGCGGGATGTTTGTGAGGCTGAAAAGCAGTCCGGCACGGATCGAACGTATGCGGGGGCGGAGAGCGATTAGTAAGAATACCGCCCGGCATATCGTGCTGGTTTGGGGTCTGATCGCGACGCTCTGCGTGCCGTCGATCCTGTTTGCCAGTCACGCCGCCGACCATCGATTTACCGTCGAAGGGTTTATGTGCGGCAAGGACGGTCGGCCCGCCGTCAACGTCGAGGTGCTGGTCAAGGATACGCGGATTACGGTCGGCCAGACTGTGACGACAGACGGTGACGGATACTACAAAGTCACCCTGCATCTGCATAATGATAACGTCGGCGACCCGCTGTTGGTCGAAGGTGGCGGGGAGCAGAAGAATTTTAAGATCCAGTTCGACCCGAACGATCTGGAGACGGAACGTAAGCTTCGAGTCGATTTCGGAAGTGGGTGCGAGCGCGACCTTGGTCCTCCGCGGTGGTTGTTGTACGGGCTAGGGGTTGCGGCTGTTGCTATTGTGGGATGGATTGGGCTAAAGATCTCCCGCAAGCGGATGCGAGAAGCGCAACGGCGAAAGAAGGGACAGGGCAAGCGGCAGAAATAGGGCACGGTCCGTGGGGCATTGTTCCTCGCCGGATCGAATAGCAGGAAGTAGGCGGGGAAGTCCAAACGTGACCTCGTTGTATTGTGAGTCTTGACGCTT
>WBZN01001849.1_pt1 | contig 12274 bp, 3 predicted proteins | sample 5204281 | NCBI WGS metagenome assembly WBZN01 (sample SAMN12344347, study PRJNA552823) | activated sludge metagenome | biome: Activated sludge suspended growth; feature: Nitrification reactor; material: Wastewater; isolation source: activated sludge from nitrification reactor of wastewater treatment... | reverse complement strand
GCCGTCCTGATTCGAGAAAGTGGGTTCTGACGGCGGGCGTGGTCCATCCAGGTCGACAGAGGGAGCCGGAGGGCAACTGATCAGGTCCCTCGTGCTGAGCCAGTCCTGTTCATTCCTGTGGGTTGTACGCGGTTCGATATCCCTGCATGCCCATGCAGGTCACTCTTCGCTCGAATCGTTCTTTCAGTTTAGCCCACGCAGTGCGAGTCCGATGAAGGTATAGGGGTAGTGGGCTCTCTAGACGGGGTACGGATGGGGTGGTTCGACTTCATGAGGAATAAACAGGGTGACGAGTCACATGTCCCCAAGTCCTCGAAGGCTCCGCCTAGGACCGGCTCGCTGCAGTCGGGGTGTTTGCCCCTCGAGCAGCGCTTGATGTTCGATGCGGCAGCGGCAGCCACGGCGGCGGAAGTGGCCGGAGAAGCGGTCGCACAAGAACAGGCCGACGCGGCCGTCTCTGCGGACGGCTCGGGGGAGAGTTCCGCTCAAGAATCCGGCGAGAGCCATGAGGTTGTCGAGGCGTTGACGACGTTTTTGCCCGAACCCTCTCCGGCGGAAGTTGTCTTCGTCGATCCGACCGTGCCGGACTACGCCACGCTTCTCGCCGGAATCGATCCCAACATTGAAGTGGTCATGCTCGACGGCGGGCAAGATGGGATCATGCAGATGGCCGATGTCCTGTCGGGTCGCACAGGCGTCGACGCCATTCACCTCATCTCGCACGGTGAAGCCGGCACGTTACAATTGGGCACGGGCATACTCACTGTCGAGACCATGTCCGGTCGCTACGCCGAAGAACTGTCGACGATACGGCAGGCGCTCTCGGAGCAGGCCGACATTCTGGTGTACGGCTGCGACTTTGCTGCAGGAGAGACCGGCCAAGCCGCCGTCGACTCTCTCGCTCAACTCACGGGTGCCGATGTGCAGGCCAGTAGCGACCTGACCGGGCATGCATCACTGGGAGGTGACTGGGAACTCGAAGTGCAGACCGGCGCCATCGAAACCCGTATCGCGATCGATATCCAGGAACAGATCGACTGGATGGCCTTGCTGGCGGCGCCGCAATTGGACGCCACCAAAACTCCCACGCTCGATTCAGTGCTCGAGGACGCCGGCGCCCCCGCAGGATCGGTGGGTACGCTAGTGTCCACGCTCGTCGATTTCGCCACACCCTCCGGTCAAGTCGATAACGTGAGCGATGTCGACGGCGGGGCCCAGTTAGGCATTGCGATCGCCGGAGCGAACACGACGAACGGGACATGGTGGTACAGCACAAACAACGGGGCCACCTGGAACGCATTGGGGAGCGTGAGTGAGGGGAGCGCCCGTCTTCTGGCAGCCGATGCGAGTACTCGGATCTATTTCCAGGCGAATGCGAACTACAACGGTACCATGAGTGATGCGATTACCTTTCATGCCTGGGATCAGACCAGCGGATCGAACGGCGGTACCGCCAACCTGACGACCACTTCGACGGTCCGAGACGAGTTCAACGCGGTCTCCTATTCCAACAATGACGGAACGATCAATTGGGGCGGCTCCTGGCAAGAGATCGGAGAAGGCGACGGAACGAGCAGCGGCACGGTCGTCGTGAACAGTTATGCAGGCCTGTCTGGAAATTCTTTGCAGCTTGACACCGATTTTGTCTCTTATGGCGTGACTCGTCAGGTCGATTTGAGTGAAGCCGCCTCCGCCACGCTCTCATTCGACTACATCCGCCAGCATGGCGGCGGCATCAACGGGGCGGTTTCCGTGGATGTCTACAATGGGTCGGCCTGGACCCGGCTGCAGACCTTCGCGATCAATGCGACGGATGCGACGGCGCAGAGCTACAGTGTCGACATCAGCGCCTACGCCAATGCGAATACGCAGGTGCGCTTTATCGTCAGCGGAAGCGACTCCATGGGACGCCTCCATGTCGACAACATCCAGGTGACAGCGACCGATTCAGGGGGTGGGACGAGCGCGTACAGCCGCACGAGTGACACGGCCGTGTTGACCGTCACCCCCGTGAACGACGCCCCGGTGTTGGCGGATACGGTGTTGACGCAGACGGTGGCGGAAGACGGGTTGCCGATTGGGGCGGTGGGGAATGTGTTGAGCGATTTTACGGGGGGCATCACGGATGTGGACGGTGGGGCGGTGAAGGGTCTGGCGATCGTTGGGTACTCCAAGTTGCACGGGAGCTGGTACTACACGACCAATGGGGGCACGACCTGGGCGGAGGTGGATACGGTGAGCGATACGTCGGCCTTGCTGTTGGCGGACAATGCCAGTACGCGACTGTACTTCTCTCCGAACCCGAACTACAGCGGGACGAGCCCGGCGATCTTGACGGTGCGGGCGTGGGACCAGACGAGCGGGGCGGCGGGGATGAGGGTGAGCACGGTGAGCAATGGGGGGACGACGGCGTTCTCCAGTGCGACGGATACGATCGATGTCACGGTGACGGCGGTCAACGACGCGCCGTCATCAGTCGGTGGTAGCGTCATCGGAATCGAAGACACGGCCAGGGCCTTTAGCTGGTCTGAATTCAATGTAACAGATGTTGATACGGCGATTGGGGCCGACAGCGCCGTGCGAGTATCAACGTTGCCATCCGATGGTACCGTGCAATACTACAACGGCAGCACGTGGCTCACGGTCTCAGTAAACCAGGTGCTCACCAAATCCACAATTGATGCGGGCCACGTTCGTTTTGTGCCGGATGCGAATGAGTCCGGTTACGATGGGTATGGGACTTCCGGCGTCGGTAATGGCCTGCAGACCTACGCGCGGTTCAACTTTATCCCGGTTCAGACCACAGCTATTTCGATCACCAATCCGGGCGGCGAGTCACAGACGATCGCCGAAAATAGCTGGATTGATCCGGCTACCGGTTGGACGACGTCAGGAGCGGATGCAGGTGCGCAAAACCTAACCGCAGTGGACTTTGCAAACGATCATGACAACTCTCTGTACGTCAATGCCGGAGGGACGTTATCGCAAACCTTGGGAACGACGTTTGACTCATCCAAGAACTACAGTTTGTCGTTTGAGGTTGGGTGGCGAGGCAGCGCGGGCTACCCCGCACCGCCGGACTTCCGGGTAGAATTGTGGGCCGGTGGAACGAGGTTGGGGTACGCAGACCAAACGGCTGTGATGATGGTGAAAGGATCGTTCGTGAGCGGAACGTTGGCGATAGATGGGGCGAGCTTTAGCGCATTCAATGGACAATCATTGCAAGTCCATCTTGTCGGGATCAGTAGCCAAGTCGACTTTGACAACCTCGCGTTGACCAGTTTTGCCCCTGCGACTGACATCGGGAGTGTCGCGACGATGAGCGTTGATGTCACACCCGTTGACGACGCGCCGAGCGTGACAACGAGCAGTGGCTCCGTGCAGTACAACGAGAATGCGTTTCCCGTGGTTATCGATGCAGGCGTGACATTGTCGGACGTTGATAGCGCCACGATGACCGGAGCCACTGTGCAGATCACCGCAGCCTACAATAGTGCACAGGATGTATTGGCCTTCACGAACCAACTCGGCATTACCGGATCATGGGATAGCGGCACAGGAATCCTGACCTTGAGCGGGTCTGCTACGGTTGCAAATTATCAGACTGCGCTCCGATCCATCACCTATCAGAATACGAGCGACAATCCTACCCTCTCGGTTCGGTCGGTTTCGTTCACTGTCGGGGACGGAACGCTTTCGAGTACGGCAGCGACTCGCGAGGTTCAGGTGGTTGCCTGGGGTGATGCGCCTGAGACGAATGACGTGAGTGTCAGCGGGCCTGAGGATGCCGCTGCAATTGCCGTCACGCTTACCGGTAGCGACGTCGATGGAACCGTGGCGAATTTCCGGGTGGATTCCTTGCCGGCCAACGGCATGTTGTATCGCGATGCCGACTGTACGATTGCCGCCGTGACGGGGACGGATTATGCCGCGACAGGGAATGCTGTGACCCTCTACTTCAAGCCAACCGCTGATTGGAATGGCACGACGACGTTCCAGTTTTCGGCCAAAGATGATTGGGGTGCTTATGATGCGACCCCTGGGACCGCGACGATCACGGTGACGCCAGTCAACGATACTCCGACGGACCTCACGCTTTCAGCGAACACGGTGGCGGAGAATGCCGCGAACGGGACGGTGGTGGGCACCGTGAGCGGGACCGACCCGGACAGCGGCGAGACCAAGACCTATAGCATCCTGGATAGCGCCGGCGGGCGGTTCGCCATTGACAGCAGCACGGGCCAGCTCACCGTGGCGGACGGCAGCCTGCTCAATTACGAAGCAGCTACGAGCCACACGGTGACCGTGCGAGTGACGGACCGCGGCGGCCTCACGTACGACGAGTCTTTCACGATCACCGTAACGGACATCAATGACGCGCCGACGATCGCCAACCTGAGCGGCGACTGGCTGTCGTACAACGAGGGGGACGGGGCGGTGGTCGTTGATCAGGGGGCCAATGCGCTTGTGGCCGATGTGGATAGTGCCAACTTCGATACGGGAACGTTGATCGTCAGTATTCCTGTCGGAGCGGCACCAGCCGAAGATGTCCTGAGTATTCGCAATCAGGGCACTGGAGCGGGCCAGATCGGCGTCAGTGGGAGCAGTGTCACGTATGGTGGCGTGGTGATCGGAACCTTCACCGGAGGTGCGGGCGGCCACAATCTCGCGATTAGGTTCAACGGCAACGCGACTCCGAGCGCGGTGACGGCAGTGGTACAAAACATCACCTATGAGGATATCGAGACAGGGGCTCCCGCTGAAGGCGGGTTTACGATTCGGTTTGGCTTGACCGATGGCGATGGGGGCGCGAGCGCGAACTACGACGTGTCGGTGTATCTTTCTGGGGTCAACGACGCGCCGGTGTTGGCGGATACGGCGCTCACGTTGACCGTGGCGGAAGACGCGGGGGCGCCGAGCGGGGCGGTGGGTTCGCTCGTGAGTGCGTGGACGGGCGGGGTTACGGATGTGGACGGCGGTGCGTCGAAGGGGATCGCCGTCACAGGGACCGACGAGACGCACGGGACCTGGTACTACACCACGAACGGAGGTTCCACCTGGACGGCCATCGGCGCCGTCAGCAACACCTCCGCCCTCCTTCTGGCCGACAACGGCAGCACACGACTCTACTTCTCGCCACGCGCCGACTACAACGGCACGAGCAGCGCGGCCTTGACCGTGCGGGCGTGGGATCGGACCAGCGGGAGCGCGGGTAGCAAGGTGAGCACGGTGAGCAATGGTGGGACCACCGCCTTCTCCAGGGCGACGGACATCGTGGATGTGACCGTCACCCCCGTCAACGATGCACCGACGGATGTGAGTCTGTCGGCGAACACCGTGGCCGAAAACGCCACGAATGGCACCGTCGTCGGGATGGTGAGCAGCACGGACCCAGACGGCGGCGACACGAAGAGCTACAGCCTCACGGACACCGCGGGTGGGCGGTTCGCCATTGACAGCAGCACGGGCCAGCTCACCGTGGCGGACGGCAGCCTGCTCAACTACGAAGCGGCCACGAGCTACACGGTGACCGTGCGGGTGACCGACCGCGGCGGCCTCACGTACGACGAGACCTTCACGATCAACGTGACGAACGTCAATGAAGCCCCGATGGGCCCCGATGCCACGCTCACGCTCAATGAAGATACCGCGCGGCCCCTGACCGTGGCCGACTTTGGGTTCAGCGACGTGGATGCGGGCGATAGTCTGAGTGCGGTACGGATTGACCGCCTGCCCGGTGCTGGATCATTAACGCTGTCGGGGGTAAACGTCACGGCAGGCCAGGTCATCGCTGTGGCGGACATCACCGCAGGCAGCCTCGTCTTCACGCCGGCGGCCGACGCTCACGGCACGGGCTACGCCAGCCTGACCTTCTCCGTCCGGGACACCGGCGGGCTCTACGCCTCGGCCCCCAACACGCTCACCTTCGATGTCACGGCGGTTCACGATGCGCCGGTGAACACGGTACCTGGGGCACAGACCATCAACGAAGATACCGCCCTGGCCCTCAGTGGCATCAGCGTGAATGACGTGGACGGCAACCTCTCCACTGTCCAACTGGGCGTGGGCAACGGGACCGTGTCGGTCACGCTCCAAGGTACCGCGACGATCAGCGCCGGCAGCAACGGCTCGAGCACCCTGACCCTGAGCGGAAGCCAGGTGGACATCAACGCGACCCTCGCGACGCTGGTCTATCAGGGCAGCGCGCACTTCAATGGCGCCGACACGCTGACCGTCACCAGCACCGACACGAACAGCGGGACGGATGTGGACACCGTCGCCATCACCGTGACAGCGCAGAACGATGCGCCGACCCTCTCCGTCAACACAGGGAGCACGGCGGCAGAGGGGGGAACAGACACCATCACGGTCAGTGAATTGGCTGTCACTGATGTGGACAACAGTGCCGCTCAGTTGACCTACTCGATCGGCACAGGGCCGACATATGGCCGATTGGAGCTGACAACGGCACCCGGTATCTCCGCAACGACGTTCACCCAGGCTGATATCGCAGCCAATCGTCTCGTATATGTCCACGACGGATCCGAAAGCATCGGCGACAACTTTACGTTCACCGTCAGTGATGGAGCGGGCGGGTCGTTGGGGCCTGTCAGCGTGACCCTGACCATTATGCCGGCCAACGATGCGCCGACGATCATGAGCAACGGCGGCGGGGCTGCGGCCGCCATCAACGTGGCGGAACATGTCAGCGCCGTCACAATCGTGGGCGGTGTCGATGTAGATCTGCCGGCTCAGACGCTGACGTATAGCATCAGTGGAGGGATCGACCAGGCCCGCTTTACGATCGATGCCGTGACCGGTGCGCTCGAGTTTTCGGTGCCGCCGGATTTCGAAGTGCCGACCGATGCCGACGGGGATCATGTCTATGTCGTCGAGGTCCGCGTCACCGATAGTCAGGGCGGGACCGTCACACAAACCCTTCACGTGACGGTGACGGACGTGTACGAGAGCCGCCCACCTGCGGCGCTACCGCCCTCTCTCGTACCAACCCTCCCGCCGGCCGATCCCGCACCGACCCCGGCCGCCGCGTCGTCCACCCCGGACGCGATAGCGCCTGTGGTGAAACCGGTTGTGCCTGACGCGCGGGTATCCTCCGGTGAGTCCGGCATCCGAGCCGCGCAGCAGGCGTTCGGGAGCGGGGCATTCAGACCGGAAGACCTGCGCTCGAGTGCACCCTCTACGCAACGCGAGGGGCCTCAGGCGAGACCGGTCGATCAGCCTCTTCCGGTGCCCCTCATGTACTCCGTGGAAGACGTCCATGTGGATGAGCTGGAAAAACCACTTTCATCGGCTGTGCTGAGCGAGCTGCTGTTTGTCAAGTTGGATGCGGTGATCGAAGAATTGGAAGAGGCGGTGGCCGCCGATGCCGCGCAGCAGGTGCAAGTCACTAGAATCGCCGCTGCGACTGGCGTGACGCTCTCCGTCGGATTCGTCGCCTGGGCCTTGCGGAGCACGGTGTTGCTGGCGAGCCTGTTTGGGACCCTCCCGGCCTGGCAGTCCCTGGATCCCTTGCCGGTTCTCGCGTCGCATCGCAGTGAGCGAAAAAAGAGCAAGGCCGCTCTGGAATATGTGGCTCGAGAAGAGCAGGCCGAGTACCGTGGACTGCACGAGCTCTTGGATCGGAAGGGAGAAAGGGTTCCCGGCTCGGCCGAAGCCTGATACGCGACGATGCGACGCCTTTCACCGCTCATCCTCCTGAGCATCGGACTCGTCAGTCTGACCGTCAGCCTCATGCTGGCGGGCGACGCGCTGATGGGATTGATTCCCAACGAGCAGCAGCAGCTGTTTCAGCAACGGAAAGCCCTGAGTGAAACGCTGGCTTTGCAATATTCGCTGTTGGTACAACGGGGTGAGATCGAGACGATCGACGCCGCGCTGCGAGCCCTGGTGGAGCGAAGTGCCGACGTCGAAGCCGCGGCGTTAATCACGACCGAGGGAGACCCGCTGGCACAGGCGGGTGTTCCGTCTGAGGAGTGGGGCGGAGCGATGCCCGCATCGCCTACCTCAACGGGTATTCGTGTGCCGATTTATCAAGGCGCTCGCCCGTGGGGAGTCTTGCATCTCTCGTTTCGCGGTGCGCCGAAGACGAATCGCTGGGCCTCGTGGGGTTGGTTTTCCGAAACATGGGTACGCTTCGTGTCCTTTGTCGCGATGGCGGGCTTTCCGGCCTACTGGCTGCTGATGAAACGGGTTCTTCGCCATCTGGACCCGTCGAAGGTGGTGCCTCCGAGGGTGAAGGCTGCGCTGGACACGTTGGCCGAAGGCGTCGTCATGCTCGATCTGGATGGCACCATCGTCCTTGCCAATACATCCTTTGCCGCTCGTGTCGGCTGCGAGACCGAATCGCTGATCGGACACTCGCTCTCCGGCCTGCCCTGGGGGGCTGTCGATGAGCCGTCGCTCCCGTGGATCCAGGTTCTCAAGTCGAACGCTGTGCGCGCCGAAAAGAAGATGAGCTGCGTCTTGCCGATCGGGGAGGTCAAGCGGTTTGTGGTCAATGCCGCTGCGATTCTCGGCGAGGAGGGCGAGTTACGCGGATGCATGGCGTCCTTCAGTGACGTCACCGAACTGGAACAAGCCAACGATCAACTCCGACACGCCATCGGGGAATTGGAGGCGTCGAGAACGCAGGTGATCCGACAGAACGACGAGTTGGAAGTGACGAATGCAACCCTGCAACACGAAATCCAGGAACGACAAAAAATTCAGATGGAGCGCGAACTATTGAGCAAGAAGCTCATGGAAACGTCTCGTCGGGTCGGAATGGCGGATGTGGCGTCGACGGTGCTGCACAATGTCGGAAACGTGTTGACCAGTATCAATGTCTCCGTGGAGGTCGTCGGGAAGACGCTCCGGCAATCGCCCATTCATGATGTCGCTCTGTTGGCTGCCTTGTTACGGGAGCATCGCCACGATATGGTCGCCTTTCTCACCCATGATCCGAAAGGACAGCAGATTTCGTCCTATCTCACGATGGTGGCGGAGGCGGTCGTTCAGAATTCAGCGGTCGTGGAGAAAGAATTAAGCGCTCTGGGCAAACACATCGACCATATCCGACACGTCGTGACTCGTCAGGTGGATCTTGCGCGTCCTGGGGAGGTGGTCCTGGAGCCGGTGCTGTTTGCGGATGTGTTCGATCAGGCGCTGGAGATCAATCGGCCGGCACTGGAAAAGGCGGGCATCACGATCGTGCAAGAGTATGCGCAGCTCCCTCCCGGCCTGACGGATCAGCATCAGGTCTTACAGATCCTGGTGAACCTTGTGACCAACGCCAAGAATGCCATGATCGAAGCCACGCCGGGGCTGCACCCGCACCGGTTGCTGCTGCGGTTGGGGGCGGTTGCCGATCGTCCGGGGCTCGTTCGCTTCGAAGTCATCGATACCGGCGTGGGCATTGCCCCCGCGAACCTCCCCCGCCTGTTTACGCAGGGGTTTACGACGCGCAAGGACGGCCACGGGATCGGTCTCCATAGCGCGGCGCTAGCCGCGAAGAAACTCGGTGGATCGTTACACGCCTCAAGTGCCGGAGAAGGCTTCGGCGCGACGTTTACGCTGGATCTTCCCATCCAGGCATTGGAGGTGGCGGCATGACACAAGCGGCGCGGTCTCATCCCCGTTGTGTTCGGTTCGGAGCGGAAGGGGCGCGGCATGCCGCGGATATGTATGCGGCTTGCAGTCTGACACGATGTCGCCAAGCGGCGAACGGAGGTGCTCGGTGACAAGCAGCATGGAAGACACTCACCCGAATCGGCGAATCATCGTGATCGACGACAATCCTTCGATCCACGACGATTTCCGAAAGATCCTCACTCCTCCTTCCATGAATGCGGATATCCATCTGCTGCGTTCGTCTCTGTTCGGCGCTACCGCCGCCAGCGGACAGCCTGAGCGCTTTGAGGTCGATTTCGCCGAGCAGGGCCAGCAAGGCTATGACTATATTCTTCGAGCGCGGACCGAGGGACAGCCCTACGCACTCGCCGTGGTCGATATGCGTATGCCGCCGGGGTGGGACGGGCTGGAGACTATCGAGCATATTTGGGAAGCCGATCCGGACATACAAGTCGTCATCTGCACGGCCTATTCCGACCATCCTTGGGAAGAGATCGCCGCCCGCCTCGGGAAGACCGACCGCCTCCTGATTTTGCGCAAACCGTTCGATCCGGTAGAGGTCGAGCAGTTGGCCACCTCGCTCACCCGCAAGTGGGAGCTGGCGCGGCGCGTCCGTGTGCAAGTGGATGATCTCGAGTCCCTGGTTGCTGAGCGCACCAAAGCCTTGCAAGAGGCCAATGCGCGACTGGAACGCGATGTGGCTTCGCGTACGGCCGAATTGTCCGAACGCAACTTGCAACTCGAGCGCCTGGTCGAAGAATTACGCCGCGCCAAAGAGGCTGCGGACACTGCCAACGTGGCGAAGTCCCAGTTTCTCGCGCGTATGAGTCATGAAATCCGCACCCCGATGAACGGGATCCTCGGCATGACGGAGCTGTTGCTCACCACCACGCTCACGAATCAGCAGTACCGCTTTACCGAAACGATCATGCAGTCGGGCCGCTCGCTGCTCTCGGTCATTAACGACATTCTCGATTTTTCACGTATTGAGGCGGGCAAGTTCGAATTGCATCTGAATGATTTTGATCTGCCTCTCGCGGTGCAGGATGTGGTCAGTCTCTTGTCGGACTCTGCGATGCGGAAGCAGATCGCCCTCCGGTGCGTACTCGATGGTGGACTTCCACGCACGCTGCATGGAGACGCCGGGCGGTTGCGCCAGATGCTCATCAATCTGGTCGGCAACGCCATCAAATTCACGGAACGGGGAGAAGTGGTCATTCGTGCGCGGCTGACCGAGCAGGGCTCCGATGGCACGATGGTGACATTTGAGGTGAATGATACCGGTATCGGTATCGCACCAGAGGCGCAAACGCGTATCTTCGATCCGTTCGACCAGGCCGACGCATCCATGACCCGCAGATTCGGCGGCACAGGATTGGGGTTGGCGATTGTCAGCGAAATTGCCAAGATGATGGGCGGGCGGCTATGGGTCCAGAGCGAACTCGGGAAAGGCTCCACGTTCGGGTTTGCGGTACGATTCTCCGGCGTCCGGACACCGGCCGAGCCAGGGGTGGTAGTCGGACAGGCATGGCCGATCGACATCCCGTCGTCCTCCCGGGAGTCTGATTCAACATTCCCCCTGAATATCCTGTTGGCAGAGGATGATCCGGTCAATCGGGAAGTCATCCTCGGGATGCTGGAATTTTCCGGATATCGGGCTGACGTCGTGGAAAATGGTCGAGATGCCCTCGACATGCTCGCCGCATTGTCGTACGACATCGTGTTGATGGACTGCCAGATGCCAGAATTGGACGGGCTCAGTGCTACCGCGGAAATCCGCCGCCGGTCGGCCGCTGCAGCGAATAGGCGAGGTCCGACGATCATTGCGCTCACCGCCCATGCCACCCAGGGGGACCGGGAAATCTGCCTCGCGGCAGGCATGGATGATTACCTGTCAAAACCGTTACGGATTGAGGACCTGTCGGCTAAGCTCCAGTACTGGTCAGGGAGGATCCGTGCTCAGGCGGCGTGAGGGAACCTCCATGCCTGAGGCCGCGGGCGTTGCTTTAGAAACGATGTACGGAAGCCGATACAGGTAACCGGGGGCTTTGCAACCGTCGCATGCACACCGCGTCGCAAGGAGGATCGTCCATCATGGCATCGGCGCAAGAACTCGTCCAATCCTGCTCAAACGTCTTTACCTTGCCGGAAATCTACTTTCGAGTTCGCGATGTCGTCGACAACCCCGACTCCACCATGGATGATCTGGCTCAGGTCCTCAAGATGGACCCGGCTATCTCGGCCCGCGTACTCAAAATCGTCAACAGCCCCCTCTATGGCTTCCCCAAGCAGGTGGACACGGTGACCCGTGCCGTTAATCTTCTTGGCATGCAAGCGGTGCGCGATCTGGTCATGGCCACGACCATCGGTCGCAGCTTCAGTGGCATGACTGTGCAGATCATGGATCTCTCGGCCTATTGGCGAAAGAGTGTGCTCTGTGCTTTGATGGCCGGCAAGATCGCCAAGGCCTGCGGAATCGAAGACAGTGAGCGGTTCTTTATCGAAGGGCTCCTGCGGGATATCGGACACCTCGTCTTGTACCAAACGATCCCCGAACGTGCGCAATCGGCGTTAATTGAGGCCGGCAATCTGGGGGAACCGCTGGCGGAGGTGGAACAGTCGAATTTCGGCTGCGATTTCACCG
>WBZN01001847.1_pt1 | contig 12293 bp, 10 predicted proteins | sample 5204281 | NCBI WGS metagenome assembly WBZN01 (sample SAMN12344347, study PRJNA552823) | activated sludge metagenome | biome: Activated sludge suspended growth; feature: Nitrification reactor; material: Wastewater; isolation source: activated sludge from nitrification reactor of wastewater... | reverse complement strand
CCCGACATGCCACCCATGCCGCCCATACCGGACATGCCGCCCATTCCGCCCATACCGGACATGCCGCCCATGCCACCCATACCGGACATGCCACCCATGCCGCCCATACCGGACATGCCACCCATGCCGCCCATACCGGACATGCCGCCCATGCCACCCATACCGGACATGCCGCCCATGCCGCCCATTCCTTGCTGGCCGCCCATGCCCTGCATGCCTTGCATTCCCGACATTCCACCCATTCCGCCCATACCCTGCTGCTGGGCTTCAGCGATGGCGGCGCCCGAGGCCATCAGGCCCACGGTGAGAAGCGCCAAACCTGCGTTGCGAATCTTCCTCGACATCGTTCGTCTCCTCGTTGATTTGTGCATCGCTTCGCCGTTGCGGCGGGGCCTGCCTCGATGCGCTCAGAAAACCGCAGCCCACGGTGTTCGGATCTCAGTTTTCCAGTGAGTGCGAATTTGTTGACTTGCCCGGAGGTTCGGCATGCAGCCCGCGAATGTCGTAGGGACCAGTCATGCCGCGGCGATTAAAGGGGGTGAACCAACCGCCCTGGTTGTCCAAGAAGCCGAGGCTGTGGGGGACAGGGGGCTCGATGCCTCGCAATGCCTCGGCATACCAAACTGGGGTCTTCTCAAACTGCTCCACACGCGGCGCGTTCTCGGGGCGGCGATCGGGAGTCGTTCCGGCAACGAAGTCGCTTCCGTAGCTGGTGGCGCAAAAACTCACTGAAGCCAAAGCGAATGCTGCAAGGCATAGCGCCTGCTCGACACAGCTTCCGGCATGTTTTCGCCGTTGGCCCGGACCCATCATGCTCACCCCACTTCCTGGCCGCTTTAGCGGTCTTCATTCGCGGAAGCGCAAGTTGCATGCCAGCTGTAAGGGTTTATGAAAATATCGCGCCGTTCCAGAGTGTTGGGCAATCTTAGCGCGATCAAACCGTTTTGATGGAAGGCGGAGGAACGGACTCTTTGTCAGCCTCCTCTACCCGCTTAGGCCAACATTCCCCGCAATTGCGGCGATAACATTGAATGCCATTTTGGCAGCTCAGCGCGCGAGGTTGCATTTGTAGGGCCGAAAGCCGCCGATGAGCGCTGCACCCTGAAACTATCGCGCCCCATGGAACACGCGTCAGCTCACCTACTGAGCACGACTGAAGGCGATCAGCACTGTTTGCGGCTCAGCGCGAAACTGCCGAACACGGCACCTTGGCAAGTGCTTCGCGCGATGGAATATATCGAGGCGAACTGGGATCAGCCCATCTCCATTGAAGCGCTGGCTGAGGTGACGCAAAGCAGTGCCCCGACCAACATGAGGATAGAACTCAACCCTCCGTCTTGCCCGATAGATCGCGGATCGCTTGGCGCAATGTTGGAAAGAGACGTATCCGATAACCCTCAAATCCTCTGCCCTTCGCCCACAGTCCCCATTCAGTCGCCCGGCCAGCTGCATTCAGCATTATCCCGCGCGGCTCGAGTGCATCTGCTATTTCAACAAGAGTTATAAGCCCCGTTGCGTCGACAGCCGTCACCGGAAGCATATCGACCACCACATGACGAAGTCCGGGGCCCGCCGCATCGACAGCGCGGTGCAACTCGCGCCTGAAATATGATGCATTGAAGAATGTAATCGGCGCATTGAAGCGAAATAGAAGCAGACCCGGTACGGCCTGTGCCGTTTCATGGCGCTCAAGAGAGTGCAGCCCTGGGAAGCCCGCGACTTTGCCGAGTATCTCGACACGCGGCCGCGACATCAGCTTGATGAAGCGAAGGACAGAAAGAACCACGGCAAAAAGGATGGCGTTCACCGGCCCCACCACCACAACTCCCAAAGTCGCAAGGATGGAGAGCAGTCCCTCGATCGGGTCGATGCGATAGACAAGGCGCAGGCTGGCGACGTCGATCAGGGCAAGACCGGCCAAGACCAGCACGGCGCCAAGCGCCGCTTGCGGCACGTATTGAAGAGGGCCCGTAAAGAACATGGCAACCAGCGTCACGGCAGCCGCGGCCACGAGACCGACGGCGCGGGTCTTTCCCCCTGCAGTATCGGCGACGGCCGTGCGGGAACTCGCTCCGCTCACGGCGAAGCCTTGCAGCAGCGACGAGGCAATATTTGCCGCGCCAAGTGCGGCGAAATCCTGATCCGCATCGATCTCGTAGCCGTTCTTGGATGCAAACGCGCGCGCCGTCAGCATCATACTCGAAAAGGTCACGAGGGCGAGGCCTGCCGCCTCGGCCAAGAGCAACGGGAGTGTCGAGGCATCAACGTACGGGATCGCCGGCAGCGGCAATCCGGCAGGCACGGGGCCCACAATCTTCACGCCCATATCTGCAAGCCCGAAGAGCGGCACGGACAAACCGGCGAGTACCAACCCGGCAAGCGGCGCAGGCAGCCACCCAAGAACGTAGGGCACGATAGCCATGACCGCGAACGTCACAGACGCAACAGCGAGCGTCGGCCAGTGCGTTTCAGTTAGCCGCGTGGCTATCTCGATGACGCGCGACAGGGCACCACTCGCTTGCAGCGGTAATCCAAGGACTTTGTCGGCCTGTCCGAAAATGATCGAGAGGGCGACTCCGTTGAGGAAGCCGATCAAAATCGGCTTCGACAGGAAATCCGCGAGGATGCCCAAGCGCAGAAAGCTGGCGCCTATGCAGAGAATTCCCGTAAGCAGCGCCAGCGTGGCCGACAGAGAGGCATAATTTTCCGCATCTCCCGCGGCGAGAGGCGCCACAGCCGCCGCAACCACGGCGCACGTTGCAGCATCGGGGCCGATGATGAGTTGGCGCGAACTTCCGAATATCGCGTACGCGACGAGAGGCAAAATAGTCGAGTAAAGACCGACCTCCGGGCGAAATCCCGCAAGTTGGGCATAAGCGATGCCGACCGGGACTGCCACCGCCGCAACTGCAAGACCGGCCCTCATGTCGGCCGGCGCATTCTCAACTTTGTACTGCGCAAGTTCAGCAAAGCCCGGCACGAAGCGCTCGATCATGACGTTATTATCTCCAATCGGACGCACTTCTCATTGCAACCTGGCAACGCACTGTTATATCGATTGAAATACGCCGAATGACAGCCGTCGGGTTGAAAATTTCGCGAAAATAACAGGGAATTTTGCTGAGCGAACAGGGCGGTCCGGGTCCGACACATTGACTGGCGTGAACGATGCTGATTACAAGCCGCCGTTCGCGTTGACCGCTAGGCTAGACAAGCTGACGATCAAGATGAACCGCGCTCAGCTTTCGCCGGACGACATCAAGAAACTGGAAGCCGCCAAAAAGTCCTCGGCAGACTGAACCGTTCCGACCAGGCGCTGATCGATCTCGGCTTCGGTCGCGGGGGCCGCTGCTCCGATGGAACCTCTCGTCCCATTCTTAGCTCAAGCTGTCCGGGAGGTTTGGCGGTGACAGTTACAATTGAAAATTGACGTACGCGCAGCGCCGGGCTTGGAGTGTGCCCATCGCTGCTGCATATCATGTACATTACGGTGGTTATCCCCGCATTCCTCAAGATCGGACCTAGCCCCTCGCTGATTTGTCGATTACTTTTTCGGGTATGTTGCCGGATATCCCCATTTATGTTGTTAATCTTGATCGCAGTCCCGAACGATTGCAATCGATCGCGGCGCAGCTCGCGCGGATCGGAATATCCTTCAAGCGCATTGCCGGCGTTGATGGCAAAACGAGCGATCTTGAGAGAGAATTGTTCAGCGGCCGTGCTTCGCTGTCGGATGTTTCCGGTCAATCTTTGACGCGAGAAGAAATTGGATGTCACTTGAGTCATCTTAAGGCGTTCGACGAGATTCTGGCGTCGGGCGTTTCCTCGGCGATTATTCTCGAAGACGACTTGATCATCTCGCCACGCTTCCAATCCGCCGCCCTGGCTCTTGCAGCGCATTTTTCAGGAGAGCCCGTCGTCATCAAGCTGGAACCGTGGAATAAGCCTCGCCTTGCGTACATGGCCCATCGATGCGGCGATTTCGATCTTATTTTCACAAACCATCAGCTTACGCAAACCGGTGCATACTTCATTACGGCAGAGGCAATTCGCTTGTTGCGCACGCCGCTTTCGCGCATCGGCCGCCCATACGACGATGCTCTCTACGCAGCAGGCGAAAACGGCGTTGGCGTTTTTTCGCTTTCTCCAGCCATAGCGCAGCAGACGGCCTCGTTTCAGAGCTTGATAGAAACGGGGCGCCGGAGACTTCGAGATCGCGATCGCGGTTACGGCCTGACGCGCGAGATCGTTCGCCCCATCAGGCAATGCGCTCAGTTTCTGAGCCTGCTTCGCTTGATCAAAATCAAGTCTGGGTGGCAGGGTTTAGTCAAGCTGCGCCGGTACCGTCCTGCGGGGCCTGGCCGTCCGCCCCAATCGATGGGAGACTTTACGGGGGTCAGCTCTGTAGGCGATGTACGCACCTGGCGGGTTGCAAGATGACGATTGACACTTTTACCCCTGCGCTGCGCGCCGGCGTCGAAGAATTCTTATGTAATTTTGCCGGCCAAAAAATCTTGTTTTACCCAAATCCGGGTAATGCTGGTGATTGCCTGATCGTGTCGGGCACGATGTCGGCTTTTGAGAGGGTCAACATTGAAGCTGCCGTCATCGGCCAGGGTGCCGATGTGTCCGGACGAACGGTTTTCATCGGCGGCGGCGGCAATTTCATCGATCTTTATACGGACGTCAGGCAGATGATCGAGGCCTGCCACGCCGGGGCTGAGCGGTTCGTGCTGCTGCCGCATACGATACGCGGCAACGAAAAGCTGATCGCGTCTTTGGACCAGCGTGCGACGCTCTGGTGCCGTGACACGCCTTCTCTTCAGCATGCGCGCAGCCTGAATCCGGCGCTCGATTGCAGGTCCGGACACGACATGGCCTTCCACTGCGACGCGTTTCAATTCCTGAACGATCCGATCATCATTCGAAAGGCCTCTTGGAAGCTCGATGCCGATCTCGCGAGACACGGCACGTCTCTTCTTGAGCTTTCCAAGCTGGATTGCGTGCGCTTCATGCGGCGCGACCGTGAGGCCTTGGATCTGAATTGCCAAAGCGATCTCGACGTTTCGACGGCCTTCGGAGAGGCCTCAGACGGCGCCACGGCGCGCGTAATATCGTGGTGTCTGCTCAAGACGGTATCAAGTGCGCGCAGGATCGTCACCGACCGGCTGCATGTCGCTATTGCGGCGGCGCTTCTCGAGCGGCCCTGCAAGCTTCTGGACAATGCCTACAACAAGAATCGCTCGGTCTACGAGCACAGTTTGTCTGGTTTTCCCAACCTGAGCTTTAGCCGGGTCCTTGCGCTCCCACTGCCGGATCAACCCCCGCCGCGTCAGAGATCCCTCCTTGGAAGCCTCCGCCGCAATGCGCGAAAATTTGTGCGCAAACATTTCTCAGGCGAGGAAGTTGCGCAATGATGATGCAAAGGCGCGCGTCGGCACGCGAGTCTGCCCTCCGGCCTTGGATCGAGCGGGATGCGGCGCACAATCGGCATCTCGTCGTTACCGTTGATCTTGGCCGGATCCGAAGCAACGTCGAAGCAATCAGCCAGTCCTGCCGCGTTCCGGTCATGCCGGTCGTCAAGGCGGATGCCTATGGTCTTGGCATGCTCACCATCTGCGATTGCATCTGCGATCTCGCGTCTGCTTTTTGCGTCTTTCAGCTCGAAGAAGCGGTCCGTAAAAATCTTGCAGCCCGCACAGGGCGGCGTGTGCTTGCTCTTGGTCCGCCATCGTCACTCGATCCTGAGGTCTATCTCACTCATCGGGTAACGCCCTCCGTGGCCGATGTGGAATCAGCCAGGCTGTTACGCAAGGCAAGACCGGCACTGTGCGTGGATACAGGAATGCAACGGTTCTCATGTCCTGCGGACCAGATAGAGCGCGCGCTTAGGGCGGGCGAATGCACGGAGATCTTTGCTCACGGAACCAGGAAGGAACATGCCGCGCGCGTCGCCGAAGTCGCACATGGCCGCGACGCCTTCCGGCATGTCGCGGCTTCTGCACTGCTTTTGGAACCCGATTCGCATCTCGACGCCGTCCGTCCGGGACTTGCGATGTATGAAGGAGCCGTTGAGGCAGCGATCCCGCTCCACGAAGTGCACCGAAGTGCCGGCCCTGCGGGATACTCTGAATTCGAAGGGCCTTACCATGGCGTAATACTGGCTGGATACGCGCAGGGATTGCGTAAGGGGCCGTGCCTGATCAACGGGCGGCTCAGCCGGATCGTGGAAGTCGGAATGCAGTCGGCCTATGTGTCGACTGCGGCCCAGGACCGGCCCGGCGATAAGGTCATGCTTCTCGGCCACGAACTCACCGCCAGCACCGTCGCCGCAGCTTGGGGTACGAGTCCGCATGAGGTCTTGATATCCTTGACCCGCGAAGCGTCGCGCGTCTATCGATATTAGCTTGCAGGATTGTTTGCATGGCGCGGGTTGAAGTACGTGTGTCGGAAGACGGGCTTCACCGAGAAGTCTTGAGCCCCGATCTTTGTAGTCCGCTGACATATCGCATCGTTCCGCGCGGCGGCGCCGAACCTCCAAAATTCAATACCCACGATTTCGCGCTGATAGCCCTGCTTCCGATAGCCATGCATGAGGGTCAATCGCTGGAGGTGGATTTTCCGGCCGACTCTGTGCTGCTCGACGGACTCGATCACTACCAGGAGATCTGGCAATCCTGGCGGCCGGATATATTCCGGCATCGTGTCACCATCCGTACGGCCGGGGAGTACCTGAAGACATCGCATCAACACTACCCGCCACGGGCCGTGGCAGCCTTCTCGTCCGGCGTCGATAGCACGTTCACGCTCGCGCGCCACACCCACGACCGGGCTGGCCGTGCGCGACGCGATATCCGCACCGCGGTTCTGATACATGGTTTCGATATGCCTCTCGATGCCGAAGACGGCTTTGAAACGTTGTCGTCCAGCGCGCTGGCGATCTGCCAGCAACTGGGCATCGATCTGGTTACGGTGGCGACCAATTGGCGGCAACTCATTGCCAACTGGGAAATGACGTTCGGCGCGGGGCTGGCTTCGGTTCTGCATCAGTTCGATGCCGCCCACGACCTTGCGCTGATCGCGACCGAGGAAAGCTACCAGAACTGTTTTCCGGTTTGGGGCAACAGCTTTTGGAGCGATCGCTTCTTTTCTGCGTCGAGCTTCGCAATAGAGTCGGATGGCGGCGCCTACGACCGTATCCAGCGCGCCGAGCTTGTTAGTCAATATCCCAGGCTTGTGCCGCACTTGCGCGTTTGCTGGGCGGGACCGCGAACGGGTGAAAACTGCGGGACATGTCCCAAGTGCACGCTGACCAAGCTGAACCTGCTTGCGGCAGGCGCACCCCAACCCTGGCCATTCCCTCAGCCGTTGACGCCGCAGCTCGTGCGCGACATGCAGATTAAGACCCGCTGGCAGATCCAATTCCTGGAACTCATCTTATCGCGCCTTCAGAAGCGCGCCGACGTTGATCCTGACATTCTCTTGGCTGTTCGCGAACGTATCGAAAGGCAACGGTCGCCATCGCGGCGCTTCCTGGCCTTTTGGAAGTAAGTTCGGCAACGTGACCAACCCCCACCGCGTGGTCCAGTTGCAATGTTGCTGCGTGCAGATTCTCGGGCAATCTCACTAAAGGTATGCGATGAACAGCTCGCCGCGTCGTGTTCTGGGCGCGTATATCGCCGGAGGTGGATCAGCGCCTGGTTGAAGACATCGCACAGCCTTTGAAGCTCAGCTTTGAAGAGTGGCGCAGCGGGCCGATTTTGTGACTCGTTGACGCCGTCGGCGAGCACACCGTTATCGAAGAAATGCTGACGCGCTTGATCGCGACGGAGTGGAAAGGGCAAGAGGTCCGTCTGCGCGCACGCACGAAAGATGTCGGCTGTAAGATGGGCGTGCTCGCGCGGCAGTGATGCGAAATCATTTCCCTCATCGTGAGCGAACGCGCTGTTGTAGGTGATATTCCGTTATCGCATTAATCATCGCTCGCGATAATTTTCATGCACCGCGTTGACAACCACTTGCGGACCTTTAGCGTGCCCCTGCATGCGAGCCGTGCAGCGGCTCGATGATAAGAAGAAAAATAGCTGCAGGGGAAGCGTGGGGTGGCATGAGTGAGGGCGGCGGAGTTCAATCGTCGGATGTGTGGCTGCGGGTACGGCTGCGTTGCCGGGCTTCGGCGCGGTGCAAGGCGATTATCATTATCCTACGACCGACAACCAGTTGGCAAAGGAGCTAGAAGCGGCTAATACGGACGAACTAGCGTCCGCCGTTTCTTTCGCAGGACAAAAGTCGCGCAGCAGCAGGCTGCTGGCGCCGTCTCCAGGCCATCAGTATTCGGGGGAAGTAGGACCTTCCTAGAAGGGTTCTATCGCGGATGGCTCTCTGCCCCTGGTTGTATTTTGCTCAGCAACAGTTGGCGCAGTTGGGCCCTGAGCATAACTGCAAGCGCCACTTCAGGATGATTGTCCTCTGCATCGACAAGGTGAAGCCCAAGGCATTTCCTGCCTGGGACTTGAGTGTGGGGCGCGTTTCATGAAGCGCTCTCTTGCGGTTCTAACGGCTTTAGTTGTCACTTACGGGTATTGGCGCTTCGGCAGCCCCTCGCAAGTAGAAAACTGCACTTTCGGTCCAGTACCTGTCGAGGAAGTTCGCGCACTGGATCGAAGAACACATCAGTTGGCGGCAGACAAATGGTTGCCCCTCTCTGGGTCGCTGGAACAGCAGGCCTCGCTCCTAGAAGCGCGTGTCAACGATATTTCTCAAGCAAAACGCACTCTATTTCATGAATTCGCGGCAGTTGACGCGGTGATGCGTGAAAGAGGGGCCTATCTGGTCCGAGCATCTCTGACGTTGAATGATGGACCATTCAGCGCAGAGGAGTACCAAGGTGTAAAAAAGCGACGCGAAGACAGCGTCGCCTTCCTCTTCTACCGTACCTATTTGGCCAATAATCTTTACGTAGGCTCATTCAGTCCAGTATTCAAATTCGCATCAATCTCTGTCGTAACGCGGGGATACATCTCGCGCGAGGACGCCGATGCAATACTGAAGTTTTCGGCGTCCGACGTCGACTTCAGTAATTCAAAACGGACGTTGAAGATCCGACAACCGCACATCTTGACCTCGCTTCTAGGATTCGAGGGTAGCCGATCTTATATTCTAGGGCTTCCAACGGTACCCTGCGAGGAGCATTCTACCTTGCAGCATCTTCTAAAGCGAAACAATTAGAAACGAGGAATGTCGACAATGGTGTTGCGAATCTTCTTGGAGTCGAAACCCGCTCTGTACGGGCTGGTTGGTTCTGGACACCTATACCTTGTGCTCCGCGACGTTTCTGTCGATGCGAACGGGAATGTCACATCGAACGTAGAAACTGTAAATGATTGGGTTATTCACGGATTCCCCAATGGTTCGCTTACGCACCTCGAAGCTTTGGAAGAACCCTTATTAGGAAGCCTTGATGGATACGGAGCGGCTGGCAATGAGGAGGCCACGCATCCTGGGGACACGGTGGCAAATCGCAACAGTGTTGACATAACGAGTTATGTGCTGGCCGGAGGAGGCTACGCAGATGCTCAATCCGCATGGAATGCCATGGCAAGTTACGTGAATGGTATAGGCGCAGCAGATTATGACTACGAACTTCCCGATAATTTTACGAATCATATCGCGAATTCAAATTCAACGACTCTTTCCGTGAGGAGCGTCCCGATGAAGCTGTCCGGATATCGCGACTGATCCCAGATCGTATCGCCCGGCGATCCAATAATCGATAAAGTAACGTCGTCGCTCGCCCCACCTTGCCGCTCTCATGGGACGCAGCGTGCTCACCTGCGGTTCGTCTGACAGCCCCCGGCCAGACAGTCGCCTTTCCGAGAAAATCCGCCCGCCCCCGAACGCACCGAAAGAGACGGTCCGCCAAACACGACGGCCAACGCGTGCGAAAGGCGTCTCTGTCGGCCGCACCGACAGAGCGCCTCCGTAACCGGCGGAAACGCCGGTGCAATTTGCGCGCGCAAAAGCTTCAATTAAATATAACAAAACCAATGAGTTAGTTGGCTGGGGTGGGAGGGTTCGAACCTCCGCATGGCGGAATCAAAATCCGCTGCCTTACCACTTGGCTACACCCCATCTCCGGCCGCATTGGCGGGTTGCCGGTGACGCCCAGCGCGGCGCACCTTATGCGCTTCACCCGTCCCGGGCAATGGTTGCGCCACACAATTTGCGGCGGCCAAATGCCCTTCGCAAATCTGCTTCCAAAGCTGTCCGTACAGGCTTGGAGTTGCGTGCGAAAGTGCATATTCTGAAGCAACGATGCGGCAATTGCTGGAAGCGGGTTCGTGGCCCTTGCCGGGCGGCGGGTGCGCCGCTATAAAGCCGCCTCCCTCGATCGTCGGCCTATCCCGGACGATACGAGGTCACGGCCTTATTTGTCAGGCTGTTGGTCGGTGCGGAGCGTAGCGCAGCCTGGTAGCGCACTTGCTTCGGGAGCAAGGGGTCGGAGGTTCGAATCCTCTCGCTCCGACCATTCAATTCACAGGGCTGGCCGGCGCGGGCGCCTCCAAATTTGCGAGCACCATGGACGCCCCGGATTTCAAAACAAAGATGACCTTCGACTATGACGTGGGCGCCGAGCTACTGCCCGGCGTCGTGCGGCTGGTCGCCAACAATCCGGGACCCTTCACCTTCAAGGGCACAAACACCTATCTCATCGGCACGCGCACCCTGGCGGTGATCGATCCAGGCCCGGCCGATGATCTCCATCTTGCAGCGATCCTGCGCGCTGCCGGTGGCCGGCAAATCACCCATATCATCTCAACCCACGCCCACCGCGATCACGTCGACGGCATTCCCGCGCTCAAGGCCGCAACGGGCGCGAAGCTGTGCGCCATGCGGCGGGCGCCGGGCATGGTTATTCCGTTGGATCGCGCGCCACAGGGCCGCGAGTTCGTCGACTTCGACCTCACGCCCGATGTCGCACTTTCGGGAGCAGAGACACTCGAGGGCCCGGATTGGGCGCTGACGGCGATCCATACGCCTGGACACGCACCCGACCATCTGTGCTTCAAGCATGCCGAAAGCGGCGCCCTCTTTTCGGGTGATCACGTCATGGCGTGGAACACGTCCGTCGTTGCCCCGCCGGAGGGACGGATGTCGGACTACATGCGTTCGCTGGAACTGCTGCTCGGCGATGAATCGAGTGTATATCTGCCAGGCCATGGCGGGCGCGTGGAAGAGCCGCGGCGCACGCTCAAGGCCTATCTGCTGCATCGGCGGATGCGCGAGCAGGGCATTGCCAAGGCCATCAAGGACGGCGCGAAAAATGCGCGCGAGGTGCTGCCGCTGGTTTACCCAGATATCGCAGATCAGCTCATTCCGGCGGCGCTGCTGACCGTTCTGGCCCACGTCGAGATGCTGGCCGAGAAGGGCGAGATCGCAGCCGGCGACCTGCTGTCGGTTGACGCCCCGCTTCGGGCCGTTTGAGCTTGCGGCCGCCTACGGCTGTCACCTTGGCGCTGTTCTGGCTTGGAACCGTTGCTTCCAATCGGCCTACGATCTCTTTGAGAATGGTCCGCACGCGGGTGGCGTTGCGCCCGAAGTCGTTGCGGCCGTACCGTGACGCGGAACGCACATCGACGCGCGCCGTGGCATCGTCGCCCGTCACACGGATCACGACATCGTCCCTGAAGCCGAACACCAGCGTGCGTTCGGTGAGTTCGATGGTGCCCGCTCCATCGGGCGCATCGGCTGGGGCGGTCTCCGACAGAGGCTTCAGTTTCAATTTGGTCATGGCTTGAAGAACGACATCGAAGGTATCCGCAGCCGACCGCGGCACCTGCAACGTCCGCAAATCCGGATATCGGGCGGCCTGGAGCGGGGCGTCGGCCTGAGCGTTGTAGGTAACCGGATTATAGCCCTCCCCGCGCAGCGCCCCCGTCACCTCGAAGCGCGGCGGATTGACGATATCGGTCGTCACGTCGGCAATCATTGGATAGTCGCGGCTTGCCATCCAGGCCATGGCAGGCAGCGCAAGCAACCCGAGCGACATGGCAAGCGCACTGACGACGCGCGCGGTCCCCTGCCGTCCCGTGACCCAGATGTCGAGCCCTGCAATCAGCGCCATGAGCACGGCGAGGACGGCACCCACAAACGCCGTGCCCGCCAGATTCATGGCCATGGGCGTGGGCAACGACAGAACCCGATGCAGAAAGAACGCCGTTGCCAGCAGCATCACGCAAAACAGGGCAAGACGGCTCGCCCAGCGCGCCATCAGTGACGGTGGCTGGTCGGCG
>WBZN01001846.1_pt1 | contig 12298 bp, 10 predicted proteins | sample 5204281 | NCBI WGS metagenome assembly WBZN01 (sample SAMN12344347, study PRJNA552823) | activated sludge metagenome | biome: Activated sludge suspended growth; feature: Nitrification reactor; material: Wastewater; isolation source: activated sludge from nitrification reactor of wastewater... | reverse complement strand
AGATCGCGCCGGGCACCGCCGACGTGCTGCTCGGCTTCGAGGCGGCCGAGGCGCTGCGCTGGTCGCACTACCTCAAGCCCGGCGCGCTGGCGCTGGTGAACGATGCGCGCCTGGTGCCGCCCGTCGTCGAGCTGGGCCTCTTCAAGTACCCGGACGATCCGATCGGCGAGATGCGCGCGCGCGGCGTCAAGACCGTGTCATTCGACGCCGCCACCCTCGCCCGCGACCTCGGCGACCTGCGCCTCGGCAACACCGTCATGCTGGGGGCGATTGCCGACCAGCTGCCGTTCTCGGCCGGGGTGCTGCTCGACTGCATCGTCAAGCGCTTCGCGCGCAAGGGCGAGCAGGTGGTCGAGGCGAACCGCAAGGCCTTCGCCGCCGGCCGCGCTGCCGCCTCGCTGGCTTCTGTGCCGGCCTGACCGTCGGTGTAAAATAGCGTCATTCCGCGGAGCCTCCGGGCTCCGCACTCATTTGCAGGCAGCCATGACCGCCAAAATCCTCGACGGCAACGCCCTTTCCGCGAAGCTCCGCGAATCCCTGCGCCACCGCGCCGCCGAACTCGCCGCCCAGGGCTTCCAGCCCGGCCTCGCCGTGATCCTTGTCGGCGAGAACCCGGCCTCCCAGGTGTACGTGCGCAACAAGATCAAGGCCTGCGAGGCGGTCGGCGTGCATTCCGAGAAATACGAATTCCCCGCCGACACGCCGCCGGAGAAGGTGCTCAACAAGATCGCCGCGCTGAATGCCGACCCGAAGATCCACGGCATCCTGGTGCAGTTGCCGCTCCCCCCCCACTTCGACGAGGAGGAGGTGCTGGAGGCCGTCTCGGCCGAGAAGGACGTCGACGGCTTCCATGCCGAGAACGTCGGCCTGCTGGCGCAGGGCAACCCGCGCTTCATTTCCTGCACGCCCTATGGCGTCATGGAGATGCTCAGCGCCGAGGGCATTTCGTTGCGCGGCAAGGAGGCGGTGGTGGTCGGCCGCAGCAACATCGTCGGCAAGCCGATGACGCTGCTGCTGATCGGCGCCAGTGCCACCGTCACGGTCTGCCATTCGCAGACGAAGGACCTGGCCTTCCACACGCGCCGCGCCGACCTGCTGGTGGCGGCGGTGGGCAAGCCGAAGATGATCACCGGCGACATGATCAAGCCGGGCGCGGTGGTCATCGATGTCGGCATCAACCGCCAGGCGGACGGAAAACTCTGCGGCGACGTCGATTTCGACTCGGCGAAGGAAGTCGCCTCGCTCATCACGCCGGTGCCGGGCGGCGTCGGCCCGATGACTATTACCATGCTGCTCGCCAACACCATCGAGAGCGCGGACCGCGCTGCCGGAAAATAGGAAAGGAAACGCCATGGTCAAGCATCCCCTCGTCGGCATCGTCATGGGCTCGGATTCCGACTGGCCGATCATGAAGGCCTGCGCCGAGACGCTGAAGAGCTTCGGCGTGCCCTACGAAGCCAAGGTGCTCTCCGCCCACCGCACGCCGGACGCGGCGCTCGACTACGCCAGCATGGCGGACGACCGCGGCCTCAAGGTGCTGATCGGCGCCGCCGGCGGCGCGGCCCACCTCGCCGGCGTGCTGGCGGCGAAGACCGAACTGCCGGTGCTCGCCGTGCCGATGCCCTCGAAGCACCTGCAGGGGCTGGATTCGCTGCTGGCCATGGTGCAGATGCCCGGCGGCATTCCCGTCGCCACCTTCGCCATCGGCGAGGCCGGCGCAACCAACGCCGCGCTGTTCGCCGTTGCCATGCTGGCGCTCTCCGACAGGGAGCTGGCGAAGAAGCTCACCGATTTTCGCGTGCGCCAGACGGAGAAGGTGCTGGCGAAAAAGCTTCCGGAAGCCTGATATCCCGCTCATGGCGCCGTGTTGCACAGGCTGACTTTTTCCTCCGGCGAACACGATGCGCGCTGAGATCGCCCGCGCCGTCGCGCTGCTGCGCGCGGGAGAGCTGGTCGCCTTCCCGACGGAAACCGTCTACGGCCTCGGCGCCGACGCCGCCAATGCCGCCGCCGTGGCGAAGATCTTCGCCGCCAAGGGTCGGCCGTCCGAGCATCCGCTCATCGTGCACCTGCCATCAGCGGATCACCTTGCACGCTGGGCGCGCGAGTTGCCGGCCGAGGCCGAAAAACTCGCCGCCGCCTTCTGGCCCGGCCCGCTCACCCTGATCCTCAGGCGCCGGCCCGAAGTGCACGATGCCGTCACCGGTGGCCAGGACACGGTCGGCCTGCGCGTACCGAGCCATCCGCTGGCACTCGAGTTGCTCGCCGCCTTCGATGGTGGCATCGCGGCGCCGTCGGCCAACCGCTTCGGCCGCATCAGCCCGACTACCGCCGCCCACGTGCGCGAGGAGCTCGGCGGCCGCGTGCCGCTGGTACTCGACGGCGGTGCCTGCCCGGTCGGCATCGAATCGACCATCCTCGATCTCTCGCGCGGCGCGCCGGTGCTGCTGCGGCCAGGCGCCATCGGCGCGGCCGACCTCGCACGCGTGCTCGGCCGTGCGCCCGAACTTGCCGCGCCAAAGGCGGAGGCGCCGCGCGTCTCGGGGAGCCTGGAAGCCCACTACGCGCCGCGCACGCCGCTGCAGCTGGTTTCTTCCGACGGCCTGCTCTTCGCCCTGCGCGATGCCCTCGTCGCCGGCGAGAAGGTGGCGGTGCTGGCGCCGACGGCGCAGGCCATCAGCCACGACCTCGTCACCTGGACGCAGGCGCCGGCCGAGCCGGCCGGCTTTGCCCATGACCTCTACGCCAGCCTGCGCGCGCTCGATGCGCTGGGCTGCGTGCGCATTCTCGTCCAGCAGCCGCCGGCCGGCGAAGCCTGGCTGGCCGTCAACGACCGCCTGCGCCGCGCCGCGGCGGGCTCGGGCGAGGAGGACGAGACCTGAGCGAGACCTGACTGGCCGCCTCCCCCCAAAACCGGCTATAATCCGCCCCTCTTTCGGGCCGGTAGCTCAGCTGGGAGAGCGTCGCGTTCGCAATGCGAAGGTCGGGAGTTCGATCCTCCTCCGGTCCACCAGATGCAGAAACAAAGCCAACCCCTGCGGGTTGGCTTTTTTCATTTCGGCACCGCTTCACCGGCCCGGGCGGCGGCGTACGCTCAAAGCCTGGAAAACGACTGGGCCGCCCCGGGCAGAACGCGCAGCCGCCATTCCTGCTTGCGTTCCGCCGCCACGGTATCGATGGCGTTGCGGCTTTCCGCCGGATCGGCGCCGAGGTCGTAGGCATGCTCGTCGCTGCTCCTGGCATCGATCCAGAATTTCCACGGCCCTCCCGGCTGCCGGTGATCGATCAATCCGACCTTGGCGCCTTGCTGGAAAAAACTGAAGGGCGCCGGTCCGGGGTGCTGCAGCGGCTGTCCGACCCAGGTCGCCGGTATCGGCATGCCGAGCTCGGCCAGGATGGTGGGGGCGATGTCCACCTGTGCGGCCATGCGCCTGGCGGCCAACGCTGCGGGCTGGTAGCCATACGACAGGAACAGCAGCGGCACCCGCAGGGCGGGTTCGTCCACGCTGTTGCCATGGCCGAAGGTGCCGCGCTCGCCCAAATGTTCGCCGTGGTCGGCGGTGATCACGACCAGGGCATCGCGCAGGTAACCCTTGCGGCCGAGGATCTCCAGCAGGCTGGCGATGGCGATATCCACCTGGACCACCCCGTTGTCGTAAAAATTCAGGATGCTGGCAGTGGGGACATCGAGGCCGCTGCGGATGCCGGTCCTGGCGTAATTCGTCACCGGCTGGTAACGCAGGGCGTCAGGGTGGCGCTTGCCCAGCGGGTGGGCCGACATCAGGTGGAACTGCATCATGACGGGTGTTCCATCCGAGGCGGCAAAGGCGGCGAGGCGGTCGCTGACCAGCTGGTCGTCGTTCATGTAGTAGCCCTGCGCCGACGAGCCGTCGAAGTAGCTGTCCACCTTGCCGTAGGATTCCTTGAGGCCATAGAAGTTGGTGTGGTCGCCGCCCAGGATCAGGTGGATGCGGTAGCCGTGCTGCACCAGCACCTGCTGCAGGGTGAAGGGCCGCGAGGAAAACTGATGCACATACTTCGAGCTGGCCAGGCTTAGCAGCCCGCAGGAAGACTCGCTGCAGGAGGCATGCGCGACGCCGAGGTTGCGCACGACGCCGGCCTTCGCCAGCCGGCTCAGGTTCGGCGTGGTGTCCCGCGCGTAGCCGTTGACGCCCATGTGGTCGGGCCGCAGGGCGTCGACCACGATCAGGATGACGTTGCGGCGCGCTGCGGCCGGGTTCGGCCGGTAGGCGGCGCGGGCGGCGTCTTCCAGTTTGTCGCGCTTCCCGGCCTCGGCGCTGTCGATGGCCTGGCTCTGGAAGGTGCGCGTCGCCTGGCGCGGAAAGAAAGTCAGGCTGACCGGCTCGGCCTGCTGAATCCAGGGGTCGGCGGAAAACTGATAAAAGCCGATGGCGACGGTGCCGGAAGCGGCGGCGGTGGCGAAGGCGAGCATGCCGCCGGAGAAGCGCCGCGCCAGCAGCGGCACCCAGTCGAAGCGCGCCAGGTAGAGGAATGCCAGCAGCGCCAGCCCGGCGTAGGCGCAGCCGGCCCCGGCCAGGACCGCCGTCGATGACAGCCCGAGCGAGGCCGCTAGGTCCAGCGCCTGGGCGGCATAGGTGGTGATCAGGCTCCAGGAGATGACCCTGCCCCATGAGTTCAGGCCGATGATGGTCAGGCCGTAGTAGAGCAGCAGGGAGGCCGCCAGGCTGGCAGCCAGCGACGCGCCCAGCAGGCGCGCGCCAAGGCCGGGCAGCCAGCGATCCGCCGCCAGCCGCAGCGCTGCCAGCGCGAGCAGGCAAAGCGCGATGAGCTGGAGATGCGGCAGGACGGCGGCGGCCGGGGCGGCGTAGAGGCTGACATAGACCGCCAGGAAGGCGATCGGCAGGCAATACCAGAGCGTCATCTCCGACCCCAGCCGGAGGAGCAGCGGACGCCAGCGCTGCTCAGGCATTGCGGATCGCCACCAGCTTCGACAAGCCGAGGAAATTCACCGAGCGCACCGAGGCCACCTGCCAGTTGCGGGCGAGTATCTGCTCGTCGTAGCTGAAATCGGAGCGGAAGCCGACGCGGTCGGCCATCGGCCGGACGATGCGTTCCAGCAGCCACCAGAAATGGCTGCCGCTGAAATGGTTGAGGATGACGATGCTGCCGCCCTTGCGGCAGACCCGGCGCGTCTCGGCTATCAGGCGGTCCGGGTTGGGGGTGACGGAGAGCACGTAGGGCAGCGTCACGCAGTCGAAGGCGCCGTCGGCGAAGTCCAGGGCTTCGGCGTCCATGGCATGCAGGCGAATGTCGTGGCGCTGCAGCTGCGCCACCCGATGCCGCGCCACTTCCAGCATCTCGGGCGAAATGTCGATGCCGGTGACGCTCGAGGCGGCGGGGTAGCGCCCCAGGGTCAGGCCGGTGCCCACGCCCATTTCCAGGATCGATGCCGGACGCAGCGAACAGACGGTTTCGGTGAGGGCGCGCCGGCCCGGCTCCAGAACGGCGCCGAACAGCCTGTCGTAGATGGGCGCGTAGAACCGGTAGGTGCTGATGACGTTGTCTTGGGTTATCGACTTCATGGGCTGCTGTCTTCCGCCGTGCGCTTTGAAAGGCGCAATGATAGCGGCGTAGCGATGAAAAAAGCGGCTGCCGCCGGCGCCAGCCGCCGGACGGCGGCCGTTGCGACACGAGCGGGAAAGCTTGCAGCGGCCGGGCTACAGGGCGATATCGGCGGCGAGCGGCTTGCCCGGCATGTGAAACGCCACCGGGCCGTCGGGGAGGCCGTCGACGAACTGGCGCACGAAGGGGTCGGTCGAGGCCCGGATCTCGTCGGGCGTGCCCTGGGCGACGACCTTGCCGTCGGCGATGAAGTAGGCGTAGTCGACCACCTTCAGCGATTCGGCGACGTCGTAGGTGACGACGATGGAGGTGACGCCGAGGGCGTCGTTGAGGCCGCGGATCAGGTTGCCGATCTGGGTGAGCGAAATCGGGTCGAGGCCGGAGAAGGGTTCGTCGTACATGATCAGCATCGGGTCGATGGCGATGGCGCGCGCCAGCGCGACGCGGCGCGACATGCCGCCGGAGAGCTCGCTCGGCATCAGCGGCCAGGCGCCGCGCAGGCCGACCGAGTGCAGCTTCATCAGCACCATGTCGTGGATGAGTTCATTCGGCAGGTTGGTGCGCTCGCGCATCGGGAAGGCGATGTTCTCGAAGGTGGACAGGTCGGTGAACAGCCCGCCCTGCTGGAACATCATGCCCATCTTGCGGCGCATCTCGTAGAGGTCGTCGGTATCCAGTTCGTGGATGATCCGGCCCTCGACCTTGACATGGCCGCCGGCCGGCCGCAGCTGCCCGCCGATCAGCCGGAGCAGGGTGGTCTTGCCGCAGCCGCTGGCGCCGAGGATGGCGATCACCTTGCCGCGCGGCACGGCCAGGTCGAGCCCCTTCAGGACATCGAGGTCGTTGTAGGAGAACCTGAGATTCGAGATTTCGATGAGGGTGTCCTGCTGGTCTGGCATGGCGGTTTCCGTTTTCAGTTTGGGCGAACGTACCCCAGCTTGCGCAGGGCGTCAAACGCCTTGGCGGCGAGCGCCCGGTGGCCCTCGGCGTTGGGGTGCAGCTGGTCGAGCTTGAGCTCCGGATCGGAGAGCACTTCCGGTACCGCCGCGTCGATCAGCGGCACTTTCCTTTCCTTGGCGATCTCGGCGTAGAAGGGCGGCGCTGAAAGGTTCTGGAAGAGGGCGCCGGCGATGCTTGGCCGCGGCGTTGCCAGCAGCACCGGCCGGGCATCGCGGCTGCGCACCAGCTCGAGGATGCGCGCGAGGTTGCTGCGCGTCTGTTCCTCCGGCAGCCTGCGCAGCATGTCGTTGCCGCCGAGCGTCACCAGCACCAGCTTCGGCGCGTGCGCGTCGAGCAGGGCCGGCAGCCGCGCCAGGGCGTCGCTCGTCTTGTCGCCGCTGACGCCGCCGTTGACGACCTGCCAGCCGGTCTTCTCGGCGAGCAGCGCCGGCCAGGCCTGCTCCGGCGCCAGGCCGTAGCCGGCAGTCAGGCTGTCGCCGAGCGCCAGCACCACCGTGCCGGGCGGCAGCGGCTCGGCTCTTTTGGCCGAGCAGGCGGCGAGCAGCGCCAGCAGACCGGCGGCGAGGAGCGCGCGCCAACGGCTCATTGTTTTTTCCCGCGCTGTTCGCTGATGTTCGGGTTCATCGCGCTCTTTGCCGCCGTGCCGTGGAGACTGACTTTGGTCTACTGGTCTTCCTCGGGCAGCAGGGCGGCGACCATGGCGACCATTTCCGGATCGAGGTCGAAGCCCGGCGTCTGCTCGGGGTTGATGGCGATGGAAATGCCTGAGCCCATGCGGCGCAGGAGCCAGGCGAACTCGGCGAGGATGCCGCCGCCGTAGCCGGGAAAGGCGGCCACGAAGTCGCGGGCGCGGTCGGGCGCGGAGAACAGCACCAGGACGCGGTTGCCGGCGCCGTCGTCGACCAGCAGCGGCTCGGCCCGGGTCGACGCCTGGAAGCCGGCGATGGCGTGCTTTTCGTCCTTCACCGGCATGAACACCTGCACCTCGAGCAGGCGCCGGGCGAATTCCTCCGGCGCGATCCTGCCGGCTTCGAATTCCAGCAGCAGCGATTCCAGTTCGTTGCGTGTCGGCAGGGCGTCGTTCATCGCGGTTTCCTTTCCATTAGCGGCTCGCGGCGGCGCGGGCGGGCGGGCTGCGCCGGGCGTGGGTTTCCAGCAGCGGCTTGAGGTAGCGGCCGGTGTGGCTGCCGGCCTGCTGGGCGACTGCCTCGGGCGTGCCTTCGGCGACGAGGCGGCCGCCGCCTTCGCCGCCCTCCGGGCCGAGGTCGACGATCCAGTCGGCGGTCTTGATGACGTCGAGGTTGTGCTCGATGACGACGATGGTGTTGCCGTGGTCGCGCAGGCGCGCGAGCACCTTGAGCAGCATTTCGATGTCCTGGAAGTGCAGGCCGGTGGTCGGCTCGTCGAGGATGTAGAGCGTGCGCCCGGTGTCGCGCTTCGAGAGTTCCAGCGCCAGCTTGACGCGCTGCGCCTCGCCGCCGGAGAGCGTGGTGGCCGACTGGCCGAGCTCGATGTAGCCGAGGCCGACGTCGAGCAGGGTCTCCAGCTTGCGCGCCACCACCGGCACGGCATCGAAGAAGCCGTGCGCCTGTTCCACGGTCATGCGCAGCACGTCGTGGATGGTCTTGCCCTTGTAGCGGACCTCCAGCGTCTCGCGGTTGTAGCGCTTGCCGTGGCAGACGTCGCAGGGCACGAAGATGTCCGGCAGGAAGTGCATCTCCACCCGCACCAGGCCGTCGCCCTGGCAGGCCTCGCAGCGGCCGCCCTTGACGTTGAAGGAGAAGCGCCCCGGCCCGTAGCCGCGGTTGCGCGATTCCGGCACGCCTGCGAACAGCTCGCGGATCGGCGTCAGCAGGCCGGTGTAGGTGGCCGGGTTGGAGCGCGGCGTGCGGCCGATCGGCGACTGGTCGACGCTGATCACCTTGTCGAAGAATTCCAGTCCTTCGATCGCCTCGTGCGCTGCCGGCTCGGCGCTGCTGCCGTAGAGGTGGCGCGCGGCGGCGGCGTAGAGCGTGTCGTTGATGAGCGTCGACTTGCCGGAGCCGGAGACGCCGGTGATGCAGGTCAGCAGTCCCACCGGCAGGTCGAGCGAGACCTGCTTCAGGTTGTTGCCGCGTGCATTCAGGATGCGCAGCAGGCGCGCCGGGTTCGGCGCCTGGCGCCGCTTCGGCAGGGGGATGGCGCGGCGGCCGGAAAGGTAGGCGCCGGTGAGCGAATCCGGGTGGGCGGCGATCTGCTCGGGCGTCCCCTCGGCGACGATGCGGCCGCCGTGCTCGCCGGCGCCCGGGCCCATGTCCACCACGTGGTCGGCGGCGTGGATGGCCTCCTCGTCGTGCTCGACGACGATCACGGTGTTGCCGAGGTCGCGCAATTCGGCCAGCGTGGCGAGCAGGCGGGCGTTGTCGCGCTGGTGCAGGCCGATCGAGGGCTCGTCGAGCACGTACATCACGCCGGTGAGGCCGGAGCCGATCTGGCTGGCGAGGCGAATGCGCTGCGCTTCGCCGCCGGAGAGGGTCTCGGCGGAGCGGTCGAGCGAGAGGTAGTCGAGGCCGACGTTGATGAGGAAGGTCAGCCGCGCGGTGATCTCGCGCACGATCTTTTCCGCCACCTGGGCGCGCTGGCCCTCGAGGGCCAGCAGGTTGAAGAAGTCGCGCGCGGCGATCAGCGGCAGGGCGTTCACCTGCGGCAGGTTGCGGCCGCCGATCAGGACGTGGCGCGCCTCGCTGCGCAGGCGCGTGCCCTCGCATTCCGGGCAGGGCCGCGTGTTGAGGTATTTCGCCAGCTCCTCGCGCACGGCGACCGAGTCGGTCTCCCTGTAGCGGCGTTCGAGGTTGTTGATGATGCCCTCGAAGGCGTGTTCCCGGGTGCTGCTGCGGCCGGTCTCCGAGAGGTAGCGGAAGGCGATCTTCTCGCGGCCGGAGCCGTAGAGCACGATCTGCCGCATGTCTTCAGGCAACGCCTCGAAGGGCTGCTCGATGTCGAAGCCGTAATGCCCGGCGAGGCTGGCGAGCAACTGGTAGTAGAACTGGTTGCGCCGGTCCCAGCCGCGGATGGCCCCCGAGGCGAGCGACAGGTGCGGATAGGCGACGACGCGCGCCGGGTCGAAGAAGCTGATCTGGCCGAGGCCGTCGCACTTCGGGCAGGCGCCCATCGGGTTGTTGAAGGAGAACAGCCGCGGCTCCAGCTCCTGCAGCGAATAGCTGCACACCGGGCAGGCGAAGCGCGCCGAGAAGAGGTGCTCGGCGCCGGCATCCATGTCCACCGCCACGGCGCGGCCGTCGGCATGGGTCAGCGCCGTCTCGAAGGACTCGGCCAGGCGCTGGCGCGCGTCGGCGCGCACCTTCAGGCGGTCGACCACCACGTCGATGCTGTGCTTGCTGTTCTTCGCCAGCTTGGGCAGGGCGTCGATGTCGTGCACCTTGCCGTCGACGCGCAGCCGCACGAAGCCCTGCGCACGCAGCTCGGCGAAGAGGTCGAGCTGCTCGCCCTTGCGCCCGGCCACCACCGGCGCGAGGATCATCAGCTTCGTGTCCTCGGGCAGTGCCAGGACGTGGTCCACCATCTGCGCCACGCTCTGCGCCGCGAGCGGCTGGCCGTGTTCCGGGCAGTGCGGCGTGCCGGCGCGGGCGAAGAGCAGGCGCAGGTAGTCGTGGATCTCGGTGACGGTGCCGACCGTCGAGCGCGGGTTGTGGCTGGTGGCCTTCTGCTCGATGGCGATGGCCGGCGACAGCCCCTCGATGAGGTCGACGTCGGGCTTCTCCATCAGCTGCAGGAACTGCCGCGCATAGGCCGAGAGCGACTCGACGTAGCGGCGCTGGCCCTCGGCGTAGAGCGTGTCGAAGGCGAGCGAGGACTTGCCCGAGCCGGACAGCCCGGTGATCACCGTCAGCCGGTTCCGCGGCAGGTCGAGGTTGAGGTTCTTCAGGTTGTGCGTCCGCGCGCCGCGGATGCGGATTGCTTCCATGATCGGGTGCAGGTCGTCTAAGGCAATCTGCTAATATACGCAATTCCCGCGTCCCAAGCCAAGCACGTTTCATGTCTTCCGCAACGTCCGACCGCATGACCCGGCAGGAGCTGCGCGCCGGCCTGTCGCTGGCGTCGATTTTTGCCCTGCGCATGCTGGGGCTGTTCCTCATCCTGCCGGTGTTCGCCGTCGCCGCGGGCAAGCTGCCGGGCGGCGACAACCTGACCCTGGTCGGCATTGCACTAGGCATCTACGGCCTGACCCAGGCCGCCCTGCAGCTGCCCTTCGGCATGGCCTCGGACCGCTACGGCCGAAAGCGCGTCATCGTCATCGGCCTGCTGATCTTCGCCGCCGGCAGCTTCATCGCCGCCGCCGCGCCGGACATCTGGTGGACCATCCTCGGCCGTGCGCTTCAGGGCGCCGGCGCCATTTCCGCAGCGGTGACGGCGCTGGCGGCGGACCTGACGCGCGAGCAGCACCGCACCAAGGTGATGGCGCTGATCGGCTCCAGCATCGGCCTGATGTTCGCCCTCTCGCTGGTGGCGGCGCCGGCGCTGAATGCCGTGATCGGCCTCTCCGGCATCTTCATCCTCACCGGCCTGCTGGCGCTGGCGGCGATCTGGCTGGTGGCGCGGATCGTGCCCGATCCGCCGCCGGCCGAGCATCACGACCATGCCCCGGTCGGCTTCAGGGACGTGCTCCTGAATCCGCAGCTGCTGCGCCTGAATTTCGGCATCCTGACGCTGCATTTCATCCAGATGGCGATGTTCGTCGTGGTGCCGGGCGCGCTCATCGCCACCGGCGGCCTGCCGGTGTCAGAACACTGGAAGGTGTACCTGCCGGTGGTGCTTGCCAGTTTCGTGCTGATGCTGCCGCCGATCTTCTACGCCGAGCGGCGCGCGCGCATGAAACCGGTCTTTGTCGGTTCAGTCTTCGTGCTGCTGCTCGCCCAGGGCGGCTTCCTCTACGGCAGCGGCCTGTTCAATGCGCTGGTGGCGAACCTGGTGGTGTTCTTCGTCGTCTTCAACATCCTCGAGGCGAGCCTGCCCTCGCTCGTCTCGCGCATTGCCCCGCCGCAGGCCAAGGGCACGGCGCTGGGCATCTACAACACGACGCAGTCGTTCGGCCTGTTTCTCGGCGGCGCGGCGGGCGGCATCCTGGCGCAGCACTACGGCGCCTCGGGGGTCTTCGGCGTCGGCATCGCGCTGGCATTGATATGGCTGCTGATCGCGGTTACGATGCAGGCGCCGCCGGTGGTGGCGCTGCGCGAGTTCTTCATCCAGCCGCATGTGGACATCGAGCATCTGCGCGAGCAGCTCGCCGGCCTGCCCGGCGTGCGCGAGGCGGTGGTGGAACCCGAGAAGCGGATCGCCTATTTGAAAGTCAATCTGGAACGTTGGGACGAACGGCGCGTGCGCCAGTTAATCGGAGGGGAGGCATAAAATGGCATCGGTGAATAAAGTGATTCTGGTCGGCAACCTGGGCGCGGACCCGGAAACGCGCTACGCGCCGAGCGGCGACGCCATCTGCAACATCCGCCTGGCGACGACCGACACCTGGAAGGACAAGGCCAGCGGCGAGAAGAAGGAAGCCACCGAGTGGCACCGCGTCTCCTTCTACGGCCGGCTGGCGGAAATCGCCGGGCAGTACCTGAAGAAGGGCAGCCAGGTCTACATCGAAGGCAGCCTGCGCACGCGCAAGTGGCAGGACAAGGACGGCCAGGACCGCTACACCACCGAGATCCGCGCCGACGAGATGAAGATGCTGGGC
>WBZN01001845.1_pt1 | contig 12300 bp, 5 predicted proteins | sample 5204281 | NCBI WGS metagenome assembly WBZN01 (sample SAMN12344347, study PRJNA552823) | activated sludge metagenome | biome: Activated sludge suspended growth; feature: Nitrification reactor; material: Wastewater; isolation source: activated sludge from nitrification reactor of wastewater treatment... | reverse complement strand
TCGCGATACCGGATTGGGTAAGGATCTGGTTCTTCGTGAACACAGATGTCTCCTGGGCAATGTCCGCATCTCGAATCCGCGATTCGGCCGCGGTGAAGTTCTCGGCCGTGACCGTCAGATTCTGGATTGCGACTTCGAACCGGCTTTGGATCGACCCGTAATTCGCGCGGGCGGTTGCGACCGCGCTGATCGCGCTGTCGATCTTGGCCAGCATCGACTGTGCGGCCGTTGCCGTCGACACGCTCGCGCCGGTCAAACCGACTGCCGCCACGTCGAGGTCATCCAAGGCCACATTCAATGAGTTGCCCGATCCACTCTTGAAGCCGATAAACACTTCAAACGTGTTGCTGCCTCCACTCAGAAGCGGCTGACCGTTATATTCCGTCGTCGTTGCAATTCGGTCGATTTCCGAACGCAACGCCACAAATTCCTGGTCCAGGTAGGAGCGCTCGGTCGTTCCCAGCGTCCCGCTGGCAGACTGAGTCGCCAGCTCACGCATACGAGAGAGCAAGCTGCCGACCGTGGCCGCGGCACCGTCGGCAACCTGGGTCAAGCTGATGCCGTCACTGGCATTTCGATTGGCCTGATTGATACTACGAATCTGGGCACGCAAAGTTTCGGACACGCCCAAGCCGGCCGCGTCATCCGCTGCACGGGTGATCCGCAAGCCTGACGACAACCGCTCAACGGAACGGCCCAATTGAGCTTGGTTGACCGCAAGGTTTCGCTGGGCTGCCAATGACGAAACGTTGGTATTGACTACTAATGCCATGACGTACTTCCTCCTGAAGCTTCCGCACTACTCTCGGAGTCGCCAGCATCCGTGCCGACGAGGTGGTAACCAGGTCTGGTGGAGATGTGGCCACATCCCCGCTGCGCCTTGTTACCGTGTTGCTGTGCCCCTTATCGGTAGGCTGTCGGGAAGACTTAAGCGGTTCAGGATGCGCAGAAAAGGCCTGCAATGAGAAGCAGTACCGGTCGGTGTGCCATATCGAATAACAATGAACACTAAGCAGCCAGACCGCTGTCGGCGAGCCGGGGTAATAATTCGTATTCTAGAAGATCCGCGACACGGATCGGGTCGGCCGCGGTGCGCGCTCCCAACAGTTCCTGGATCCATGGGAGTAACGCGGCCGCCGACAGCCCTTCGACACCCTGGGCCTGCCCGGCTTCTAACATTTCGGTGTAGTCCGCCAACCGTCCGAGCCAGGCATCGATGGTTCCGACCTGGGCGGTTCCGGTACGTAGGGGAGCAAGGAGCACCTGGCCATCGGATCGCAGCTCTGCGGCAAATCGCTCGATGGCGTGCTTTGCCTCGAAGATGATGGTATGGAGCGACTGGGATACGGCCTGCATCGCCCCCATATCCCGAGCTTGTTGATTGAGAAACGGCGGGGTGAGATCGCGATCGCTGATCGTCTTCCCTCCGATGGTCAACGACGTCACGATGCGATGGTTGGCATGTGCCCTGTCGCTCAGCGCCGCAAGCGCGTTCATCATCGACGTGTCATCCGGCAACTGCAACTGTTCGCCATCGAGGGTGATATGCATGATCAGCTCCTTTGGAAAAGTTCTCGCGCTCGTCGTGACTCGCTAAGCGGAACGCATCATGGGAAGCGGTCTGGATCTTCCCTGATGAACAAGTCCCTGCGCGGTATTGAATGAACGGAAACTGGTTGCGACCGCGTACAGGCGCCTTTGCCACCGTCGATAGGTGGCGAGTCGGGATTGTGCGAGACCGGTCAGTTCGCTTCCATCATCATTGTGCGTATCGCGCACCATCGCCACGGCCAGGGAAGCAGCCGCCGGTGTTTGCATGCTGAGCGCAACGATCTTTTGCCGTTCCGCGGTCTCATTCAGTTGCAGTTGTTGCAACGCGCTGATCGGCAACGGGCGTCTGGTCGTAAGACGGACCAGTTCTTCCGCGTATGACACCAGCTTCTTCGCCAGCGGCGCCAGGTGCTCTAGCACGGCCAGAGCCTCCGCACAATCAGGAGACGGTTCGGGATGACAAGGAACCCGGCTGGTACGGCCGGTGAATTCCTCAAACCAGAATCGGCGCCAAAAACGACCATACCAATCGACTAGAGGATCTTCTTGTCCGGCATGAAGTTCCGTGCTCCCGAGCCCGTCCTCATCAGCGCGAGAGCGATAGATTCTTACTCCTGTGGTCGATGGGGGGAATGCCGCGCCGGTAAGTAGGTGCAAGCACAGCGCAGCCATCTGATCCGGCACGAGCCGATCCTTGCAGGCGTGCTGCGAACAGACCTGATCGAAGCCGCAGGGCGCGCAGCCGAGATCGGGCTGCACCATCCAATGGCCCGGTCCATAGGGACCAGTTTCTCGAAAATCTACATGGCCGACTGACAGGTCGACAACCGGAGTGCCGACTCCCACCGCAAGATGCATGGGGCCGGTGTCGTTGGTCAGCAGGAGCCGACACTGCGACAGCACCGCGGCCAGTTGCGGCAATGAGGTCTTGCCAACCGCGTCGCAGAGCGGGGCGGTTCCACCCATCTGTCGGTAGGTCGTGTGAGCGAGATGAATGGCTTTCCGTTCTTCGTCCGTGCCGATAAATACGTAGCCAATTGGGGCCTGCCGGCTGAGAGCCGCTAACGTCTGACCGAACAATTCGGGCCGCCAGGCTTTCATCGGATCGCTGGCACCGACCTGCACCGCCACCCAGGACAGCTTCTCACCCCCATGAGGCGCTAAAAAGTCACGCGCCCATTGAGCGGTGCCAGGTGTAATAGTCAGCGAGAGCGGCGCAAACGGCCCGATGCCGCTGCCCCCCAGGGCATAGATGTCGACGAGGTTGAAATGGTTGAAGCGACGTTCATGATGTACATCCGTCAGATACGCCATCCAGGGGTTGTGAATGGTCACATCTCCATCTTTCGGAGCGGCAATGCCGCGTATTTCCTTCGCGCCGACGTATGAAGTCAACAATCCACTCCGCCGGTTGAAGGTCAGATTGATGACCCGGTCATACCGGGCCTCAACTAAGGGTGCCGCCCACCTGGTCATGTCCTGGTAGAGCGTCACCACATCCTTCGCTTGCGCGCGACTCTCATCCACCAGGCGATGAAAGTCGTATCCCACAATGTGCCGAAGGTGCGGCAGGAGCTTCGCGACCGGGGCAAATCGTTGATCGACGACCAAGTCGACTTCCGTTCCCGGCCACTCATGCTGCAGGCGTTGAAGCAAGGTGCCCATTTGTACGAGATCGCCCATTCGGGTGATATTGATGAGAAGGACTCGCTTGCTCATAACAGGTCGCGTGTTTCGCTCCGGTATTCATCCAACATCAGCACCATCAATTCTTCACGCTTGAGCGTGGCGGTGGGACCCTTGCTTCGGATCCTCGCGGCCACGTCTTTCAGTTCGATGCGTTGCCCGCTCGGGCAGTCTTTGAGGAGCGCCTCCAGCGGGCGATCGTCGGCGCAGCGCGTCAACAGGGATTCCTGCTGACGCTCCCCCCGCAGCACGGAGCCGATGCGATCCGGCTGAGACAACCCGATGTGCCCCAACAAATCCTGCATCCGATGCACGTAGGTATGCGTATTCAATACACGTGCCCGAGCGGCATTGGCCATGGCCTGACGCGCCGCCGGGTCTGCCAGCCATTGTTGAATCAGCCCTGGAACGTCACCAAAATCTTTGAACGACACCATCTCCTGCTCGGTGAAAAACTGGGACAGCTGTGAGCGATGATCCAGGAGCTGGAAGGCACCGCAGGCGGCCAATTCAAACGTGCGCGGATTGACGAAATCGGCCTGAGGATCCAAGCCTACGCCAGTCGTGGAATGCAGATTCAGATTGATCGCCGTGGCATTAAACACCTTCATGCAGGTGGCCGTGTCGATCCGTGCCCCGTTCAATTGCAGAACGGAACGCAGCTCGTCGGCTCCCTCCCATTCGTTGCCCCACAGCTTGAAGGACCAGGGATGGCGGAGCAGCGCCGGAAACAGTCGCCTGCGATTGGCATACCCTGCGCCCACAAACGACACATCGGACCCGAATGTGCGCCGGTCTTCTTCCGACAAGGTCAACGGACAATGAAGATCAGGATCGGCCGCCATCGGGAGGTAACCGACCTGCCGCGCACCGGCCTGGCGGAATGCGTCCAGGCACGCCCCCTGCTGAAATACAAACCAAAACTCGTATCCCGGCGCCATCTGCTGCCAGTACGTCAGATGGCGATAGTTCTCAACGAACCACATCGCGGTGAGAAATTTCTTCTTCCGGAGATGTTCGAGTACCGCCAACGTCATGGGTGCCTGGGCCATCGAGAGCACGAGATCGGGAGGCGACTCTGCAACGGTGGCTAAGGTCCATTGGCTCAACACATCCGCCATCCGGCCTTGCATTAATTGACGGTTGCGCGGATCCTTGAGGGATCCCATCACCTCATAACTCGCCGCATGCACACTGTGATCGATCCACTGTACCTTGTGACCGAGTGTTTCCAATGCCCGTTTCACATAGCCGGCGATCGGAAGCGATCCTCCATAAATCGGGCCCACGAGGGCAATGGTCAGCTGGCCCCCGGCCTGGCGCGCAATCCCTCGTCGTAACGCGTCTTCGAGGGCGCGATGAAAATCTCCATCCCACGGTGTTGCCGGCGCATAGGACAGACAGCGTATCGGGCGGCCTGTCCTGGTCAACGTCTCCGCAATCTCAGCCGGCGATCCTGACAGCCAAAGAATGGATCCACTCCAGGCTTCGAGTGAGCGTGCCGCAAGCGCATCGTGAAATTCATCGACGTTTGGAATCAGCACAGCCAGAGACACATCAGGCGCCAACTGTGTTCGAAGCGCCTCGACATGATAGAGCAGCCCGACCCCCGCCACGACCACCGTTTCTCCCGCTTGGCAGGCTGCTGCATGGGTTTCAGCCCAGGTCTGGGCTTCCCGCAGAGGATCATATGCACTATGAATCCACCGACCGGATCGACGCGCTGAAGGGACACCGCTTCGCGCAGGCTCAATCGTGAGCACGCCGCCGGCAGCGGACTTGACCGCGGTCGCTAAGTCCTGATTGCCTGCAGCCAGGTGGTTGAGGTTGTCGTGAAAGATATTCATGCCGCCATCGATTCGCAAAGGATCGGTGCACAAGCTCTCCAGATATCGGCACGCGAGGTCTCGACTCCTTCTGTACCGGAGCCGTCGTCAAAAAAGGCTCCCCATTGATCCATACGACTTCTCCAGAGGGTCCAATCGGCTGCGTCACCACGTTGGTCGTCGCAGATCAGCGCGATGCTCTCCATGATCGGCCAGCTGCGAGGCTGTACATGTGCGACATGTTGATAGACCCAATGACCCTCGCCATAGGGGCCGGTTTCGTGCATGCGGGCACGTGAAAAGTACCATCCCATGGCTCGAGCACCCACCAGCGTGCCAAGATGAAGCGGGCCGGTATCGGCTCCGACGATCCAGTGGCATTGTTGAAGCACGCGCATCAATTGGGACAGGGTCGTGCGACCAGTCGCATCCCATACACGACCGTGCAGCAAGGTGGGTAGTGATTCGAGAATCGCCTGCGCGGTTTCACGTTCCCCGCCGCTCCCGATCAGCGCGACGTGCCCGTCCTGTGTCTGTCCCAGAAACTTGCGAATCCATTGGCCCCAGACGGCTGGAGCCACACAACGATCCGTCTCCCCCGCTCCGGTAGCCAATGCAACCCAGAGCCCTCGGCGCTCGCCGATCTCGGCAAGGTCTGCTGGGAGTTCGACGGCGGGTGGCACCAGCAACGGCGCCTGCCCTCGCGGCCGAACTCCGCACATGCCGCACCAGACGTCAGCAAGATGGACGCGGTTCGCTCCCCGTTCTTTGGCAACGTGCCGGAGATGCTGCGTCCACGGCCGCATGCGCGCCTCAATGTCGTCTTGATCGTGTTCGTGGAAGGAACGGCGTGATAACAGCTGCGTCATGAGGCGGCTTCGTACGTGCTGATTCAGTGGATACACCCGGTCATAGTTCATCTCGTCGAGTGACGCGATATAGCTCTGCATGGCCTTCAGGGTCGCAGTCGGATTCGCCTGCCAGCCATTGGCCCACGCTTGCCATTGTGTCCCGTCCCAGGGAATCACACGGCCGATATGACCGACTCCGGCAAGGATCGCTGTCAACGGCGTGGCACAAACGACATCCAGCGTCCGTTCCGGATAGGCTTTCTGCAACGCTTCGATGGCGGGAAGGGTTTGAACCAGGTCGCCCAATCGAGCCAGCTGAATTACCAGATCGCGGTACTCCCGTGAGGGCTCATGCGGCATGGTTCGGCACCAGGCGCGGTTCGGATTCGGCCAGTTGCTTTGCCAACTCATCGATGCCTTCGAACGTGGGGACCATCGCACGTAACCAGTCATATTCCCGCTGCGCATCCGCTCGGTGTCCTGCTCTCAACAGTACTCCTGCGAGAGCAAATCGCATAGCAATATTGCCCGGATTGCGGGCGACAAATGAGGAGAGGCGTGACGCGAGTGCATCCCAGCGTTGGAGCATCGTGCCGCATTTGAGCATCCAGTGCATGCACTCTTCGTCGTCCGGTTGCTGCGCGCAGACTGCGGCAATTTCCGACCAGGCTCTCTCCGGCCGGTTGTTGCCGATCGCGGCCATCACCAGCCCCATCGCCGCTTTTCGCTGATCGGCTCCCCCACGTTTCGCTTCCTCAAATGCCCGTTCTGCTTCCGCATAGGCCAGCCGTTGCATCGCGACGATCCCGCGCAAGAGCCAACCTTCTCCGTGTGATGGTTCATGCTCGAGCAATGCCGTCAAATGACGGTCGCCGTCGTCGAACTCCCCGATCTCCAACGCGTGCTTCGCCAAGCCAATCCTGGCGCAGGGATCTTCTTCCATGCTCAGAATGCGTTTCCAGAAAGGGACTGCCAGTTTGGGTTGCGCAATTCCGGTGCAGAGCAAGGTTCCCCAGCGAAGAATCCAGGCATCGGCCGGCCACTCCTGGGGCCGGCTAAGATAACCGGCGACGGCATCGCTGTCCTGGCGCAACCCTGCACGCTGGATATCTGCCAGCATCGCGCGTTGTGCGGTGATCTGCGAATCCACAATCATTTCCAACCGGTAGCGCAGCATGTCGTCCTGGATGTAGGTATGCATCGCATAGCCGTCTTCAAAGTGCAGGAGATCTTCATCGGCCAGCCACCAACAGGCTCCCCAGCGCTCCTGGAGACGGCGCCTGTTGTCCTGATCGTGGGCCTTGCGTCCCGGCGTTTTACTTTCCAAGTGGTACAGCACACTCTTCGGTTGATAGACGACTTTCCACTGCAGCTTCTTGATCTTCAAACACAGATCGACATCTTCAAATCCATTGCGATAGCCTTCGTCGAATCCCTCTGCCTGCTCAAACACCGTACGACGGACTAACATGCAGGCCGCCGTGACACATTGCATTTCACGCCGACGGGACACGCAGGCCGCTTGGGCGTTCATGCCGCGATACATATGGTACGGCAGGAACCACTCTCTCGAGAACGCGACACCGGCATGTTGAATCGTGCCGTCTTCGAACAACAACTTGCTACCGACGACTGCGACGTCCGCATGGGCGCGAACTTCCTCGACCAGGGCCGACAGCCACCCCTTGAGCGGAATCGTGTCGTTATTGAGAAACACCAGGAATTCACCGCCTGCAGCGCGTGCACCCTGATTGCATGCCTTGGAAAACCCGAGATTCTGCTCATTTCTGATGACCTGGACATCGCCGCCCAGGTTTTGAAGAAACGTTTCCACTCCATCCGTCGAGCCGTTGTCGACCACCACGACTTCATAACTCACGCCGTCGGTCACCTCGGCCAATGCACTCAGACACTGTTTGGTTAACGCAGCGTTGTTCCAGACGGGGATGACGATCGAGCAGTCATAGGCACGCGCGGCAGGGGTCTTCGTGGTGATCGAATCCTCGAGCGCCAAAAGACTTTTCTTTTGAGCTTCCAGCACGCCCGTCAGACGCTCGGCATAGGGTCTATATTTTCGATAAATGAGGTCCATCGTCCGTCGATAGGTGTCACTCATGCTGCTGCTCATCGAAGATCCATCGCTACGCCACGTGAACTCGGCCGTGACTTTTTTGATATGGGAAAAGGGATAGTGAAGCGACATGCGAATCCAGAGATCCCAGTCTTCGTGAGCAAAGAGCGATTCATCGAAATACCCTGCTTGGTCGAGGCAACTGCGTTCATGCATGACTGCCAGCACAGGGAGATAATTGCGAATCAACAGTTCTCGCGGATCAAAATCACGTGAATACGGAAGGTCTCGTCCGGTGACCACGTAGTGCTCGCCCTGTCGCCTTTCATGGATTCTCCACGCATCTGTATAGGCGATTTTGTGCTCGCCGTGCTGCAAGACCGCGAGCAAGGTCTCTAGGTGATCCGAACCATACCGATCATCGTCGTCGAGGTAGGCGATGTATGTGCCTTTCGCGGCTCGCAGCCCCGTATTGCGTGCAGCAGCCAGACCGCGATTGTGTGCATATTGAATGGCTATAAGCCGCGCACCAGCATGAAAGCCGTCGATGACGGAAGTTACATCATGGCCGCCGTCATTGACGACGACGATCTCGAAGTCCTGGCACGTCTGTGTAAACACACTCTGAATCGCGTCCCGAAGACGATCAGGGCGGTTATAGGTCGGGATGATCACGCTGACCAGTGGGCGAACATCGAAGGGAACCGACAAGATAGCCTGCCCCTGTTCATCGGGCGCTTGCCATGCCCACACTTGATAAAAGGGAATAAGTTTTCGCTGGTGACACTCGGCAGGAGTGGGCGCGGGAAGGAATCTGAAACTCGGCAACTCAATGCTGACGCGATCGTTGCCGAGACGAACGAACTGATGGCCGCTGAACAGGCGCTTGAGGTCAGCTTCCGTCAGCCAATCTTCAACCGGCTGATTTGGCGGCGCAAGCTTCTTCCATAGATCGAAGACTTCCGCTCGCGGCGTCGTGACAATAACATGCCCGCCAGGTTTCACCAAGCGGCGAATCATGGCCACAAATTGAGCCTGATCGGGTCGCGGCACATGCTCGATCACCTCCGAGTTGAGCACCACATCAAACGGTTGGAAATCGGCGCGTTGCAACAGTGTCTCCCCAGTTCCAGCATAGAGCTGCAAATGAGGATAGAGTGTTCGACCATGTGTCACCACAGCGGCAACTGGTTCGACGCCTGTGCAATCTCCATACGCTGATGCCATGTTCGTCAACCACCCTCGGCCGCAGCCAAGATCCAAAATCCGGAGACGTGAGGTCTCTCCTTGTCGAACACGCACTCTTACAATGTGTTCCAGGTAAGCAGCAATCTTGACCCACCGAGCCGTCTCATCATTGTTCGGATCAGGAGTCGACCAGTCGGGGTTCTTGATGAACAACTTGGCATAATAGGCCGCTTCCTGTGCGTGCTCATCCATGCCAGCCCTGTCACTATGCATCAACACTCCTTGTTGTTCTTTTTCTAGAGAGCTCGAGACGGCCGTCGGTATCTTGGCGAGTTGCTGAAATAGTTGTAGCGTTTCATTCTTAGGATGGAGTGCACAGACTCGTGTCAGCCTCTCGGTGTGCTCCGGGTTCAGTTGTGAAAGACGTTTGCACGCGGAGATCTGTTCGTCCTTACTGAATACATCTGGGTGATGCATCACCAAGTGAGCCTTCACGAGCTCCTGGTTGGCGTGCACTTGCGCAACCATGGTTCCGGGACGGTTGCGATACAAAAATAACGGTTTCCCCAGATGGTGAGAGCGGAACCCCTTCTTGGCTGCAGAGAGCCAGAAACTCCAATCCTCTGCGCCAAGATACATGGCCGGAGAATATCCGCCGACCGTCTCCCACACCGTACGTCGGTATAGCGAACAATAATCGTGCACATTGCTCTGAAGCAGTCGCGCTAATGTGGAGCTATCCTTGCGATGGATATGCGACGCCTCGCCGAAGTTCTGTTCGTCCACATAGACGACGGCAATATCCGCATGATGATCAAGAATTGACACAGTTTCTTTCAGGTAGTCGGGATGCAATCGATCGTCGGCATCGAGCGGCAGCAGGTATGGTCCTTGAGCGGCTCGGATTCCGGCATTCCTTGCATCCGCCAGACCGCCGTTCGTCTTACGAATGAGGCGAATGCGATCACTCGGATATTGTTTGATCAGTTGCGCCGCAACTGCTGTCGTGTCGTCAGGACTTCCATCGTCGACGATCAAGCATTCCCAATCGCCATAGGATTGCGCGATGACGCTTGTCACGGCATCCGCCAGAAAATGCGCTTGCTGATAACAAGGAATGATGATCGAAACCTTTGGGACAGCTCGGGGCCTCTCACTGCCGATCTCAGAAGGCCGCACCTCTGAAGAATGGTTCCTGGTCAATGCGTGAGACGTGCTCGGGAGTCGGCCACTGGCCAACGGAGTCGTCACATTACTCGGCTCGGTTGAGGTCGCGACGTCTATGCGACGGCGCGCCTTCAATACAGCGCTGAGTTGCAAGTCAGCGAACGTTGGTTCTCCCAGGATGGTCGATTGCTCGTTGTCTGAAAATGACGGGACGGCCCCCGTGGCAATCCATGCGAGAATCTGTTGCATGCGCTTTTCAGCCGTATGATGGCAGAGCATTTTTCGATTCGCGCTCCGGGACAACTCGTACGCGTACTCTTTCTGCCCGAGCACCGATGCGATATGCTGAGCCAACCTTCCTGGATCATCTTTAGGAAAAATCAATATGTCTTTGCCTTCTTCAAACAAGGCGCGGTTACGTGGACGATTCGTAATATCCCAGGAAATAACCGGTCTCCCGGCCGCCATCGCCTCATACACACGGCCGCCATATCCCTTTTGAAACCCAGGCAAATTGACGATGCACGACCATTCCCGCAGGCTCTTCATCCATTGGGCAAATTCAGCCAATCGTACGCGTTGCAGATCGGATACATATTTCGGTAATAGGGCCTCTACGGTATCAGGGTCGCGCGCTAACAGCTCAGCCGCCGTCAACTGCAACTGATCAAACAGCTGCTGAACCGCGGACGGCGAAGAGCTAGGGGAAACCAATACCCCTTTCAGACCGGGATGATCGAGCCATGTTTGGCGATGGCCGTATGGTGTGCCGTGAAACGCCGCCACGTTATGCACTGGATGCTCGTCCGGAGGATCGATAAAGCGTTCCGGAACAAATGCAGGGCACCAGAATGCGGGTATGTTCCCCTTCGCATTGATTGAAGCTGCATCGACCTCATCCACCACCACCGCATGGGTCATATACGCGAGTTGAGCTTCAGTCACCGCCGCCCGCTTGGCCGTGATCGGTGAAAAGCGTTGCTCCTCTTGAGTATATGAGAGCGATTCCATCACGAACCCCACACGAACCGGAGCCAGCGACGCAATCCATTCGAGAAACCGACGATCATATTCACAATGGACTAACCATACCCACACTAGGTCGAACTGCTTACCACGACACACTCGCTCAGCGTACTGCAACCAGTTCGCGTCGGCCGGCGAGGACGATGGGGGGATAGCCGGAATCGTCAGACACTCACACCCATTTGCCTCGAGTCCTTCTTGAATCGCAAAATGCGCTGGATACGTCCAAGCGCGAGCTTGCTTCCAGGTTGGAAACTCCAACTGCAAGAGGAGGACATGCTTGGTTGAGCGTGGTGTCATGATATGTAGAAGGCCTTTCTACCCGGTAGTTAACCGTTCGGGTTCGTGGGATGGCCGAAATGACCGGCCGGCGCCGCTGCCGTTCTTGACGCGGAGGCAATGGTCAATAGTGGAGCCGTGCTGCTTGAGCCGGTCGAACCGACTCCTACGGTCTGCACGCTCATGGCTGGTTCCTGTATGCGACTGAAGGCCCCATCTCCCAGGCTGATCAGCTGCTCTTGCGATGCTTGCCCAGACCCCGCGAAGAGCCTTTTCGAAAGGAGGCGCGCAACGCGGACCAGCATGAGCGAGCCCCCGATGATCCCATGTTTTTGCAGCATCGGAATCCAGCGCCAGGGGGCGGAGTAGATGCTCACAAATCCTTCGTTTTGGAGGTCGATCAGGTCATGAGGTGTCAATTCCCCCACCGTGGTGACGGCCGATCCATACCGCCGGTATTCGGAGAAATCCTGCGTCATCAACCGGACACCCTTCTCCCCGTTCACCGCGAGTTTGTGAAATTCGGTCCCGGGATAGGGCACCGCGATGGCGAAGTTCGCTTGTTTGACTTCTCTAGCCTGCCGCAAGAATTTCAACGTCGCCCTAACCGTCTCTCGAGTCTCTCCCGGCAATCCGATCATCACTGAGTTGAGGG
>WBZN01001843.1_pt1 | contig 12310 bp, 8 predicted proteins | sample 5204281 | NCBI WGS metagenome assembly WBZN01 (sample SAMN12344347, study PRJNA552823) | activated sludge metagenome | biome: Activated sludge suspended growth; feature: Nitrification reactor; material: Wastewater; isolation source: activated sludge from nitrification reactor of wastewater treatment... | reverse complement strand
TGACACCTTCTCGCGATCGAAAACCCCGATGTCCGCATTGCGCACAGACCAACGATTCCAGCCCGGTTCCCGAGTCATAGTCGGCAACGTTGACCATGAGCAAGCCATTACATGAGTGGACCGGACAGTGGGGCGCGTTGGGATCTCCTGAGAGCACCTGCTGGGAAGATGGCGATGCGTCGGAAGGTCTACGCTGATCGCCGGTTGCCCCTGAAAACTTGTTGTGCTGCACAGTGACCTCTGCGGTGCCTCGTCCCATCCTGGAATCCAAAGTGCGTCAAAAACATGATGCCATGGTTAACTATGGCAAGTATATCAGACGCAAAACAGGAGTCTGGCTGTATGAACCGGCGCTAGGAACCCTCTTCATTTACAGCGGGGATCGGGATGGAAACCGGAAGAAAAGAAGCACGAGCCATTCGAGCTAGGACTGTCCCCTTGCATCAGGATCTGAAGATACTTGCGTACGGCGGATTCCTGAGCCTCTGGTTTTCAGTCATTGTTTCTCTTAATATCAGCCCTTTCCCCCACGAGACTGTGACATAAGAGGCTCGAAACAACAACCGTTGCTTCTCCTGCCCGACGGCAAAACGGCTGAGGGCTGCGTACTTCGAAAGGACGATGAACCGTGACAGACGATTACGCGCGTAGAAAAGTACAAGTCATCAAGGAGTTTCTGGAAGCGGAGTTTACGACTCCCTATATCGTGGAAACCGTGTTGCCGAGAAGAGATCCGCTCGCCGACACGAGATACAAGATTATGCTCAACAATGTGGTCGAACGCACGCTCCTGGTCTGTCCCGCCGTAGTCATGGACAGCTTTCCCACGCCGGACTTGCTGAAACAATTGCTCGTGTCACAGCAGATCATCGAGAAGGTCAAAGCCTCGACCGACTCCCGCATCTGCCATGACGATCTAGGCACCGACGACCAGAACTATCAGAAGCCCATAAGATCCGTGCGCGGGCTCTAGCACTCCGGTCTTCCATTCCCTGTTCAATGACAGCAGGCTCGTCCTGTTTCTTTGCCGGTTGTGACGATGAAACATCATCGCGCCATGCCGCAGATGGACTCTGATTCAAGCTCCGTCGTTAGTGACACGCGCACCTTCTGATCACTCGGTGCACCGATCGTCCGTTGATCTTCTCAGAGAAAGTGGATGACGCTAGGGAGCGACATCTTTGTATTTGACCTGGAGAGGGCAATCGAACGACATCGAGCCGAGGTGGGCCGGGCGAATTGTGGCCAATCTTTTGGTGCGGGAGGCGGGACTTGAACCCGCACGCCATTGGTATGACACAGGATTTTAAGTCCTGGGTGTCTGCCGATTCCACCACTCCCGCAACACCAAAACTGTCGCGGCGAAATCTAACACCAGGATTCCGGAGGGTCAAGCTGCGACATTGCACATCTTCAGACGTGCAAACGGCCTGTCCCTCACGAGACAGGCCGTTGCAGGACTTTCTTTACATGGAAGCCTGTATGGATAGACTGCTACGCGGCTTCTTTATGATCGTCTTTCTTCACCAGAGCCTTACTGCGTTCGACCATGGTGGAAACGCCGGTCTTCACGGAACGGCTGAACCGGGTTGCCTGAAGCTGGGCTCGCTTGGCGTACCGGGCGACATCGCGCCGCGTTTCCGCCCCGGACTTCGGCGCCAATAGTAACCCCAACGCCGCGCCCACCACCGCCCCGCCACCGATGATTGCTGCAATCTTGGCTGCTTCACGCCCCTTGGTAGACATCGTGACTTCCTCCCTTTCGTACAACAAGGTTTACGGCTCACTGACTCCGGCGAGTAGCTGCCTGTACATACAGCATCAACTGTGCCACGACACGGTCACGCAGATTTGCGGCTTATTTGCACGATTCGATGACGGCAGGTTAACGGCTTCTCATAAAGGGTGCTGTTTTGTGGACAACAGCAGGAGACAACCGTTTCAGAAAAGCGACAGATGTGCGTAGGAAAAACTCATCAGTGCTGCTCAAGTCTTGCCTGGCGCGGGCTTGCGGCTTGCCTTGCAATGTGAACCAGGCTCACATAAGATCGCGAAACTATGTGGAGTCCTTCTATGATGCCTTGGTTGCACGCCATCCCCTATCCCGACATCGACCCGGTATTTCTCCGATTGGGCCCATTGCAGTTCCGTTGGTACGGACTGATGTATCTCATCGGGCTCACCCTGGCCTACTTCATCATCGAGGCTCGAGCCCGAGCGCAGAAGCTGCCGCTGAACAAGGATCAGGTCTACGACATGATCGTCTATGCCGCAGTCGGTGTCTTTGCCGGCGGGCGGTTGGGTTACGTGCTCTTCTACAACCTCTCCTATTACCTGGAGAATCCCCTCAAAATCTTCGCGGTATGGGAAGGCGGCATGTCGTTCCATGGCGGGTTGATCGGAACCATCGTGGCGTTAATCCTCTTTGCGAAACGGCAAGGTATGACGGTTCTCACCATTGCCGACCTTGCCGCCGGTGTGACCCCCGTGGGCCTCGGACTGGGGCGAATTGGCAATTTCATCAACGGAGAACTCTACGGCCGCCCCACCGATGTGGACTGGTGCATGGTGTTCCCGGCCGGCGGCATGGTCTGCCGCCATCCATCGCAACTGTATGAAGCGTTTTTAGAAGGGCTGCTGCTGTTTACGGTGCTCTGGCTGATTACGCGCCGCCTGCCGCCGTCGGGCACCGTCTTCGGGGCTTTTCTAATGGGTTACGGGCTCTGCCGGATCGTGGTCGAGTTCTTTCGCGAGCCGGATGCGCAGATCGGTTTTATTGTCGGCACGATCTCCATGGGGCAGATGCTCAGCATCCCCATGATCGTCGCAGGGGCGGTCATCCTCGCCATCGCCTCCCAACGGAAGCGTCCACTCCAGTCAAACTCAGGCTCAGCCGCCTCCCTCTGATACGAGCCCTGCCATTGCAGCAGATCGGCTACTTGGGATTGGCATCCATCCAGGACTTCTTTTCCAGGGTGAGTTCGCTGTCGTACTTCCTGAGCGGCGGGGCATCCCAGATGACCTTATTGCCGGGTGCCAGGTTGGCTGCGGCCACGTAGTGTTTCCTGGCTTCGGCCTTCTCGCCTAGTTTCTCCAGCGCCAACGCCAGATTGTAGTGCGCTTCCGCCAGCGTCTGATCGGCCCGAATCGTCGCCAGATACACCTCTCGCGCCCCGGCCCAATCCTCTTTCAGGAGCAACTGATTCCCCTGCTCCAACTGTTGGCTTACCGCCGCAGTGGTGCGGGTCGGCGCGTGGAGCGGCCGCACTTCCGCTTTTCGCGGCCCCGCACAGCCTACGATCGTCACCATCGCCATCACCAACCACCCCAGACGTTTCATGCCCCCTCCTTTGGCTCAGACCGGAACCGCCACGCCGTGCCGTAGAAAAATGAACTCAAATCCAGCGACCGGTTCTCCCAACGACTGCGCGACCGCCACCTGATACAACCGCGCCTGCTCCCGGTAGGTATCTGCCCTTGCCGCGACCTGATCGAGCGGGATCATATCCGTCTTGTAGTCGGCAATCCAGAGCTGCCCGTCGAGACGATAGAGCAGGTCGATGACGCCTTCCAGAATCTGCCGGCCTTCATTCCAGGGCATGAGAAACGGCACCTCTCTCCCGATCACCGTCGCCTGCCGCAGGCGATCATAGGCAGGAGCCCGTGTAAAAGTCCGCAGCAGTGCTTGAACCTCCTCGACGATAACCTGCGCGGTCGCCTCCTCCGGCTCATTCAGCGCAAGAGACGCGCAAGTAATCGCCGCCACTTGCGGCTCGACCTCAGCGCCGAAATCCCAATATTGCAGGAGCCCGTGCACAATCGTCCCGACCGTTTTCCCCGAAGTCGAATGCCGCAACCGTCCAACTTGCTGCGTACCCATCCGCACCTGCTGCTGAATAAAGTCCGTGGGCGAGACAATCAACGGCTCCGCTCGCTGCGCCTCCCAGATTCGATCGCGCTGTGCCCACCGGTCGGAGAAGGCCTGGTCCGTGGGGCTGTCTTCCAAAACCCTGACCTGCGCCCTCGGTCGGGAAGGCGGATGATCGACACCCTTCAGAATCGTTTGCCGGAGGCCGACACCTCCGACAGGAATATCCGCCTGCTCGCTCCCGTCCAGTTCCGCCCCGGCCGCCTCCTCCAGGAGATCCAGCAATGCGCCACGCACTCTGCGCTTCGGCAAGGCTCCCGACAGCACCAGACACTCGCGTGCGCGAGTCATCCCGACATAAAACAGCCGACGGCGTTCAGCCTGTTCTCGTGTGCGCGCCTTCTCAGCCACCGGCACGGCGCCCACCGTACACCGATCTCCGAAGTCGAGTCCCTGCACACCGGTCGACCAGTCATGCCAGATGACAGGTCGACCGGGCCCTCTCCCGGCCCCGTCTCCATGGTGCAGCCCGGCCAGGATCACGAACGGGAACTCCAACCCCTTCGCCTTATGGATGGTCAAGACCCGCACCGCATCCAGGGTATCCTCCGACAGGGCGCTCTCCGCCTCATCCGGTTGTTCCGCAAGCCGCGCCAACATCAGCTCGACGAACCCGTTCAGGGTCAGGGTCGGTCGATCAGCTAGATCCGCCGCCATCTGCCGCACCTTCAGCAGATTGGCTACCGCCTGCTCACCGTGGAGTGACGCTCCCGCCAATTCGAGCAACGGGAGTTGCTGAAACAGGAGATCCACGGCCTCGGGGAGCGGACATCGCAGCGCCTGCTCATGCAACCTCAAGAGCACCGCATACAGCCGTCGGAGCGGCTCGGCATGAGGAGTCGCCCAACCGGCGAGCCGTCCGGCTTCGCGATAGTCCAACGCCTGCAACTCCTGCAACGCCACCAACGCAGAATCCGGCAGGCCGCCCAACGACGACCGGAGAACACCTACCAGAGCGATACGATCATAGGGGTTCTCGATGCAGCGGAGGATGTTCACCAGATCGATGACTTCCTGCCGGCGATAGAAGTGTTTCTCCCCGTCGATGATGTAGGCAATGCCACGCCGCCGAAGCGCTTCCAGATACTGTTCGGCCTGGGTTAATTTACGAAAGAGCAGCGCGATATGGCCGGGACGTAACCCGGCTTCCGGTCCCGTCGCCTCCCCCTCCGGGTCACCCGGATCCAGCAACCGGGAGAGCATGAGCGCGATTTGCTCCGCTTCCAATCGGGTCGCCGCGGCGGCATCCACATCAGTCTCTTCTCCCGACATGACCAGCCGAAGTTCGACACCGGGATTCCGAAACTGACTCGATCGATTCGGTTGCACGGTCAGCGGTACGTTCGGCGGCTGAATCGCCGGTTGCGGGACCAGCAAGGTATTAAACACACCGTTGACCAGATCGAGCACCTGCGCGTGGCTGCGAAAATTCGTCGCGAGTTCGCACCGCAACGCGCCGCCGCGTTCTAGCCGCTCGACGACATGGTCGAACGCTTCGATATCGGCACGTCGAAACGCATAGATCGACTGCTTCGGGTCGCCGACGATGAACAATTTGCCCGACTCCAGTTTCGTCTCACGCCAGGAAGCAGACTGCTCACCCGTCTGCTCGGCCAGATACAAGACGATCTCGTACTGCACCGGATCGGTATCCTGAAACTCATCCACCAGCAAGGCGCGATAGTCGCACTTCAACTGCTCACGGATCGCCGGATGGTCGCGGAGCAGGCTGCGGGCTTTCCCGACCAACCCGTCGAATGTGAGCCAGCCGGAATCCAGGAAAGATTTTCGAACCGTCTGGACAAACGGCGCCAGAACATCCAGCAGGCGCCCCAGCAACACATGATCGACCTTGAGCAGCCGCTCGGCGATGCGCTGTAACGATTCGACCTCGGCAAAATCCGGTGCTTCCCAACCCGCCGGCGCGGCACCGAGGTCTTTGGCAAGCGACTCCTGAGATTCCGTAGGGAATGCGTTGATGCCATCCAGACCATCGGCCACCAGTAGACCGAACAGTTCGCGCATCGCCGCCAGCATTAATTCGACCTTGCGCCGTTTAGGGCGGTCGTACCGACTCAGAAGATTGTCTGCCTGTGCCTGTCGGGCCATAAACCACTCGCGCAGTCCTTGGTGGAGATAGCCCTCTGCCATCTGTTCGCGCAACCCGTCGAGATCGATCAAGTCGCTGTGCAGGCTATAGGCTAACTCGCGCAGGTCTTCGAGCTCGAATGCGGCCAGAAGCGTTCGCCAACGTTCGTGATCCGGGCCCGTCAGACCCAACTCACGATCCAGCCACAGCTCCCATTCGCTCGTGAAATGTTCCTCAAAACGCGAGCCGTCTTCATCCGTGTGAAAAGTCGGGCTGACTCCGGCCTCGATCGGGTACAGGCGTAGCAGATGAGCGGCAAAACTATGGAGGGTCCCGATCTGGGCTTTTTCGAGATCGCGAAGGGCGACCTTGGCCCGGGCCACAATTTCGTCGCTCGTCCAGCCGTACCGCATGCGCAGGTCGGCAATGGAAACCGTTCCGACGCCGGTGGCCGGATTGTCCTGACCTTCCACATTCACCAACGATCGCAGCCGCTCGCGTAAACGGAGTTTCATTTCCGTGGCCGCCTTATTAGTGAAGGTCAAGGCCACGATGCGAGAAAGGTCCAGCGGATCGGATCGGCGCATGAGGAGGTACAGAAGCCGGTTCACCAGCAAGGTGGTTTTCCCGGTTCCCGCCCCGGCAATCACGACGACGTTACGGTCGAAGGTGGTGGCCGCCGCCTCGCGCGCTGCTCGATCGGGGATTTGTCCCTGCTCAGTCACGCGCCACCTTCTGCGATCGCACCGTTCGTAGCGCGTTGGCCTGGGAGGAACGGTAGGCTCGCCACCAGCTGGGTGGATGGGCCCGGCGACAGGCCGTCGAAAACTCACAATGAGCGCAATGGGCCTCAGGTACGATAAAATGTTGCCCGGCACGAATCCCGTCGATCAGCACCTGCAAGGTTCGGCTTAACATCGGACCGGATGAACCCTGCCATGCCGAGGCCGCAAACGACGCGCGTTCAACGGTTGGCGTGCCCTGCGGCAGGAGATAGAAAAATTCGACCTGCTCGGGCAGAGGACCGGCCGGCTTTTCAGGCGACCCTTCGACGGCCATTAAGGCATACAGCGCGGGCTGAAGACGGTATGCGCGCAGCGCCGCCTGCAAGAGATTGCGATCCTTCGCCTCCACCCGGTCATTCGTTCGATACTTGTAATCGATCACTCGCAAGGCACCCGATAGGGGATGCCGATCGACACGATCCCATCGGCCACGCAAAGGAACGGTGCCTCCTCCGGTACCATCGGGCAAGGTCCCCTTTGCATCGATTTCACATTCCGCAGGAATAAACCCCGAACCCGCTGCTGTCTCGCGATCGAACATGACCGTCGCTTCAACGACGCATCGCACTGTTTCCTGGGCCAGTTGCCAGGTAAGGGCATACCCGGTTCCATGCGTCATCGCATAGGTGGCAAAGGCCTGCGTGACAGCTTTGCTCACTTCTGCCGTGATGCCTGCCGTGGACATGGTTGCCGTCGCCCATCCCTGCCGGATCAACGCCTGATAACAGATCCGCAATGCATCATGGCAGAGCTGTCCCATGGCCGGCGGTGAGAGTTCCATCGACGGCCTCTGCCGCACCGATTCAAGATCGAGCACCTGCGCGGAAAAATATTGGAAGGGACAACGAGCATAGGCTTCGAGGGCGGTCGGCGAGAACCCGCGTTCGCTGACCCGGCTCCAATGCGCAGTCGCATCCGCAAGCATGCCGTCATAGGCACTCAACGCCGGCAGACCGCTTTCGATCAGGCCCTGCGCGGCCAATCCATGCGAGAACAACACCCCGTCGCGCCCCACGACCGCCAACAGCGTGGACACATCGCGCCCTTGCAAGACGCTGTTCACGGTCAATTCTTCCCTGGTCAATAACGACGGGACAAACAGGGGCAGATCGGCGCGATCCTGCCATCGGCGCGGCAAGGCGAGCAGCGACTCCCTGTCTCCGGCATGCGGCACAACCCCGAGGGTATCCAGATACCCAGACGGCGCCAACGGCCGCCCGGCGGCATCCGCCCGTTGATAGGACAGGTACAGACGTTCCCTGGCGGAGACTCGCAGAAGTTCGAACAGCAGCACTTCCTCTCCGTAGCCCTGCAACTTTTGATCGATCTTGTAGCCCAGGGTTTCGTTCAAGATAAGCCGATGGCTATCACGCAGAAATCCGTCTTCATGAATGAAGCGGGGAAACAACTTTTCGTTCATGCCGACGACAAAGAGAGCGCGAAAGCCCACCCCCCGCGCCGCCATCGCATCCAGGACCTGTACACCCCGCTGTGACGGTGACGCCAGGGCGCAGGTCGTTCGCTCCAAGACCTCCACGAACGTCTCGGTCCATTCCTGCCAGGTGATGCGAACATCGAGCCGGTCCAACTCACGCAACTGCGTGAAGACCCCCGCAAGCGCTTCGTTCATATCACAGGCATCGTCCCACTGCGCCGCCGCTTCGACGGACGCGGACGCATCCAGGGGAATGGTGAGATGTTCCTCCGCCAGAGCACAAAAGGCATCCGTCAACGTGCCGTATCCGCCCGACTCCGGCAGACGTTTCACATCATCGATCAATGGTGAGAGGCAGCTCCAGAGACGTCGCAGCTGGGGACCGTCGATCGAGAGGGATCCGAGCTCCTCGGTAAAAGATTCATCTCCGTCAGCCGCCCAGGACTCCAGACGTCCCAATTGCGCCAGCCGCCGCCACTCTTCCTCGCCACGGGTGATGCCCAACGCTTGCACGGCCAATCGCCAAAGGTCGGGACGTGGTGGCACGTCACCGTTCAGAGTCGTCAGCCTTCGATTCCAGGGCGAGGTGATGACCTCCAGCATGGCCGGACGATGGAGTCCGCTCCCCTTGAGCCTGGCCAGATGGAGCAGCGTCTTCACCGCCGGCTGTTGCAACAGGGGCAAGGCCGCGCTCGACACCAACGGAATGCGATGCTGATCGAAGATACGCGTGAGTGCCGATTGATAGGGCGCGAGCGTACGCCCCACCACTCCGATGTCGTCGAAACGGTAGCCGTTAGTTTCGACCAGTGTCAGGATCTGTTTGCAGACCAGTGTCAACTCATCGTCGATCCCCGCCGCATTTCGTACTTCGACCGATAGGTGTATTTTTCCGGCATCGGCCGGGGCGGTATGAGCTGATACGGGAGACGGCGCTTCGGTGGTTCCGGCAAGCGGATAGAGGTGCCGTTCGAGAAACTGCTGCGCAAAGCCATAGGCCGGCTGATCATCCACCGGGAAATAGACCGTAACCGGACGTGTCCCGGCCAGGGTTTCCAGGAGCGTCAGCTGTGTCTGCGTCAAGTCGTATGAGCCGTAATACCAGAGACCGGTGAGACCGCCCAGGAAGGGTGAAGTACCCACAGATTCGGTGACAAGCGCGGCCAAGTCGTCCGGAGATCCGACGCCGAGCGCGACACTGCCCTCCCGAACAGCTGCGTATAAGGTAAACAATCCCTTGAGTTTCTCCTTGTCTTCTGCCGCGAACTGCCCCTCCTCCACGGCGCGCAACGCCACGGCGGAATCCACGGTCGCATCTTTCAGATCACGCAGGCTTGCCCAGAGGGCCGGCCAGGCACCGGGTGGCAGATGCGACAACCGGAGCGCCTCGGTGTGCGGCACATTCCGCTGCCCGAGATGCCGTAACAGATGCTCGAAAAACACATCGGTCACGAGATCAATCCGGCGCGCCGGGGCCGGCCCTTCACAGACACGGCGCTCGCGATCGAGATGCAAAGCCAGTTGATGAAAGGACAGGATGTGCACATTGAGCAAGGCCAGCCCCTGCTGCACGATCAGGAGGCGCTTGAGCGAACGACGCAGCTGATCCGATGGGACAATGAGCGCGAGTGCCGCCTGCGGTTCCCGGGACTTGAGAGCACGGAGATCCTGAATGAGCTGGGATTCGAGCGTGGGATGGAACGGGCCGGTAACGAGGCGGAGCATGGAGACCGTGGGCCGTTAATCGTGAAGCGGGAAGCGGAGGTCGGGAACGATCGGCTCCCCGGCCCTCGACGCTTCACGCGTGACGGGCAACGCACATGGCGATCTGTTAGCCGGTTTCCGGGCCGAGCAGCTCACCGTTGCAATCGACGCAGGCCCAATCGCCGTCGATAAACTTCATCGGATCGCCGCAGGTGCCGCATTCGGGCGGCGGCCCCTTGTCGATCATGGGAAGAATCGGCAATTCAAAATCATCGTCATCGGGAACCGTCATATATCTCCGATCTCACGCGCCCTGCGGTTTCATCTTCAGCTGCAGCGCCTTTTCGGCGCTCTGACGAGGCGGCACCCCCACGAAGGTCAAACGGCCGTCGATAATCGTCGCGGGTACCGCCCGGACCGAATGTCGGTTCGCCAACTCCTGGCCGTCCGGGGTCGTGATGTCGACCTCGCGATAGCTAAAGCTATACTTTACTCTCAGTTCCTTCCACAGGCGTTTCGCCGATGGGCAGGCTCCGCAGGTCGGTGAATGCAACAAGGTGATATTCGGCATGGTCAACCCCTCTCCTTAACGTGAGCGGATCTTAACACCTGGGCGGAGGAGCACGCAACCAAGGACGCGCCTGACAATCGAGATCGAGCCGTATATACTGGGCGAGACCTAACCTGGCACTCATCATCCACCCATCATCGCTCAGACTGAGGAGTCCATGGCTCATCATCCCCGCGCCGGTCAACCGGCACAACCGGAACAATTAGTCGATCTGGCACAACTCGAACAGGCCTACTACAAGGAGACACCCGACCCGTCCGATCTTCAGCAGCGCGTGAGTTTCGGCACCAGCGGCCATCGAGGCTCGTCGCTCCGACGAACCTTCAACGAAGCGCACATTCTCGCCATCACCCAGGCGATCTGTGAGTACCGGGCCAAGTCCGGCACCACCGGCCCCCTCTTCATCGGCAAGGATACGCATGCCCTCTCCGCCCCCGCACAACGGAGCGCGCTGGAAGTGCTGGCGGCACAGGGCATTGAAGTCCGGCTGGATCAACAGGATGGGTATACACCTACGCCGGTCATTTCCCATGCGATTCTGACCACGAACCGGGGACGCACCTCCGGCCTTGCCGACGGCATCATTGTCACGCCCTCGCACAATCCGCCGGAAGACGGCGGCTTCAAGTACAACCCTCCGCACGGCGGGCCGGCCGACACCGAGGTGACGAAAGCCATCGAGAACCGAGCCAATGAACTGCTGGCGGGGAAATTACAGGGCGTGAAACGGGTTCCCTATGAACAGGCGCTGAAGGCCGCGTCCACGGTACGCCACGATTTTGTCGGATCCTACATCGCGGACCTCGCCAACGTGGTCGATCTCGATCGCATCAAGGCGGCGAGGCTGCGCCTGGGCGTCGATCCCCTCGGCGGCGCCGCCGTAGCCTACTGGCGTCCGCTGGCCGAGCGGTACGGGTTGGATCTGCAAATCGTCAATGAATCCGTCGATTCGACTTTCCGTTTCATGACGCTGGATTGGGACGGCAAAATCCGCATGGACTGCTCCTCGCCCCACGCCATGGCCTCACTCATCAAATTAAAAGACCGGTTCGATCTCGCCTTCGGGAACGATACCGATACGGATCGTCATGGCATCGTGACACCCGAGGCCGGTCTGATGAATCCCAACCACTACCTTGCCGCAGCCATCGCCTACCTGTTCACCCATCGTCCCGGTTGGAAGGCCGACGCGGGAATCGGAAAAACGGCCGTGAGCAGCAGCATCATCGACCGCGTCGCCCGATCGCTGAAACGCCGATTGGTTGAAGTGCCGGTGGGGTTTAAATGGTTTGTGCCGGGTCTCAGCGACGGGTCGTTGGGATTCGGCGGTGAGGAAAGCGCAGGCGCGGCGTTTCTCCGTCGCGACGGGACCACCTGGGTGACCGACAAAGACGGCATCATCATGGATCTGCTTGCGGCGGAAATGCTGGCGGTCACGGGGAAGGACCCGGCCCAGCTGTATGGCGAATTGACGGCGCAACTCGGCGAACCGGTCTACGAGCGAATCGATGCTCCGGCCACACGGGCACAGAAGGCCGCGCTGCAAAAATTTTCGCCGCAGCAAGTGCAGAGCCGGGAACTTGCCGGAGAGCCGATTACCGCCATGTTGACGGAAGCGCCGGGAAATAAGGCCTCAATCGGTGGACTTAAGGTCACCACGGCCAACGGCTGGTTTGCCGCCCGTCCCAGCGGAACGGAGGATGTGTATAAACTCTATGCGGAAAGCTTCAAGGGTCAGGCCCATCTCCAGCGGATTCAGGAGGATGCGCAGGCGTTGATTTCGCTGGTCTTCGCCGGC
>WBZN01001842.1_pt1 | contig 12315 bp, 10 predicted proteins | sample 5204281 | NCBI WGS metagenome assembly WBZN01 (sample SAMN12344347, study PRJNA552823) | activated sludge metagenome | biome: Activated sludge suspended growth; feature: Nitrification reactor; material: Wastewater; isolation source: activated sludge from nitrification reactor of wastewater... | reverse complement strand
ATTTTTATCTGGAAAAGTACGATGAAAATTCTTGTTAATTTCAAATCTGGATATAAGCAAACCTTTATTGTTCCAAAAAATATGTTGGCTGTGGAATTCAGAAACATGGCCAGAGCGATTGGTGGTCAAATTGAAAGTATAGAATTTTCTTTGCCTTCTCGGCGCGTATCAAGCGGTATGGGAACAGAATTACGAGAAGGTGTTTTTCAGTTGCCCGAAAAAGGTTGATGAGTTACATGGCATGACTGATAGCGTCAAAATGGAATATCATCATCCATGTCATCAAATGCGCTTCCACTTTTCGTCGGAGTAGATCGAGTCGTAGTAGAGTGATCTTCATCAGGCTCGGGAGCATCAAAACTTCCACTGCTGGATCGGTTACCCAGCATTTTCATATCCGTAGCAATAATATCAGTTGTATAACGCTCTACACCATTTTTGTCCGTCCACTTGCGTGTTTCCAATCGACCTTCGATATAGACCGAACGGCCTTTCTTCAAATATTCACCTGCGATCTCGGCAAGTTTGCGGTAAAAAGTGACCCGATGCCACTCGGTTTTTTCCTGTTTTTCACCGTTCTTATCCTTCCAGGCATCTGTGGTAGCCAGGGTAATATTGGTAACGGCTTCGCCGCTGGACATATACCGTGTCTCGGGATCTTTGCCTAAGTTACCGATGAGAATGACTTTATTGACTGATGCCATTTATGTTTCCTCCGCAAGTAGTTTAATGACTTTGTCTTCATCAAATCCTTTCATGTCAACCTTCAGATAGGCAACCTGTTCGTCCATCAACACCAGAGCTTCGTGCACTCCAGGTATCGCTGCCAGTTGCTGCGAAAGTTGTTTGGATTTATCACTATCCAGTTTTTGCACAGAATACATTTTGGAACGGACGGCTGCAGGCGCTTGCATTGTCACGGCCAGTACTAACCAAATGGATAAGAGTACGCCACAGAAAGCGTACAGTGCAGTCGTGCCATAGGTTTCGAGTAAATACCCTCCTGCCGCGGCTCCAGCAAACGCACCCAAAAATTGTGTACTGCTGTAGATGCCGATTGCAGTTCCCTTGGCACCCACTGGCGCAATTTTGGAGATTAGTGAAGGCAAGCTGGCTTCCAGCAGATTGAATGCGGCAAAAAAAACCAACAGCGCTATGGCGGTACCCCAGATCGAATTCGCAGTCATGGCCAGAAGGACTTGACCTAATAACAATATGGCAATGGCAGCGATGAAAACATTCTTTAATTTTGCCTTTTTCTCTCCATAAATAATGGCGGGAATAATTAGCACGACTGAAAGTACAAGTACAGGGAAATAAATCTGCCAGTGATCACTGGTTGCCATGCCTGCTTGCCGCAGGGTAGGAGGAACTACCAGCCATAACGCCATCAATGTGGCATGCAGGGCAAAAATACCATAATCCAGCCGCAACAGTTGCGGGTTGCGGAGGACACTGGCAAAACTGTCGGCAGAGGTTTCCGTATCCGAGTGGAAACGGCTGATCTGTGGATCCGGTATGATTTTTCTGATGACCAGCATGGCCAGTAGCGCCAGTATGCCGGTCATGGCAAAAATGCCTGGTACACCGATCCATTGATACAGAATCGGTGCTGCAATCAACGATAGCGCAAAGACTGTCCCTATGGTCATGCCTATCGTTGCCATGGCTTTAGTGCGGTGTTCTTCGCGTGTCAGATCGGCGGCGAGTGCCATGATAGCACCGGAAATGGCGCCTGCTCCCTGGATGATGCGTCCAGCAATTACCCAGTAAATGTCAGTTGCAGTGGCTGCAATCAGGCTGCCAGCCGCAAATAGAATCAGGCCTAGATAGATGACAGGTTTGCGTCCGATGCGGTCTGATAACCATCCAAAAGGGATTTGCAGCAGTGCCTGCGTCAAGCCATAAGCTCCTAAAGCAATACCGATGAGTGTGTAGTTGTCGCCACCGGGCAGCTTTTCTGCATAAAAAGCGAATACTGGCAGGATAATGAATAACCCAAACATGCGCAGACCATATACGCCAGCTAGGCCAATAGTGGCGCGTCGTTCTACCGGGGACATTTTTTCAGAAGAAGATGAAGCAGACATGAATCAGGTTGTGATATTCCCAAAAAGTTGGGTATATTAACAGGTTGACTCATACATAGATAGTTCATGGAATCGATACGAATTCGGGGCGCACGAACCCACAATCTTAAAAATATTCAGCTTGATCTGCCTAGGAACAAGCTGGTTGTCATAACCGGACTATCGGGATCGGGCAAGTCCTCTCTGGCATTTGATACGCTATACGCCGAAGGACAGCGCCGTTATGTTGAATCGCTTTCAGCCTATGCGCGACAGTTTTTGCAGTTGATGGAAAAGCCCGATGTGGATTTGATCGAAGGACTTTCACCTGCGATTGCCATTGAACAGAAAGCGACCTCTCACAATCCGCGCTCAACCGTGGGTACGGTAACCGAAATTCATGATTATCTGAGACTGCTGTTTGCCCGCGTTGGTGATCCTTTCTGTCCGGAACACAATATCGTGCTGTCTGCACAGAGTGTTTCACAAATGGTCGACCATGTTTTGCAACTGCCATCAGAGACGCGACTGATGATTTTGTCTCCGCTGATTGTGGAACGTAAGGGTGAACAGGCAGATTTGATCGACGAATTGCGAGCGCAGGGATTCGTGCGACTAAGAATCGATGGCGAAGTTTATGAAATCGATGCATTGCCAAAGCTGCAAAAAACCAAGAAGCACACCATCGAAGTGGTGATTGATCGCATCAAGGTATCAATGGAAGTCAAACAGCGGTTGGCAGAATCTTTCGAGGTGGCTCTGCGGCATTCGGAAGGGCGTGCCATTGCAGTAGAAATGGATACAGGACAGGAACATCTATTTTCTGCGAAATTCAGTTGCCCGGTGTGTAGCTACGCTTTGTCCGAACTGGAGCCAAGGTTGTTTTCTTTCAATAATCCGATGGGCGCCTGTCAAAAGTGTGATGGATTGGGGCAGATTACGTTTTTTGACCCCGCGCGCGTGGTCGCATTTCCTCATTTGTCTTTGGCAGCCGGTGCAGTGAAGAACTGGGACCGGCGCAATCAGTTCTATTTCCAGTTATTGACCAGTCTGGCCGAGCATTATCAGTTTGATCTGGAAACACCCTTTGAGCATTTGAGCGAGTCGATTCGAAACATCATTCTGCATGGTTCGGGAAAGGAAAAAATTCATTTTACTTATCTGACCGAGAGTGGTCGCAAGCAGCAGGAAACGCATGCTTTCGAAGGCATCATCCCGAATCTGACGCGACGATACAAAGAAACCGAATCGCAAACGGTTCGTGAAGAACTGGCCAAGTATCTCAATGCGCAAACATGCCCGGAATGTCAAGGTACGCGTTTATGCAAGGCGGCTCGGCATGTGCATGTTGCCGGGCAGGCAATCTATCAGATCAGCGCGCTTCCGCTTAAAACGGCCAAGCAGTTTTTTGATCAGCTGGAACTGCCGGGACATAAGCAATCCATTGCAGAGCGCATAGTCAAAGAGATCTCAAGCCGGTTGCAATTTCTGAATAATGTCGGTCTGGATTATCTTTCACTCGATCGTTCCGCCGATACCCTGTCGGGGGGGGAGGCGCAGCGAATCCGTCTGGCCAGTCAAATCGGTTCGGGCTTGACCGGCGTGATGTATGTGCTCGACGAACCCTCAATTGGTTTGCATCAGCGGGATAATGGCCGTTTGCTGGATACGCTCAAAAATTTGCGTGATCTGGGCAATAGCGTCATTGTCGTCGAACACGATCAAGATGCCATTCAAATCGCGGATTATGTCGTCGATATGGGGCCTGGGGCGGGTGAGCATGGCGGATTTGTGGTGGCTCAGGGCACACCGCTGGCAATTCAGGAAGATGACAATTCGCTGACGGGACAATATCTGTCCGGAAAGATGGCAATTCATGTGCCCGACAAACGCCATGCGCCCAATCCAGATCGATTGCTACAAATTTCTGGGGCGTCGGGAAATAATCTCAAACATGTCACGCTCAATTTGCCAGTGGGGCTTTTTATCTGCGTAACTGGAGTCTCGGGTTCCGGCAAATCGACATTGATCAACGAGACCCTGCACCGAGCAGTGGCCAAGCATTTATATGCCAGTAACGCTGAACCGGCGCCATACCAGCAGATCGAAGGGTTGGCATTTTTTGATAAGGTGATCAACATGGATCAGAGTCCGATCGGTCGCACGCCGCGCTCCAATCCGGCAACTTATACGGGACTGTTCACGCCCATTCGCGAGCTGTTTGCCGGCGTACCGCAAGCACGCGAGCGAGGTTATGCGCCAGGCCGTTTTTCCTTCAATGTCAAGGGTGGGCGATGTGAGGCCTGTCAGGGAGACGGCGTCATCAAGGTGGAAATGCATTTTCTGCCGGATATCTATGTCACCTGCGATGTTTGTCATGGACGACGCTACAATCGCGAGACGCTGGAAATTCTATATAAGGGTAAGAATATCAATGAGGTATTGAACATGACCGTGGAGCATGCCCATGAATTCTTTTCTGCAGTACCGGTCGTGGCGCGCAAGCTGCAAACCCTGCTCGAGGTGGGGCTTGGTTACATTACACTGGGGCAGTCTGCGACCACATTGTCCGGTGGTGAAGCGCAACGCGTGAAGCTGTCGTTGGAGTTATCCAAACGTGATACCGGGCGTACTCTGTACATTCTGGATGAGCCGACAACCGGTTTGCATTTTCACGATATCGATCTACTGCTGAAGGTGCTGCACCGATTGCGGGATCATGGCAATACCGTGGTGGTTATCGAACACAATCTGGATGTCATCAAAACGGCTGACTGGATCATCGATCTTGGTCCGGAAGGTGGCGACGGTGGCGGGCAAATCATTGCCGAGGGTGCTCCTGAAGATGTAGCACGTAATGAGAACAGTTTTACCGGTCATTATTTGCAGCCCATGTTGAGCTGATGAATCCGAATGAACTTTTGTTGGAGAGTTTTTACAGTGCAGTGAGGGCTGCAGATCCTATCCATGTTGTGCCGTATCATTTGCCTGATCCTCCCAAAGGAAGAACATGTGTGGTCGGGGCTGGCAAGGCTGCAGCAGCAATGGCGCAGGCTGTTGAGCAAGCGTGGCCGCCGCACGCCGAATTGGATGGCCTGGTGATTACAAGGTATGGGCATCAACTACCCACTCAGAGGATCAAGGTAATCGAGGCCGGACATCCTGTTCCAGACGGAAATGGTGAAGCGGCATCGCAACAGATTTTATCCATGGTGCAGGCACTGGGGCCGGAAGATTTATTGTTATGCCTGTTGAGCGGTGGAGGGTCGAGTCTATTATCGTTGCCGGTTGCCGGAGTGCCGTTGCTGGATTTGCAGGAGCTAACACGCCAGTTGTTGCGTTGTGGGGCGAGTATTCAGGAAATCAATACTATCCGGAAGCATGTTTCGGCAATTCAGGGGGGGAGACTGGCGGCGGCATGTGAAGCGCCATTGCTGGCATTGATCATATCGGATGTGACCGGCGATGCCGTGACACATATCGCATCGGGGCCCTGTGCACCGGATCCCACTACTTTTGTCGATGCACTTGCCTTGCTGGAACGATATCGAATCGAAGTGCCTTTTTCCATCAAAAACGTCTTGTTGGCAGGCCTGAAAGACCCTGCTCTGGAAACGCCCAAACCTGGTTCGCGCGTATTCAGGCGTGTCACTAATAAGGTTATTGCTCACGCCCATGAGTCCTTGGTTGCGGCTGCCGGTTACTTTCAGAATCGACAAATCCAGACATTGATTCTGGGCGACAGTGTGACCGGTGAGGCGCGGGAAATTGCCAAGAGCTATGCAGCGCTGGTCAGGGAAATTCGGCATTATCCGCAGATATTGCGTGCACCGATCGCGTTATTGTCGGGTGGTGAAACCTCCGTTACCGTGAAAGGACACGGACGTGGTGGTCGTAATACCGAATTCTTGTTGTCATTGCTCATTGAGCTTGACGGTGCCGAGAATGTCTATGCATTGGCGTGCGATACCGATGGATTGGATGGGAGTGAAAGCAACGCCGGCGCTATTATCACACCGGATTCCTTTGCTCGGGCAAAAGAGCTGGAGCTAAACGGATTGAATTACTTGCATGATAACGATGCCTTTACCTTTTTCAATCGACTGGAGGGCTTGATTTCTACAGGGCCGACATTTACCAATGTTAACGATTACCGTGTCATTCTGGTTTTGTAAGAGAGCAAACGTTATGACTGGGAATGGTTTTCCAATCTTTGTTGAGTTGAATCGAGGAGAGTAGCAACCCTTCTTGAAACCAGCGGTTGATTACATATTCATAGAATTGCTGATTTCTGAGGGAGTGAATAGTGAGAGCCAATTCTTTACCCTGATTCGTGAGTAGTACGTGGCCTAGGTCAAGTGAATTGTCTGCATCCTGTGGAAACCCGATTTTTGTGGGTTTGCCACAATAAAATAATCGCGTGTGTTTGCCAAATCCTCTTTTGATAAATCCTGATTCGTTCAATTGTACTAAACCGATTGCTTCGAGTTGCTGGAGTGCATCCAGAGTAATGCCTTGCTCAGTGTAGATTGCATCTTGGACATCAAGAATCAGTGGTAGAGGGTCGCCCTGGAACCAGATGAACTGACAGAAAGTTTCAAAAATTATGCGATCTTCGGAACGGAGCACTAGATCAAATCCTAGATTTTCTTGGGGTAAAGTATCTTGTCGGTGATTGATTCCTGACGAGATAAATCGCAGCATTCTTGATAATAATTTATCCATTCGTACTTGAAAGGTTTTGGGTTAAATCATTCCTTCGTGCTTTCGGATTCTTTGGGGTCATTTGATGTCCGCAGTGTCTCTACATCATTTTTGTCCTCTGACTGAGTACTAGGCTTCAATTTCCTGGATTTGATTTCTTTGTTGATTTCAGCCAAATATGCGATATTGTCTTTTCGCCTTTTATCACTCATATACCAAGAAGCACAGGTGATCGTGCCCATGATAATCAATGCAATATTCATGATATCTACGCCATCGAAAAACATGAAAGCAAAGCCAGTAGATATGGCAAATGCGCCTAGAAATGCTGTAAAGAGCCATAGCTTTGAACCGGCGGAACCAACCTGCTTGTTCCATGCTTCCAGTTTCTCATGCGTCATCATCAGCTCATCGTCAGTCCATTTTTTCATACTCATTATTATGTGATCTCCATTGAATTAAGTTTTGTGATGATTGGACTTATTATATTTCTTTCTGGCAATAAAAAAGGCACCTTGCGGTGCCTTTTTTATTAATACTTGATTTTCTTGATTAGAAATTGTGACGCATACCAATAGACCATGTATTGGAATCTTGGAATGTTGCGTTTCTATCGTTAACCATCGCACGTTGGTAACCACCAAACAAGCTCGAACGTTTGCTCAGGTTATGAATTGCACCGACTGTGAAGCTGCTGACTTCACGTTTCTGTGCTAAACCAGTTCCATGTGCATGAGTTTGTCCACCTTGAGCGATAAAGCTGGTATTGCCCCAGTCATATTGACCGCTTGCGAACCAGATATTGCCATCACCGCCAAGATTCATGGCTGAATTACATTGTCCGCGAGTATCTGGTAAGCCTGTGGCTGGGTTACCCAGTGCGGCGGCATTGGTACAGGTTGCTGCACCTACTGCATTGTTGATATTTTCATATTGACCACTCAATTTGAAGCTTTGGAAACTCCACATTGCACCACCACGCCAAACATGCTCATTGTTGTTCAGACCAAAGTTTGTTCTTTGGCGAGTGCTGAGATTGTCACGAGAATAGCCGCCGAATACTGCTAAATTGTGACCTTGGTACTGAGCATCATATTTGCCGGCAACTTGGAAATCCCATTCACCATCTTCACCACCGGCATTGGATTGACTGCCCTGAAAGCCGCTTGTGGGAGAGATAAAGTTTGCTGCATCAAGTCTGTTTGAGTCTCCTGGCATCAATATACCTGCAAAGCTGAAGCCTTCAACTTTTGGAGAGTCATAGCGAACCGCGCTATTAACAAAACCTTGTGCGCCTGAACCATAGCCATTAGCAGATGCCATCATGGTGCCACCGCTACCGCCAGCTTGCAGGGTTGTATATGCGAATGGATCAATGGTCATACCACCTGCGAAATCCTTGAATGGTGATTGAACACGACCAAATTTCACTTCACCCCAGCTATCATTGGCCAATCCAACCCATCTTTCGCGTGCAACACCTAGAGCGCCGCTACCGGTATTAAAACCATACTCGATATGAGCTTTTGCCTTGAAGCCGGCACCCAGGTTTTCGGTGATATGAGCTCCCCATCTTGAACGACCGGTGTCATCACCAATGTGTGCTTGGCTACTTTGGTTTTCTTTGTTAACAGTAGCGTATTCAGCTTGTACACTACCGAAAAGTGTTACGTTTGTTCCTTGTGCTGATGCAACCATTGGAGCAGCGAGTGCACCGGCGATTGCCAGCGAAATAAGTTTCTTTTTCATACCGAAGTTCTCCTTTAATTAAAGATAATTGGGGCATCTAACATTTACTGGGTACTACGCTCCATTGACGAAATGCACCCGATAATCGGACCTTCTATAATCTGAAGGTTTGGATCGATTGTGCACAACGCAGTTGTAAACTGCAAGAAAAAGTCGAGGATTTTGAGTTTTAAATTGCTTTTTTGTTGTATATTGGCAACATCATTGTTGTTTTTATAGCTATAGGCTTATTCATATGCTTATTTTTTCAATTAAAAATGAGAAAATGAATGACGAAATTGTTCGGTATATGTCAATTTTTTGTTTGGTTAGCAAATTGAATTTGGATAGGATGGCTTTTTCACCAATAACGTTTGAATCGATTGTTGTTAAAGGCATATTGCGGAAACTCACTCACATACATACGGCTTTGTGCATACATAATGTGTAGATTTACTTTTTATTTGCTGTGTGGATTTTTTTATTTGTCTTCGACTTGTGCGGAAACGTGGATTCTCCCGCCCCCGAGTATCGATGTCTTTGGTCAGATTAAATCTGTTCAAATCAGTCGAGAGGAGACTTTGTTGGATATTGCCCGCCGATACGATATTGGGCAAATCGAGATCTTGCTGGCCAATCCAACTGTTGATCGTTGGTTGCCGGAAGATGGTGCAACAGTTGTGCTTCCCAGTCGGTATATCATTCCGAATGCCGAGCGAAGCGGGTTAGTGCTCAATCTTCCGGAAATGAGAATTTATTATTTCCCCGATACGAAGAAAGGGGAAAAACCCGAGGTCATTACCTACCCGGTTGGTATAGGCAGGATGGATTGGGTGACTCCATTGGGAGTCTCCAAGATCGTGGAGAAAAAAAAGGATCCCACTTGGATACCACCTAAGTCACTACAGTTGGACAGGATTGCTAACGGTGAACAACCGTATCCGAGTATCGTGCCTCCCGGACCAACTAACCCATTAGGTCGCCATGCCATGCGCTTAAGTATTCCCGGTGGGAGTTACTTGATTCATGGCACCATTAAACCTTTTGGTGTGGGAATGCGCGTGTCGTCGGGGTGCATAAGAATGTACCCTGAAGACATCGAAAAACTATTTGACAAGATTCCAGTTGGAACAAAAGTGCAGGTTGTCAATCAACCGATCAAACTGGGTTGGTTGCTGGATTCGCTTTTTATTGAACTGCATCCACCGTTGGAAGAGGATGAATCGAAGTATGCCGATTACGGTAATATGGTCGTAAATGCAATTAACGATTTTCTCGCCACGAGAGGGAATAGAGGTAAGCTCTTGTCCGATTTTAAGATTGACGAGGAGGCATTGAGGCAAGCGATCAGAGAGAAAAGCGGGGTGCCGGTCATGATTTCTCTTTCCGAATCCTAGTTGTTTTTTGCTCATATACTTCGCATGCAACATGCAGTCGAATCTTTAATTCACAACAATTCACAACAATTCACAACAATTCACAACAATTCACAACAATTCACAACAATTCAGTACTTGCTTAACGCTTAAACATTAACTGCTTGCAGTTTTTCGGATAAGTAAACTGTCGATCATCAAGATGAATCCCAAATATAGTTTTTTGCTACTTGCCAAGTTGCTTGGCATCGTCTTTTCATTAGCTTTTTCAATGACAATTTATGCGAACAATTTTAAAAAATTCATTGAAAATAATCGTATAGAGACAGGTGGTTGGATCAATGGCGGCGCAACTTTCAATCCTAGACAGACCGATGGCTTCAATGGTCCGGTAGTTTTTGCTGATCAGGCAAATCGTTTCCAGCTCAATCAGTTCAACCTGTATGTGCAGCGTTCGGTGCTATCAGAGACCAAATCATGGGATATAGGTGGGCGTTTTGATTTCCTGTTTGGCACGGATGCCATTTTTACCCAGGCATTTGGTGTGCCGCTGGCAGATGTTCATACCGGAGAATCGCTTAAGAGAAATAACTGGGATCTTGATATTTGTTGCGCATCGACGAGAACCTACAACATTGCACTGCCACAAGCTTATCTGGAAATGCATATACCTGTTATTGGCAAGAATGGTCTCAATCTGAAAGTAGGGCATTTTTATTCCCCCACTGGATTTGAAACCGTACCTGCGCCGGATAACTTTTTTTACACGCGTGCCTATTCGTTTAATGCAGGTGAGCCTTTTACGCATACTGGTGTGCAAGCCAACTATATGATCAATAAGAATTGGTCTGTTTCAGGTAGCGCTGTTACCGGAAGTGCGACAGGAGGCTGGGATGGGGGGTGGAATCGACAGCTGGGCAACTGGGGTGGAATTTTTGGGGTCATGTGGACCAGTGATGACCAAGCGACCACGCTCAATGTGACAGGGACATATGGTGAGATTTCTACTCGAAGCAACGAAATCTGGGCCATGTACAACACGGTCTTCAAACATAAGATCAATTCCAAAACACAATTGGTGTTGCATCATGTTCATGGTTTTGCAAATGGTATTGCAATAGACAATCCAAAGTATCATGGAGTTAAGGATACGCAGTGGATGGGTGTCGTGACGCATCTGTATTATGAATTGACGCATGATTTGTCAATTGGATTGCGAGGGGAGTGGTTTCGTGATCGTGATGGGTTTCGTAATCCATCCCCATTCAGGGTGTCTGCAGCAATGACAGGTCCAGATTTTAGCTATGCTGGAGATAAGCGTAGTATCACGATAATGCCTGCAGATTACTATGCGGTTACAGCGGGGTTGAACTGGAGTGCAGCAAAAGCGTTAAACATCCGATGGAATGCCATCAAGAAGCTCAGTATCCGACCCAATATCCGATATGACCGAGTCGATGCATATCATGCACCGGTCTATCGCCCATATGGGGGCAATAAGGATCAGATTCTGCTTTCACTAGACTTTGTTCTACCTTTTTAATTTCTCAATGAGGCGGCAATGCTTAGCTTGTTGCCATCGCAATTTGAAGTGATCATGCGGCATTCTGCTTTTTAAGTTGCTCCTGCTTGACGATATAGCGTTGTATCATTGCTTCCGTTTTAGCAGGTAATCCGATGAATTGGCAACCTATGCGGTGATAGGTATCACCACTATGAGATTTGATCGTGCAGGAATTTCTGATAGTTATCGACGTGTTGATGACGCCGATATCGGGTAAGTTAATCTGGCAATTGTCAAAAACGGTTCCGGGAGCAAGATCCAGACTGGTTTCAACCTGGCGATCTACAGCGCCAATACCGCCGCAACTAATGTCCAATACGGTGATCTCGGTTTGGGCAGAAATGTTGTTCGTCGAGGTTGGAATGACGCATTTCAGGGGTTTGGTAATCGGTGTAGTAACACGGAAATTGTCCCGTCTTTGGATTCTTAGTAATGAACTGGGAATGGCAACGGAGAATGCAGGTTTGCTTTCAAATTCGGTTTTCTTTGGAGGGTTGCAAACGAACTCAATCTTTACTTTGTTGTGTGAGGTTACGTAAATCAAGTCTTTGGTCTCTAACGCGAGTTGATTGAGTTTGTCGTTGGCGCCAAAATCGATGATCATGGTTTTATGATTGGGATCGATGGACAGAATAGTCGTCAGGAAAAAACTCCCGCTGGTTCCCAGATAAACGCTTAACAGCGTTTTGGTTTGCATGATGTCTCGCAGGATATAAATAATGTCCTTTTCGGAATGAACGCGAAATTCTTCATTTTTATCTTCTGCGGAAACTGGGGTGGATTCGGATATTTGAGGTGTTTCCATTTTCGAAATCGACTTTTGCATTATTCATTCTCCCAAAATTGGATAATTCATTCTATTTAGTAATATCAC
>WBZN01001665.1_pt1 | contig 12315 bp, 9 predicted proteins | sample 5204281 | NCBI WGS metagenome assembly WBZN01 (sample SAMN12344347, study PRJNA552823) | activated sludge metagenome | biome: Activated sludge suspended growth; feature: Nitrification reactor; material: Wastewater; isolation source: activated sludge from nitrification reactor of wastewater treatment... | reverse complement strand
ATTCAGCGCTTTTCCGATTCTGCGGCTGCCATAACTATAATCGCTGGATTTTGCTATATCCCGAACCGCTTCAAGTATTTCCTCGTGACACCGGCTTTCAGAACAATTATCAACGCACCGAACGTAACTATAGTGGGCACTACGACTTACACCCATGAGTTGGCACATCAGGCCAACAGGATAGGTCTTTTTCCTTTGGGTAATGAACGAATACTTCACTTCGTTTCCTTCGAGAAAAAAACCGCTGCTTCCTTTGGTTGTAAGAATTCCTGGCGTTGTTTACAGTATTCAGGAGAATACTGTAGATGAAAAATTTCAATTCACCTTAAGGGGTTATAAATTTATGCCATTATTGTAATTATGATTACCATTGACTAGGAGAATTCAAATGAAAAATTCATTACTGGCGATATTAATTTCATTAGTTTTTTCTCCTGTGTTAGCCGATGATCTTGGAGTTTCAATCAGCATTGGCCAACCCGGGTTTTATGGTCAAATTAATCTTGGCAGTCACTATCCCAGACCTCAGTTAATTTACCCTGATCCTGTCATAGCTATACCTCCTGTCATCGTTGTTCAGCAACAGCCTATTTATCTTTATGTGCCGCCAGGTCATGCCAAAAAATGGAGTAAACATTGCTCACGTTATAACGCTTGCAATCAGCCTGCGTATTTTATACAGGAGAGTTGGTACAACAATGTGTATGTGCCGCATTACCGGGATCAAAATTATCGCGCTGATAAGCATTACGGATCAGAACAGCATCGAGGGGATATTTATGATAATCGCAAAAAACATTCAGAGCGAAGAGATAAAGACCATTCAGACCTAGATAGAGATTATCAAGACGACAATCATGAAGGTCGTGGTAAAAAAAGAGATAAACATGACCAAGGAAATAATGACAGAAAAGGGCAAGACCGGGGTAATCGAAAAGAGTGACAGACAGGTTAGGCTTGTAAGCTGGAGCTGTTAATTGTTGTTTAGACCGGGGGAGAGAGGTGTGGGGAAAGTTTAGTAATAATTTGCATTATTTCCTTACACTGGCCTTGCGGAGCCATAAAAAGAAAAAGCAATTGGGATATTTATTTTTAAGCGATTGTTTTATTGGTGCTGTTGAGAGGAGTCGAACCTCCGACCTACTGATTACGAATCAGTTGCTCTACCAACTGAGCTACAACAGCTTTTTGAGAATAAGCGCGCTATTATAGTGATTCGAGGTGCTATCAGCAAATTATCAAAAAATGATCTTCTCGACTTTGAATCGATGAAGAGCAAATTTTGAGTTTGATTTAGTTTTGTTGCGAAAATTGGATTCAATATTTTTTCAACAAACTTAGCTTAAGTTCGGCGAATTTCGTCAAAAATCTGTACAATTTAATGGTTAGAGTCCATAATTAACAGATGGAAGTCGAAAGTAAAAAACTAAAAAATATTCTGATAGTGCATGGTCCCAATTTGAATTTATTGGGATTGCGTGAGCCGGAAATCTATGGGGCTGTTACGCTTGAAGATATTAACAGAAATTTATCTCGACTGACCGAAAATACAGTTACGCAACTGCATTTTTATCAGAGTAATTCGGAATCTGAGTTGATCAATAGAATTCAGCAAGCGATGAGCGACGGAACACATTTCATCATCATCAATCCAGCTGCTTACACGCATACCAGCGTTGCAATGCGTGATGCCTTGGCTGCAGTAAAGCTGCCTTTTATCGAAGTACATCTGTCAAATATTTATAGCCGTGAGGCATTTAGGCATCATTCTTATTTTTCTGATCTGGCCATTGGGGTGATCAGTGGATTGGGGGCGCTGGGCTATGAGCTGGCACTGCAGTACGCCATGGCATTCAGGATAGATTAACCAAGTTTTTGACAGACTGGTCACGCATATAAGGTATGGCCATAATTCGTTTTATTTTATATCTCTTTTTATAACAATCACTTTGACATAGGGCGTGTCTCCGGAGACTGAAAATGGATTTAAGAAAGCTTAAAAAACTCATAGAACTGGTTGAGGAATCCAGTATCGCGGAGTTGGAAATTACCGAGGGCGAAGAAAAAGTGCGCATCAGTAAGTCGGGTTCCGGGATCCAGAATTATGCGTTTATGCCGCCTGCGGTACAGCCGATCATGCCTGCGATGCAGCAGGTGGCAGCATCTGCGACCGAAGCTAGCAAAAGCTCCGATGTTCAGTCGGAAAATAATAATTCATTGCCTGATGGTCATGTCGTGAAATCTCCGATGGTGGGTACGTTCTATCGTGCAGCATCGCCTGGTGCGAATCCGTTTGCCGAGGTTGGGCAGACCGTCAAGGTTGGCGATACGCTGTGCATCATTGAAGCGATGAAGTTGCTCAATGAGATCGAAGCCGACAAGAATGGCGTGATCAAGGCTATTTTGCAAGAGAATGGGCAGCCGGTCGAATACGGTGAGCCGCTATTCGTCATTCAGTAAAGTTCTGATAGAGATCGAATAGTTATGTTTGAGAAAATTCTAATTGCGAACCGTGGTGAAATAGCACTACGGATTCAGCGTGCCTGTCGTGCCATGGGCATTAAAACCGTAGCTGTTCATTCCGAAGCGGATGCAGAAGCAAAATACGTCAAACTTGCTGATGAATCCGTTTGCATCGGTCCGGCACCGGTGGCGCAAAGTTATCTAAATGTTCCGGCGATCATCAGCGCGGCGGAAGTGACCGATGCCGAAGCCATTCACCCTGGTTACGGTTTTTTGTCGGAGAATGCAGATTTTGCCGAGCGTGTGGAAAAGAGCGGTTTTGTATTTATTGGTCCGCGTCCCGAGACGATTCGTCTGATGGGTGACAAGGTTAGCGCCAAGAATGCCATGAAAAATGCCGGTGTGCCTTGTGTTCCGGGATCGGATGGCGCTTTGCCGGAGAATATCGACGAAATCAAGAAGATCGTGCGTGAAATCGGTTATCCGATCATTATCAAGGCAGCCGGTGGCGGTGGCGGGCGTGGTATGCGCGTGGTGCATACCGAGGCAGCTCTGTCCAATGCGGTCATCATGACTCGCAACGAAGCCCAGGCAGCATTTGGTAATCCAGTTGTCTATGCCGAAAAATTTCTGGAGAATCCTAGACATATCGAATTCCAGTTATTGATCGATGAACACGGTAACGCCGTGCATCTGGGGGAGCGGGACTGCTCCATGCAGCGACGCCATCAGAAGATTCTGGAAGAAGCACCGGCGCCTGGGATTTCGGAAAAATTACGCAACAAGATTGGTGAACGTTGTGCCGATGCCTGCCGTCGAATCCAGTACCGGGGTGTGGGGACATTTGAATTCTTGTTTGAAAACAATGAATTTTATTTTATTGAGATGAATACCCGCCTGCAGGTCGAGCACCCGGTGACGGAAGCCATTACCGGTATCGATCTGGTGCAAGCACAGATCAATGTGGCTGCGGGACATCGCCTGTCATTCAACCAAAAGGATATCGCCTTCAAGGGACACGCGATCGAGTGCCGCATTAATGCCGAGGATGCTTACAAACTGACGCCATCGGCTGGGCGGATTACGCAGTACCATGCGCCGGGAGGACCTGGGGTGCGAGTGGATTCGCATGTCTACCACAATTACATGGTGCCACCTTACTACGATTCGATGATCGGCAAAATCATCACGTATGGCGATACGCGCGAGCAGGCGATTGCGCGCATGCGTATTGCGTTGTCCGAAATGGTGGTGACTGGTATCAAAACCAATATTCCCTTGCACAGGGATTTGCTGACAGATGCATCGTTTTTGCGGGGAGGCGTTTCCATACATTATCTGGAACACAAACTGGCTCTGCATAACAAGGCTGAGTCTTAGGCATCTGTTCCGAATCGCGCGGTTTCATCGTTCATGGCCTGGGTGACGCTGATCATCAAAACGAATGCTTCGCAAGCCGAGCTGCTCAGCGATATGCTGATGGAGCAGGGCGCATTGTCGGTGGATATTCATGATGCCGCGGCGGATTCCCGGGATGAACAAATGATTTTTGGCGAACCGGGTGAGCCGGGTGGGGAAATCTGGCAGAATGCGGAGATTTCAGCATTGTTTGACCAGGCTGTCGATGCCGATGCCGTGGCGCGTTGCATTGCCTTGGATGGCACGATCACTGGGCCGCTTGAATATCGTACCGAGCAAGTTGCCGAGCAAGACTGGGTACGGTTGACGCAATCGCAGTTCGAACCCATATCCATTTCATCACGTTTGTGGATCGTGCCGACCTGGCGCGAATCCCCCCAGCCCGACGCGATCAACCTCATTCTGGATCCGGGACTTGCTTTCGGTACGGGTAGTCATCCCACGACACAATTGTGCCTGCGCTGGCTGGATGAACAGGTGCAGCCCGGCGATACCGTGATCGATTACGGTTGCGGCTCGGGCATACTCGCCATTGCGGCGCTAAAACTCGGCGCAAGTCACGTTACCGGCATCGATATCGACCATCAGGCAGTTAAAGCGAGTGATGAAAATGCCCAGCGCAATGCCTGTGACTCCGCGCACTATCGGTTTCTTTCCGCCGCTCATGAAATCGAGCACGATGGACAAGGTGGTCAAGCGGCCGACATTGTCGTCGCCAATATCCTGGCCAATCCGCTGATTGTGCTGGCTCCAATTCTGGCCCGTGCCGTGCGACATCAAGGGGCCATTGCACTGTCGGGGGTGCTTCAGGAGCAGGCCGAAGATGTAAGGCGAGCCTATCAACCGTGGTTTGACATAGGTGTGGCCGGAGAACAGGAAGGCTGGGTGCTGTTAACCGGGCGTAAAAAATGAAATAATCAGCGCTTTGATGGGGGGTGACAGGATTGAAGCCAGCACATGAAGCAGTTTTTTGTAACCATTAACGACGTCGTCAAGCCATGCGATTCATTCCGGAGGGCCTTTTGTGGCGCTGGTAACGCTATGTCCTGAGTGCGGAACGGCGTATCGTGTCAATGCTGCACAGTTGCAGGCACATAATGGCGATGTGCGCTGCGGACAATGTCAGCAGATCTTTAATGGTTTTTCGACATTGATTACCGCAGATGAGTCCACACTTGCTTATCCTGAGCAACCACAAACTGCGGATTCAAGACTGGATGAGATGAATGAGAGTTCTTCCGCCAAAACCGCTACCGCATCGGAAAATGTCGAAGAAGTAGAGGAACTGTCGACGATCGCCTCTTTTAAAGAGATCAACAAGGAAACTGTCACAGATGTTTTCGATGCGCCCCGCGTTTCGCGGCCCTTGCCTTGGCGATGGGGTGTAACGAATGCACTACTGGTTATCGTGTTGATCGGTCAGATTACTTTCACTAATCGTACAGCACTGACCGTGCAGTTTCCCGATTCGCGCGTGCATTGGGAACGATTGTGCGCACTGCTGGTGTGTACCGTGCCCTATCCCCAGGACATCAAGCGTATTGGCATCGAAGCCTCGGATCTGCAAAAACATCCTGCACGCCATCCTGAGATGGCCACACTGAATGCCCTGATCCGCAATCATGCATCTTTTTCCCAAGGGCTACCGGCGTTGCAATTGTCACTGCTTGACGCGCAGGATCAATTACTGGCCAGCCGGATATTTACGGCGCAAGAGTATTTGCCGGAATCCGAGAAATCCCTGCAATTCATGCGGCCGCAACAGGAAATCGAAGTTCAACTGAATTTTGATAACAGTCGCCTCCACGCCTGGGGTTATCGTCTGCAATTGCTATATCCCTGAAGGAAGTTCCCGGAAGTGGGGAGATTGATCAGTTATGTCAAAGGCATATCAAAAAGCGCGGTTTTGCGTGGGAACCACTCGTATGTTGAGTCAGATGCAGCATCATTCTGATCGAGCGCAGTAATCTTTCAGCATTTGCCGGGCGGAATTGCTGATCGCAACCAAGGTATAATCTTTCGCTATTCTTATCGAGAAATCTTTCATCAATGACTAATCACTCCCGTTCCACTTTACTGGAAAGCCTGTTTGCACAACGCATCCTGATTCTGGATGGCGCAATGGGCACCATGATACAAACTTTCAAGCTCACCGAGGCGGATTTCCGCGGGCAGCGTTTTGCAGACTTCGCACACGATCTGAGAGGCAACAACGATCTGCTGACACTGACGCAGCCTGACATCATCCGCTCGATTCACGCCGGCTATCTGGAAGCGGGCGCAGATATCATCGAAACCAACACGTTTAACTCCAACGCGGCGTCGATGTCCGATTATCACATGCAGGATCTGGTGTACGAACTGAACGTTGCTGCGGCCAAGCTGGCACGCGATGCGGCGCAAGAATATGAAGACAAAACGCCCAACAAGCCACGGTTTGTCGCTGGTGTGATCGGTCCGACCACCAAAACCGCATCCATTTCACCGGATGTCAACGACCCTGGTTTCCGCAATATTTCGTTCGATCAATTGGTAACCGACTACACCGAGTCGATCCGTGGCCTGGTCGATGGCGGCGCCGACATTCTGCTGGTGGAAACCATTTTCGATTCGTTGAATGCCAAGGCAGCACTGTATGCGATTGACCAGTTTTTTGAGAATCAGGGCATACGCTTGCCAATCATGATTTCAGTCACGATCACCGATGCTTCGGGTCGTACCTTGTCCGGACAAACACCTGAAGCCTTTTGGAACTCGGTCAGCCATACCCGACCGCTGTCGGTAGGTATTAACTGCGCTTTGGGCGCCGAGTTGATGCGTCCCTATATCGAGGAACTAGCCGGGGTGGCCAATGTGTACATCAGCGTGCACCCCAATGCAGGCTTGCCGAATCCGTTGTCCGAAACCGGCTATGACGAATCGCCGGAATATACTGCAAGTCAGATCAAGGGTTTTGCACAGGATGGGTTCGTCAATATCGTCGGCGGCTGCTGCGGCACCACGCCGGCGCATATCAAGGCCATTGCCCAATCGGTCGCCGAAATTGCACCGCGCAAGATTCCCGACATTCCGAAAAAATTGCGCCTGTCGGGGCTGGAGCCGCTCAACATCGGCGACGACTCGCTGTTCGTGAATGTTGGTGAACGTACCAATGTAACAGGTTCGCGCGCTTTTGCCCGGCTGATCCTGAGCGACAACTACGCGGAGGCACTGAATGTGGCGCGCAGCCAGGTGGAAAACGGCGCGCAGATCATCGACATCAACATGGACGAAGCCATGCTGGATTCGCACAAGGCCATGGTGACGTTCCTCAATCTGGTGGCAGCCGAGCCGGATATCTGCAAGGTGCCGATCATGCTCGATTCGAGCAAGTGGACGGTGATCCAGGCCGGACTGAAATGTATTCAGGGCAAGTCAGTCATCAACTCGATCAGCATGAAGGAAGGCGAAGAGGAATTCATTCACCACGCCAAACTGGCGCGTCGCTATGGTGCCGCCGTGATCGTCATGGCATTCGACGAGCAGGGGCAGGCGGATACGTTGCAGCGCAAGGTCGAGATCTGCACGCGCAGTTACCGCATTCTGGTCGACAAGGTTGGTTTCCCGCCGGAAGACATCATTTTCGATCCGAATATCTTTGCCATTGCCACCGGGATCGAGGAGCACAACAACTACGGCGTCGATTTCATCGAAGCGACGCGTGCGATCAAACAGACTTTACCGTACGCGAAGATCAGTGGCGGGGTATCGAACGTGTCGTTCTCGTTCCGCGGCAACGAACCGATCCGCGAGGCGATTCATACCGCGTTTCTGTATCACGCGATCAGAGCCGGTATGACGATGGGGATCGTCAATGCTGGGCAACTTGGTGTGTATTCCGATATTCAGCCAGAACTGCTGGAAAAGGTCGAGGACGTGCTGCTGAACCGCCGCCCGGACGCGACCGAGCGTCTGGTCGAATTTGCTGAACAATATAAAGGACAGAAAAAGGAACAGGTGGAAGATCTGGCCTGGCGCGATGAGTCGCTGCAACAGCGACTGACGCATGCACTGGTCAGAGGCATTGCCACGTTCATCGAAGCCGATACCGAAGAAGCGCGCGCTGAAATCGAGAGAAAGGGCGGTCGCCCGATTCAGGTCATCGAAGGCCCGCTGATGGACGGCATGAGCGTGGTCGGCGATTTGTTCGGCGCTGGAAAAATGTTTTTGCCGCAGGTGGTTAAATCGGCGCGGGTGATGAAGCAGGCGGTGGCGTATTTGCTGCCGTACATCGAGGCGGAAAAGAAACTGCTTGGCGACAACAAGCCGAAAGGCAAGATCGTCATTGCCACGGTCAAGGGCGACGTGCACGACATCGGCAAGAATATCGTGGCGGTGGTATTGCAGTGCAATAATTACGAAGTGATCAATATGGGCGTCATGGTACCGAGTGCACAGATTCTCGACATGGCACGGCGTGAAAATGCCGACATCATTGGTCTGTCCGGACTGATCACACCGTCACTCGAGGAAATGGCGCATGTGGCCAAGGAAATGCAGCGCGAGGGTTTCACCATACCGCTACTGATCGGTGGCGCCACAACGTCGCGCGTGCATACCGCCGTCAAGATCGCGCCGCATTACGAAGGTCCGACGGTGTGGGTACCCGATGCCAGCCGTGCAGTGGGCGTATGCAGCAATTTGCTGTCGGAAGACTTGCGCGAGAAATACATGCAGGACGTCAAGGAAGAATACGAAAAAGTCCGCACCCAGCACAAAAACAAGAAAGGTCCAGCCAAATTGCTGGCGCTGGAAGAAGCGCGCGCCAATGCGTTCAAGACCGACTGGGCCAACTATAAACCACATCAGCCGCAATTGATCGGTGTGCGTACGCTGAATAATTATCCGCTCGACAAGATCGTGCCATTCATCGATTGGACACCATTCTTCCAGGCTTGGGAACTGGCGGGGCGTTATCCCGACATCCTGACCGATGAAGTGGTCGGTGAGACCGCAAGTCAGTTGTTCAAAGATGCGCAAGTCATGCTGAAGAAAATCGTCGAGCAGAAATGGCTCAGCGCCAATGCCGTGATTGGCTTGTTTCCGGCGAATGCAGTCGGCGACGACATCGAAATCTATACCGATGCTTCGCGCAGTAAGATCGCCATGGTTTACCACTGTTTGCGGCAGCAGGATCAAAAACCAGGCGGCAAACCGAATCGTTGTCTGGCGGATTACATTGCGCCGAAGGACACCGGCATTGCCGATACCATCGGCCTGTTTGCGGTTGGCGCCGGTTTCGGTATCGACGAGCGCATCAAGGCATTCGAAGCGGTCAACGACGATTACAGCGCGATCGTGCTGAAAGCGCTGGCCGACCGCCTGGCGGAAGCCTTCGCCGAACACATGCACATGCGCGTGCGCCGCGAATTCTGGGGTTATGCCAAGGATGAAACACTTAGTAACGAGCAATTGATCAATGAAGAATACCTCGGTATCCGTCCCGCACCGGGTTATCCCGCGTGCCCGGATCACACCGAAAAAGGCCCGCTGTTTGCTACGCTGAATGCCACCGAAAATGCCGGTATCGTCATTACCGAATCGTTCGCCATGGTGCCGACAGCCGCAGTGTCTGGGTTTTATTTCTCTCACCCGGATTCATCTTTCTTCGCCGTCGGAAAAATTGGCAAGGATCAGGTGGAGGATTACGCCAAACGCAAAGGCTGGGCCCTGGAAGAAGCCGAGCGCTGGTTGGCGCCGGTGCTGGCATATGAGCGCTAACCAGCGTAAGTTAATTGTTTCAATGCTCGGATCGCCTGATTTGTTAGGGTGTTAATTACTATTCGGTGCTGCCGAGCGCTGCCCGTGAAAGCAGTGCGAATTCGGATCGGACTTACTTTTTAGCAGGAGGACTGATGATTCCAAGAAAAGCGATTCTCTTATTGTTGCGCTGGTGTGGCGGGATAATCTGGGTTGGTTTGTTGACTGCTTCAGTCAGCGTATTTGCCGCTCCCTATATGGTCAAAAAAGCGACGCTGGCCGCCAGCGATGCATCTGCATTTGGCGGATTTGGCCGTTCGGTTGCCATTTCAGGCGATGGCGACACGGCAATCGTCGGCTCCGATACCAATACTGCCTACATTTTCAAGCGCAACGCGACGGGGGGATGGACACAGGCGCAAAAATTGGTCAAACCCGGCAATCTCAGATGTAACAGCAATGGCTCCTGGTTTGGCTGGTCGGTGGCTTTATCCAAGGACGGCAGCACGGCCATCGTCGGTGCTTCCGGGATATTCGTTTTCTACAGTGGTTTCATTCCCATCCATTTGTTTTATTCCTGCAGTGACCTGCCTGTTTATAAAAAACAGGGCAACCAATGGGTGCTGGAAAAAATACTTACGGCACCGAGTGTGACGACCGGGGATATGTTCGGCTCGTCGGTGTCACTGTCGGCCGATGGCAATCGCGTTATCGTTGGCGCACAGTTGACGAAATGTGCCGCCAATGCGGACAAATGCGGTGCCGCTTATATTTTTGAGCGTGGCGTCAATGGTTGGACCAATTCGAAAAAATTCATCGGAGCAACAAGTTACGACGCCCAGAGTGGTTTCTTCGGTGCGACCACGGCCATGTCTGCCGATGGGTTGTGGGCGCTGGTCGGTGCGCCGGGAGGTGACACGGCTTGGTCATTTCAGCGGCAAGCAGCCCCCACTGGTTGGAAACAGATACAAACCATCAAATTTCCAGCATCACGTCTGACTAAAGATTTCGGCACGGCACTGGCCTTGTCCTCGACAGGAACGCGAACGGTATTCAGTGCGGAAAGCACCACCAACAATGCTGATTGCAAGGGCGACTTCACCGATTGCGGCGCGGCTTATTCGTTTACCCGTCAGGGTAACCAACTGAAATTCGAATCCGTATTCACTGCCGGGGATTCGCATTCCTTTAATTATTTTGGCGAATCGCTGGCTTTATCGGCGGATGGGAAACGTGTTGTGGTTGGAACCTCCAGCGCGGATTGTGCCAATGGCAATTGCGGTGCAGCTTATTTATATGACCGGGTTGGTGCAGCCTGGGTGTCGCGAGGGCGCGTAACCGGTCCAAGCGCCGGTTCCGGGGGCACGGACCTAGGCGGAGATTTTGGCGGCGCAGTTTCGCTCGATGAAACCGGACTGAACATGCTGGTTGCCGCTCGTCGGGATAATTGCAGCGCCGGGCAAGAATGCGGCAAGGTTTATCATTATGTGTTAACGCCATAGCGCCTTAGATCGACTATCGATTGCGGCAGAGTCTTGGTGCAAATGCAATCTCGACTTCTACGTGATTTCTAAATAAAAACATAATTCATTGTTTATTCGGATTATCGAGTTGATCGATAAAACCTATAATCCCATCCTGGTAATTTGATTGTGTGCTGAGTCAATGATGCTAAGGATGCAAAATAATGAGGGCTAGCCCGGATGCGAAAGTGCTTTTCACTGTTTCGCAAGCCTCATTCTTTTTCATCAGCTGCCTGCTCACCAGTAACGGTTTTCCCGGACAGAAAGCGCCAGCAGATTCAGAGATTCTTGATCTTTCTCTGGATGAACTGATCAATGTAAAAGTGACGACTGTTTCGCGCAAAGCAGAAAAAATAAAAGACCTGCCTGCTGCTGTGTTCGTCATCACCCAGGATGACATCAGCCGCTCCAGTGCCAACAGCATTCCTGAATTGCTCCGGATGGCACCCGGTTTGTCAGTTGCCCGTATCGATGCCAACAAATGGTCGGTCACTTCCCGTGGGTACAGTGGCCGCTTTGCAGACGACCTTTTGGTGATGATCGATGGCCGCACCGTATATTCTCCGCTGTTTGCCGGAACATTCTGGGAGACGCTCGACCTTCCTCTGGAGGATATCGAACGCATCGAAGTCATTCGCGGTCCTGCTGGAACGATCTGGGGAGCCAATGCCGCCAATGGTGCTATCCATATTCTGACCAAGCATGCCAAGGATACTCAGGGTAATCTGGTGACGACCGGAGGCGGTACCGAAGAAAGAGGCTTTGCCACAGTCCGCCATGGTGGCCGAATTGGAGAAAACCTGCATTACCGCCTCTATAGCAAGGGATTTACGCGTGACAACAGTTTCAGCCTGAGTGGAGCCAACGATAGTTGGCGCATGGGGACCGTGGGATTTCGTGCTGACTGGGCGATCGATACAAACAATGCGGTAACTTTCCAAGGCCAGTATTACGGCGGGAAAGCGGGACAGAACACCACCTTTATCAGCCCCCTGAATCCAGTGTCACCAACAATGTAAAACTGACCCACTAACGACAATTTGGAATTGACCCACCTGAGGCAAAATTGCCGCTGATGTTTTTATGGACAAGGCGGTGTAATTTAAATGTTGACTCAGGAGATATTAGTGGAAATTCATGTGTTACACCGGCAGGGCAAGAGCATTCGTTC
>WBZN01001841.1_pt1 | contig 12318 bp, 11 predicted proteins | sample 5204281 | NCBI WGS metagenome assembly WBZN01 (sample SAMN12344347, study PRJNA552823) | activated sludge metagenome | biome: Activated sludge suspended growth; feature: Nitrification reactor; material: Wastewater; isolation source: activated sludge from nitrification reactor of wastewater... | reverse complement strand
TATGACTCCCAATATGACGCCCTGGGGAGCCACGAAAGGCCGTGAACCAAACTAAAGTTACGTTTCCGTTACGTTTGACCCACTGAGCGACTGGAGGGGTCGCTAAGTTATTGATTAGTTGGCGCGCCCGGAGAGATTCGAACTCCCGACCCTCTGGTTCGTAGCCAGATACTCTATCCAACTGAGCTACGGGCGCGCCGAAACCGGAAAACCTCGCGTTGCTGGCCCGGTCAGCCCGCCCGGGACAACGGGCCCGGCGCGCTAACTCACTGATTCCAGACAACTTTCCTGACCACCTGCGGCGGCATGGGGCATTGCGGGACAATGCCTGAATCCTCATGCAGGGCGCGCATTTAAACCGAAAGGGCCGCGCTCGGCAACTCCCGTGGCGGGCGGGCCGGCGCGGCCCGTTCAGGGCACCAGCACGGCCGCGCCCTCGAAGCGCCCGGCGCGCAGGTCGGCCAGCGCCTCGTTGGCCCGCTGCAGCGGATAGCGCGTGGTGCGCGTAGTGACGCCCGCCTGGGCCGCCACCGCGAGGAACTCCACGCCGTCGCGGCGCGTGAGGTTCGCCACCGACAGCAGCTGGCGCTCCTCCCACAGCAGCTCGTAGTCGAAGCCGGGGATCGCGCTCATGTGGATGCCCGCGCACACCACACGCCCGCCCTTGCGCACGGCCTTGAGCGCGACCGGCACCAGCGCGCCCACCGGCGCGAACAGGATCGCGGCATCGAGCGGACGCGGCGGTGGCTCGCCGGAGCCGCCCGCCCAGGCCGCGCCGAGGCTGCGCGCGAATGCCTGCCCCGCGCGGTCGCCGGGCTTCGTGAAGGCGTACACCTCGCGGCCCTGCCAGCGCGCCACCTGCGCGACCAGGTGGGCCGCCGCGCCGAAGCCGTACAGCCCTAGATGCCGGCCCTCGCCCGCCGCGCGAAGCGCGCGCCAGCCGATCAGCCCGGCGCACAGCAGCGGCGCGACCGATTCGTCGCTGCCCTGCTCGCCCAGCGGCAGCGCGAAGCGCGCGTCCGCGAGCGCGGCCGTGGCATAGCCGCCGTCGCGCGTGTAGCCCGTGAACTGCGGCGCGTCGCACAGGTTCTCCTGCCCGGCGAGGCAGTACGCGCACCGGCCGCAGGTGTGCCCGAGCCACGGGACGCCGACGCGCTCGCCGAGCTGCAGGCCGCGCACCTCGGCGCCGAGCGCGTCGATGCGCCCGACGATCTCGTGGCCCGGCACGAGCGGCAGGCGCGGATGCGCGAGCTCGCCGTCGACGACGTGCAGGTCCGTGCGGCACACGCCGCAGGCGCAGACCTGCACGCGCACCTCGTGCGCCGCGGGCTGCGGATCGGGCCGCCGCGTCCAGGCGAGCGGGCTGTTCGCCGCGTTGAGCACCATCGCATGCATGGCGCGCTCCAGTCGGTTGCGGGCGGGGCGCCCACCGCGATCATGCCACCGCGCCCGTGGCAACGCGCGTGCTGCCTGGGGCGCGCGCGTGTCGCCCGGGGCGATGGCGACCTGCGCGCAGGCGAGTACCATGGACGGCATGGAATTCAGGGACTACTACGCGAAGCTCGGCCTGTCGAAGGGCGCCACCCCCGACGACATCAAGCGCGCGTACCGCAAGCTCGCGCGCAGGTACCACCCCGACGTCAGCAAGGAGCCCGACGCCGAGGCGAAGTTCAAGGACGTCGCCGAGGCCTACGAGGTGCTCAGGGATCCGGAGCGCCGCGCCGCCTACGACGCGGTGGGCCAGCAGTTCGGCGGCCGGCGGCCGGGTGGCGCGCAAGCCGATGGCCGTCACCCCGATGGCCCGCCGCACGGCACCGGGCCCGACTTCAGCCCGCCCCCGGGCTGGAACAGCGGCTATGAGTTCAGCGGCTCCGCGGGCCCGGAGGACGATGTCGCGCGCAGCGAGTTCTTCGAGGCGCTGTTCGGTCGCGCCGCCGCCGGCATGCGCGCCGGGCGCGCCTCGATGCACGTGGCCGGAGACGACCACCACGCACGCGTGCAGATCGACCTGCTCGATGCCTACCGCGGCGGCAAGCGCACCATCTCGCTGCAGTCGCCGGTACGCGATGCCCAGGGCGGGCTCTCGCTGCAGTCGCGCCAGCTCGAGGTGAACATCCCGAAGGGCGTGCGCGAAGGCCAGCACCTGCGGCTCAGGGGCCAGGGCAGCCCGGGCCATGGCGCCGGCCCCGCCGGCGACCTGTATCTCGAAGTGCACTTCGCTCCGCACGGGCTGTTCCGCGTCGACGGCCTCGATGTCTACGTCGACCTGGCGGTCGCGCCCTGGGAGGCCGCGCTCGGCGCGTCGGTCACCGTGCCCACGCCCGACGGCAGCGTGCAACTGGCCGTGCCGGCCGGTTCGCACGCGGGCCGCAGGCTGCGGCTGCGGGGCAAGGGCCTGCCCGCGACGCCACCCGGCGACCTGTACGCCGTGCTGTCGATCGCGCTGCCGCCGGCGGGCGACCCGGCCGCGCGCTCCGCCTACCAGGCATTCGCGGACCACTTCAGCGGCTTCGATCCGCGCGCCGCGATGGCGCGTGCCGGCAAGGAAGGATGAGCCCATGGCCAACGTGCACGTGACGATCACCGACTGCGTGGTCGTGGAAACGGAACTGCAGTTCTCGCTCGCCGACCTCTGCCGTGCCTGCCAGGCCAGCGCGGACGCCATCGAGTCGCTGGTGCGCGAAGGGGTGCTGGCGCCGTCGGGCGAAGGCCCCGCGCACTGGCGCTTCGCGGGCACGCAACTGGCGCGCGCGCGGCGGGCGACGCGGCTGATGCACGACCTGGAGCTCGGCGCGCCGGGCACGGCCCTGGTGCTCGACCTCTTCGAGCAGATCGAGGCGCTCAGGTCGCAACTGCGGCGGCTCGGCAACTAGCGCATTCCGGAAGACGAAGCTTTCGGTACCGGGTTCCCGTCGTGCGTCGCGGCCTCGCGCCGCCACAAGCGCAATTCACTTCTGCCGGCCATTGCAACCGCCTTTTTCTAGGCGTATTTCCCTATTCCCGCCGGCTTTCGATCATGCGTTCGCATGCCCGATGGCCAGCCGGTCGTCGCCTGCAACCTCGGCACGCGCTATTGGATTACGTAATCGCAACGATTCGTCACGGCTGTGTCAGGAGCAGGCTTGGCATCAGTTATTCGGGACCCGCAAGCCACCCGATCAAGTCTCCAGGAGGAAGCCCGTGCGCCCACGCAACAGCATCATCGTCAAGCTCGCCACCAGCCTCGCGCTGGGTGCCCTCGCCTCGCAGGCCTTCGCGGCCGTGGACGAGGACATGGCGATGGAAACGCTCCATCGCAACGAGTGCACGAAGTGCCATGACGTCAACAAGACGAAGAAGGGCCCGGCCTACAAGAAGGTCGCGGAGAAGTACGCCGGCAAGGCCGACGCCTACGACAAGATCATCTACAACATCACCAAGGAACCCGAGGTGAAGCTCGAGGATGGCACCAAGCAGAAGCACAAGGTGATCGACACGACCGACAAGAAGGAACTGGACAACCTGATCGCGTTCATCCTGTCGAGGAAGTGAGCCTGGTTCGCGGCCCTGCGGGTCGCGACGAGCGCTCACGGGAAAAAGATAAGTTAGGGAGGCGACCGTGAAAACCCTGCGTTACCTGGTAGCGATGCTGGCGCTCATGCCGGCGGCGACCTGCATCGGGACTGCCCACGCCGAGGAAGGCGCGAAGGTGGTGTTCAAGGATCTGGTCCTCAAGGAGGACGCCCGCTGTACGAGTTGCCACGACGAAACCGATTCACCGAAGGTGATGGCGCTGGGCAAGACGCGCCACGGCACCCAGGCCGACGGCAACGCCCCCACGTCGTGCACCGCCTGCCACGGGCAGAGCGACAAGCACGTGGACGAGGCGAACGCCGGCAAGACCCACCCCGCCCTCCCCGACGTCACCTTCGGCAAGAAGGGCAAGGCGCCGGTCGCCGCGCAGGCCGCGGCCTGCCTCGCCTGCCACCAGGGCGATGCCCGCCGCAACTTCTGGGCCGGCAGCCAGCACCAGTCGCACGAGATGGCCTGCACCTCCTGCCACCACATGCACGCCGCGCACGACGAGGTGCGCGAGCGCACGACGCAGGCCGAGGTCTGCTACACCTGCCACAAGCAGCAGCGCGCGCAGTTCGGCCGCAACTCCCACCACCCGGTGGACGAGGCCAAGATGGCCTGCTCCGACTGCCACAACTCGCACGGCACGACCGGCGAGAAGCTGCTCGTGATGGATAACGTCAACGAGACCTGCTACACCTGCCACGCCGAGAAGCGCGGGCCCGTCGTCCACCAGCACCAGGCGGTGGCCGACAACTGCATGAACTGCCACAACCCGCACGGCTCGAGCGCCGACTACCTGCTGAAGTCGCGCCCGCCGTTCCTGTGCCTCGGCTGCCACGATCCGAGCAGCCACCCCGGCAACGTGCCCGGCCTCGCCGGCAACGTCGACATGGCGCACAACGCCGCGGGCCAGCTGCTCAGTGCAACGGCACCGTCGGACAACATCAACTCCTCGGGCGTCGTCGGCAAGACGCAGGGCCTCGCGTGCCTGAACTGCCACACCGACATCCACGGCAGCAACAACCCCATGGACTCCACGCGGTCCCTGCGGTTCTGGCGCTAAGCGAAGGGAGCAAGCAACATGAGCAACAAGCACATCGCCAGCACTGGCACGCTCCTGTCCCTCGCGGCCGCGCTCGCGCTGCCCGGGGCCAACGCGCTCGCCGCCGAGACGGTCCAGCAGATGACCAGCCCGGACGTCGCCGAGATCGGCGTGACCGTCGCCGACTACGGCAGCACGGTCCCGCCGCTGCAGCGCGAATACAGCGGCATCACCGGCGGCACCAAGGGGTCGCTCGACCTTGACTTCGTCAACCGCAGCGACAGCGGCTGGTGGATCAAGGCCTACACGCGCCAGCTCACGCTGCCAACCGAGGAGTACGGCGCGCTGGTCGAGTGGCAGGGCCACTTCAGGCTCGCGTACGACCACTACGAGGCCGTCAAGTACTCGCGCTACGACCTCAACACCAAGGTGCAGGGCATCGGCACGGCCGAGCTGGTGCTGAACCCCGACTTCCGCGCTTCGGCGGGCCTCGGGCCCCTGCGCAGCCTCGAGGTCAAGCGCACCAGGAACGGCGTCGGCGCCTACGTGGCCCTGCTGCCGAACCTGCGCTTCAACATCGGCGCGCGCGTCGAGGACAAGACCGGCGAGATCATGTCGTCGACGATCGGCTCGACGCTGAACAACCCCTACGGCAACGGCAAGAACTACAGCACGATGTACTTCGCGCCGCAGCCGGAGGACTACCGCCACCGGCAGGTCGATGCCAGCTTCGACTACTCGGGCAAGAAGCTGCAGCTCTCCGCGGGCTTCTACGGCAGCTACTTCACGAACAACAACCTGGCACTGAACATCACGCCGGGCTACAACTCGCTGCCGAGCGTCGGCCCGGGCACCACGATCGTTCCGGGCGCCTGCCAGGCCGGCAACCCCTGCAACTATGCCGACCCGTGGATCTCGCTGTCGCCCGACAACCAGGCGCACTCGCTGTACCTGAACGGCGGCTACAGCTTCACGAAGTCGACGCGCCTCACCTTCCGCGCGGCGCAGACGGTGGCCACGCAGAACGACGGCTTCATCGCGCCCTTCGGCTACCTCACCGGGGCGACCGGCTACAACACGCTGAACCCGCCCGGCGTGCCGTACGCGGTCGGCCTCGACGCCACTTCCCTCAACGGGCGCATGGTCACGACCAGCTACGCCGCGACCTTCACCTCGCGCCTGACCGACGCGCTGAACCTCAAGGCGGCGGTGCGCTACCAGAAGCGCGACGACCAGACGCCGCAGCGCTTCTACCTCGATTCGGCCGCCAGCAGCGAGTTCCCCGACGGCGAGACCAACGACCTGCACAACGAGAAGAACACGACCGCCACCTTCGAGCTCGGCTACCGCCTGCCGGGCGCCGTGCGGGCCACGGCCGGCTACGCCTACCAGAAGCTCGAGCGGCCGGATTCCCCGCGGCCCGAGACCACGGAGAACACGTTCCGCCTCGAGTTCACGCGGCCGATGGGCGATACGTTCGCCGGCTGGGTCATCTACACCTACGCCCGTCGCACGGGCGGGGAATGGGACCTGCCCGACCCGACGCCCTCGACCGGCACGGCCGTGACCTTCTCCACCGCGACCGCGGTGGCGGCGCCGCTGCAGTTCGTCGACCGCAACCGCGGCAAGCTGCGGCTGATGGCCGACTGGACGCCGACCGAGAAGCTCTCGGGCCAGGCGTACTACGAGTACCAGCGCGACACCTACCCGTACCTGCCGGCGACCGGCAACGCGCGGATGGGCATGACGCATGCGAGCACCGAGACCGCCGGCGCCGACCTCGACCTGCAGTTGACGCGCAAGTGGCACGCCACCGGCTTCCTCACGTATGACCTCGGCAAGTCGCACCAGAACGAGCTGTACACGCCCCGGCCGGCCAGCGGCGACCAGGACTGCTCCATCCGCACGGCGGCCGCCAATGGCTTCCGCGCGAACTGCTCGCCCTGGGAGGCCGACCTCAGCATGCGCGGCCGCGTGTACGGCCTCGGGCTGGTGGGCAAGGCACTCAGGAAGGTCGACCTGCGGCTCGACTACTCGTACTCCAAGGACAACACCGGCTACGGCATCACGTTCGACCCGCTCTATCCCGATGCCAGCGTCGGTGGCGGCGGCAGCTCGGTGCCGGCCGGCGCCGGGTTCCTGCCAGCGACCATCTACTCGATCAGCCGCCTGCACTTCGCCGGCTCCGTGCCCGTCGGCGCCTCGGCCCGGCTGCGGGTCGACTACATCTACGATGAGCGCAAGTACTCCGACTACGCCTGGACGGGCTGGTCCTTCTCGGATGGCACGGTGGTCAACGTGGCCCCGGTCCAGCTCGAGCAGATGGTGGGAGTCAGCCTCTACATAAGGCTGTAGGCTTAAGGCCCAGGCAGCGAGCAAGGGGGCGGCGCCGCGAGGTGCCGCCCCCGTTTTTCGGGAAGACGGGAGCCTCGACCATGAACCGCAGACATCTCGGCCTGTTGCTGTGGACCGCGCTTGCGTTCAGCCTGCAGGGAGCGGCCCTTGCGGCCCCCGGCAAGCCGTCCACCGGCAGCGCGGCGAAGGCCGACCCGCTCGGCAACGCGGCCTGCCTCGCCTGCCACGAGGGCGGCAAGTCAGCGAAGATCGAGGTGGCCGGCCACGAGGAAGGCAGCAAGCGCGAGCTGCGCCCGGTCGACCAGCACCTGTTCATCCGCAGCGTGCACGGCGACCTCAAGTGCGTCGACTGCCACACCGAGATCGTCGACGCCACCGCGAAGCACGTGCTCGCCGAGCACGCCCCCCGCCCCGACTGCGTGTCGTGCCATGCCGCCCTCTGGGCCAAGGCGCAGAACGACGGCCAGGCCGCAGAGAAGTCACGGCTCGGCGAGGTCGTGCAGAACGCGGTCGCCTACAAGAATTCCTTCCACGCGCGGCCCGACGCCGACGAGCCCTGGCATCCGAAGGCCTACTGCGAGGACTGCCACAGCTCTCACACCTTCGACGTGCCGCCCAAGGGAAGCGCGCGCCGCACGGCCTGGCACAAGGAGATCCCCAACACCTGCGGGGACAAGTGCCACGAGGACCAGCTGTACGAATACACCCGCTCGATCCACGGCGAGGAGGTGCTCGACAAGGGCAACCTGAAGGCGGCCGTGTGCACCGATTGCCATACCGCGCATGACATCGCCAACACCTCGACCGACAAGTTCAAGCTGGCCACCGTCAAGGGCTGCGGCAACTGCCACAAGGAGGAGTACTCGAGCTACTCCGGCACGTACCACGGGCAGGTGAACCGGCTCGGCTACACCTACACCGCCTGGTGCGTCGACTGCCACGGCAGCCACAAGATCCGCGCCGTCGACGACCCGAAGTCGAGCGTCAACATCGCCAACCGCCTGAAGACCTGCCAGAAGTGCCACTCCGACAAGAAGCCGGGGATGCACGATGCCACGCCGGGCTACGTCACCTTCGGGCCGCACGCCAACACGCACGACTTCGACAAGTACCCGCAGATGGTCGTGACGGCGGCCTTCATGCGTGGCCTGCTGGTGTTCGTGTTCGCCTTCTTCTGGGCGCACTCCGGGCTCTGGTACTACCGCGAGTGGCGCGACCGCAAGGACGGCAAGCGCGCCGTGCACGTGTCGCTCGACGGCCTGGGCGTCGACGAGAAGAAGCTGCACTTCCAGCGCTTCCCGTGGGGCTGGCGCCTCGTGCACCTGAGCTTCGCGCTGATCATCATGACGCTGGTGCTCACCGGCATGACCGCGCTCTACTCCCAGGCGCATTGGGCGCAGTCCATCGCCAACGCGCTGGGCGGCCCGAACGTGGCGGCGAAGATCCACCACTGGATGGCCGTCGGGTTCCTGGGCCTGTTCTTCGCGCACTTCATCTACATCATGCAGAAGCTGCTGCGCGACCCGACCTTCCGCTGGTTCGGCCCGGACTCGCTCGTGCCCAACTGGAAGGATCTCGCCGACTGCATCGGCATGTTCAAGTGGTTCTTCGGCAAGGGCCCGCGGCCGATGTTCGACCGCTGGTCGTACTACGAGAAGTTCGACTACTGGGCCGTGTTCTGGGGCACGAACATCATCGGCTGGAGCGGGCTGATGCTGGCGTTCCCGCACATCACGGCGCGCTACCTGCCGGGCTGGGTGTTCAACGTGGCGAACATGGTGCACGGCGAGGAGGCCTTCCTCGCGGCCGTGTTCCTGTTCACGGTGCACTTCTTCAACAACCACTTCAGGCCCGACAAGCTGCCGCCGCCCGACGTGGTCATGTTCACGGGCACGCAGTCGCTCGAGGAGTTCCGCCACGACCACCCGGCGCAGTACCAGCGCCTGCTGGCCAGCGGCGAGCTGCAGAAGCGCCTGGTCGATCGCCCGTCGGGGGCGATGCACTTCGGCTCGGTGGTGCTCGGCCTGGTGCTGATCGCCTGCGGGTTGACGCTGCTGACGCTGGTGGCGATCGGGTTCTTCACGATCGGGCACTGAGCGGGGCGCCCACCCGGCGCGCGGCGCTCACCCGGCGCCTGGCACTCCGCCCGCTTCGTCCAGGAAGCGGCGGATGTGCCCGGCCGCCTCCGTGGCGCGCACCTGCAGCAGCATGTGCGGCCCGTCGATCTCCACCTCGCGCACGTCGCGGGCGACGGCGCGGATGACGCGGCCGTTCGCGGCGGGCACCAGGCGGTCGCGGCGGGCCCGCAGCGACAGCACCGGCACCGCCACGCGCGCCAGGTCCGCCCGCGCCTCGACGCCGAGCATCTCGACGACCCGCTTGCGGATGACCCCGCCGTCGAGCGCCGCCTGCGACTGGTCGATGAGCGGCATCAGCGCGGGTGGCCGCTCCCTGCCGAGCATCATGAAGTAGCGCATGCCGTTGCGCGCGCTGCTCCTGGAGCTTGCCGGCATGAGCCGGCGCATCCAGCCGAGCAGCGGATGGGGGTTCGAGGCGAAGCTGACGGCGAGGATGAGGCCCCGCAGGCCCGGCGGGTTCGACGCGGCCAGCCGGATCGCGATCGGTCCGGAGAAGGATTCGCCCAGCAGCATGAAGGGCCGGTCGGCGGGCAGCGCCGCGTGCGCGACCCGCTGGAGCTCGGAGTAGCCCAGCGTGGCGTCGCCGGGATAGCGCACCACGATCGTGTCGACCGCGGGACCGAGCGCCGCCTGCAGGGGCTGGAACAGGGTCCCGGTGCCATCGAGCCCGGGCAGGAGCACCAGAGCCGGTAGCGCACCGGCATGCGTCCCGGCGGGCGCCCCGTCCACGACGGGGCGCGGCCCCTGCGCCTGCATCGACATGTCGCCACCCTCCTCCCGCACGGCACCACCGGCATTGTGCAATACTCGATGCGGCGCCGAGAAGCGATGCGCGGCGCGCCCGCCCGATCCACCGACCGGAGCCCATCACGTGCTGAAGACCTACACCGGCAGCTGCCACTGCGGTGCCGTCCGCTTCGAGGCGGACATCGACCTGGCCCAGGGCACGAACAAGTGCAACTGCTCCATCTGCACCAAGACGCGCAACTGGAACGTCATCGTCAGGCCTTCGGCCTTCCGCCTGCTGTCGGGCGAGGGCGATCTCGGCGACTACCAGTTCAGTTCGAGGAGTGGCCACCACCTCTTCTGCAGGCACTGCGGCGTACGTTCCTTCGAGCGTGGCCACCTCGAGCAGATCGGCGGCGACTACGTGTCGATAAGGCTCGCGGCGCTCGACGACGTGGACCCGAAGGAACTCGCCGAGGCCCCCGTCAAGTATGCGGACGGCCGGAACAACAACTGGTGGAACCCGCCGGCCGAGGTCCGCCACCTGTAGGTCGCAACCTTCGGGGGCACGTCGCTACAGCAGCCTGAGCGTCACGACGAACAGCAGGAAGCGGAACAGCCAGACCAGGAAGAAGAACGACCAGGCGATCGCGCAGGCGGCCAGGCCGCCATGCCACCAGCTGACGCCGTAGACCCGGCGCAGCATCAGGTAGAGGTAGACGGCGAAACTCGCCTGCAGCACCAGGGTCGGCACGGCGTCGGCCGTGATGACGCTGGCGGGCACGCCCAGCCCCGGCCCCACGGCGGCCAGCGAGACCAGCAACAGCGGGATCAGCACGCCGATCAGCAGCAGCGCGAATGACCAGAAGTGCGTCGCGACCACCAGGTGTTCCGAGAAGAAGCGCCGCTTCCCCGCCATCAGCGCCGCGAACAGCAATGCGAAGACCGGGATGAGCACGAACAGGATGGTCTTCGACAGCGCCGTCGTCTTCGCGTCGTAGTGCCGTTCCAGCGTGCTGTAGTCCCAGCCCGTGTGCAGCTGCGCCTGCGCGACCTGCCTTGCCGCCCAGGCCGGGTAGAAGTCGTTGCCGTGCAGCTGGATGGCGAGCGGCGTGGTGAACGCCGGGTTCGGCCAGAGCGTGCTCGAGAAGAAGTAGATGACGCTGAACAGCACGAACAGGCGCACGGGCGAGACGTAGCGCACGCGACGGCCCGTGAAGTGGCCCACGCTCAGGCCTCCCGGGTGGCGCACCAGCTCCCAGGACGACCTCAGTATCTTCGAATCGAGGTGGGTGAGGCTCTCCAGCCACTCCTTCAGGTAGTGGCGCATCGACAGGTCGTGATGCGTGAGTCGCCTCTCGCCGCAGTGGCCGCAGAAGGCGTGCACTGACGTCGCGCCGCAGCTGGGGCAGGCAGGACTATTGGCCATGGGGCAGCTCCTCGTTGCGAGGCCGGATGCCGATCCCGACCGGGGCAGCAACCCCGGTCACCCTGCTACGCGGCCTTGGCGCGGAATGCCCCGGCCACGAGCTTCTCCAGGACGCCCATGTCGATGTCGGCCAGGCGGCTCACGTACAGGCAACCCTTGCCCAGCTTGTGCTTGCCGAGCCTGGCCAGCAGGCCTGCCGCGCCGGCCGCCCGTGCGACGCCATAGAGCGAGATGTCGCCCTTCCTCGAGGAGAAGCCGACGGCGCAGATCTCTCCCTGCTTGCCGCCGGCGAGCGGGTACCTGAAGACGCCGAAGCCCACGATCGCGCTGCCCCACATGACGGGCGGCTGGCCGGTGGCCTTCTTCATCAGGGCGATGAGCGCGGTGCAGTCCTTGCGCCGGCCTTCATCCGCGATGGCCGCGACATACGACTTGGGATCGGCGATCGACGCCTTCGTCCTGTTCTCCGCCACGACATGCCCCTCCCGTCGGGGTGCGCGCTACACCACCGGCACCTGGCTGATGTTGTTCTTCGGGTCCATCCAGAACGCCTCGTTGGCGAAGCGGTTGAAGATCTCGCGCGGCAGCACGGGAACGCGCTCGACCGGCTCCACCTTCGCGCGCACCCTGTGCAGCCCGGGCATGCCGACCCGCGCGTCGAATTCATCGGCGCTGTAGGCGACGTGCTCGAAATCGTGCTCGAACCAGGGCTCGCCGATGAACTGGTAGACCGCGCGCATGGCCGCCGCGGGGTTGCGCGCCAGGCTCTCGTAGGTGAGCAGCAGCAGGTGGCCGGGCGCGTACTGGCCGTAGAAGGCGTCCTTGGTGGCCTGGAAGGCGAAGCCCACCATCCCGCGCGGATCGGTCAGCGCATCGACGCGCGAATACATCGTCGTGTTGGTGTCGAAGCGGAACACCTTGCTGACGCCGACGGGCTGCCGGCGCACGAGCCGCTCCATGCTGTCGAGCACCCAGGGCAGCTGCCTGACGCAGGCGATGACCTTGGCGTCGGGCAGCAGGGTGGCCAGCAGCTGCATGCGGCTGCACCACAGCCGGCTGGTGTCGAACAC
>WBZN01000462.1_pt2 | contig 12330 bp, 6 predicted proteins | sample 5204281 | NCBI WGS metagenome assembly WBZN01 (sample SAMN12344347, study PRJNA552823) | activated sludge metagenome | biome: Activated sludge suspended growth; feature: Nitrification reactor; material: Wastewater; isolation source: activated sludge from nitrification reactor of wastewater treatment... | reverse complement strand
CACCATCTGGGGCGACATCGCCTACCAGCTCGGAGGCAAGGCCGGCTACGACCTCGTCGCCGACGACGACCACTCCGGAACGAACCCCGGATCGAAGCTGCGCGACCTCTTCAAGCAGTTCGGCCCCGCGATCGTCCTCATCGACGAATGGGTTGCGTACGCGCGTCAACTCCCGACCTCCGACAACGCACCGCGCCTCGCCGGTGGCGACTTCGACACGCAGTTCACGTTTGCGCAGGCACTCACAGAAGCCGCCGCCGGTGTCGACAACGTCGTAGTCCTGGTGTCGATCCCCGCCTCGGATATCGAGGTCGGTGGCGACCGAGGCAAGGACGCCCTCGAACGCCTCAAGAACGTCGTAACCCGCAAAGCCGCGCAGTGGCAGCCAGCCAGCCCGGACGAGTCCTTCGAGATCGTCCGCCGCCGGCTCTTCGACCCCATCAGCCCCGAGCAAGCGCGCACACGCGACGGCGTGGTTCGCGCCTTTATCGAGTACTACCGGGACAAGTCCGCGGAGTTCCCTCTCGGCGTCAGCGAGGCCGAGTACCGACGCCGCATGGAACTCTCGTACCCGATTCACCCAGAGCTGTTTGATCGACTCTTCGAGGATTGGTCCACCCTGGAGAAGTTCCAGCGCACCCGCGGTGTGCTGCGCCTCATGGCCGTCGTGATCTCCGAGCTGTGGAAGCGCGATGACAAGAGCCTGCTGATCATGCCGGGGACATTGCCGATCGACTCCGCCCCGGTGCTCTCGGAGCTGACCAAGTACTTGGAAGAGGGTTGGGACCCTGTCATCAAGACGGACGTCGATGGCGCGAACGCGCTGCCGCTGCGCATCGATCAGGAGAACAAGCACTTCGGTCGGTACTCGGCGACCCGCCGAGCTGCCCGAACCGTCTACATGGGCTCGGCGCCGCGCCCGGACTCGAACCGGGGCGTCGACATCAAGTCGGTCGTGCTCGGGTGTGCTCAGCCTGGGGAACCGCCAGCGCAGTTCGCAGACGCACTCAAGCGGCTCTCCAGCGACGCCACGCATCTCTACGTTGACGCCAACCAGTATTGGTTCGACCTCCAGCCGAACGTCACCCGGCTCGCCGCCGACCGGGCCGCCTCCAACTACAGCGACGACGATGCCGACGACGAAGTCCGCCGGCGCCTGCTGGCCGACCGGAACCGAGAGCCTTTCGCCGGCGTCCACGTGTTCCCCGATGGTCCGGGAGACGTTCCGGACGATGACGATGGCGTCCACCTCGTCGTGCTTCCACCCACGAAGGTGCACGTCCCGAACGATCAAGGCAGCGACGCCATCACCGTGGCCGAGGGCATCCTCGCCCAGCGCTCGGGCGGACCTCGCCTGCACCGCAATCTGCTCGTCTACCTTGCTGCCTCCGGGCCTCGCCTCGACGAGCTGCGCATCGCCGCACGATCACACCTGGCATGGCGGTCGATCGTCGACGACGCCGAAACACTGAACCTCAGCCCCCACCAGCAGAAGCAGGCAAACTCGAAGCTCAGCGAGACCGACAACACCGTGACCTCGCGTATTGCTGAGACCTTCGTGCACGTGCTGACACCGCGTCAGACGCCCGGCACCGCCGAGATCGAGTGGCAAGTCACGAAGCCGTCCGGGGCGGGCAGCCTCACCGAGCGCGTGGGTCGGAAGCTCGGCTCCGAAGAGAAGCTCATAACCACCTACGGAGGCGTGCGGGTCCGCATGGATCTCGACCGCGTGCCCCTGTGGTCCGACCGTGGCGACGTGGGTGTTGGCGACCTGTGGTCCGCTTACGCCAACTATCCCTACATGCCGCGCCTCGTGAGTTTCGATGTGCTCTGCAACGCCATCAGCGACGGCACGTCCCAGATGAACTGGGTTAGCGAGACGTTCGCCTACGCCGAAGCCCACAACGACGACACGTGGGTTGGGATGCACACCGCAGAGCACGTCAACCCGCAGCGGTCCGGTTGGGTCGTCCATCCCGACACCGTCCCGGACGAACCAACTGGGAATGGCGGGGACACGGATTCGGGCGGAGGTGAGGACACATCCGGCACCGAGGGTTCCGGCGACACCGGCGGTTCCGAGAAGGGTGGAGAAACGCCGAAGACGCGCTTCTACGCTCGCTTCGACCTTGATCGAGTGCGCGCGATTCGCCAGCTCGAAGACATCCTCACGAACGTCACCAACCATCTCGAGGGAAGCGCAATCACCTTCACACTTGAGATCAACGCTCGCACCCCGAAGGACGGCGGATACGACGAACGAACTAGGCGGGTCGTGACGGAGAACGCTACGCAGCTCGGCGGAGAAGCCGAGTTCGAGTAAAAGATGGCGACCGACACTCCGGCCGAGTCGATACTCGTCGATCGCCTTCGCTGCGACGAGTTGGAATCCATCGCGTCAGAGATCGACGCGGGGCGTCGCGACCACATCCTGAAGTCGCTCGACGAACGAGGCCGAGCCCAGGAACTCGTCCGCCAGCAGTACTCGGGCCGCTACCCGTTCGAGTTGCTCCAGAACGCCAACGACGCAGCGGCCGACGCTGGCGCCGCGGGCAGAGCGCGTTTCGTGCTGACCGACGATGCGCTCGTCGTTGCAGACGATGGAACCGGGTTTGGCGAGGACCAGATCAGAGCGATCTGCGGGCTTGGCCGGTCCTCGAAGGATCCTCGCAAGTCCATCGGCTACAAGGGCCTGGGCTTCAAGTCCGTCGGGGAGATCACCTCTCGGCCACAGATCTTCTCGAACGCTACTGCGTTTGAGTTTGACGACGACCGGGTGCGTACCGTCGTGAGCGAAGTAGCTGGCCTGCTCGAACCTGGCCAACGGCTACCCGTCTACGCCTTCCCGTTTGGCGTCGATGACCAGTCCCTTGGACGAGATGCCGGATTAGTTGCTGCTGCCCGCGCAGACGGCTTCACGACGGTGCTGCGACTTCCATTGCGGACCGACGTCAGTCGCGACGACGTCGAGAAGCATCTCGTCGAAAGCTTGGTGCCCCGACTACTGCTGTTTCTGACCGGCATCGGAGAGCTCGAGCTCCGAGGAACCCGGGCCGACTTTGTTGCGGTCATCAGTCGCGATGCGCTGAACGACCACGACGAAGTGCTCCTGGAAACCAACGGTGCCATCGAGCATTGGCTGGTTTACCGACGGTGGCACGAAGTCAACCCCGAGCTTGTCAAGCCGATCGGTGACGCCTGGGCACAAATCGAGCGTGTCCAGACCGCCGTCGCGGTTCCACTCGACCACGGAGGCAAGCCCAGCACGGAGAGTCTGTTTCCACTGCACGTCTACTTCCCGACCGAGGAAGCGACCGGCCTGCCCGTCATTGTCCACGGCGACTTCGTGCTTCAACTTGACCGGCGACAACTAGGTACCAGTCCCGAGGCATCCCCCTACAACGACTGGCTACTCGACTCCGTCGCCCGATTCGTCGGCAACGAGGTCGCTCCCAGTCTTGCCGCGCTCTACCCGAAGGACATTGCTGCCTTGGGAGCGTTTACGCCGCGCTCCCCCGCGACAGGCATGGGACAGCGATGCATCGAACGATGCATCTTCCACCTCCGCACATCGAGGTTCCTGCCGACCATCGATGGAACTCCGAGAGTTCCCGCCGAGGCACTGCTCCTCCCCGCCGGGGTGGCTAATGCGAATCGGGTTCACGGCCATCTCGAGCTCAGCGACTTCGGCCGGCTCGTGATCCCAGCTGCCGAAGCCGACTCGCGAATCCGTTCCTTTCTCGAAGATCAACTCGAGGTCGATGAGTGGTCACTCGAGGAGACACTTGAGAACCTGCGCGAGCCTTCGCCGTCGGGACGAGTGGACTTCTACGAGATGCTCGTCGAATGGGCAGACAACTACGGGATCCGCGCATTCTCGGCCGAGCTCGCGACCGTTCCGTGCGTATACACGGCATCCGGTGACTGGGTTGTCCCCGCAGCAGGCAGGGTCTTCTTTCCGAGACAACGAGAAGACGTCCAAATTCCGGCCGATCTCCCCGTTCCCATCGCCGACGTGCCGGAGGTTGACGGCCTCGCCGAGCTACTTGCCGCGGCAGGCGTACGCGAGTTCGAGTGGCGGGAACTCCTGCGGGACTACCTGCTGCCACTCCTCATCAGTCCTGACACAGACGCGATCATGCGCGACCGGGCGATGAGCGGCTTGCAGGCGTACTACGCGAGCCAACGCACCGGCGACCCGCTCCTCCAGCGCAGGATCCGAGAAGTCCTGCTTCCTGCGACGACGGCGGACGGGGGCCAGAAGGACCTACGCCCGGCAGGCACTCTGTACTTCAACGAAGCCTGGACTCGCTCTCATGCAATTGAAACGCTCTACGGACCGTTCGGCGAGGTCGAGTTCTTAGCGCTCGAAGTCCCCGGAGACTCCGACGAACGCGCCGCATCGATGATCTTCTTCAGCTGGATGGGCGTCGCAGATCACCCACGTGTGCTCGAGGCGCGAGCCGAACAGCGAGACACCTTCATGACTGGCTCCGTCCATCGTCATCCACACCGGAGCACCGAAGCGTGGCAGGACTGGTGGGCGAGCCCGGACGTTTACACCGCGCGCCACTGCCCGCAAGAACATCCCGAGAGCCAGCAGCTCCGAACTTCGTTCGTGCTCGACCGCTTCAGCGAACTCGTTCGCTCTGGCGATGACGTTCGCCTCTTCAGTCTCTGGACCGAGTTGGCACGCAGCTGGGGAGCGGTATACGAGCCGGCCACGCGCACAACCTTCCACTGTCAACACACTTCGCACGGAAGCGGCGGCGACCGCGACCGGACCGCTGCGTCGTTGCTCTGGTTTCAACTCGAGCAATCGTCGTGGCTTCCGACGCGGAAGGGCGACGAGGTGTTGCAAGTCCGGCCATCCCAAGCGTGGCGCATGGCGATCGATACTCCGAAGTGGGTCGCGAAACGCGTGCCCCTGATTGACGCACGAATGCTCGACGGGGCGGGTCTCGGTCTCGCGATTGCCCTTCATGTGGCGGACGCTGCGAGGCCAGAGCCGACGGACCTCTGCGCCCTGCTCGACGACCTTCGAGTCGAATATGAGACAGCCGGGGAAGCGACCAGGGAGCTGCACATCGCGGCTCGGTGGGCCATGCGGACACTCAACGACGTCCTGGGCGATCGGACCGAGCAGCCAGACCTCGGAGAGGTGCCACTACTCGCTCGATTTCGAGGAGAGCGGCTGTTCACGTCCAGGCCAGTCGTCGCCATCGACCCGCTTCTCGCTGAGACTTGGGAGGGGCACTACCCGATCCTCGACGCCGACCGCGACCTCCGGAGGCTTCACGAAGCACTCGATCTCACGGTTTTGGATGATCCCGACCGTGGCGTGCGAATCACACCGATTCCCGAAGGGGTTCGAGACGACCTCCAGCAAACTGCCGAACGCCTGATTGTCAGCGCGAAGCCATACCTGGCGGCCATCGCCATCGCGAACACGCCGTCTCGGGAGAACGACGTACTCAACGGGCTGCGGCGCCTTGAGGTCACCGCCTGTTCGCAACTGATTCTTCGGTACTCCTTCGAAGGCACGACGATCGATCGCAAGGAGGCAACGTCCTATATCGCGGTGCGTCAAGAGGCCGTTCGAGGGGCCGTCCGGCGCAACATCGGCACCGCTCTCCTGGAAGTCCTACCGAACACCGGCGAACCCGACTGGTACTCCTTCGGTCCACAGCTTGCACAGTTCCTGCAGGTGCCGACACTTGGCGATGCGTTCGCGGTGTTGCTGACCGGCACCGGCGCGGATCGGGAGCGGTATCTCGGCTCTCGTCGGCTCCCACCTGGCGCAGTCGAGGAGATGCGGCTCGCGCTCGATCTGCCAGTTGAAGATGAGCTCTCTGATGACCTCTTCGAGTTCCTGGGCGATGACATCTCATCAGACGAGTCAGGGGCGGGAACGACGCCGGATGAGTCCACCGACGCGCCGGACCTCGCAGCGCCTGATCGTGAATCGGAGCAAAGCGAGGATGAGCCACTTCTTCCCATTGACCCAGCGCTCGTGACCATGATCGACGTGGATGCCAGCGAAGTGACGACGCGACAACGGCCGGGCGGAGGGGGAGGCGGTCTTGGACCGGCGGGGCCCGTCGATCACGAGAGAGGAGATCGGCGACAGCGTCAGACGGGTCGCCGCGGAGAGATAGCCGCTGTGGCTGCCGAACGACGACGTGTAGAGGCGGTTGGCATGGATCCCAGCGCGGTCGTCTGGCGGTCCGAGCGCAACCCCTTCGCGCCGCACGACATCGAGAGCATCGATACGGACGGTCAACGGATCTACATCGAGGTAAAGGCAACCGACGGAGACGACCCCGAGGAAGATTTCGTTATCAGCCAGTCGGAGCTTCTCCAGGCGCTTCGCCACCGCAGCCGCTTCTACATCTACCGCGTCACTCGAGCACGCACGGAGTCGCCTGTAGTCAACAGGTACCAGGATCCGGCCAAGCTCCTGGTCGAGGGTCGTGCGAGCCTCCGCCTTGCAGACGCACGCATGCGTCTCGGCCACGACCTTAGGACGGAGTGAACCCGCCTGCGGCCACGATGTCCTGCCCTTGATCCGGTGCCTGTTGACCGCCCAGCCGAGGTGACTTCGACGATCCGGTGCAACACCACGCACGGCCTCGCACTGTCGCCTCGCTCGGCAGCACCGCAAGGCTTGTTGCGCTGATCGACCCAACGCCGGGCTACTCGTCTCTCACCCCCTGGCGCATCCGTTTGCCAGCAAGACCACGCATTCAAGACCACTCGCATCTTCTTCCTCGGTGAGCCGCAGGACAGATAAGGCGGCATGACATGCGACCGGCGACGCCCGCCGTCGCGGCGCCAACCACTCGGACGCCGCAGCCGCGTTCCCCTTCGCAGAGATGTGCTCAACGACCCGCGTAGTTGCGCCGATGCAAACTGGGCCGGTCTCGTCGACGGAGACACCTTTGAAACTGTTTCACTTCACTGCAATCGAACACCTCTCACACATCGTTCGCTCAGGTGCGCTCCAAACGACCGAGAGCAACATCGGCTCGGGTAGCCCCGAGTGGTCGCCGCATGGCGAGCACGTAGGGCCGGATGTTCTTTGGTGCTTCGACACTCCCGAGCCCGAGGGTGCACGCAAGATGCTCACGACGGTCCGTCGGACCTCGAGAGGAAGCCAGCGAGTGAGCAAGCTGCTGGTTCGATTTTCACTGGCCGTCCCCGACGAGGATGTCGTCTCATGGTTGCCATGGGCTCGCGACCAGCGCATACACCCTCAATGGCTGGCCGCTCTCTCGAAGGACCAACGACCCGATACGTGGCGGTGCGTCCTTCGCGGTGTGCCCGAAGCTGAATGGGCTGAAGTCGAATGGCGATCCAGTGAGCGCGGCGCTTGGCAGCCCGTTGCCTACGGCAGCGGGGTTGTACTCGACCCTCGCGTCTAGCTCAGACCTCCGCACCCGGAGAATGGTGGCCGATGCCTCGACTGCGCAGAACTAAGGCGGTGCGTCTGCAGAGCTGTTGACGCGATCGCAGCGACATCCGGCGACCTGCCATGTGACAAGTCGACTGCAGCCGGATCGGGCACCGCTACTGTCCGCTCGCGAGCGACAAACCCTCACTGACAAAGCGGGACGACAATGTTGATCGAACGGATCCAGCGTGTTCGCTTGCGGGACGTGTGGAAGCACGAGGCCCTGGACTTCACGACCTGGCTTGAGAAGAACGTGGACGTGCTCAACGACCACCTCGACGTCGCGCTGGTCCCTGATTCCGTCAAACGAGAACAGGCGGCTGGCGCCTTCGCGGTCGACCTCGTCGCCGAGGACGAGAACGGCGAAGTTGTCGTAATTGAGAATCAACTCGAACGGTCTGACCACGATCATCTTGGCAAGGTCCTGACTTACCTCGCCGCGTACGACGCACCGACCGCGATTTGGATCGTTGGCGACCCTCGTCCCGAGCACGTTCGCGCAGTTGCCTGGCTGAACGACTCCTCGTCCGCGTCAATCTGGCTGTTCAAGGTTGAGGCGGTCCGCATCGGTGATTCCCCAGCGGCGCCGCTGCTGACCAAGATCGTCGGCCCTTCCGTCGAGGGGAAGCAGATCGCCGCGACGAAACGCGAGGACAGCGCGCGCGATGTTGCGCGGCGGGCATTCTGGGAGCGACTCCTCGAGCGAGCCACGCTACGCACGCAGCTTCATTCCGGACTCGGAGCGAAGAGCGGCCCCTACCTGAGCCGGCAGCAGAATGGAATCGGCTGGGTCTACGGGGTGCGGGAGCACGGGACTCGCGCCCTGTGTTGGATTGAGCGGGGCCCGGACCGCGAGGCCGAGACCGACGCGGTGTTCAACGCTCTCTCGACTCATCGCCACGAGATCGAAGCAGCGTTCGGTGGGCCGCTCGTTTGGGATGCCAAGGAGGGCAACAGGTCTCGCAAGATCGGCCTGGACCTTGAGGTAGGCGGCTGGCAAGACACCGAGCTGTGGGATACAGCCATCGACACGACCGTCGACGCTATGGTCCGACTCGAGGTGGCGATCTCGCCTTGGGTGAACGAAGCGCTCGCGGCGTCAGCCAACCAACCGGTTGACGCCTAGCTCAACGCTCGTACTTCCGCTCAAGAACGAGTGTCAACCCCGGTTCGTCTGCGAAGCCCGCGTCGACGCACTGCTCGTTGGTCGCGAAGACAGCACAACACGGTTTCCCGGTGAGTGACGACTTGTAGATGACGCCGTCGACGTGGGGCACCGCGTCGCGGAAGTGCGCACCTACCCTTTGCGTTGGTCGGTACTCCGGAAGCCAGTCGTCGGGAGAGATCTCCCGACTGACCTCGTCGGAGAACGCCACTAGAAACAGCAGTGCGCCACGCGTTTCGGCGTGCTCGGCGTCGTAGAACGACGGCACTTCCGGCAGCCGGGTGAGGTCGAGCATGCGCAGCGGTCGACTTGAGCGCCACTCGCCAACCACGGTGCGCTGTCCGGATTGGGCAATGCCCGCGACTTCGGCGACCGCGGTGTCGGCGTCAGCAGCGCCGTAGAACATCGAATCACCAACTCGGCTCATTCGGTTCGGCCGACATGACTTCTCCGCTGGGACCGAACCGAGCGTGGCCGCGTTTTCCGCCTCGCCTGGCTCCATGTGGCGTGCTCGATGCCATACCCGGTCGTCCTCGCGGACCAGATCGAGGTCGGTCACGAGGTCAGCGAGCCGAGGCAGCAACTCGTTCAGCGCGATCCCGTCTGCTTGCTCACCTATCCATGGGAACTCTGGCTCCGGAGGCTGCTCCCCGTCGCCGGCGTTACGAGCCCACTCGGCGAAGATCTTCCAGCTGTGGCTCAGCAGCTCTCTGCCCTCGAGCCACAAGACGCTTCGGTCATACCACTGCTCGTCGTCGGTCCAGAGCGGGCCCATCACTTCGATGACCTCGAAGTCGATGTCGCCATAGAAGTTCTCGCCGACGAGCTCGTAGGTCATCTGTACATCGCCCGGGAACGCGAACCCGTGCTCAGACTCCCGGTCGAAGTACAGGTCGTCGAGCGCACGACCCCAGTAACAGCGCACGACCGCGAACACTGCGTCCATGAGGTCGTCCAGGTCGATCGCGAGGTCAGGCACCGCTTTGCATACGACGCACTCCTCGGTGTTCCCGGTGCGGCCGATGCTGGCCAAGAACGGGTCCGAGACGTGTGTCGCACAAATGACCTCGCCGGATGCCCAGTGACCCCGTTCCCAAGCGTCTTCCATCGCGCGCTTCGCCAGTCCCATACATCACACTCCGACACGGATCCTGGTGAGGTATCGACGGGGACGGCCAGCACAGTAAGCCGGTTTCCGGGTACGAGGTGACCCGATTCTCGCGGGTGCGCGCCGATCCCGTCGTAGGTATCACCCGCCAGAAATTGCGCGCTCGAGCTTGAGCGCAACCCGTTCGGGTTCGACGCCGGGCCGTCGGAGGTCCCAGATCGTTCGCTCCACGAGACGCCGCAAGTCCTCGATCTCGGACTCGCGAGCAGCAATCGCCGCATCGTGACCGGCCCACTGCCGTGCGAGCGCCCAGGCCGCGCGCCAGCGGTTCACGAGCGGGACGAGGTGCGACTCACCGGGAGTTCGCATCTCGGTCATGTAGCGCCGCTCCATCGCGTCGATCGTCGAGAGCACGGTGTTCGGCTCAGCTGCAGCAAACGCGCGTGCGAGCTCAAGTACGACGTCGAAGGGGAGGTGGCTCTGTCCGCTCCGGTCGCAGTACCCAAGTGGATGCTCGGGCGGCTCGACGCCCGCGCGTGCCGCGACGCGTTCGAGAGCGGGCGCATCGTAGGTGAGGATGCCCTCGCGCCAGACCGAGAGGTCTTCGCCGGAGGCTTCGAAGACGATGTTCACCGCCTCGGTGACGGGACCGTCCTGACCGTCCCACTGTTCCTTCGCCAGGCGTGCGAGCTCATCGTGGCGGCGCTCATCGGCGAGGAACTGCTTGCGCTTCCCCCAAGGGACGACGATGTTCGCGGACTTCACATAGTCGACGAGCCCTGGGTTGGGGTCGATCCACTCGGCTTTCCACTTTCCGGTTCGTGCTCGCTCGATGATGCGCACTCGCTGCAGCGGCTCGCGCGACCTCAGCGGTTCCCGGATCGCATACTCGTGGCCCGCTTGGATATCGCGCGCTTCCATCCGAGTACCTCCGACGCGAGCGTATCGACCGGGCCGGAAGGCGTACTGCGGCCGCGTCGACGAACGGCGTCAGTCCCGTGCCTGATCAGAATCGGCGGACCCCTCTACGTCTGCACGAAGGCGTCGGTCCGCTCACTTGATCCCGGAGCGATATTCCTCGACGAACGTGCGCCACCATGACGTCGGATCGGACTCCATCAAGACCGTTGCCAGGGTCCGGCCGACTTCGCTGCGAATCGACTCGAAGCTCCCGTGAATCCATTCCTTGGCCTCGGGGTGACCCTGCGACTGGTACTCCATGGCTTGCGCCAGACATTCGATCTTGTCGGCATCACGCGCGAGAACCGCCTCTGGCGTGGACCGAGCCTCGTACTCCTCCCAAGCGCTCGTGAGTGTGTGATCCACGCCGCTAGGCACGCCGTCGAGCTGGTCACGCAGGATGTTGCCTTCATCCGGCTTGCCTAGATACCGCCTACCGACCGAAGGAATGTCGCCGATTCGGGTCTCGGCCAGATCGTGGATGGTGCACATGAGAGCCACGCGGCCGGCGTCCACATCATCCGGGGAGAGCGACGCGAGCACGACTCCGATCAGGGTCGTGCGCTGAGTGTGTTCAGCAACAGACTCCGGCGTCTTGACCCCTGCGAGGAACCACCCCGCCCGCGGAGTTGCCTTGAGATGCCCTGCTTCGAAGATCAGCCGCGCAAGGTTGTGCAGGCTGCAGAGCTCGGACTGGTCCCCACCACTGTGACGTTCCTTTGACACGCGAACCTTCTCTCTGGGCGTGAGCCGTGCGGGACACATCGTTCTATGGGAGGCGCTGCGCTAGTCGTTCGCAAGCGCCGCGCAGTTCCGTACTATCTGTTTGCTCTGCCCGCTTCTCCAAGCGCACGCGCAACTCGTCGGACTTGCCGCCGAAGCTGTCGTCTTGGTCCTCGAGCGCGAGAGGGATGTAGGTCTCGACGAGGTAGTAGACGTACGCGTCGTTGTAGTCCTCGACCTCGGCGATGACCTCCTCGGCAGTGCGAACGAGGCGTAGCGATCGCGGGACGTCGAACGTCTCAGAGGCGACCATGTCGCCGGTCCATGTCGGGAACGCCCAGGTCTCGATGAGTCGGACCTCGCTGTCACGCTCGACCAATTCGCCGTAACGCTTCGCGACGTCGAAGTCATCGGTCACCCGCAGCTTGCCCATGTGCGCAGCCCGCGTGAAGAACGCCTTGTCTGCGCGCGACGGTTGCTCCTCGACATCAACAGGTCGGCCCGCCTTGCCGACATGGTGCGCCAGGATTCCTTGACTGATGACCCGGTCTCCCGAGTGCCCGGACATGCGGCGAAGCGTCTTGAACATGGACTCCGCAGAATCGAGCAGCACGTCTGGGTTCTGAAAGGCGGGGGCACCGCCAGACTGGCCGAACACGTAGTCGAGCGCTCGACTCTGTTCACGACCCCATAGTGCACGGAGACACTTCTGCGATCGGAGGCGATCGCCCTTGACAAGTGCGGCGGCGGCTTCGACGGCGCTCAGTAGGTGTTGAGGCGCGACAGTCCCAGGTCCCGGCAATCCGTCGGCGGCGGACTGCGGCCACTCGGTTCCGAGGATCAGACCGGCCTCGCCGCACCTCGTTTCGATCTCGCGTCGCCGTTCCCCGAGCGCGCGCTGCAACACCTGCTCATTGGCAC
>WBZN01001838.1_pt1 | contig 12336 bp, 9 predicted proteins | sample 5204281 | NCBI WGS metagenome assembly WBZN01 (sample SAMN12344347, study PRJNA552823) | activated sludge metagenome | biome: Activated sludge suspended growth; feature: Nitrification reactor; material: Wastewater; isolation source: activated sludge from nitrification reactor of wastewater treatment... | reverse complement strand
TGTCCTCGACATAGGCCGGGGCGGAGAGCGCGTCGTGCGAACGGCGCTGGCCGCGCTTCATGCGCGAGACCTTCTTGCGCGGAACTGCCATCGTATTAGCTCCAAAACTTGAGCCCCAACCACCAATTAAGGCCAGCGCCCGGCAAGGGGCTCGCCATCGTGACACCTGGGGTGTGAATATCCGGCGGCGGGCCGTTAAAGCCGCTTTAAACCGTCCATGGCGCGGGCTTATACGCGCAAATTCCCCATAACGCCAGTCCCCCCGCAAAAACTGTCCTGTTGAGGCCGGATCGGGCTGAACCGGTTCAATTGGGCGCATAGCCCAGAATGCACTCTGTCACCGACGGCGAGGTCCCCCGTGCACGGGCCATATTCAGCTCCGCCAGCCGCCGCGTACCGGGCCCCGGGTGGCCTGCGTCGCGCTGAATGGGATTTGGCAGGGAGACCGCGAGACGGGCCGATTCCCTGTCATTGAGCCGCAGTGCTGATTTGCCGAAATGGTGCCGGGCGGCCTGCTCGGCCCCGAAGATCCCTGGCCCCCACTCGGCGATGTTAAGGTACACCTCCATGATCCGCTTCTTCGGCCAGAGGAGTTCGATGGCCATGGTCAGCGGCACTTCCAGCACTTTGCGCACGTAGCTTTTGGATGGCCACAGGAACAGGTTCTTGGCCACTTGCATGGAAATCGTGCTGGCGCCGCGCGGCGTTCCGCGGCCTGACCTGGCGATGGCCGCTTCAATGGCCTCGACGTCGACGCCCCAGTGCTGGCAGAAGCGGCCATCCTCGCTGACGAGCACGGCACGCACGAGCCGCGGTGAAATGGCATCGATGGGCACCCACGTCTGCGCAACGTTCTCGCCCATCAGCGTTCGCTGCAGCATAAGCGCCGAAACGGGAGGGTCGACGAACCGGTAGGCCAGGATCAGTAAGAAGACGGCGGCAAACCAGGCCATGACACCCAGCACGGCATACTTTGCAGCCTGGGCGGCAAAACGGCCCCAACCCGGCGCGGGCTTGCCGAACCGTGGTGAAGTACCGCTGGCTGATGACCCGGACCACGATGCTGGCGGCGCTATAACCGATTGGGGTGCAAGGGACGGGCTGTACTCAGGGGCCGTTGGGTGAAAGCCCGTTTGAGCATCCCGCAATGGAATGTCATTCAGCGACCGCGGACTGGCCGCGAACACGGACGCGAAATCGGGCTCAGGCCTCTGCGGAGCGGACCGCTCGAGCCCGCCATCGGGCGCGGGCATGGCGACCGGCGGACAAGCGCCGGAGGTAATAATGCTGGCCGCAGTGATCTGCGCGGCAGGTGCAACGAATGATGCCATTGAGTCGGACTTGAGCCTCGACCCGAGGAATGACGTATCGGCCGGCCTAATCACAAGCGGCGGCACCGTGCCCGGCATGCGAAGCGCCGGTGGCTCAGGCGGCTCTGGTGCCTCGCCCAAGGCCGCGGCAAGCCGGGGCACGAAAGCTTCGGCCGTCCCGGGTGCCTCGGGCCGTTCGCCGTACGCCGGCCGTTTCGTCCGCGCAGATACGCTACTTGGAACCGTATGTAGCTCCAGCGGCACATCCTCCAGGCTGTCGGAACGGTCGTCCATGCTTTCCTTGCACCGGGCAATGCGATATGGCCCGCCTAACGCGCCTATCGGCGGGAACCCGTTATCCGATGAGAAGCGCGACAAAACAAATGTCCAGAGACGTTGCGCTATTCTACTAAAACCAGCACGGCCTCTAGACCGAAACAATGGCCGAGTTGCGAGTGGGAACCATAGAAAATTGCCGCAGAGGTTAAGCATTGATGCATCTGCCACAGCAACTGTCTGATGTCGCGGCACTCACCGGCCGTCGCCTCGCCGCCTTGCTCGACGCGCAGATCCAATTGGGCACACCGGAGCGTCTGGTGGCTGCCATGCGGCATGCCGTGCTTACAGGCGGCAAGCGCTTTCGCCCCTTTCTCCTGATCCAGAGCGCCGGATTATTCGGCGTGTCCCCCGAACAATCCGTTGACGCGGCAGCCGCGATTGAATGCGTACACTGCTATTCTCTCGTCCACGATGATCTGCCCTCCATGGACAACGATAAGCTGCGGCGCGGACAGCCGACCGTTTGGGCCGCCTACGACGAATGGACGGCGATCCTTGTTGGCGATGCCTTGCAGACTTTGGCTTTCGAGATCCTGTCCTCGCCCGCGACCCATCAAGACGGTGCGGTGCGCAGCGCGTTGATCAGCGCGCTGGCAAAAGCCTCCGGCGCCGCCGGCATGGTCGGCGGTCAGGCCCTGGATTTGGAAGCCGAGCGCCTCCATGGCAGCGGGCGATGCGATGCGGATCACATCGCCAATTTGCAGGCGATGAAGACGGGGCATCTTATCAAGTCGGCCTGTGAAATGGGCGCCATCCTGGGCGGCGCGGGCGCCATTGAACGGGCCGCTCTTGCTGACTACGGCGACGCTCTTGGCCTTGCTTTTCAGATCAGCGACGATTTGCTCGACGCGGAAGGCGGCACGGAGACGGTCGGCAAGGCGACCGGCAAGGACGCCGCTGCCGGCAAGGCCACCCTCGTTGGGCTGCTGGGCGCGAGCGCAGCGCGCGCCGCGCTCGACAGGACGGTGACGCAAGCCGTCTCCTGCCTCGCACCCTTCGGCGGCAGCGCTGCCCCACTCATTGAGGCCGCGCAGTTCATGGGACGGCGCACGTCCTGACACCGATGATCACGGGCCGGCTCTTGAGCCGGGGGCGAAAAAATCTACAGCACGCTGGCTACTCCGCGGCCTCGCCCTCGGGGGCAGCCCTGCTCCCCTGCCCTTGACCGAACCGCTTCTCGATGTAGTCCTCGACGATCTGCTTAAAGTCGGCGGCAATGTTCTGCCCCCGCAGCGTCAGGGCTTTCTTGCCGTCGATGAACACGGGCGCGGCGGGTTGTTCGCCTGTTCCGGGCAATGAGATGCCGACATCGGCGTGCTTGCTCTCTCCAGGACCGTTCACGATGCAGCCCATGACGGCGAAGTTCAGCGTCTCGACTCCCGGATAACGCGTTTTCCACTCCGGCATGCGATCCTGGATCATGTTCTGAACATCGCGCGCCAGCTCCTGGAAGACGGTTGAGGTTGTGCGCCCGCATCCAGGGCACGCGGCCACGACAGGCACGAACGAGCGCAGGCCCATGGTCTGAAGAAGCTCTTGCGCGGTTCGCACCTCAAGCGTGCGGTCGCCGCCGGGCTCCGGCGTCAGCGAAAAGCGGATCGTGTCGCCAATGCCCTGCTGCAACAGGATGCCGATGGCCGCCGATGACGCCACGATACCCTTGGACCCCATGCCGGCTTCGGTCAGCCCCAGATGCAGGGCATAATGGCAGCGCGCGGCAAGGATCGTGTAGACGGAGACGAGATCCTGCACGCTCGACACCTTGGCCGAGATGATGATGCGGTCTGCGCCAAGCCCCATCTCCTCGGCGCGTGCTGCCGACAACAGCGCCGAACGCACCATGGCCTCATGCATCACGGCGCGCGCCGACAGCGGCGAACCCTTGGCTGCGTTGTCGTCCATCAGATGGGTGAGCAGCTCTTGATCGAGGGAACCCCAGTTCACCCCGATGCGCACCGGCTTGGCATATTTCAACGCAAGCTCAATGATGGCGCCGAACTGCTTATCCTTCTTGTCCTTGAAGCCGACATTGCCGGGGTTGATGCGGTACTTGTCGAGCGTCGCGGCACAGTCGGGATTGTCGCCCAGCAGCTTGTGGCCGATGTAGTGGAAATCGCCGACGATCGGCACGTCGATGCCGCGGGCGCGCAACTGCTCATGAATGCGCGGCACGGCCTTGGCGGCCTCGTCGCGATCAACCGTGATGCGCACCAGTTCCGACCCCTGGCGCGCAAGGTCGGCAATCTGCTTCACAGTACCTGCGATGTCGGCCGTGTCGGTGTTGGTCATGGACTGCACGACAATGGGTGCGCCGCCCCCGACCATAACACCGCCCACGTCGACGGCATGGGTCTTGTGGCGGGCCGCAAGCCCTATATCGCGGTCTGCCGTCATGGATTTGACTGTCTCACCAAAGGGAATCGTCATTCAGCGTCGCATGGCCCGGCCGATCATCAGCGAGATGCCCGCCAGAATGGTCATAGCCAGTACGATGCTGGGCCCCCCAGGGGTATCATGAAGCAACGACAGCGTTAAGCCCATCACCACCCCCAAGACGCCGATGAGCGCCGCAACGAGGACCATGGCTTCCGGCGTTCGGGTGACCGGACGGGCCGCAACCGCAGGCACGATCAGGAACGCCATGACCAGCAAGACGCCAACGATCTTCATGGCGATCGCAATTGTCACGGCCAGCAGGATATCGAACGCGGCCTTCGGCAGCACCGGGTCGACCCCCTCGGCGGTTGCAAGATCGGGATCAATAGAAAGACGCAGCAGCGGTTTCCACAGCATCGCCATGACCGCCAGCACAAGTCCACCGCCCAGCGCCACCCAGACAAGGTCACCATTCGTCACCGCGAACACATCACCGAACAGAAAACTCATGAGATCAACCGATGGTCCCTTGAGCAGCGAGATCGCGATGATGCCGAGCGCTAGCGTCGCGTGATGCATCAGGCCAAGGACGCTATCGAGTGCGAGCAGGCGCTGTTGCCCGAAGGCGATCAGCACCATGGCGGCGACAACGGCCGCTACTACCACCGCGAAGGTGAGGTTGATCTGCAGGGCGAGCCCGAGCGCGACACCGAGCAGGCTTGCCTGTGCCAGCGTTTCGCCGACATAGGCCATGCGGCGCCAGATGATGACGCAACCAAGCGGCGCCGCGATGACGGCAAGCGCCGTAGCCGCGATCAGCGCGCGCACGAAAAAAGGCTCTGGCCAGGACACGGTTTTAGCTCTCCTGCCCGCCCGAAGCGCCATCCGCGATGGGCAGCGCCGCCCCTGTAATGTCGTGCCGGTGATCATGGTGATGATGATAGATGGCCAGCGAGCGGGCCGCTTCGGGTCCAAACAGGCGTACGTACTCGCTCGAGCGCGCCACGGCTTCGGGCCGGCCCGAGCAGCATACGTGGCCATTGAGACAGAGAACCCGGTCGCTCTTTGCCATCACGACGTGAAGATCGTGGCTGACGAGCAGGACACCCAACCCATGGCGGTCGCGGAGCGTGCCGATGAGGTCGTAGAGTTCTGCCTCGCCCGCGTAGTCCACCCCGCTTGCGGGCTCGTCGAGCACGAGCAGGTTGGGCTTTCGCAGCAAGGCCCGCGCAATGAGCACCCGCTGCGTCTCGCCACCTGAAAGCTCGGTAAGCTGCTGATTTGCCGTGTGCGCCACGCCGGCCTCGGCCAGGGCCTTCGTAACCTCCCCGGCATGCACATCGTTGCCCAGCGCCAGAAAGCGCGCCACTGTCATGGGAATGGTCCGGTCAGCCTCGAACTTTTGCGGCACGTAGCCAATACGCGTATCTGCGGGCTTGAAGATCGTACCGCGATCGGGCTTCAGGATCGAGAGCACCAGCTTCACGAGCGTCGACTTCCCCGCGCCGTTGGGGCCGATCAACGTGACGATCTCCCCGCGCCGCACGTCAAGATCGACTCCCGACAGCAATGTGCGCCCGCCACGGGCAATGGCGAGCCCGCGCGCTGAAACGAGAGCACCCGGATCGGGTGGGGTCGCCTCATGGTGGCCGCAACCGCACTGCGGTCCATGTTCGAAATGGCCGCCATGGGAAGGATGATCGGCGGGGCATGGCGACGTGTCGTGTTCAGCGGCAGACAAGCTTGCGGGTCTCCCAGCGAGTGGCGCGACGGCTCACGGCTTCGACTTTCGGCGCTTCAATCTTTTGCTCGGCCGGCGCAGGCTTGGCAGGTCCCCGACACCTCGACGAACTTGACGCGCGGCGTGAACTTGGCCTCGTGAGCGGCCGTATCGATGGCGACGAAGATGTCCTCTCCGTCCGTTTCGAAGACGTGCCCGCACTGCTCACACGACAGGAACATCGGGCGGCGCCCGTTGCGTCCTTGCGGCCGGCGGCTTGCGAAATAGGCATTCTTGCTTTCCAGCCGGTGCACGACTCCGGCTTCCAAAAGCGCATCCAGCGCCCTGTACACCGAGATAGGCGCCAGCCGCGTCCCTTTTCTTGCCAGACGGTCGAGCACCTCATAGGCGCCTACGCTCTCCTGGGTGGACGCGATCTCCTCGAACACCTTGCGGCGAAGTTCGGTGAAGCGGAGGTTCTTTTCGGTAAATATCTGCTCAGCCTGCTCGATGGATGCTTTCACGCGATCCTTGGCTCTGGCTTCCTCGTTGGCGGCCGTCGGCATCTAAACCTTTCAGAGTTGACCACAGATCCAATTATTTTCACCCGCCTTGCCGCGCCGACGAGGCCGGGTCAAGAGCGACCTGCCGGAAGGGCCCTTGAAATTCAGTGTCATAGTATAGCACCTCACGACGCAGCACTACGCAACCGCCGGGCTCAGCGGTTCAAACGGTCTTAACAATCTCGTGTTCGGTCCCCAAATGAGCCGTCGGTCCGCCATGCTTGGTTAGGCCTTTTCGGACCGGCGGTAATCTTCAGACCGGATTTTCTGAAATAATTTCATGCGCAAGGCGCGATTGGGACGTAATCTTGGCCCGTTCCTTGGCCAAATATGGCAAACGAACGGATCATAACGCCATCGCTCCATCTGGCGGGACAGAGAGGTTAGCGCGAAATGGATCTCGTCGCACTGGCAAAAGACTATAACGCCCGTCCGCTGATCGCGGCAGTCGTTCTATTCCTTCTCGCGCGCTTTCTTCTGCGCACGAGCATTGCCAAGCGCCTCTGGGCCAAGCTTGAGGACACGATCTTTTCGAGCTGGCAGCTTGCTCTCCTGGGCCTGACGGGCATCGTCCTGTCGATCGCCGCGGGAATGCGCACCTGGGAGGGCATGTATAACTTCACGGGCGAGCCCGTGCTCTCCGCCATGATCACGTTCGGCATCCAAGGGATCATGCTGATCGTTGCGTGGCTGATCGGCGAGAGCTTCGCCACCGGCATGAACATGCAGTCGCAGACGGCCGGCGGCAGACGTCTGGTCAATCCGCACATCCAAACATGGATCGGCGCCGGCATCGCCATTCTGCTCTTCATTACCGGGTTCGTCCTCTACATGCAGTGGACCGGACAGGCCGACGTGCGCCAAGCCGGTAGCGAGTCACTGGAATGGTCGAAGATCGGCGACAAGCTGTTGATCTTCGTCTTCGGACTGCTCGTGGTGGCACTGTTTGCCGTTTACGCGGCAAGTGACGTCGTGCGGCCCTACCTACAGGGCGGTCGCGTCATTCTGCGTAACACCATGCTCTGGGTGATGTTCCTCGCCTGCATGGGAACATCCGTCTTCTTCTCGTTCGATAGTTTCTTTACAGCCATCTTCCCGCAGTCCGAACGTGTCCGTGCCGCAGAGTTGCGCGCGCAGAACCAAGTTTCCGGCATCATCGCCGACATTGAGACCGTCATTGGCGAACGCAATGCCTCTGAAACGGCAACGCTGCTGCAGAGCGATGCCTGGACCCAGTACCAGAACAATCTGGAACAGATCGCGGGCATCGCCGCCACGTCGCAAGGCGCGCTCGATCGATATATCAATAACCAGATCGAAGACCGGCGCCGCGCCGTCAAGGAACAGCAGGAGCGCATGGCCTCGGCCCAGTCGGGGCAAGCGGGCCTGTCCGGCAAGAAGGTGTCGCTCACGGAAGAAAAGAGCCGCCTCGCCGGCGATCGGCCGGGACTTGCGGCGGAGTACGCCGAGAAGAAGGCCGACCTCGACGCCAAGGCGCGTGAGGTTGACGCAAAGCGTGTGGAAGCCTTGGCCGAGGACAAGGGCGTGGAAGGTACCGGCAAGCAGGGCCGCGGGCCGGTCTACCGCCAGCGCATGGCCGAACTGAGCCTGCTGCAGAACGCCTACAAAGTAGCTGAGGAACGTGCCAAGGACGCGCAAAAGCGCCTCTCCACCGTTGAAAGCCGCCTGGCCGCCATTGACCGCGAGCTTGCCACGCTCGATGGCGACCTCGCCAAGTTGAAAGGTGAGGCCGAGACGGCGGAACAACGCATCGCGCTGGCGCAAGACACCGCCAAAGAGGATGTCGGCCAGCGGCTCGACCCCTCCCGCCTCGTGCCCTCGTTTGAGCGCTCGATCAGCGAATTCCGCGAGAACCCTTCCAGCGAACGGCTGGCCGGGTTGCAGACCCTGTGCAGCGATATCCATGGCGCGTTGCAGTCGACCCCGGAAACAAAGGACCAGGCTCAGGGGCTCGATTGCGACCCCAAGCGCGCGCTCGATGCCGCGGCCAACCTCTTTGCATTGCAGGCTGGCACGAAGGTGTTCAGATCGGGCTGCTCGGGCGGCGACAAGCTCGTCGCCAACAAGAACACGGACGAACTCTTTGCATTTGCCCGCCGCTGCTTGCAGGACAGCGCTTTGCCCAGCGCCGACACCGATGCCTTGCGCACCAAGATCAACCACATCGAACTTTCGCGCGACGACAAGGCGCATCGCTTCGTCGTGACGTGGAACGCGTTCCAGGATGGAAACCGGCTTGCCTACTTGGCGCTGGCCATCGCGATCGGCTTGGACGCGCTGATCTTCATGTCCGGCCTGTTTGGCGCAAACGCGGTCCGTTCCCCGCTCTCCGATGTGCCGACATTCAAGGCACGTTCCGGGGCGCAGCTCGAAGCGACGATCAACGCAGCACTCGGCCCCCATCCCCATGAGACGGCGTGGCTGACGCTTAACGCACTGCGGCCGATGACCTATTCCGACGGCTTCTCGGCCATGTGCGATTTGTCGACCATGGACAGGCCGACGGCCAATCGCATCCGCATGGTGTTGACGGCGGGCGCCGACATCGGCGCGGTCGAGACGATCAGCATCGACCCCGAGCGCTACCGCGTGCGCAGCGAATTGCGCGAGTACCTCTCGTCAGTCTGCGACAAGCACTTCAAGACGGACGCGACCGCCAAGGAGAAGGCCCAGCTTCATAAGCTCGTCGGGGCGGCGCTCGAGCCGTATCCGCGCGAGCATGCCGACATCGTTCTGCACACGTTGGAGCCGATTCGCGAAACCGAAGGCTTCACATCCACCGTGACGCTTGCGGAACTGAGGGATCCTTACGAGCTGCGCGTCGTCCGCCGCGTCTTGAACGCGGGCGCAACGGTTGGCGCCGTCGCGCCCGACAAGAACGTGGAAGACCGCTACTGCATCCGCCCCGTCCTGTATGAGACGCTGCTCACAATCCTGGCCGGTTCGCAGCCCAATCCGCAATACGCGATCGACCGCGGCTTCCTGTTCGACGAGAGGGAACGCTCCGTCATCGATGGCGGCCGGTTGAGCGACTCGCAGACCGAGTTGCCCCTCGAACAGCAGGCCCGGCGGCTGGAGCGGCCGCAGGCCAAGCTGGCGGAAATGTCGCAGGAGCAGATAGACCAGTGGAGCGGCTACTGCCGACAGGAACTGCTGAGTGCAATCAATCTCGACATGCAGACGGTCGACCAGAGGCTGCGATCCCTGGCCGCCCGCACGGCCATCATGCAGGCTTACAAATCGCTGCTCGCCGTCAGCTATTCCAACGCCAACCTGGCGAACTATCTCGATACCTTCCAGAAAGAGCAGGGGCAGGTTCTGGATGACGCGATTCAGCGGCTTTATCAGGAAGCCGGCGAGAACAACACGAAGCGCCAGATCGTCGATCTGGTTCAAAACCGCATGGAAGAAGACCATGCGCACTACATGCTGTTTCCAGAGTCCGGAATGATCTCCTACCTCATCGAGGAACTGGAGCGGGCGGCGCAGCCCGATGACGGTTTGCTGCAGGAAGAGCAAGCGCTTATGGAACAACTCAAGTACGTGCGGGACGGCCTCAACGAGTTGAATCTGGCCGATCCCTTGTCATGGGCTGAGATCAACCAGCGGCTTGCTCCGCGCAAAGCACAGCGGTTTCCGGGTTTCATCCAGAAGCCGGCTCCCCGCAATCGTGAGGCTTGAGCGCAACGTGTGATCCGCTGAAAACAATTGGCCTGCGTGAGCACAACACACGCAGGCCAAATTGTTTTCACGAACCCGCCTCCGAACCATCGCGCTGCTGCCTTGACGAACGCGTATCAAGCGCGCAAACAGAGGGCATGTGTAGGAGTACAATCATGACCATTTCGCGTTTTATCGCAATTCCGTTGCTCGCGGCGTTTTCATTGGTCGTCAGTCTTGCGCTCCTCCCGCTACGGCCGGCAAACCATGCCAACCTTGTCGCGGAACAGTCCGTCGTCACATCCTTCTGATCACGCCCTGTCCGTCCGATCTCCAGTCGCCTCCGCTGACAAATAGCCGCGCGCCACAACGGGCACGCGGCTTGATTTTTTTCGAACAGTGTCTGCTGTCAGGCCTTGAACGGCACAACCACCTGGCGCTGATAGCCAAGCTTCTCGATCTGCAACGTCATAACGTCCCCGGCCTGAAGATACTCGGGCGGCTTGCGCGCCGAGCCTACGCCCGGCGGCGTGCCCGTCGTGACCACGTCACCAGGCTCCAGCACCATGAACTCCGTCACATAGGCAAGCAGTTCGGGGATCCTGACGATCATGGTCGACGTCGACCCCTGTTGCTTGCGCGCTCCGTTGACGTCGAGGGACATGCCTAGATTGTGCGGGTCGGGCAACTCATCGGGTGTGACGAGCCACGGCCCGAGCGGGCCGAATGTCTCGGCAGACTTCCCCTTCACCCACTGGCCATTGCGCTTCATCTGCCAGCGACGCTCCGAGACGTCGTTGCAGATGGTGTAGCCGGCGATGTACTTCACCGCATCGGACGCCTTGACGTAGCGGGCGCGCGTTCCGATGACGAAGGCGATCTCACACTCCCAATCCATGCGGTCGGAGTTCTTAGGATAGATCACGTCGTCAAACGGGCCGCAGATGCAGCTTGCGGCCTTGTTGAACAGGATCGGCTCGGCGGGGATTTCCTGGCCTGTCTCCTTGGCGTGATCGGCATAGTTGAGGCCGATCGCGATGAACGTGCGCGTACCGGCGACCGGCGCGCCGATGCGCACGCCATCGGGCGCCTGCGGAAGCTCCGATACGTCGATCTTGCGGATGGCGTCGAGGGAAGCCGGGCTCAGATACTGCCCAGTAAAGTCAGGTATATGCGCGGACAGGTCACGGATCTTGCCTACGCTATCGACGATGCCCGGCTTCTCGGCGCCAAGCTCACCAAATCGAACCAGTTTCATGTGTGCGGTCTATCTCTTTTTCCAACAAGACGGGTCTGGCCGTAATGCTGTGCAAGCCAGCAGAGGTCAAGGGCCGCAGAAGGGACCTCGCTTTTTTCCGGCTGCGCGCTTGTCCCGCCGGGGACCGATCTTTGATGCACCGCCGCAATTGCGATCCAACACAAGCATTTTACCGAAAGACCTTACGACCTAGGTCGCGTTTCACGCCGTTTTAGTCCTACGTCGGCTTGCCCAATCATCGCGTGGATGTACCTTGACCACTTGGTTGGCGGGATGCCGGAAAAGGCTATGGGGTCCTTGATGTGCTACCGCCAGCCATTCGCGTCCACCGCTCGCTTTGCGAACGTCCCCATACCCTAGCTCTTGGTGAACCTTATGACACGTCCTTTCAAAGCAGCAGCGCCGCTGGCAATGCTGGTCTGCCTGAGCTTGAGCGCCAACGCCGCCAATACCAATATATGCGCCGGTGGCGCGGATTGGACCGACGATCTGACCCCCATCACCGCTGCCGACTGGAATGCGGCCCGTGCAGCGCATCTCATTGAGCGTGCCGGCTTCGGCGAAACGCCCAACGCCATTGCGGAACTGGCCAAGCGCGACCCGGCAGACCTCGTGCGTGAACTCACCGTCCCGCAGAGCGTGGATAATTCCCAGGCTCAGCCCTTCGATGAATCAGGTGCCTGGGAGGAAGGCCTCGATCCGTTCCCGCCGAGCCGGCCCGCGGTCACGGATCTGGCCAAGGAAAAAGGCGAAGCGCTCGGCGTAAAGGTGAAGCCGTCTGGCAACCGCCGTCTGCAACCTGTCGTCAACCGCTTCTTCTATTGGCTGCGCGCCTCCAAGCTCGAAACCGAGCGGCTCGGCTACTGGTGGGCGCACCGCATGCTGACGACGCAACGGCCGCTCGAAGAGAAGATGGCGCTGTTCTGGCACGGACACTTCGCCACCAGCGAAGACAAGGTACGTGACTATCGCAAAATGCTGAAGCAGGTTCAGCTCTTCCAGGAGAAGGGCCTCGGCGACTTCCGCACGCTGCTGATCGGCGTGGCCCAGGATCCCGCCATGCTCGCGTACCTTGACGCAGGGGTAAAC
>WBZN01001836.1_pt1 | contig 12339 bp, 13 predicted proteins | sample 5204281 | NCBI WGS metagenome assembly WBZN01 (sample SAMN12344347, study PRJNA552823) | activated sludge metagenome | biome: Activated sludge suspended growth; feature: Nitrification reactor; material: Wastewater; isolation source: activated sludge from nitrification reactor of wastewater... | reverse complement strand
GTCCTCCGGTTTGCAAGCCGAATAATGTTCCGCGATCCCAGACCAGATTGAATTCGACATAGCGTCCACGTCGGTAAGCCTGGAAATCGCGTTCTCGTTCGCCATAAGGTGTATCTTTGCGACGCTCCAGAATCGGGGAATAGGCAGTCAAAAAGTGTTTGCCGACATTTTGTGTCAGATTGAAACATTGCTCAAAATCGGGTTGATTCAGATCATCAAAAAAAACGCCGCCGATTCCTCGAGGTTCACGGCGGTGTTTCAGAAAGAAATAGTCATCACACCATTTTTTCAGGCGAGGATAGCAATCATCGCCAAACGGACTGAGCGCATCCTTGCAGGTCTGGTGAAAATGAACGGCGTCTTCGGCATAGCCATAATAGGGCGTCAGATCCATACCGCCACCAAACCACCATACTGGCTCAGCACCTTCCTTGCGAGCCTCGAAGAAGCGCACGTTCATGTGCACGGTTGGAGCGTAGGGATTGCGGGGATGCAGCACCAATGATACTCCCATGGCTTCGAACGAGCGGCCAGCGAGTTCCGGACGAGCGGCTGTGGCGGATGCCGGCAGGCCGGGACCGAAGACATGAGAAAAATTAACGCCGCCGCGTTCAAGCACATTACCTTCTTCAATGACACTGCTCATTCCGCCGCCGCCCTCCGGCCGATCCCATTGATCTCGTTTGAAAGCTTTACCATCGATCTGTTCCAGACCGCGGACAATGCTATTTTGCAAGTCGAGAAGAAACTCTTTGACTCGTGGTGTGTTCATGCAGGCCCCCGATTTCTAATATGATTATTGAATAAATTTAGTGAATGGCATTACGGACAAACATGTCATGCTGGCAGTATCCGATGATTGCAGGTTTTTTCCGCTACGATGACACAATCAATTAAACGCATTTTACCTGCTGATATAGCATGAAGAAAGGATTTCAATGTTGACGTGGCTCAACGGGGATGGTCACAGCAAAGTTCGCGGATGTGGATCTGGGTAGAAAGCAGACAATCAGTGTAACTTCGTCGAGAGCGATTCAAAAAAACCCGAAGTACGTATGGTAGACTTTCGTCATTCATTACAAGAGAAGGTTAGAATGTCAGGCAATAACATTGGCAAGCTTTTCAGTGTCACCTCGTTTGGTGAATCCCATGGTCCGGCGATTGGCTGTGTTATCGATGGGTGTCCACCGGGTTTGCAAATCACGACCGAGGAAATTCAACAGGAGCTGGACCGGCGTAAACCGGGTACGTCGCGGCACGTGACGCAACGACGTGAATCCGATACCGTTGAAATTCTTTCTGGCATTTTTGAAGGCCAGACTACGGGAACACCCATTGCGTTGTTGATTCGCAATGAAGATCAGCGTAGCAAGGATTACAGCAAAATCATGGAAGTGTTTCGCCCCGGGCATGCAGATTATGCCTACTGGCAAAAATATGGCATCCGCGATTATCGTGGTGGCGGTCGTTCTTCTGCAAGGGAGACAGCAGTCCGGGTGGCGGCGGGAGCCATAGCAAAAAAATGGTTGAAGGAGAAATTCGGGATTGTCATTCGTGGCTTCATGTCGCAACTCGGTCCATTATCCATTCCATTCAGACGTTGGGAAGATGTCGATCAAAATCCATTTTTTGCTGCAGACAACAGTTACACGGAACAACTGGAGAGATTCATGGACCAGTTGCGTAAATCGGGTGATTCGGTTGGCGCCAAGATCAGTGCGATGGCTCGGGGTGTACCGGTGGGCTGGGGTGAACCGGTTTATGATCGGCTGGATGCTGAAATTGCGTATGCCATGATGAGTATCAATGCCGTCAAAGGTGTAGAAATCGGAGCTGGTTTTGCCAGCGTGGCGCAAAAAGGCACGGAGCATTCCGATGAAATGACGCCGGAAGGTTTTCTGAGTAATAATGCCGGTGGGATTCTCGGTGGCATTTCCACTGGTCAGGATATCACTGTCAATGTGGCGATCAAACCGACTTCCAGCATTCGTCTCGGACGTCAAACGATTGACAAACAAGGAAATCCAGCCATTGTTGAAACTCATGGCAGGCACGATCCCTGTGTTGGCATTCGTGCCACACCTATCGTGGAAGCGATGCTGGCTCTGGTTCTGATGGATCACGCTTTACGTCATCGAGCACAGAATGCCGATGTCAACTGTTTAACGCCCAGAATCCCGGCTCGGGCTCACACTTTGGCGACGGCTGCCGAATCTGAACGATCACGCATTCCCAAACAGGAAAATCCTGAACCAAAGGAAGACATTTAGTCATTTCAGTGCCTATAAAAGACAGTTTCGTCTTGACAAGATGAATCAAATACACGATCATCGCCGCTCTTCAAAAGAGATTGTGATGATTGGCAAAGCAGTCACCGGTTTGAACGATTACAATTTCAATGGCATGAAAGTGATTTTGTGTTGAAAGTTCGAACCCTGCAATTACCTTAGTCTGGTATAATCTCACGGCTTTTGGATAAGGTGTAAGTAACTAAATTGCACTAAGGCGCCCGTAGCTCAGTTGGATAGAGTACTTGGCTACGAACCAAGGGGTCGTGGGTTCGAATCCTGCCGGGCGCGCCAAAAATTGCCAATCAAAGCGTTAAAAAGCTATCTCTCAATCGGGAAATTCCTGAATGGCCAAGTAGCTCAGTCGGTAGAGCAGAGGACTGAAAATCCTTGTGTCGGTGGTTCGATTCCGCCCTTGGCCACCATTAAAATAAAGACTTATAGCAAAAAAATAACAAAAAGATTCAGAGTAATATCGGGGTAACTTTCCAACTCCGACCTTTTTTGACTCAACAAAACCATTCAAGTCACTGATATAAAATTAAATATTCTTGCCTATTTTGTGGCAAGGAATAATGTTTCGTTTTGTTCGTCTCATATTATTTATTTGATTTTGGTGGTTCAGGTAGTCCCTCCATGCTTTGCGGGGAGTGGCTCATATCAAATTATTTCATCAAATCCTTGATTAATTGTTTTATTACTAATACGGTCATACCGACCGAGAAAACGCCAAGTATCAATGCCAATAAAGCCTTTGTCACTACTAGAAAGGTGCAAAAACTGAGAAACAGCTCACACGGCCATTCGAAAAAGCTCATTCCATTCTGTCCTTCAGATTATTGTATGATTCCGTCATCTCCGATAATTCTTCGTCCTTTTCCAAAAACTTATGCGTCACGCATTGTTGTGTCATTTCTCCTCCTAAGGCTATTTATTTTTTATTCCTTACTCGTACAAAATTCAGGAAAGCCTTTCATCATTTCGAGTATCACTCGAACTTCATTGGTTGATAGACTGAGACCATCTGCATCCATGTAAAATTCTACTTCACGATCAAAATCATATCTGGTGTAGCCTATTATTTATTTCTCTCCGCAGATTGTATCGTTGTTGCTTGCTACAACGATGCGTTTCATTCTTCGTATACCAATACGATAGTCAGGTGTTGCGCACAATGTTTGCATTTAATTTTTTAAGCGGATAGCTGCAACCTAGTTATTGTTTCAATGTGCCTTAATTCAAAAGATACGGCCTCATTGAGAAGTTCCGAGGATTTTAACCGTTTGCCCAGCATGATAATGAGGGAAAGTACTAGAAACGTACCAATCAGTTTGATAATAAACATTTTTATGTCTTTTTTCATTTTGAATTCCAGTAAAAAATCGTTCAAGCGATACTTCATCGCAAAATTACCAGATAATTAAGTGGTTTTATGATGGCATACTGAAATCATTTGCGAAATAGCTTCGAAAGTTAGCTGGCATTCTCTGATCATTTTTATCGCTGCTAGTATGGCTCTGTGTGAATTGGATGTTGAATTCCCGGGTCAATCAACAACAAGCCTGCCTGAAATATCGGAATGTATGGCATCCCGGTATCAATCATTGTTATCATCCAGTTCTTGATACGATGCAGGTAGCTCTTGCATGCGATCAAATGATCATTTTCTTTTTTTCAGTGATTTTTATCAAAAGGTTGGTTTGATTATGACATCCGAAATATTCGATGTGGCCGTGATTGGAGCAGGACCGGGAGGATATGTTGCTGCAATCCGCTGTGCACAACTTGGTCTGAATACTGTTTGTGTCGACGAATGGAAAAATACCCGAGGCAAAGCCAGTCTCGGTGGAACCTGTCTGAATGTCGGTTGCATTCCTTCAAAGGCTTTGCTCGAATCTTCTGAAAATTATTTCCAAATCAAGCACAAGTTTGCTACGCACGGCATAGCCGCTGAAGGCGTTGCTGTCGATGTACCTGTCATGGTGGCACGCAAGGACAAAATTGTTACGACATTTACCGCCGGTATCGCTTCACTGTTTAAAAAGAACAAAGTGAAATCGTTACATGGTCGTGGCACGTTGTTGCAACAGGATGCCTCCACCAAGAATTGGCAGATTGCAGTGAACGATAATGGTACGACGGAGACGATACACGCTAAGCATGTCATTATTGCTACAGGTTCGGTTCCGCGGTCTTTACCTCTGGCGCCTTTTGATAATGAACGGATTCTGGATAATGCCGGCGCGCTGGCTTTGAATACTGTCCCTGAGCGTCTGGGTGTGATTGGTGCGGGCGTGATCGGTTTGGAGATGGGAAGTGTATGGCGACGTCTTGGAGCTGAGGTGACCATTCTGGAGGCGATGCCGGGTTTTCTGATGGCGGCCGATGAACAGGTAGCGAAAGAAGCCAAGAATGTTTTTGCCAAAGAGCCGGGTCTGCGGATTCATACTGGAATCAGCATCAAGTCGGTCAAGACATTGGCCACCTCGGTCGTGGTTCAGTATAGTGATGCCAATAACCAGGAACAGGTTCTCGAAGTCGATAAACTGATCGTGGCCATCGGCCGCATACCGAATACCACCGGTCTGGGCGTGTCGGAGAACGCATTGGTGCTGGATGAGCGTGGTTTTGTAGTAGTGGATGAATTTTGCCGTACGAATTTATCCCAGGTGTATGCCGTGGGGGATGTAGTACGTGGTCCCATGCTGGCACATAAGGCCTCGGAGGAGGGTGTGGCAGTGGCTGAAATGATCAAGCGTATCGAAAGTGGTGAGCCAGCGGAGATGGACGCTGTCGATTTCAATACCATTCCGTGGGTTATTTATACGGCACCGGAGATTGCCTGGGTGGGCAAGAATGAACAGGAATTAAAGGCAGCCGGTATAGCTTACAAGTCCGGGCAGTTTCCTTTCATTGCCAATGGGCGTGCGCGAGCAATCGGTGAAACCAGTGGATTTATCAAAGTACTGGCTGATGAAAAAACAGATCGGGTATTGGGTGTGCACATGATCGGTCCTCATGTTTCCGAGTTGATCTCGGAAGCCGTCATGGCCATGAAATTCTCTGCCAGCAGCGAGGATATCGCTTGTATCGTTCATGCCCATCCATCGTTGTCAGAAGTATTTCACGAGGCTGCGCTTGGCGTGGATAAGCGTGCTTTGCATATTTGAGATGGCCTGATTGCCATTGGTGTTGCACTACTTATCCAGGCAAATGTCGTTCAGTTTTTGCTGCGTATCAGAAGCAGTGAGTCCTGTCGGTATCAACCGTGCAGGACCAGCGCAGTTGCTTTGTGCCAGCCGATTTGTTGACGAGATACTCGGCTCTGAGCTGTTTGTTCTGTTCGATGGTCAGGGATGCTTTTTCTGGTACAAAGCGCTCCTCACTCCAGAAGCGAATGCGGCAAAACTCAGCATCTGCGCGACATAAACGATAAATGGCAGAACTGTATACGGTTTTATCGGTGTAGACGCTATGATCGACCAACACCAGTTGGATAAATTTTCCTGATGTGCCTATTTCGACATTACGGATAACTTTCCAGCCTTTACCACTTTCAAGTGCAGTTGTGGATTCGGCAGCAGCTTCCTCCTCGTGCGAATGATCTTCCCCTTCATGGGCCCATGCACTGTAGGACACGGCAAGTGTAAAACTAAGCAATACGCTAGATAAAAGTTTATGCATACGATCTCCCTGGCAAATGCCAATTCGTTAGTTATAGATACGTTTGGATTAATTTGTGTGTTAACACATTGTGCTTCCAGACGAATTCTTGCGTTTCGTCTGGAAAATTCTTGCAGCCGGGCAGTATACTCGAAAATCGTATTTGAAACAGTAGTGGAGGTTTTTTCGTACTGGCAGCACCGCAATATAAGAGTGGCAAGTCTGCCGGAAAAGCAGATGAATACTGACTCTGAGTTGAGCGGGCAGAGCCACTCTCGATATTGAATACGACTGGGATGTCATATGACGAGCTACTTTAAATATGCTGATCGGACAGTATAAAATGCCTTTTTATCGATGTTATTATTAGGTCTATTCAATTATGTGTCAGTATTGTGAAACGAATCAAAATCCAGCACAGAATTCAGGGCTCTGTGCTAACAAGCGCGCTTTTCTCAAATTCTCTGCAGCATCGGCGCTGGGTACGGGATTGCATTATGCAGGGGGAGTGTTTGCCAAAGAGACACCGGCGAACAATCCGATTCGACCTGCACCTCCCAAGCCGGAAAACGTATTAACACCGGATCAGGCGCTTGAACGACTGATGCGTGGTAACGAACGCTATGTTGCCGGGAAATCCAAACCGCTGGACTTCCACGATATTCAGTCTGCTTTAGTAGGTGGGCAAAATCCGTATGCTACGATACTGGGTTGCTCGGATTCCAGGGTCAGCCCCGAGCATTGTTTCGATGAAGCCTTGGGTGATCTGTTCGTGGCGCGGGGTGCAGGAAATTATCTGAATAACGACAACATTGCCACCATAGAATATTCAGTGGCGGTGCTGAATACACCACTCATTATGGTGCTGGGGCATGAAAGCTGTGGTGCGGTCAGGGCCGCAGTCGATGCTGTGGATCACCACAAGGACTTTCCAGGTCACATTCAACTGCTGGCCAGTGCCATTGCACCTGCTGTCAGGGCAACGACAGATACCTCCAGTAATCGTCTGATGAATGTCACCAAGATGAATGTGATCATGACGGTTGAACGCCTAAGAACCAAAACGCCGGTGCTTGATTATTTTCATGATCAGAAAAAAATACGCATAGTCGGCGGAATCTATCATCTGGAGACTGGAAAAGTCGAACTGGTAGCGTAATTCTTATCTGTAATCTGCGACCACCCTGTATTTGTTTCACTGCATGACAGGGTGGATCAGAATTTGTAGCCGCGATGTAGCGCAACGATGCCAGCAGTCATGTTGAAATATTCCACACGCTCAAAACCGGCTTCTTGCATCAGTGTTTTAAGTTCTTCCTGGGATGGATGCATGCGAATGGATTCGGCAAGATAGCGGTAGCTATCGGCGTCATCGGCAAATACCTTGCCCATCAGAGGCAGCAATTTGAATGAATATGTGTCATACGCTGGTTGCAGTGGTTTCCAGACTTTTGAGAATTCCAGGACGATAACCGTTCCACCAGGTTTGATGGTGCGAAACATCTCTTTTAAAGCAACGTCCTTGTGCGTCATGTTTCTCAGACCAAAAGCCACGCAAACACAATGAAAGTAATTGTCTGGGAAAGGAAGTTTTTCAGCGTCGCATTGTGTGACCGGAACCGGGGTGCCGGCATCGATCATGCGATCGCGTCCGATCGACAACATGGAATTGTTGATGTCAGTCAACCAGACTTCCCCCGATCTGCCAACTTTCTGCAGGAATAGTGTACTGAGATCTCCGGTACCTCCTGCGATGTCGAGAACCTTGTCACCATTTTTGACACCACTGACTTCGATGGCGAAGCGTTTCCAGATTCGATGCAGTCCTGCTGACATCAGATCATTCATCAGGTTGTAGCGATCTGCTACCGAATGAAATACTTCGGCAACTTTGCCTGCTTTTTCATCTTCTGTAACGGTATTGAATCCGAAATGGGTGGTTTTGGTCATGGTTATGTCTTATGAAGTTGGGGACTAGGGGGTATCGGGTTTGTAACCTATTTGCACGAGTGATTCGGTGTTAGGGTTGGTGGTCTGGATACCGGATCGCGGCTGGCTCCAGTTTCCTGCAGACGCTGCAGGTAACGCTGCCACATTGTATCCTGATTCAAACCATACTTGTAGAGCAGATCCCAAGAGTACAGTCCGGTATTGTGGCCATCGGTGAAATTGAGCTGTATGGCATAATGACCCACTGGTTCGATTTTTCGAATATTGACCGTTTTTTTGCCTGTTTGCAGAACTTCCTGACCTGGTGCATGACCACTGACTTCGGCCGAAGGTGAATGGACACGCAAAAACTCACAGGTGTAATGAAAGGTTCTGCCATCGGAAAAAGTGATGTCCAGAATCCTCGATTGCTGATGCAACTTGATTTCTACTGGATGGGGGGTGTCTTTGGTTAATCCGGCCATATAATATTATGTGTGTTGGTGAGGAATTGAAAACTGATCGCATTGTAGCAAACTGTACAGATAATAATTAACCCTACGGGAATTTCATATGACAGCAAACATACTGGTTGTCGAGGATGAGGCCGCAATCCAGGAATTGATTGTCTATAATTTGCAGCAAGCCGGGTATACCACGATTTGTGCTGATAGCGCCGAACAGGCCTTGCTGCGGATCCATGATGCATTACCTGATTTGATCTTGCTGGACTGGATGTTACCGGGTATGAATGGTGTCGATTTAGCGCGGAATTTAAGGCGCAATGAGCGTACACGCCTGATTCCGATCATCATGCTGACGGCTCGGACCGAGGAGGGAGACAAAGTCAGGGGGCTGGAAGTCGGGGCTGACGATTATGTGACCAAGCCTTTTTCTCCGCGTGAGCTGATCGCGCGCATCAAGGCCGTGTTGCGGCGATTGATTCCGGAAGCAAGCGGTGAAGTGGTGGAAATAGATGGGCTGAAACTGGATCCGGGCAACCATCGCGTGACTTCGGGTGATCTGGAAATCGGCCTGGGGCCGACCGAATATCGCTTGCTGCATTTCATGATGACACATACCGAACGTGTCTATTCGCGCAGTCAGTTGTTGGATCGGGTGTGGGGTGACCATGTTTTTGTCGAGGACCGGACTGTCGATGTGCACATTCGCCGCTTGCGCAAGGCATTACAGATTGCAGGCAAGGAAAACTGGATTCAGACAGTTCGGGGGGCGGGTTACCGGTTTTCGACCAGCGAAGAGTAAGTGCATGAGTGCGAATAGTGTGAAATTGAGTGAACCGATAACGAGCAAACTGGCAATTCAAGCAAAAATCTGGCGCGGCTTGCGCATTTTCTGGTACCACTGAAATACCGCATGCTGGACTGTAATATTTCTTCCGCATAATGATTAATTTAGGATAAATTCCGTGGCTGATATCTGGGAGCGTAGCTCGGGCATAGTGTATGTGATCTTAGCTGCAGCTTTGGCGTGGCTGATATTCGGCGCCATGAAAGCACTGATTTTTTGTACTTTGGCGCTACTCTGGATGGTGTTTCATCATGTACGCCATATCGTATTGCTTGAGCGCTGGTTGTTGCGTTCCGATCATACCCAAGCGAGCATACCGGCTGGATCGGGTGCGTGGGATGATGTGTTTGCTCACCTGGCACGCTATGTCCGTCAGCATAGTCAAAGTCGCGAGATGCTTAGTTTGGCGCTGGAACGCATGCAGAGTGTTACTGCGGCCATGCCGGATGGCATCGTCATTCTGGATGAACAGGATCGTATCGAGTGGTGTAATCGGGTTGCAGAACAGCACCTCGGAATCCACTTGTCTCTGGATATGGGGCAACAAATCACCTATCTGGTGCGGCAAATTCCCTTTGTGGAATATCTGGCGGCACGGAAATTCAGTAATCCACTGATTCTGAAGCAAACACGTCAACAGGGTTTGATTCTCTCGTTGCAACTCGTCCCTTACAGTTTCAACCAGAAACTGCTGATCAGTCGGGATATTACTCGCTTTGAAAAACTGGAGACCATGCGTCGCGATTTCATCGCCAATGTATCCCATGAGCTGCGCACTCCGCTTACCGTGATTAGTGGTTTTCTGGAAACATTATCGGATGACGCCTGTGTCAACCATGATTTCAACAAACGCGCGTTATTGTTGATGACCGAACAGGCAACGCGAATGCAAAGATTGGTTGAAGACTTGTTGATTCTATCTCGCCTGGAAGATGCTCAGAACAAGATGAAGGAACAGACCATCGATATGGGGAGTTTGATGCACAAACTACTTTTGGATGCTGAATCGCTCAGTGCCGGGCGGCATCATATCGAGCTGGATGTTGTGACGCATGATCAGTTACTTGGGAGTGAGGAGGAGCTGCGCAGTGCATTTGGTAACCTGATCAGTAACGCCATACGATACACCCCCGATGATGGAGATATTTCGGTTCGTTGGGAGAAGAGGGGGGGGCAAGGGATATTTTCCGTGCAGGATAGTGGAATTGGTATTGGCTCCGAACACATTCCGAGATTAACAGAACGATTTTACCGAGTGGATAACAGTCGTTCACGGGAAACGGGTGGGACGGGACTTGGACTGGCCATTGTCAAGCATGTCTTGAGTCGCCATGATGCACGACTGGAAATCAAAAGTCAGATTGGTAAAGGGAGTTTGTTTACCATTACATTTCCAACTGAACGACTCGTTGTGGTGCAAGAAGCTGAATACCAGAATGAGGGCTTGATTGATCAGGAATCCAGTATTTCACCTTGAACCGGATTCCTGTCAGCGGTTTACAGATTAAACAGTGGCTTTACCAGATTGAAAGCGTGTGCGCGTTTTCGTCGAGTCCTGATTCATGGCGATGACAAGATAGTTGAAATACAAGATGACGCCTAAAATCGTATCGGAAACGATCCATTCCATAACAGTGTGGGGTAGCTCAAAAACTGACAGAACGCCAAAAAAGGCTGTGGTTATCACAATTGCTGACAGAATAAAAATTTGATTTGTTTTCATAGCGATTTCCTTCGTAAATTTGTGAAGTTGTTGTAAAGAGATTACGCAACATCAGATAAATGGATTCACAAAAAGTTCACACAATTTTTATGATTTATTCACATGATATGAGAAATGAGAGTGTGGAAATATATTTCAATTTATTTCTAATGATTTATAAGGAAGGATTAGAAACTAATAGGCCTGCAGGAATATTCCCAACCTGTAATAGGCTTCCGAATATTTGAGTAATGCGGTGGTTTAAAATGAAATGAATTTATACTGGATTGATATCCAGTACGAAAAAGAATGGGTGTTCATGCACTATTTGTCCAAGGTGATACTGGACCAGAACAATTAGACAGGAGCTGTCACGGCGTGAGCCAGCGCTGCGAAATGGTTTTTTACCAACCCGATTGATACAGTGCGATAAGCCTTTGCGCATTACCGACTAGTTTGGTAATGCTATGGCGATCGAAGCGTAAATCGGTAAAGTCAAATGACTGGGTGGGGAAGACTTCCATGGCATCAAAATTGAACTGAAACAGTTGGGTGATATGCCGGGCATTGAGGTAGAAATCCCCATTTTCATCGGTATTGGAAACGGGATCATGAATATCAGCAATATTAAAAATGATCTCGTCCAATTCTTCCTGAGGTAATGTCACAGGGTACTGATCAAAAAAATCATCCGGAACGGGCGAAGAATTGAACGCATACGTTTCCAGACCGAATACCGAGCCGATTGCTTGAGCCAATCCCCCGCCTAATGAATGTCCGGCAACGGTAATCTTGTGATTGGAGTAACGGTTGGTGACATCCTGGGCGAAATTGAACGCATGCTTGAATTGATCTGGTACCAGTCCCAGCGTAAGCGTTACATCGGCAGCCATGTCACGAAGTGTTTCCAGAGAGCAGGGAAAGTCGCATTTCTCTGTGCCGCGAAAAGCCAGAACCAGCTCCGCAGTCTCCTTGTTTTTATACAGACCGGCCTGCATACCCGAGCTTTTACTGATGTGCTCGATCAGTTCCCATTGCTCAAAATTGACGATATCGAAGTCATATACGGCATCGGCCAGTTGTGCATAGGGAAGGGATCGTCCCAGTGTATCGACAGCTTGCCTTTCTGTGGTCTGGAGCATGCCATAGGGCTTCCAGTTTTGGCCAGGAATGAAATCTGGATTGATATAGATATCGATTTGGGTCAACTCGAACAATAGTGTCGAAGGATCTTCGATATTCGGAATTGACGTTAGATTGACCGCATAGCGTTCGGTACCGAATGTTCTGGGGATATCGATTTTAGGCAAGGTCAGCAGTGTAATGCTTCACAAAAACCGGACAGTTTATTAAGCAGCCTTTCTCCAGAAGACACGTTCATATTCTAAAGGGGAATGATAACCTAATTTAGAGTGAGCACGTTTTCCATTGTAAAAAGCAACATAG
>WBZN01001835.1_pt1 | contig 12339 bp, 10 predicted proteins | sample 5204281 | NCBI WGS metagenome assembly WBZN01 (sample SAMN12344347, study PRJNA552823) | activated sludge metagenome | biome: Activated sludge suspended growth; feature: Nitrification reactor; material: Wastewater; isolation source: activated sludge from nitrification reactor of wastewater... | reverse complement strand
GGGGATGAAGATTGATCAATTCTCTCTGCATGCTTTCACGCAATTTCTCGTCAAGTGCACCGAGAGGTTCATCAAGCAGCAACAGGCGCGGTTCGTTGATCAGTCCGCGCGCAAAAGCAACACGCTGCTTTTGTCCCCCCGATAATTCATGTGGGTAACGGTCCGAAAATTGAGTAAGCTCGACTTCGGCCAGTGTTCGGGTTACACGTTGTTCGATTTTCTCAGGCGATTTTCCCGCCATTTTCAATGGAAATCCAATATTGCCGGCAACGGTCATGTGTGGAAACAGGGCGTAACTCTGGAACACGGTATGAAATGGCCGTTTTTCTGGTGGAACTGAAATGATATCTTCGTTATCCAGCAAAATTTGACCTGCATCCGGCGCATCAAAACCGGCAATCATACGCAGTAATGTAGTTTTTCCGCACCCGGAGGGGCCGAGCAGGGTAAAGAATTCCCCTGCCTCGATCTTGAGACTGACATCATCAACTGCGACAAAGCTGCCGAAGCGCTTGGTTACATTGCGAATTTCGATGAGTGACATGATCGCGCGCCAAGGCAGATTGGTCGTTGATCAATCTAATGAAGTGCTGGAAGATGCATTTGCTGGCCGGCACCGGCAGATCAGTTGCAGAAGCTATTGTAAAACCTGCCACATCAGCATGGCGGTCAATAGAATCGCTATGAGTGCCAGTAATCGATTCTGACGTTTTTCTTCAGCTACCAGATCTGCCATACGCTTCTCCAGTTCATGATTGCGGTTTTCTGCCAGCGCTTGATGCACCAGACGGGGAAATTCCGGCAGAATCACAGCCCAATTCGGGGCCTCTTTTTCAACTCGACTGGCAAAACCACGCCAGCCAATTTGTTCCGCCATCCAGCGTTCCAGGAAAGGCTTGGCCGTTTTCCATAGATCGAGATCGGGGTCAAGATCGCGTCCCAGTCCTTCGATGTTTAATAATGTTTTTTGCAGTAACACCAGTTGCGGCTGGATCTCGACGTTGAATTGCCGTGAAGCTTGAAACAGTTGCAGCAGCACACGCCCGAAGGAAATCTCTTTCAGTGGTTTATCGAAAATGGGTTCGCACACGGCACGAATGGCTGCTTCGAAATCATCTACACGCGTTTCCTTGGGAGCCCAGCCAGCTTCAACGTGGGCTTGTGCGACGCGTCCATAATCGCGCCTGAAGAAAGCGAGGAAGTTTTGCGCCAGATAGTTCTTGTCTTCATCGCTTAATGTACCCATGATGCCGAAATCAACTGCGATATAACGGCCATTTTCCCCGACAAAAATATTTCCAGGGTGCATGTCCGCATGGAAGTACCCATCTCGGAATACTTGGGTGAAAAATATTTCCACGCCGGAACGTGCCAGTTGCGGAATGTCGATGCCGTGTTCCCGCAGAGTGTCGACATGACTGATCGGAATACCTTTGACGCGTTCCATGACCATGACACTGCTGCGGCAGTAATCCCAATATACTTCTGGTACAAACAGTAACGGTGAATTGAGGAAATTGCGTCGTAACTGGCTGCAGTTTGCGGCTTCTCGCATCAGATCGAGTTCATCATCCAGGTGGCGTGCAAATTCAGAGACAACCTGGCGTAATTTCAGTCGCTTGCCATCCGACCAGACCGATTCCGCCAACCATGCACCAGTATCCATCAATGCAATGTCATGCATGATGATAGGAGCCAGATTGGGGCGTAAAATTTTTACCGCAACTTCGGTGCCATCGTGCAATTCAGCAAGATGAACCTGTGCTACGGAAGCACTGGCAATGGGTGTAGGGTAGAATTTGAAAAAAACCTGTTCGATTTTTTGCTCATATTCCTTTTCCAGTGTAGATAGAACCAGTTCATAGGAAAAAGGGGGAACCTGGTCCTGCAGTTTGGCCAGTTCATCAGCAATGTCCTGAGGCAGGATGTCGCGTCGGGTCGAAAGCATCTGTCCAAATTTAACAAAAATCGGTCCCAATGCTTCCAGTGCCAGGCGTAATCTTTCTCCCCGAGGTTTGTCGAGGTTACGCCAGAATGTCAGAACCCGAATAATGGGGCGCAAGAATCTCAGCCGACTGTGGCTCAGTACAAACTCGTCTAACCCAAACCGGAAGGCAACATAAAATATTTTTAGAAAGCGGAATAGGCGCATGAGTTGGTCAATTCTGGGATGAAGAGGGAAATCCTGATGACATTTGCTGATCCTTGTGAGCGTAACTATTTATCGCAGTGACAGTTGATCGAGTCGTTGCTCCAGTTGATCCGTTTGCAACTGCAGGGCCTTAATATCGGCAGCAAAATATGTGAAAGTAGCGGCCTTAGCCAGAATAGACTGTTCTTCCGTACAATATTCTGTCCAGGATTGGCGTAAAAGCGACATGCTTTCGGTGTGCCAATGCAGCAGACGCATGCCGGATTGGGCAAGACGATGGGCAGGAATGTCTCCAAAGGTTTTGCTCATTTCCGATTCCAGAAGTACTCCAATATCGAGCGATTTGGCGATGCTGATTAGTGCGTCACCCAGAGATCGATTGCCAGTAATGGAGATCTGTTCAAAAGCACTGACTTCTTTTGCCAGTAACCGAGGCAGAATCGACGGTGATAGCGTCAGAGTGACATCAGGATCGGTATCATCCTGCATGGGTTGCATGACTCCCGACTCGTCGATGCGCATGCGGTGAGTCAATAAGGGGAAAAGGCGAATACCAATCGCCATTCCGGCAAAAGATTGCAGTCTTTTGGAGGCCCATTGTTCATTGTACAAAATATGATTGATCGGTGCGATGCAGGATATCAACATTTTTGTTCTAATTGCCCGAGATTTCTATCGATCCTAATTACGAATACGGTTATGACTGCTCGATCACGTGATTGTATGGAACATACAATGCATGTTACGCATGACATCGTGCAATCCTTTTTGCTTGTGAGTATAGCATCATAAATTGAGTGAATCGCAAACCTGAGCCAAAGTTGCTGCAGTGATCCAGCGAAATGCTCAGTCTAGGGAAAAATGAGTCTGGGGTGTAACTCGACCCAAGATCGAATGAATAGTCTTGAAAGTATACGACGTCATACCGGGAGCGATATCACTAGGTATCAGCGCGAATGTGGGAAATATCACCGTCAAAACCAGAATATGAGGGTATATTCCCTATCTGTTTTCAGCTTTGCAAACAACTGACCGGGATTACACTTTCACTCAGATATCGTAATGCGGCGTAAGGATGAGATGAGATGAGATGAGATGCGCTGTAACACCTTGCTGAGGTAGATGTCCGGTATGCAATCCAAGTTTTGATTAATGATTTTGACGAGGCCCTTTAATCCCTATTGCTTGCAATAGGGATTTTTTTTAGTCGATCACAACGACCGGGGTGACAGCAAGATGCTGAGAAATGGTGTTCGCGGCTTGTTTTGCCAGAATGGTATCGGAATAAGGACCTGCATGAACCCTGTATAAACCGTTGTTCTTGGTTACGTTGATGGTGGTATCGAGCCAAGGCAGTTTCTTGCGGGCCCGTGACAGAAAATTATGTGCATTGTCCTGCGAACCAAAAGCACCTAACTGCAGGTAAACCGTATTCACTGCAGATGGATTGCTGCCCGTATTCTGTGTTATCGGAATCGGCATGTCCGAAGATTTTCGAGCTAGGCGTGTGCGATCATCATCCAGTAAGATACTTTCGACTTCAACATGTCCGCTGCCGCCGTCCAAAATACCTAGTTTAAGTGCGGCGGTATAAGACAAATCAATCAGGCGATCGGACAGGAAGGGGCCACGATCGTTCAAACGCACCACGACGGATTTTCCATTGGTCAGATTAGTAACGCGCGCATAACTGGGCAGGGGCAGGGTAGGATGTGCAGCTGTCATGGCATACATATCATAAATTTCACCTGTGGCCGTATTGTTGCCGTGGTATCGGCGACCGTACCAGGAGGCAATGCCACGTTCTTTATAAGCATTGAGCTCAGTCATCGGTCTGAACAATTTCCCCATGGCAACGTAAGGTTGCATATTTGCTGCCCGCAACGGTTCACTTCTGGGAACAGCATCCGGGGTCAAATGTAAATTGGGAGGGGGATTGTCACCTGGTCCATCATCAAGATAATAACCGCCTCCTTTTCCGACTGATCGGCCGGTGTGAGAGGATGTTTCTCCCTTGGCAAGGTTTGATGAAGATCTCGCTTTGGATTTGTGCTGGTTACCGTATTGAGGCGGGCTACTGCAAGCAGACAGTAGAATCACGGTCGAGAGCGAGACACCGGCAAGAAACCTCAATCGCCTTTTGAAGCCATGATATAAAACCGAATCCGTATCTGTCATGTTTTTATGAGTTTAGGATGTGTTTGAATACTCATCAAAATACCAAATCCGAGCAACATTGTCACCATTGATGTCCCACCATAGCTGATCAAAGGCAATGGCACGCCGACAACGGGTAGGATACCACTAACCATGCCCATGTTAACGAAGATATAAGTGAAAAAAGTCAGTGTAATTGATCCAGCAATCAAACGGGTGAATTGTGTGGAGGCATTGGCGGTAATGATCATGCAGCGTCCGATAACCGCTAAATACAATAGTAACAGCAGTGTATTACCGATCAATCCGAATTCCTCGGAAAAGACTGCGAAGATAAAATCCGTGCTTTGCTCAGGTAAAAAATCCAGTTGAGTCTGTGTGCCATTTTGCCACCCCTTGCCAACAAGGCCGCCGGATCCAATGGCAATTGAAGACTGGATGGTGTGATATCCGGCGCCAAGCGGGTCTTGTGATGGATCAAGCAGGGTCATGATGCGCTGCCGCTGGTAATCGTGCATGTACGACCACATCACCGGGAAGCTTGCAGCTGCAGCTACGATCAGACCGGCAATGATGCGCCAGGACAGACCTGCAAGAAACAACACATAAAAGCCGCTGGCCGCAATCAGAATGGCCGTTCCGAGATCGGGCTGTTTGAGTATCAGTGCGACGGGCAACATCAATACGATCACGGCTCCTAGATAATCGCGCAGACGCAGTGTGATTTCATGTTTGTCAAAATACCAGGCCATCATCAGTGGGATAGCGATTTTCATCAATTCCGAAGGCTGGATTTTGGTGACCCAGATGTCAAGCCAGCGTCGTGCGCCATTGCTGATCTCGCCGAACAGAGCCACGGCAATCAATAATGCAAAGCCCAGAACGTACATCGGCAAAGCCAGTCGCTTGATTTGTTGTAATGGAATATTGGCTACCAGCCACATGATGACCAAGGCAATGACCATATTGACCATTTGGTGACTGACCTTGTTGATATTGGCGCCAGTTGCGCTATACAGCACGGTCAAACCGACTAGCATCAGGGCGAGGATACCGGCAAGCAGCAATCCATCGATGTAGCGCGTCAGGTAGTACCAGATTTTGCGTATGTCGATCATGGTGTTGCTGGCATGAATGCGCGCTGTAATTGTTGTCGATTACAGATGGTCATGCTGATGCTCATCGACAGGTTCGGATAACTGTGCAATTGTGGGTTCGGGGTGTTGTCCGAGCAAGTAGTAATCAAAAACCTTGCGGGCAATCGGTGCTGCGGTCGAACCGCCTGTACCGCTATTTTCGACCAGCACAGCCAGTGCAATCTTGGGGTTATCCGCTGGGGCGTAAGCAATGAACATGGCATGATCCCGATGCCGCTCATTGATAGATTTCTCATTGTATCGCTCCCCCTGCTTGATACCGATCACTTGTGACGTGCCGGTTTTTCCGGCAAACGAGTAACCGGCATTGATACCGGCTTTTGCTGCCGTGCCGCCAGGACGAGTGACATCGACAAGAGCATTCTTGACGATTTCCAGATGACTGGGTTTCATGCTGACTTGGTAGAGCAATTTGGCAGGTACTTCCTCGGTATTGCCCGTTTTGCTGTTTTGAATTTGCTTGACTAGATGAGGCAGGTATGCTTTGCCATTGTTGGCGATGATCATGGTTGCGAATGCCAGCTGCAGTGGTGTGGTCAGATTGTATCCCTGTCCTATGGCAACCGATATGGTGTCTCCGGCATACCATTTCTGTTTGTATTGCTTCATTTTCCAGGCTGCCGAGGGCAGGAGTCCGGAAACTTCTCCTTCGATATCAATACCTGTTTTTTTGCCCAATCCGAACTGGCCAATGAAGTTGTGAATGTTGTCGATGCCAAGATCATTGGCTAGGCTGTAGTAATAAGTGTCACAGGAGACGACCAGGGAGCGGTGCAGGTTGACACGTCCATGTCCCCCGGGCTTCCAGTCGCGATAACGGCGATCCACTCCAGGTAAAGAAAAGAATCCCGGATCGCTCATGGTATATTCGGGCGAACGTTTTCCTAGTTCCAGTGCAGCCAGTGCCATGAATGGTTTGAATGTAGAACCCGGAGGATAGACGCCGCGCAGCGCACGGTTGTTCAGGGGGCGATCGATAGAATTGTTGAGCAGATTCCAGTTTTCCTGATCGATGCCGCCAATGAACAAGTTGTTGTCATAACCCGGCTTGCTGACAAAAGCGAGAATTTCGCCGTTATTCGGATCCAGTGCCACGAGAGCACCACGAAAGTCGCCAAAAGCTCTCTCGGCCGCTTCCTGTAATCCCAAATCCAGAGTCAGGACCAGATTGTTACCCGGGGTGGGAGGAGTGCGCGACAAGACCCGGATGGAGCGACCAGCTGCATCCGTTTCCACCTCCTCAAAACCGGCGATACCGTGCAACTGTCTTTCGTAACTTTGCTCTATGCCGATTTTGCCGATATGTTGCGAGCCGCGATAGTTATTCAGTTCACCGTTGGATTCGAGTTGCTCCAGATCCTGGTCGTTGATACGGCTGATATAACCGACAACATGCGATACCCGCTCTTTTTCCGGATACTGCCGAAACACGCGAGCCTTGATCTCGATACCGGGGAAACGGTAGCGGTTAACGGCAAAACTGGCGATTTCCAAGTCGGTCAACCGGCTACGAATGGGTAAGCTCTTGAAGCGCTTGCTTTCCCGGAGCAATTTCTTGAAACGCTGGCGATCGGTGGGAGTGATCTCGATTAGCGTTGCCAGTTCATCGAGTGTGGCATCGAGATTCGGTACCTTACTGGGTATCACTTCCAGTGTATACGCTGAATAATTCTGTGCCAGTGTTTTGCCGTGCCGATCAAAGATCAGGCCGCGATTGGGAACCAGTGGCAATATGGAAATCCGGTTGGCTTCCGCTAATGTATGGTAATGATCTTGCTGGGTGACCTGCAGATAGTAAAAACGGACATACAGAATCGAAAAGAACAGGATTACGAATCCGCTACTGACTGCCAGGCGGATGCGAAATTTACGCAGTTCTTCAGGATGATTTCGTAGTTCGACCTTGTGATTCATAGGGCATCGGGATCAGGTTTTTGTTTCAGCGGTATGCTGATCAGAACAGCAATGGGCGCCCAAAGCAGGATACCGGAGAGGGTAGCCGAAAAATAATGCCATCCAGGAAAATTGGAACCACCAGCCATGGCAACCAGAACAATGATAGCTTGCATGACAAACAGGATTAAACCGACTTGTGGAGCTTGTTGCATCAGGTTGAAGATGCGTAACCTACGTCCGAGAATCAACGCAAGGTAAACGGCAATGCAATAAGCCAGTGCATGTTGTCCGAAAATGCTGGTATTGCCGGCATCCATCATCAATCCCATGAGAAATGCAATGCTCATGCCCATTTTGTGGGATTCATTGACGCACCAGTAAATTAACGTAATGGCAACGAAATCGGGACGGAAGATCAGAAATTCCTGTTGCAGCGGCAGCAGATTCAGTGTGAGTGCGATAATCAGGCTGAGCAGGATATACCCTGTGCTGGCCGGCAAGTAGATCTCTTCTCGAAAATAACCCTCTGTATCAGAGTGATTGTCATTATTTACTTTGCGATTCAATTTTGACTGTCTCTGCAAGTTCGTCCGTAGGAGGCGGTGTTAACGATAAAATCAGGACTTGGCGATTGCGATCGACGCCGGCGATTGGTGTGCCGATGATATGTGCAAAATCATCAACAGGATCCCGCTCTATTTTATCAACCGTTGCAACTGGAATACCGGGGGGATAAATACCACCAATTCCTGATGTGACTAACAGATCGCCGGGAATGATATCCGTATTGACGGACAAATAACGTAACAGTAGAGCGTCCTGCTTTCCCGTACCGGAAATGACAGAGCGCAACCCGTTGCGGACTACTTGTACCGGAACCGAATGATTCTTGTCAATCAATAACGTGACTTCCGAAGACCAAGGATAAATACGCGTAATTTGTCCGACAATGCCCTGATCATCAATGACGGCCTGCCCCAGCTTGATGTCGTGCTGACTACCTTTGTTGAGCGTAATTTTATGATTGAATGGATCACGGGGCGTGTATAGGATTTCTGCCATCACAGCTTGGGTATGTGTGTCAGCCTCGATACCTTGCATGGCGCCCAGCAGCTTGCGCAATTGCACATTTTCCGCTTCCAGCGACTGTAATTTCAGTAATTTCTCCCGGTCTTCCTGGTATTGCTGTTTCAACCACTGATTTTCTTCAACGAGATAGAAACTGGCGATCAGTTTTTCGATTTGATCATAAATGTTGGTCGGGATATAGGCAATTTTTTGTAGGGGAAAAATGACGATGCCGACAGCTTGGCGTAACTCCGGAAACCGCTTGAATCGCAAGTCTTCGGCGATAAGAATGCAAGCGAGCAGTGCGAATACGAACAGTCGCGCAAATGGACCGGGTCCATGCCGGAAAAACTGAGGATCAGCTGTCATGACTTCCAGTGTTGATTATTCTGGCAGTCCGTCATTCAAGGATTTGAAAAGTGAACTGCCGGATTGACCTAATCGCGTGCAAAAATACCGATGGTGCGGTCTATGTTTTCCAGTGCAATACCGGCACCGCGCACCACACATGTCAGTGGATCTTCGGCGATGATTACCGATAATCCTGTTTCTTCCATCAATAAGCGGTCGATATCCCGTAACAGGGCACCTCCTCCAGTCATCACCATCCCCTTTTCGGCAATATCGGCACCCAACTCTGGGGGAGTGTGCTCCAGTGTCGTTTTGACGGCACTTACAATGCTGTTCAGGGGCTCAGTGAGTGCTTCGAGAATTTCGTTGCTAGAAATGGTAAAACTGCGAGGAATGCCTTCTGCAAGGTTACGCCCCTTGACCTCGATTTCGCGTACTTCGGAGCCGGGAAAAGCCGAACCAATTTCTTTTTTGATGATTTCTGCCGTTACTTCACCGATCAACATGCCATAGTTGCGGCGAATATAGTTGATGATGGCTTCATCGAATTTGTCTCCACCGACCCGCACCGAATTCGAATAAACGATACCACCCAGCGAAACCACACCAACTTCCGTCGTACCACCGCCAATATCCACTACCATCGATCCGGTTGGAGACTCCACGGGAAGATCGGCGCCAAGTGCAGCGGCCATTGGTTCCTCAATCAGCTCAACTTTACGTGCACCGGCACCATAAGCTGCTTCGCGGATGGCGCGCCGTTCCACTTGCGTGGAACCGTAGGGAACGCAAATCACGATGCGTGGATTGGCTGAAAACAATCGGGGGGGGTTAACCTTGCGAATGAACATCTTGAGCATTTGCTCGGTAACGGTGAAATCGGCAATCACACCGTCCTTCATTGGACGAATGGCTGTGATGTTACCAGGAGTGCGCCCCAACATCTGTTTGGCCGCCAGTCCTACTTGCTGGATCATTTTCTTGCCATTAGCACCACTTTCTTCGCGAATGGCGACTACAGAAGGTTCATCCAGTACGATACCCTGGCCATGAACATAAATCAGCGTATTGGCAGTGCCCAGATCAATTGCCATATCAGTTGAGAAATAGCTTCCAAGAATACTGTTGTTCAAGAAATTAAACATTGTGGCAAAATCCGTTATTAATTTATGATTGATGATGAAGGTGAGAGAGATTACAACCACCAAAAAATAATACGCCGGTTGAATTCGGGCATAATACCCTAATACGCACTCAAATATAAGGCTGCCAATTTAACATGACTCTGACTGTCGATGATGTAAAACGTATTGCTGATCTCGCATACATTGAAATTAATGAAGATGAAGCCCATGCTGCGTTGACCCAGCTTTCGGGGATCTTTGGTCTGATTGAATCCATGCAAGCTGTAGATGCATCGAATGTCGAACCCATGTCACATGCCCAGAGTGTGACGCAGCGCTTGCGCGAGGATACGGTCACCGAAATGGATCAACGCGAACTGTTTCAATCCATTGCACCTGACGTAGAAGCCGGGTTATATCTGGTTCCCAAAGTTATCGAATGATGGTCGTGGATAATCGGAACGTTTCTGTTCAGACGAGCATCTGTTAAACCTTGTTTTAAGCGAATTCTATCTTTTTTCATAAATCATGCTAAATGCCAGCCTCAAGCAGTTGTCCGCTCAACTTGCTCAGAAAAAAATTTCCAGTGTCGAGCTGACGACAGAATGCCTCGATCGCATCAAGCGCCTGAACCCTGAGTACAATGCCTTCATCACGGTGAACGAGGAAATGAGTCTGGCACAGGCACAAGCAGCGGATGCCATGATTGCTTCCGGCCAATCTGGACCGTTGACCGGCATTCCGGTGGCGCAAAAGGATATTTTTTGTGCCAAAGGCTGGTTGACCACATGTGGATCAAAAATGTTGTCGAATTTTGTGTCACCTTACGATGCAGGCGTCATCGAACGTTTCAATGCAGCGGGAGCAGTCAATATCGGCAAGACCAACATGGACGAGTTCGCCATGGGATCGAGTAATGAAACCTCGTATTTTGGTTTCGTTAGAAACCCTTGGGATATCAACGCCGTACCGGGGGGCAGTTCAGGTGGTGCGGCTTGCGCCGTTGCAGCCCGCTTGGCACCGGCCGCCACCGGTACTGACACGGGTGGTTCCATCCGGCAACCTGCTGCATTGTGTGGCATTTCAGGAATCAAACCCACTTACGGTCTGGTATCGCGATATGGCATGATCGCTTTTGCATCCAGCCTGGATCAAGGTGGACCAATGGCTAAATCGGCTGAAGACCTGGCGATGCTGCTGAATGTCATGGTGGGTTTCGATGTACGTGATTCCACAAGCCTGCAGCGCGATGTGGAAGATTATGCTGGTGAACTGCAGAAGCCGTTGCACGGTTTGCGTATCGGCTTGCCGAAGGAATACTTTGCTGCCGGAATGAGTAGCGAGGTTGAACTGGCAGTGACCAACGCCCTGGAAGAATTTCGCAAACTGGGTGCTCAGACGATTGAAGTATCGCTGCCAAATGTGCCCTTATCGATTCCTGTCTATTATGTGCTGGCGCCAGCGGAGGCCTCGAGTAACTTGTCGCGTTTCGATGGAGTGCGCTATGGCCATCGTGCCGAATCCTATACCGATCTGGCAGATATGTACCGTAAATCCCGAGCGCAAGGTTTTGGTGCCGAGGTCAAGCGCCGAATCCTGATCGGTACGTATGTGTTGTCTCACGGATACTATGATGCGTATTACATCAAGGCGCAGAAACTGCGGCGGCTGATCGCACAGGATTTTGCCGATGCCTATCAACAATGTGATGTCATCATGGGACCCACGACACCTACTGTTGCATTCAATCTGGGAGAAAAGAGTGGTGATCCGATCCAAATGTATCTGTCGGATATCTACACCAGTGCGGCCAATCTGACCGGAATGCCAGCGATGTCGATTCCGGTGGGATTCGGTGAGAAAAAGAGACCTATCGGCCTGCATCTCATCGGTAATTATTTTAGGGAAGCACAATTATTGAATATTGCCCATCAGTATCAGCAGGTCACTGACTGGCATGTGCAATCGCCAGTCTGAGTTTGTTTGTTATCGTGAAACCCAATTTATAGCCGGAAATCAAATCATGCAGTGGGAAATTGTCATTGGTCTGGAAGTGCATGCTCAACTTTCAACACGATCCAAAATTTTTTCAGGGGCTTCAACAGCCTATGGTGCGCCACCCAATACTCAGGCGTGTGTTATCGATCTGGCATTACCTGGTGTACTGCCGGTATTGAACAAAGGTGCGGTGGAACGCGCCATCCGCTTTGGATTGTCGGTTGGAGCAGCCATCAATTCACCATCCATTTTTGCACGCAAAAATTATTTTTATCCGGATTTACCAAAAGGTTATCAGATCAGTCAGTATGAGTTGCCGGTGGTGCAGGGTGGAACCATCCAGATTCAAACAGAAAGTGGAGAGAAAATAATCCGGTTGACGCGTGCGCATCTGGAAGAAGATGCCGGCAAATCATTGCATGAGGATTTCCATGGT
>WBZN01001834.1_pt1 | contig 12343 bp, 6 predicted proteins | sample 5204281 | NCBI WGS metagenome assembly WBZN01 (sample SAMN12344347, study PRJNA552823) | activated sludge metagenome | biome: Activated sludge suspended growth; feature: Nitrification reactor; material: Wastewater; isolation source: activated sludge from nitrification reactor of wastewater treatment... | reverse complement strand
GCCGCCGGCGAGCGTCGTCGGTTCCAAGCGGATCTGGCTGTCTCCGACGAACGCATCGGCGACCCACGTGCGCAGCAGCTGCAGATTGCCATCCGCCAGCGGTGCCGCCGGCGAGCCGCCGAGATGCAAGGCGAGGTGCGTGTCGCCGCCCATCACCCGATGGCCGATGAACTGATCGAGGATCGCGATCGGGAGGTCGATGCCGATCGAGCCGCCGAGCCGCGGCGGGATCGGCTGGCGCGGGTTGCTGCGGATCGCGGGCAGCTTCGCGATCGTCGCATCGAACACACCTCCGGCATCGCGAGTCGCCGTCGCGACGATGCACGAGCCCGCGTGCTTCTTCGCCTCGGAGCACTGCGCGAGGTCATCGTCGTCGAGGTAGTTGACGCGCGGCCGGCACGCCGCGTCGTCCTTGCGGTTGATGCACACCGAGACGCCCGAGTACGCATCGCCCTTGAGGCTGAGGTGCTCGGACTTCGCGTAGATCTGCGCGAAGTCGAGCCAGTCGAGCGGGGAGCGGTCCTTGTCGATCGTCGCCTTGGTGAGATCGGCCTCGATGGTCTCGATCGTGCCCTTCGCGATCGTGCCGAGCCCGCACAGCCGCGCCGCATCGATGCGCTTGCCCGCGAGGTGCAGGCGCTCGATCATCGTGGTCCCGCCGAGGTGGATCAGGCCGCTACCCGCGAGCTCACCTCCGAGGCCCTGGGTGGCCATCTTGCGGACATCGAGGACGCGACCGACGCCTTCGCCCGAGACCTGGGCGTCGATGAGCCGCAGCTTGTCGACGCAAGGGAGGCCTGCGAGCTCGGCCTGGATGTTGATGGTCGGCGACGTCAGCGGCCCCGAGATCCGGATCACGCTGCCGTTTGCGCTCGACACGACCGGCGGTAGCCCGAATCGCTTGAGCCACACGCCGAGGTCAGGAAAGTTGCCGTCGATCGTGATGTCCATCATCTCGTGGAGCACGTCGACGCCGCCGTCGAACAGCGCGTGGCTGCGGCCCGCGTCGACGTAGACCTTCTCGATCTGGATCGTGTCGAAGTCGTTCTCGGTGAACAACCGGCCCTTGTGGACGCGGATCGACTTGTCGGTCGGCGTCGCGCCCAGCGCGAGATCGAAGTCCTCGAGCGCGAACCCACTCTCGACGTCCCCGCGCGCCACGAGCCGGCCCTGGAGGTACTTGCCGACCGGCCCGCTGACGGCGGCCGGAAGGAACCGCCCGACGTCGATCGCCTTGACGATGTCGACCTGCGCGTTCGCGTTGTACGGCTTGAGCCCGAACGTCGCCGACAGCTCGATCTCACCGGGCTCCTTGCCGCCGCGGATCAGCGCCTTGGTCTTGTCGATGAACCCTTGTTCGTTCACGAGGTCGATGCCGCCATGGACCTCGGCGAGCGTGAGCCGCAACGGCTCCTCGGTCGCGCGCAGGGGGATCGCGACGTCGATGTTCCGAAAATCGAGGCCGATCCGCGGCGAGGCCACGAACGGGCCGGTCACCGTGATCGTGCCGCTGACGTCATCGCCGCTGACCTTGGACTTGATGCAGGTGTTGATCGTCGCCCCGAGGTTGTTCGCGTCGACCTTGAGGTTCCACGAGCCGTCATACGGGCGGTCCCAGTAGTTGTTGAGCTCGCCGTAGATGTGCAGCGTCGCGCCATCGGCTGGGTTCGGCGTCGGCACGAGCTCGGTGGCGCACGGCACGGTCTTGGCCTCGAGATCGAGCTCGAGGGTCTTGGCGACGTAGTCGTGCTTGGCCCACTCGGTCGGCAGCTGCGCGAGCCGGCTGAGCTTGATGTCGGTCAGCGCGAGCTCGTAGTAGGCCTCGCGCCCCTTCGGCGGATACGGCTGCGGGGTGGGCGAGGCACCCTCGAACGGCAGCCTGAACGCGGTGCGCGGGCCCTCATCGAGGATCCGCACGTTGCCGCGCTTGGCCGCGACGGACAGCCGCACGTAGAACTTCGCGACCAGCGGATCGGTCGCGTCCATGTACAGGTACGAATCATTCTTACGGTCCGGGCCAGCGTCGACGTCGACCCCTTCGAGGCGTGCGGCAAAGCCGTAGCCGATCTGACCTGCTCCCTTGAGCGAGTACGGCCGCATGTGGAGCGTCAGGTTGAGGCCCTGGATGTGGATGTCGCGCAGATCGAAGATCGGCGGTGCGGAGTCGGCGTAGATGCCGGCGCGGAAGCCGGCCTTCATGCGCGGGTAAAACGCCGTCACGATGCTGACGATCACGCGGTCGTAGGCGTGGAGCGGGTAGGGCTCTCGGGTCTCCTCGAGCAGCGCCTCTCCTCCGTGGACCCAGACGTTCCGGAACACGAAATCGTGGTTTCCGAAGATCAGGGCATGGATGTCGACCTCGGCCGTGATCAGGTCGGTTCGGAGGAGCAGCTTGCGGGGTTTTCGCTTGCTGGCGGGATCTGCGTCGAGCCGATCGTCCGGGGTGCAGTCTTCGTTGGGATTCCCGGTGCGCAACGCGTCCGCCTCCGCACCGGACGCACCTGCCGAGAGTGCGCAATCGTCCCACACGCGGACGTCGTGGGCCGTCAGCGGCACCCAGCCGCCGGTGAGGACCTTCTTGAGGGCACCGGCGGGCCAATCGATCGATCCGATCGCGATCCGACCGCGCATCCGCTTGTTGAGGATCGACGCGATATTACTACCGAGATCTTCGCCTTCGAATTTCACGCGCAGGACGGCGTACGCGGTGCTCAGCAACAGCACCACCGCCAAACCGATGACGACGAGCCAACGGCGTCTGCGACGGCGTGCGGACCTAGTCACCTCGTGCTCCGGAACCTACCACGCACATTCCCGCGGCTGCCTCGACGTGAGCGCATTCACGTCGTCGCATTTCTGGATGGTCATGTGCGAAGCGGACCCTTATACTGGGATGGATTGACCGAAAGCGAGGGACTCTAGATGTCTGACGATCAGCCCCCTGAGACCGTTTCCCCCGTCCTCCGCCGCGAGGCACTGCTCCCCAACGAGCGCAGTCGTGGGCTCGGCACGGTGGCCGTCGTATGCACGATGGCAGGTGTGGCGTCGGGGCTAGCCTTGGCGACGACGCTGATGGCGATGCAGGTAGCCGACAGCATGTCGCCGCGGGCGTGCCCGTATCAGCGCGCGGAGGTCCAGCAGGACCATGGCTTCCTTGGAATTGGTTACTCGTTCCGCCGTGGAATGATCGAGGTCGACAAGGTGCTTCCGGGGACACCAGCCGCGGCCATCTCGCTGCAGCCCGGCGACCACCTGATCTCGATCGACGGCGATCGGATCGACTCGATGGAAGAGCTTCAGGATCGCATCTTCGGAGCGCATCCAGGCTCGACGCCATCGATCTTGATCGAGCGCAACGGTGCTGCTCGGACGGTCCGGCCGACGCTGATTGCGTGGCCGACCATCACGTACTAATCGCGCGGCGCTCGAGGCGCTGCCCGTCGCCCGACGCCTGCGTGTCCTCACGGGTCGCAGTAGCTGGTCGAGCTCTGGGCACCTTCGCGAAGGCGCACGCAGGTCGAGACCGTCTGATCTTCGCGCTGAAACGAGATCACCATCTGATCGTCCAGCGCCGCCCGGACCGGGGCCGTCGGGCCGACGCTACCGTCGGGGTTGGCGTTCTCGATGATGCCGACGCCCTTGTCGCGGTTGTAGACGAACACGATCGTGTTCTCGTAGTTGATCTCGGCCGGGTAGGCGAACGTCGCGAAGGTGTTGTTGACGTCGCCGGTGATGGTGAACGTCATCCGCATCGGATCCGGCGGGGGGATCGGGATCGACGGGGTAACGCATCCCCCGAAGGCGATCATCAGACCGATGGAAACCAGGAGGCGGCGCATGGAACCAGGACCCAGGAACAGCAAGCTGCAGTCCAACTCAGGGTACCGCAATCGCTTCCCAAGCGTCTGAAATCACGAGCGCCAACGAGCACAGCCTGCCAATTTCGTTGGCAGGCTGTCAACTTCGTGCACGCGCCTAGCCTGGGTCAGCCAGGGCGGGGTCGTGCTGCTATGGAGTCCGCTTGACGGTCGTCGGGAACATGATCGAGAGACCGGCTCCGAAGAACAGATGGTGGATGAACCGGTTGTCGTCGTTGGTGACCGCGAGGTTCGCGTTGAAATCGGCCCCCGACGGGTTATCGGTGAACGCGTAGTCGCGGATCGTCAGGTCGAGCGCGATGAAGTCGTTCAGGAACACGTGGATGCCACCGCCGAGATAGAGACCGACACGGCTTCCGTCGTTGAGCGGCGGATCGTTGTTGGGGTTGTTATCGGCCGGGATCGAGTTCGCACCTTCCATGTGCGACACCCCAGGATACTTGTCGCTACAGACGGTGGCCGGGCAGTCGCTCTTGAGCGAGGCGAACGCGACGCCCGCCTGGAAGTAGAAGTCGAACGCAACGTAGGCCTGGCTGAACGCGGCGAGCTTGCCGTACCACGGGGTCAGGCTGAGGTAGCCGGCGCCGTGCACGGGCATCGAGTTGAGGCGGAGGTTGAACTCGTCCTTGCTCGGCTCGCGCGTCGAGTTATCGGTCGCGGGCTCGAGCGTCGGGACGATCTTCTCGACCAACCCGGTGTTGATCGCGGTCGAGCCCACGCCGACGACACCGATCGAGAGCATGTCGGAGATGTGGTACTCGAGCTTCGCACCACCGCCGACGATGTGCCGGAAGTCGGCGTTCAGCGTCGATTCGAACAGCGGGGCGAGCTCGAAGCGGCCCTTGACGAGCAGGAGGCGGTGGCGGACCGCGACGTCGTCCTTGAGGGTGTTGTGGCGGGTCTCTGCGCGGACCGTGCTGGTCAGCGCCAGTACACCGGCGGCGGCGAGGAGTGTTTGCTTGATCATGGCGTTCTCCTCGGCTCAGCGGAAGGTGGTGTACTCGAACGTCGTTGGCAGCCAGAAGCTGATGCCGACCTGGAACATCACGTTGTTGATCAGGGAGCCATCGGAGTGGTCCTTGGCTTCCTGTGCGGTCGCGTTCATCGTCGGTGACCGGTCGGTCGGCTCGAAGTGGTCGTAGAACACGTAGTCGCGGATGCCGACGTTCACCGTGAGCCACTTCGCGAGGAAGAAGCGCATGCTCGCGCCGACGTTCGGCATGATCAGGAGGTTGGTGAAGCCAGGGAACTTGGTGTCGCGCGGAACGACCTCGCTCTGACCGGCGCCGATCCCTGCGGTGAAAAACGCCTCCCAGGTGATCAGGCGGTGATCGAGCACGGCGAACTTTCCATAGACCGGGACGTAATGGAAATCGAGCGCGGCGCTCCAGTTGTACTGGTTGATCGTGGGGAGGCGGCGCGCCTGGCGTGCGACGAGGTCGAACGGTTCGCCGAACGACTTCACGTAGTAATGACCCTCGACGCCGACCGCGAGGACGTCGGTGAGGTAGTACGCGAGCTCACCACCAACCGTGTAGTGGCGAACCATGTTGTCGTTCATCGTCGTCGAGAAGATCGGCGACAGCTCGGTCCGGCGAACCTTGAGGAACGGCTTGCGGATGACGACCAGGATGTCCTTCCAGGACAGCGGTGTCTTCTTGAGCGGGCCGGCCTTGACGACCGCGTTCGCCTTGTCGGAAGCGGCGATGTCCGCGGACAGGTCGCCCGCGGGCGCCTTGTCCTCGGCGCCCATGTCGATCTCGTCGGGATTCACCTCACCGCCTGCCGCGTTCCCGGCGCCTGCAGCGGCGCCGCTGCCCTTCTTGGGGCTGGCCTCGTCCCCTCCCATCTCGATCTCGCCGCCGGCGTCTTTCGCGCCCGCGTCTTTTGCGCCGCCTTTCTTCTTGTCAGCGAGCGCTGTGCCGGCCACGAGAAGGCTGATGGTCACGATAGACAGGACGGATCTTTGATGTGACCGCATTCGTAGAGGCTTCATAACACATGCCTTTTTGTGCGCTCAAGCAAACGGCGCAGGTTTGGACGACAGCGCATGCCAGCCGCGGTTGCGCCTAGACCACCTCACCGCCGCTGGCATCGACGTAGAGCGCCTCCACGAACGCGCCGGGGTCAAAAGGCCTCAGATCGTCGATCTTTTCGCCTACACCGACGAAGCGGACCGGGACTCTAAGCTCGTCGCAAATGCCCAGGACCACGCCGCCCTTGGATGAACCATCGAGCTTGGTCAGGACGATCCCGGTGATCTCCATGTCGTTCTTGAACGTCTTGGCCTGCGCGATCGCGTTCTGACCGGTGGTCGCATCGAGCACCATCCAGGTCTCGTGCGGAGCCCCGGGCATCGCCTTGTCGGCGACCCGGCGCAGCTTCTTGAGCTCGTCCATGAGCCCGGCGTTGGAGTGCAGCCTGCCGGCGGTATCGCAGATCACGACGTCGAAGCGCTCGTCGACGCCCCGCTTGATCGCATCGAAGATCACCGAGGACGGGTCGCCGTTCTGCTTGCCGCGAACGACCGGGACGCCGGCACGAACGCCCCAGACCTCGAGCTGCTCGGTCGCCGCTGCTCGGAACGTATCGCCGGCGGCGAGGATGACCTTCTTGCCGTCATCGGTGAGCTTCTTGGCGAGCTTGCCGATCGTCGTGGTCTTGCCGACGCCGTTGACGCCGAGCACGAGCAGCACGAACGGCTGCTTCGATGCCATGTCGACCGGCTTGGCGTCGAGCGAGAGGATGTCCCGTGACGTCTTTTTGATCCGCGACCAGATCTTGTCGGCGTCCTCGAGGTCGTCCTTGGACATGCCGGTCTTCACCGACTGGAAGATCCGATCGGCCGCCCGCGGACCGATGTCCGCGGACATCAACACTTCCTCGAGCTCGTCGAGCGTCGCGGCATCGATCTTCTTCTTGCCGAACAGCTTGCCGAGACGAGCGACGAAGCCGCCCCGGGTCTTCGCGAGCCCCGCCTTGTACGCCTCGCGCGCCTCGGCGTCGGTGGGAACCGCCTCTTCGACCTTCTCCTCGGGCTCCGCGGGACGCTGCTTGTCCTCGGGCGCGGCCTTCGCTGGCTGGCCGGGACGCGGACGCTTGCGTTCGCGCTTGGGGCGTCCGACCTCGACCTCGGCCTCCTGGCCGAGACGGGCGCGTGCGGTATCCGGCGCCCGCGCCTTGCTCCTGGCAGACGCGCGCCGGAGCACGAAAATGATCAGCACGATCGCGACGACAGCGATCAGCAGCTTGATCAACTCGTCTTGCATGGGCGGCTATATACCCCAACTCGTCCGCTAGTTCGCGGGGCGGCTGCGCTCGTGGATCGCCTTGTCGACACGCTCGGACGCCAGCGGGAGCACGGTCTCCGCGGCGATGCGCCCCGAGAAGTAGAGCTCTTCGACGAAGTCGGTGAGCTCCGCGAGCGCCGGGCTCGGCCGCTTCGAGCGAACGTGATCGACGATCTGGCGCGGCGACCACACGCCCCACAGCCGGGACTCGGGCAGGATCGGCTCGGCGGCTCGGCGATAGAGCTGGAACACCCGCTCACGGACCGGGACCAAGTCGACCCGGACGCCGCGCAGCTCGCCGTGGTGAGGGATCGAGACGATGAACTTCTCGGTCACGTGACCGGGTGCGGCGACCTCGGCCGCCCACCCTCCAACGCCGAGCTTGTCGAGCGTGAAGCCGCCCTCCGGCGAGGTCCGCGCCTCGCGCTCGACATCGCCGAGGAGCAGGCGGACCACGGCGTGCTCGATCGGCCGCCCACGCACCGTATCGCGCACCACGCCCGAGAAGCCATCGTCGGCGGCGCGGCGCAGCGTCGAGACCAGGCCGGGCTTGGCGACCACGAGGCCACCGGCGTGGTGCTCGCCGTCCCCCTCGGTCGACGGCACGTCCGCGGGTGGTGCTTGGCGATGGAAGCGCTTCCAGGGCTTCGCGCGAGCCATCAAGAAACCGCCGGCCGCGAGCACGGTCGAGAGGAAGGCCGCGATCGTGTACGAAACCGGCACCGGCTGTGGCGCGGCGATCTTGATGATCGCGGGATCCGAGCGGCTCGGCTTGACATAGGCGGTCCCCGGATCCGACGAGACCTGGACCGCGAACTGCCCCTGTCCGATCACCTCGGCCTCGATGTTGAACTTGTAGGAGCCGTCCTCGGTGGTCGCGCCCTGCGCGAGGCGACGATCCCCCGAGCTCAGCGTGACGGCCGCACGAGGCACGGGAGCGTTGTCCTCATCGAGCACCTGACCCGTGACGTTCAGATCGTCCTCGAACGCCAGCTTCGTCGAGCTCACGTCCAGGGTGGTCCGGGTCCCGACGGTCAGCTCGACGGTGGCTTCGGTGATCGCGGTCTGCCGGCTGTCATCGCCCCGGAAGGTCGCCCGGACTCTGCGCGGACCGACCGCGCCGGCGGTCTTGCGGGTCAACAGGAACGGGGTGCCGGACAGCAGGTTCTGCAGGGGCTTGAGATCGCTGTCCGTGATCGACCCGGTGGCGAGCTCGATCGGGAGCTTTGCGGGCTGATCATCCGCGGTTGCGGTCACCAGGACCTGGGCACCGCCGGGCGCATCCTCGATGGTGATCGTCAGCGAGACCTGCGCGCGTGATGGATCGGTGGTCGTCGTGTAGTCGACCGGTTCGAGGAGCGGGGCGCCATGGAACCTGAGCACCACCGGCTGCGGCCCGGGGGGCACGGCGAGTCTCCCCCGAAATTTTCCGTCGACCCCGGTCGTCGCGTTGACGGTCTGGTCTCCGACCTTGACCGCGACCGACTGGCCAGCGATGCCATCCCCGGTCAGCTTGTCGATCAACTGCCCCGTGACCTCCGCCGCGCCATCGCCCCGAAGCCGGATCTTGTCGAGGGTCAACGCGGTCTTGGCCTTGATATCGATCTGCGGCGCGGCGGTCGAGACGGCCGTTCCGACGAGCGCAAGCACGAATAGAAGGCCCAGCACCCGCACGCCCGAGGTGATAGCACGGCGGATGTCATAGGGTCGATCAACCCTGCGTGTGCCGAAGGGGGCATTCCTCTTCGGCCCGGCGACGCCAAGGGACGAAAGAAGCTCATGCGCATCAAGCGGGTCGAGATCATCGGATTCAAGTCGTTTTGCGATCGTGCGGTCGTTCAGATCAGCGAGAGCATCACTGGCGTCGTGGGACCGAACGGTTGCGGCAAGTCCAACATCGTCGATGCCATCCGCTGGTGCATGGGCGAGCAGAGCGCCAAGCACCTTCGCGGCAAGGCCATGGAGGACGTGATCTTCGCGGGCTCCGAGTCGCGCGGCCCGGCGCCGATGGCGGAGGTTTCGCTGACGTTCGATGACGTCGGGTTCTCGCACGAGGCGCTCGAGCTGGCGCGCCACAGCGATGAGGCCGAGGCCGAACGCGCGCTCGCATCGTTGGGCCCTGACGAATCGGCGGAGCTCCCGGAGGTCGTGGAGCCCCCCGCGCCGGTGGAGGTCGAAGCGGTGGTCCACACCAGCGCGGCGTGGGTCGACGCGGAGGGCAATCCGATCCCGAGCCCGCAAGAGGAGGTGGACCAGCTGCTCGCGGACCAGCCGCCCGCGATCGACTTTGCCCGCTACACCGAGGTCACGATCACCCGTCGCCTCTATCGCGATGGCACGTCGCAGTACTTCATCAACAAGACCGCGTGTCGCCTGCGCGACATCACGGACTTCTTTCTCGGTACCGGCGTCGGCACCAAGGCGTACGCGATCATCGAGCAAGGACGCATCGGACAGATCGTGAGCTCTCGCCCGCAGGATCGCCGCGCGATCATCGAAGAGGCCGCCGGCATCACGAAGTTCAAGGCGAAGAAGAAGGCGGCCGAAAAGAAGCTCGATCAAACGCGGCAGAACCTGATGCGGGTCTCCGACATCGTCACGGAGCTCGACAAGCGGATGGGCACGCTGCGCCGGCAGGCGCAGAAGGCCGAGCGGTTCCGCAAGTACAAGACGGAGATGAAGGACATCGAGCTGTGGAAGGCGGCGCACCGCTGGCTCGAGCTCGCGGGGGAAGGCCAGCTGATCACGAACCGCCTCGGCGAAGCTGGCGCGGAGCTCGAGGATGTCCGGGCCGTGTGGGCGACCAAGGACGCCCACGTCGTCGACGAGCGCGCAGATCTCGCGGCCGAGGAGCGGCGGCTGGTCGGCATCCAGGAGCAGGTCTACGAGCTCGAGAACCGGCTGCGCCTGGGCGAGAGCAAGATCGGCTTCGAGCGCCGCGAGGCGGAGGAGCTCGATTCTCGGAGTGCGGTCGCGCGGACCGAGATCGAGCAGATCACCGCGCAGCGCGAGCGGGGAGCCGACGAGCTGGCCGCGCGGCAGAGCGAGCTGTCGACCCTCGAGGCCGAGGTCGCCCGCGAGGCCGCCGAGGTCGCTGCCCGCGAAGCCGCGGCCGGCGAAGCGCGCCAGCAGCTGACCAACGCGCAAGGCGAGCTCGACGAGGCACGCACCGAGCTCGGTTCGCGACGCACCGAGATCGCGACGTCGAACGCTCAGCTCGAGTCACTCGGGCGACGTCGCGACGAGGCGAGCCGGCGGCTCGAGCGCGTGGTCGCGGAGACCGAGCAGCACACCGAACGCGTGCGCGAGCTCGATCGCGAGAGCCGGCACGTCGACGATGCCCTGATCCAGCTTCGCCAGACGCGGCTCGATCTCGGTAGCCAGAACCAGGGCTTCGAGGCTCGGCGCGACGTGCTCGCCGATGAGGTCGCACGCGGGGAGGCCGAGGTCGAGACCCTGCGCACCGAGCTGCACCGCCGCAACTCGCGCCTGACGTCACTCAAGGAGATCCAGGATCGCTACGAAGGGTTTCAGCGGGGCACGCGGGCCGTGATGCAGCGCACCGACGAGATCGTCGACAACCGGTTCGGGAGCGACGACATTCGCGGCGTGGTCGCCGACGTGGTGCGTGCGCCCGAGATGCTCGAGATCGCGGTCGAAGCCGCGCTGGGAGACAGGCTCGGCGGCGTGCTCGTCACGCAGCCGGAGGTCGGCATCGCGGCGATCGGCTTTCTCAAGGCGGGCGGATCGGGGCGCAGCGCGTTCGTACCACTTCAGGTGATGTCGGTGCCGAGCGGCACGTCCGACGTCATCCCGGAGATGGGCGCGGGCCACTCGATCTCCGGCCCGTTCGCCGGAGACTTCGAAGGAGAGGGAAACAGCGCCGGGATCGCTTACGGTTCGGCTGCGAGTGGCTTCGGCGGTCCGACCCGTTGGGAGCCGAGCGGCGCGATCGAGGTCGAAGACCGGACGCAGCTCGTCGCGGCCCACGCGAAGATGAACGCCGAGGGCGTGCTCGGACGGATGTCCGATCTCGTCGCGTTCGCCGATGGCTACGAGGGCGTCGGTCGGCGTCTGCTCGGCTCGACGGTGGTGGTCGAGGACCTCGATCGCGCGCTGCGGCTTCACAACGATGGCGTCCGCGATCGCATGGTCACGCTCGATGGTGATGTTGTCGACGAGGACGGCGTGGTTGCCGGCGGCTCGCGCGATGCGCAGGGCGCCGGGGTCCTGGCGCAGAAGCGCGAGATCCGCGAGCTCGAGGAGATCGTCGGAACCCTCCAGCACGACCTCTCGGAGGCGATGGCGCGCCTCCTCACCGGAAAGACGGAGCTCAAGCAGATCGTCAAGGCGCTCGAGGGCCTGCGCACGCAGGTCCACGAGGGCGACCTCGCGATCATGGGTCACGAGAAGGACGAAGCGCGGGTGCGCGGCGATCTCGAGCGATATCGCGAGCGGCTCGGGCAGCTCGGAACCGAGCAGCTCGAGCTCGAGGAGCGGCTTCGCGCGATCGCGATCGACGATCAGGCCACGCAAGACCGCCGCGCGTTCGCAAGCGCGCGGATCGGTGACCTCGAGCGTCTCCAGCTCGATCTGATCGCCGAGGTCGGCGCGCATCGCGATCGGCTCGACGACCTCGCGCAGGTGCTGACCGAGGCGCGGATTCGTGCCGCGCAGCTCGGTGAGAAGCGCGCCGCGGCCGAATCGTCGGCCCTGCGTCTCGCAAAGGCCGATGCCGAGCTCGCGAAGCGTGGCGAGCGGCTCGTCGCCGAGATCGATGAGTCCGTGCAGCGTGCGGCGGTGCTGCGAGCAGGTTGCGACCAGCTCGCGGCCGAGCTCGGCGTCGTGCGCGAGCGGCGCGAGGCGGACGTCACGGAGCTCGACGCGGGACGGACCGCGTATCAGGCACGCTTGACCGTGCTGACCGAGGTCGAGCTCGCCGCGCGCGAGCTGCGCGGTCGAGGCGATCGGCTCGCCGCCGAGGTCAACCAGCTCGAGCTGCGTAACGGTCAGATCAGGATGACCCGCCAGGTCGTCGCGGATCAGATCGAGGAGCGCTACCAGCTCGAGATCCCGGCCATCCTTCACGACTACCACCTGCGCGCGCAGGTCACCGAGGTCGAAGAAGCTCGATTGAACGAGCTCCGCGAGCTGATCGAGCGGATGGGGACCGAC
>WBZN01001833.1_pt1 | contig 12348 bp, 11 predicted proteins | sample 5204281 | NCBI WGS metagenome assembly WBZN01 (sample SAMN12344347, study PRJNA552823) | activated sludge metagenome | biome: Activated sludge suspended growth; feature: Nitrification reactor; material: Wastewater; isolation source: activated sludge from nitrification reactor of wastewater... | reverse complement strand
ACATGAAGCAGCAGGAGCGCGAGAAGCTCCCCACCCGCCGCAAGGGTTACACCCAGAAGGCCTCCGTCGGCGGCCACAAGGTGTATCTGCGCACCGGCGAATACGACGACGGCCGCGTGGGCGAAATCTTCATCGACATGCACAAGGAAGGCGCCGCCTTCCGCTCGTTGATGAACAACTTCGCCATCGCGATCTCGCTTGGCCTGCAGTACGGCGTGCCGCTGGAGGAATACGTGGAGGCCTTCACCTTCACGCGCTTCGAGCCTGCCGGCCTCGTGCAAGGCAACGAAACGATCAAGAACGCCACCTCGATCCTCGACTACATCTTCCGCGAACTCGCTGTCTCCTATCTTGCGCGTCACGACCTTGCGCACGTCGATCCGCGCGAGATCGTGGGCGAGACGGGCCTTGGCTCATCGGACGCCGAGACGGATGAGCAACTCGCTCTGGAATTCCCGGAAGTGTCGAAGGTGGTGTCCAAGGGCTTCATGCGCGGCAACCCGCTGCGTCTGGCTTCCAGCCGCAACGGTCACGGCCATCACGGCGCGCACGCCAATGGCGCCAGTGCGGGTTATGGCGAGAGCCCGGCTTCGGCGCTGACGGACGCTGCCGGCGCCATGCGCTCCACCACGGCCCCGGCAGGCACCGGACCGACGATGCAGGTGGTTGGCACCACGGTGATGAAAACGCACGCCGACACGGAAGTGTATTCGACGCTCACCGTCGCGGTCGAACCCGTGTTGAGCAAGTCGGAGCTGTTCAGGCAGCGTATCGCGGACGCCAAGCTGCGCGGCTATGAGGGCGTCTCCTGCCCCGAGTGCGCGAACTTCACAATGGTACGCAACGGCACCTGCCTGAAGTGCGACACCTGCGGATCGACGAGCGGTTGCTCGTGATCGCGAGGCGATCCCTGGACGGGCGGCTTTAACGGCCGCCCGTCGTTTGTTTTGCATCGTGTCGCAGTTGGAGTACGCACGCAAAAGCCAGGTTGCGAACGCTCATCGAGCGCTACCGGCGGACCAACGGCTCAGCTCGCGGCGGCCTTGACGCCGCCGTTCCCTGTGCCGTGGCGCTCATGGTATTTCTTCGCAAGGTCTTCCCACTCGATCGTCAGCGAGCCGCCGGTCGCCCGGTGCTGCTTGTCCCAGTTGGACATCAGATCGAGGCAGGCGTGATCGATGTAGTCGAGCTGCTTGATGTGGACGCGCACCTGTGAACCTGCCGGCAACGTCTCGAGCTCTTGTGCCAGACGCGGCAGGCGGAGCAAAGTCGCCGTGCCATCAAGATAGAGGTCGATACGATTGGAGCCCGGTTCCTGCTCCTTGCGGATGTCGAGGCGCGAAAGCGCATAGAATATGCGCACGAGCGACAGCGCCAACCCGGTCAAGACCCCCTTCAACAGATCTGTTGCGACGATCATCACGACGGTCACGGCATAGATGAAGACCTTGGCGTTGCCATACTTCATCAGCATCGGAACGGCCTTGGGATAGGCGAGCTTATAGCCGGTATAGACGAGCACCGCGGCAAGCGTTGACAGCGGCACGTACGTCAGCGTCCAGGGCAGGAGGCTCGCGAACAGCAAGAGCCAGGCGCCATGCAGAATTGCAGACAGCCGGGTCTTGGCCCCCGCCTCCACGTTGGCGCCCGAACGCACGATGACCCCCGTCATCGGCAACACGCCCAGCGCGCCGCACAGCGCATTTCCGATACCTTGCGCGGACAACTCGCGATCGTACTTGGTGCGCACGCCCGAATGCATCTGGTCGACGGCCGTTGCGCAAAGCAGCGTCTCGGCGGAGGCAATAAACGCAATCGCAACCGCGCCGACGATCAGGTGATAGTCGCTGAAGAATGCCCCGACACGTTCTGGCGTCGGAAAGATGATCGTGGACCAGAAATTCTCAGGTACATTGACATACTTGATCTGATCGAGGTTGAAGAGGGCAGCGGCTGCAACGCCAACCAGCACGCCAACGAGGGGTGCGGGGATCATGCGCAGGGATTTGGGTGCAAACGATGCCCAGGCCACGATCGCGGCGATGGTGAGGGCTCCCACCTCGCCGGCCGTCAACCTGCTGTCGCCGGCGCTGACGGCGTCCATTATGGCGCCCGGGATCCCTACAAGGTTCTGGATACCGGTGCCGATCGGCTTGCCGTCAAGCATGACGTGGAACTGTGCGGCGAAAATCAGCACGCCGATGCCGGCGAGCATGCCGTGAATCACGGCCGGAGAAACCGCGCGGAACCACTGCCCGAGTTTCAACGTTCCGGCGATGAACTGCAGGATGCCCGCAAACAACACGATTGTGCCGAGCATCTCAGGCCCGAAGTCTTTCACGAGCTGATAGACCAGAACCGCAAGCCCCGCGGCCGGGCCGCTCACCTGCAGAGGCGAGCCCGAAATGACGCCCACGATGAGGCCGCCGATGATGCCGGTGATGATACCTGATGTCGGCGGCATGCCCGATGCCAGTGCGACGCCCATGCACAAGGGCAGCGCCACCAGAAACACAACGATCGAGGCGAGGAAGTCCCGCCCGACGGTAGAGGCGTCCTTTGCCGGATTGATCGCTGTGATGTCGCTCATATGTGCTCCATGCCACAGGCCTTAGTGGACCGGTTGGCACCCCGTCTTTAGTTGGACAATGATCAGCTTTTCTGACGGGACGAGAAAGAAAACACAATGGCTCCGCGAGGGGTGGGGGATGCGACAGAGTGTAAAAGCGCAAAACGGGCACGTCAGCAAATGCTGCGTGCCCGTGCTGCATTGACCAGGGAATTCAGCTCGGAGATCACACTGCGACCGGTCGCCGCCGGATCACTTGCGGCCGGTCATGTTCGCCTGCGCATCCATCCAAGCCTTCATGCCCTGCTCCCAGGACTTCTGCCACATCTCGGCGGCCTGCATCCAGAACTGGAATGGATTTGCAGGAATGCCAGACATGGAGCCCATGCCCGGAAAATTCATACCCTGCATGCCGGGGAAGTTGGGCATTCCTGGAAAATTCGCCGCGCCGGGAAAGCTGAAACCCTGTCCGCCGGTCAGTTTCTTCATGGCGTCGCTCCAGGCTTCTGGAAACTCGAAGCTGCCCGGGTTCTTGAGCTGCTTTTCCCACAGATCCATGACCTGATCCATGAACTGGAGCTGCATGCGTGAGGCGTTCTGCATCTGCTGGCGGGTCATATCGACGAATTCAGCAGGCCAACCAAACGCCTTAGCGGCAGAAGCCATCTGGTCGAAAACGGCTTTGGAGTTCCTTTCCGATTGCTGCGCGATGTCGTCGCGCCACCCGGAGAAAGCGTCGATGGCGGCGTTCATTGATTTGCGGGCGTCCTCGCTGACGCCGCCGCCGGCAACGGTAAAGCGAGATTTCGAGGACTCATTCGACATATCGTTTCACTCCAATGAAGGTACTGTCCGTGGGGTAAATATGACCCTGACACAAGCCTTTGCCGGTGGCTATAGCACAGTTATCGAACCAAATGCCGCCATTCGAGCCAGATGGCCCGCCAATGGCTCCACAGACGGCCAAAACGCCTCTTTTACCCGCGGGTTCCGCCTGCTATGAGCCGGGCCATGACCGACACCTCGCTTATTCGCAACTTCTCCATCATCGCCCATATCGACCACGGCAAGAGCACCTTGTCGGACCGGTTGATCCAATTGTGCGGCAACGTGACCAACCGCGAGATGAAGGAGCAAATCCTCGACTCGATGGATATCGAGCGCGAGCGCGGCATCACGATCAAGGCGCAGACCGTGCGCCTCGATTACAAGGCCGCGGACGGAAAAATGTATCAGCTCAACCTGATGGATACGCCAGGGCACGTGGACTTCGCTTACGAGGTTTCGCGTTCCCTTGCTGCCTGCGAGGGGGCCATCCTTGTCGTCGATGCCTCCCAGGGCGTCGAGGCCCAGACGCTGGCAAATGTTTATCAGGCTCTCGACAACAACCTGGAAATTCTCCCGGTCCTGAACAAGATCGATCTGCCGTCTGCGGACCCTGACCGCGTAAAGCAGCAGATCGAGGATGTGATCGGGCTCGACGCCTCGCACGCGGTCGGTGTGTCGGCTAAAACCGGCCTCAATGTCGAAGCTGTGCTCGAAGCCATTGTGGAGCGCCTGCCGCCGCCCAAGGGCGACGCGGCCAAGCCTCTCAAGGCGATGCTGATCGACAGCTGGTATGACGCCTACCTCGGCGTGATCGTTCTCGTGCGCATCATTGACGGCGTGATGAAGAAGGGCCAGCGCGTCAAGCTGATGTCGACGGGGGCCGCCTACCAGCTCGAGCGCGTGGGTATTTTCCGGCCCAAGCAGCAGATGCTCGATCAGCTCGGGCCCGGCGAGATCGGCTTCTTCACCGCAGCCATCAAAGAGGTCGCCGACACGCGCGTCGGCGATACCGTTACCGACGAGAGGAACCCTACGCCTGAGCCTCTGCCCGGCTTCAAGCCGGCCCAGCCGGTCGTGTTCTGCGGCCTCTTCCCCGTCGATGCCGCGGACTTCGAGGACCTCCGCGATGCCATGGCGAAGCTGCGCCTCAACGATGCGTCGTTCTCTTTTGAGACGGAGACTTCGGCCGCGCTCGGTTTCGGCTTCCGCTGCGGCTTCCTCGGCCTGCTGCATCTTGAAATCATCACCGAACGCCTGGAGCGCGAGTTCAACCTCGACCTCATCACGACCGCGCCCTCGGTCATTTATCACCTGCACATGACCGATGGTTCCGTCATCGAGATGCACAACCCGGCAGACATGCCGGACGTCGTCAAGATCGACCACATCGAGGAACCGTGGATCGAGGCCACCATCCTGGTTCCCGACGAGCACTTGGGCGCAGTCTTGAAGTTGTGCCAGGACCGGCGCGGCCGCCAGAAGCAGCTGACCTACGCGGGCTCGCGCGCCATGGTGATCTACGATCTGCCGCTCAACGAGGTGGTGTTTGACTTCTACGACCGTTTAAAAAGCGTGTCGCGCGGCTATGCCTCGTTCGACTATCACATCAAGGGGTATGAGGAAGGCGACCTCGTCAAGCTTTCTATCCTCGTCAACGGCGAGCCGGTCGATGCGCTGTCGATCATCGTCCATCGCCAGCGCGCCGAGAGCCGCGGCCGCTCGATGTGCGAAAAGCTCAAAGAGCTGATCCCGCCGCACCTGTTCCAGATCCCCATCCAGGCCGCCATCGGCGCCAAGGTGATTGCGCGCGAGACTATCAGGGCCTTGCGCAAGGACGTGCTTGCCAAGTGCTACGGAGGCGACATCACGCGAAAGCGCAAGCTGCTTGAAAAGCAGAAGGCCGGTAAAAAGAAGATGCGCGAGTTCGGCAAGGTCGAGATTCCGCAGGAAGCCTTCATCAACGCGCTCAAGATGGACGACAATTGATCTGTCACCCGCACCGGTGAAACGAAGAAGGCGGCCCATGATCGGACCGCCTCTTTTTGTTTGTCAGCTAAAAGCAATGACGGATCCCGTCAGTTGTTGGCGGGCGTACGGTCAGACGTTCCTTCTGGAGTCTTTCCCGCCTCAACTCCCGGTGCGCCCGCGCTGGTAGAACCCGGCTCGCGGTTCTTGGCGCCTTCCGGCGTGCGATCCGACGTTGCGCCGTCAGACTTGGCAGCGCCGGGTGACACCGTTCCTTCAGCGGCCGGAACAGTCGTCTCGCTCATCACCCAACCCTTCTGGCATGCAGAGGACCACTCTTCCGACGACACTTTCTTATCCTTGTTGACGTCCGCCTTGTCGGACTCCTTCAGGAAGGGCTTCGCCTTGTCGAAGGAAAGATCGCCGCTGCCACCACCTTGCGCCTTGTTCCACAAGGTCGCACATTGCTGCGACGTGAGCTTCATATCTGCTGGCGCGTTTGCCTGTGTCTTGGACTCCGCGCTTGCCCCACAAAGAGGCGTTAGCGCGAAAACAGCCGCGAGGGCCGTCGCCGAAACAAGTTTGTACATGACAATAACTCTCCTTGCCGGTTCTCTTCACGACCTGTGTTGAGGTAACGCCACTCGCAAGTCATGGTTCCCGGCAACGCGCTTTGCGGCGTTCAGCGTATTCGCCTTGCTGATTTGCAATCAGCCTCCAAAGAAACCCAGATCGCACGTGATACGTTCTTTCACAGACGGTACGAGCATTTGGTCGATGGCATCGCACGGATCATCACGCCGCTGCGATCAACCACGTCCAACAGGTGACAGCATCCCAGCGATATGAGATGACGCAACACGGCTTTGCATACACTGGAGCATGCCCATGTCGTCTCATGCCCTGATCGTGGGAGCGGGAAGCGGAATATCTGCCGCGATGGCGCGTGCCCTTCTCGCCGAAGGCTGGAACGTGGCACTTGCCTCCCGCTCCATTGAAGGCAAAACCATCGAGGGAACCGGCGCCGCGACACGCCATGTCTGCGATGCCACCAAGGCCGGCGACGTTGCTGCACTCTTTACCGCGCTGGAGGAAAGTGGACGGACGCCGGACTTCGTCCTGTTCAATGCCAGTGCGAGATTACGCGGACCGTTTCTTGATCTCGATCCCAAGGCCGTTGAGCAATCGCTGATCGTCTCCGCTTACGCCGGCTTTCTCGTGGCTCAGGAGGCTGCGCGCCGCATGGTTCAAAAGGGCCAAGGCGCCATCTTCTTCACCGGAGCTTCAGCTAGCGTAAAGGGCTACGCGCAGTCCGCGCCCTTCGCCATGGGCAAATTCGCTTTGCGCGGGATGGCTCAGAGCCTGGCGCGCGAGTTCCAACCCAAAGGAATTCACGTCGCCCATTTCATTATCGATGGACTTGTGGCGTCACCAGCGCACCCCGCCGACCCAACACGTCCCGACGCGATGCTCGATCCCGATGCCATTGCGGCAGCCTACCTGTCGGTCTTGAAGCAACCGCGAAGCGCCTGGACCCACGAAGCAGATCTACGGCCGTGGGCGGAAGCCTTTTAGAAGGGGCGCATGTGCGCAAGACGCTATAGATTGGGCACGATGACAGATCAGACCTCCAATCCGGCTCGTCCTGCGCAGTCTCGCGAAGATGAGCCCGCGCACGGCGACCACCACGGACATCGCCACGACCATCATCATCATTCTCACGGCCACGGGCCCGCAGACTTCGGACGCGCATTCGCGATAGGGACTGTGCTCAACCTCATCTTCGTGGCCGTCGAAGCCGCCTATGGGTTCTATGCCAACTCCATGGCGCTGCTCGCGGACGCGGGCCATAACTTGAGCGACGTTGCGGGTATGGTCGTTGCTTGGGCCGCCGTCGTTCTGGCAAGGCGGCCACCCTCGACAAATTTCACCTACGGACTTGGCACCGCCTCCATTCTCGCAGCGCTTATCAACGCCGTGTTGCTGTTGATCGCGGTGGCGGCAATCGTGTGGGCGGCAATAGAGCGGATCGCAACACCACAGCATGTGGACGCTCACATTGTATTCTGGGTCGCCGCCATCGGCATCGTCATCAATGTTGCGACGGCCATGCTGTTTCATTCAGGCATCAAACATGACCTCAACGTGCGGGGAGCGTTCCTGCACATGGCGGCTGATGCGGCAGTCTCGCTCGGAGTGGTCATTACAGCGCTGGCTATGATGACCTGGGGCTACACCTGGCTCGATCCGGCGATCAGTTTGGCCATCGCGGCCGTCATCGTCTGGGGAACGTGGGGGTTGCTCCGCGATTCGGTGCGTCTTTCCGTTCACGGCGTGCCGCCGGGAATCGACGTGGATCAGGTGCGCCGGGCTCTGGCAAATATGCCGGGCGTGGTGAGCGTGCACGATCTGCACATCTGGCCGCTCAGCACGACGCAGACCGCGCTGAGTGCGCACCTTGTCATGCCGGCCGGCCACCCGGGCGATGATTTTCTTCGCATCGCCAACGAAACACTCCATCACGAGTTCTCAATCGCACACGCGACACTGCAAATAGAGCAGGGCGATGGCAAAATGTGCGCCGTCCAGTGCGACCATGATCTCGGCCACCCGTGAGACGCTTACCCATAACGTAGAAAGGCGGCCCCACAGGACCGCCCTTCCCCTTGAAGTCTTGTTGCGAGATCGTGCGCTTCAGCATGGCAGGCGCTTGTAGGCGAACAAGCCATAAAGCCAACCCAGCACAGCGCCAAAGCAGCCCAGGATGACGAGCACAGGCACAACCAGACTTGCCTGACCATCCAGGAATACAGGCGTGCGATGCGTGAGGAGCGGCACGGCCAGAAAAACGCCGATCAGCGCCGGCCCGATCAAGCCGTAAAGCAGGCCCTTGAACGTCAGCGGCCCTTTCGGCAGCGTTCCGAAAATCACCGGGAACAGCGCACCCCACAACCCCCCCCAGAATGTCGCGCTCGCAATTTTGGGCACGCCATAGTCATTGGGTGCCATGTCCCACGACACCCGCTCCCAGCCTGTCCAAAGCGCCGGATTCGTGAAGATCAAACTCACGATTTCGTGGACTGTCACCGTGGCTATCGCACCGGCAATGAAGCCAAGCACCATCGCCTTCAGCATGTTCATTGTCTTTGCTCCCTTCTGCTTCCCCAGACGGTCGCGCAATTTCTTGCGCATCTTGACACTGAGGCATCTGCCCCAATCAGCCCCACCGGCGTTCGAAACGCAGTCTTGTGAGGGAAGATCGCGACAAACGAACCTTCCGCGCACGTTGCTCTTGCGCCGGGTGGTCGCACCATAGGGCTGAATCGCCCGCTTGGCCACATTTTGGCCGCACCTGTTTACGAGCACGTGGGCCGCCGACGGGAGCACAGCAGGCACGTGGCCGCGTGCTCCCCGAACCGGCCGCCAAGAGGGACAAGGGATGTCCGGCGGTTGGTGCTCGTCGGCAACGGGGGTGGGCTGGCGCTTGCGGTCTCCCCAATGATGGCAGACGCCCCTCAAAAAACCACGAGGGGCTAACGCTGGGCCATTTTCCGCACAGGTCCCGGCGTCATCCAGTCAAAAATCCGCACTTTTGAGAGGAGTTTCCATGCGTAAGAGCATGTCTTTGATGCTTGTCGCGTTCGCTGTTCTTTTCGCCCCTGTGGCAGCCGAGGCCAAACCATACTACGGGGATGGCGTACGCAAGCACCGCACCATGACCGGACAGGCCCATTCCAAGTCTTCGCGAAAATATGCCAAGCGATCCTCGCGCGGCCATGGTCATGCGAGCTCCAGCCGGGGTTGCCTGACATCTGAGGCGCGCGCACTTCTGGGTCGCATCCAGGCTAAATTCGGCAACGTGCAAGTGATTTCCACCTGCCGCCCCGGCGCGCGCATTGCCACTTCGGGCCGCCCCTCCAAGCATGGCTCGGGACAAGCCGTCGACTTCCGCGTTCCGGGCCGAAAGAGCGAGGTGGTAAAGTGGCTCACCGCCAACCATCGCTCCGGCGGCACGATGACGTACTCCGATATGGATCACATCCATGTCGACGTGGGTTACCGGTTCGTCGCTCTTAACCGTCCCAGCGGCCACTGAACCTCTTAAACCTTCACTATAAAACAACAGGGCGGCTAGGATGAAATCTTGCCGCCCTGCAGAACGCCGGCCCCGCCCATCCAAGCGGCGTAACCCTTTGTCGCTCCATGAAAGGGACGAATTGAATTGCGGCGAGGTGGGGGTTGGTCCTAAGATGCAACTATCTTGGCAGTGCTCCGTACCGAATTGAGCGCTGCATCGCTAATGAACTCGTTGCGCTGGTCTGAAACGCCTTTTGCATCCGATTTCTAGGGTGCAGAGGGCTTGACTTCTTGCGTTCCAATGCCATCCGGGGCATATATGCACCGTCGAACACGCCTTGGCTCACTCTAAGACAGCGCTACCGCCTGCCCTAAGACGTCTCCATTGCGCGATTTGATGGCCCTTGAGGTATTTCCGCCTCGAGGGATGCCTAAAGGCTTTGGAGGCATGAATGGCAAACGGCACTGTTAAGTGGTTCAACGGTCAAAAGGGTTACGGCTTCATTCAACCGGAAGAGGGTGGCAGCGACGTGTTCGTTCACATCTCGGCGGTTGAGCGCGCTGGCCTGCAGTCGCTTCGCGAAGGTCAGAAGATCTACTTCGAGACCGAGCGCGGCCGCAATGGCAAGATCGCAGCCGTCAACCTGCGTCCGCTCTAATTTCTGGAGCCACTGCAGATTGCGCGGGGGGCAGAGCAGTCTGCTCCCCGTTTTACTTGGCCGGGCGCCAGCCATTGTCTTTTGTCGTGCTTCGTTGCGGTAAAGCGGGAACCCGGTTGTCCGAAAAGCGCTCCGGGGTCACGAGCTTTTGCATTAATGCGACGCGGCAACAGGTTGCGCTTCGACGCTGGGGCGCGCAGTAAGACGACCGAAACATTCCGCCCGAGGGCGAGGGAGATTGAATGGCTAAAGAAGAGGAACTGGAATTCGAGGGCGTGGTGGACGAGGTTCTGCCCGATGCCCGCTGCCGCGTGAAACTCGACAACGGCCACATGGTCGTTGCCTACACATCCGGCCGCATGAAGAAAAACAGGATCCGCATTCTGGCCGGCGACCGGGTTACCATCACCATGACGCCTTACGACCTGACAAAGGGCCGTATTACGTTCCGCCACAAGGACGCACGTGCGGGCGCTGGCGGGCCACCTCCCAGCGGACCTCCCGGCGGCCATCGCCGGCGCTAAGGTAGCGATAAATTCCAAGTTACGGCGTCAGTGTTGCGCGAGCGTGGGCGTGCGCTCCTTGTAAGTTGCCGCGAGAGCGCGCGCGTCCCAAAGCCATAGAGCCGTGAATCCCAGGGCGATGGCGGGAAGCATTGCGCCTCCAAACCCGGCGCCCGCACCCAGCAAAGCAAAGGCCCAGCCCGAGGCCGCATCGCCACCGCGGTAGACCACCGTATCGATGAAGCTCTGAACCTTGTATTTCTCCGCTGGCCCGGCGAGCGTGTACATGAGCTTGATGGCCGGGCTGGAAAGCGAGAAGGCAACCACCCGCTCGGCGACCATGACGGCGGCCACCACCCACAGCGTAGCGTGATTGCCAAGCGCGAGGATACCGAGCGTTGCTATGACAGGCAGCGCCATCAGCGCCACCGCCACGCCCAGCCTATTGAGAACATAGGCCGTGCCGATCACCTCGATGGTGAGTGTCAGCACGCTCACCGCAAGATCGCGGCTGGCAAAGAACTTCACCCGCTCGGCGCTGTCTGCGATCGTCGCACCGACCAGCCGCGACTGCTCCATATAAAAGAAAGTGCCGACAATGTTGGCCAGCAACACGTACACGGCGATGCGCGCAAAGAACGGGTCTGTGAAGACCTTGATCGCGCCATCCAGAATACCGCCGCCTGCCGGCTCCGTCTCGTGATCTCCATGTCCCGGCCTGACGGCGCGCAACAGGAGGCTTGCCACGAGCGCGGCCAGGAGAAGCGCGGCCGACACCGGAAGAAGATCGACCGGCTGCAAGAAAATAAGCAGCCCTTGCGCCAGCAACGGGCCGGCAAGCGCGCCAGCCGTTCCGCCCGCGCCAATGAAGCCGTAAAGCCGCTTTGCTTCCTGGGTCGACCACAGCTCCGACATGAGGCTCCAGAACAGCGACACGACGAACAGGTTGAACACGCTTGCCCATACGAAAAACGTGGCCGCCACCACGCTGCTTGTCCCCCAGAAGCGAAAAACCGCCCAGAAGGCCATGAGATTGAGTGCGAAAAACGCATAAAGCCCGGGCAGGACGAGCCGGCGAGGAAAGCGGGAAGCTACCAAGCCAAAGGCCGGTACGGCCGCCAGCATCACAAAGAAGACCACCGTGAACGTGCCGATCGAAGGGGACTTCTAACCGCCGAGCCGCAGGATGGGGCCTGGTCCGCAACCGGGCCACGCCTGCGGCCCTAATTACCTAGCGAGGAGAAAGGTGACGTGAACGGAATGCGCGCAAGCGGGATCGTGATTGTTGGCGGAATGTGCCTGCTGGTATCGGCAGCAATGAACGTGGCGCTCGCGGTGCGGATGTCGGCGCTGCGGGATCGTATCGAGACTGGAGGCGGGGAACGCCAGGAAATGGTGGGTCGTCGCATGGAAGCGCTCGTCGGAACTAATCCCGTGGGCGACCCGGTCTGTCTGGAGTTCGGCGGGGACGGCCGACCGGCAGTGCTCTACGTGTTCGCACCGGGCTGCGGGTGGTGCGATCGGAATTACGAGGCGGTCATCGCGCTGCACACGGCGGCCGCGGATCGATACCGGTTCGTTGCGCTGTCGCTCGAGGTCGAGGGACTTCAGGAGTACACCGTGACGCATCCGCTTCCGTTCGAGGTGGTGACGGGAGTGGACCGGGAGCTAATCGAGGGATACAAACTGGGCAGGACACCACGTACACTGGTCATCGACTCGGAAGGGGCGATCGAATCGAACTTCG
>WBZN01001832.1_pt1 | contig 12352 bp, 19 predicted proteins | sample 5204281 | NCBI WGS metagenome assembly WBZN01 (sample SAMN12344347, study PRJNA552823) | activated sludge metagenome | biome: Activated sludge suspended growth; feature: Nitrification reactor; material: Wastewater; isolation source: activated sludge from nitrification reactor of wastewater... | reverse complement strand
GCCGCACGAATTGAGGCCGAACCCGTTCGCGAGGAAATCGGCCGCCGCTTCCCACGATTCCGGCTCGGTCGCCGTTCGCATTAGGTGAGATTGCCCGACCCGCAAGAAATTCTCGGGGGGCGTTCGCGAACCGTACAACCCGGCCGTTCGTGCCGAATACGTCGTGAGGTCGACGCCGAGTTCGGGATAGTTCATTCGCAACCACATTCCCGACTCGCGCAACATCACGCGCGCCGCGTCGGCGCACGACCAACCGTCGCCCCCGTGTCGACGCCACCAATAAATCGCCTCGCAACTCAACACGCAATCGCGCAGCGCGTCGAGCGATAGTTGCGGGAACCCCTCAATGATTCCCGAAACCGGGTCGGGTCGTTGTAGAAACAACTCGACGCCGAGAGTGATCGTCGACGCGTTCGCCGTCCCATGCGAAACACAATCGCCTCGGCCTTGAGGTCGACCGGGCCAGGGGAGCGCCCCGAACGCGTCGGCCGCGTACACGTACGGAACCCACAACTCGCCGTCGGAACGACCGGCGAGCCCCCATTGCGACGCCGTATCCTCGCCGTTCGGGTTGAACCCGGCCTCGACGATCCCGTCGCGAAAGATTGCCCGTTGTACGGGTTGCCCGAACGCGCCGGCGAACCCGTCGTCGTACATTCGGCGAACGTCCTCGACCGACATTTCGTCGGCCCCGCCGCGCCACTCGCGAAACCCCTCGGGAATGATCCCCTCGACGCCAGAACTTAACGTTCCCATTCGTTCAACCCCCGCGCAACGTGTCGGAAATAACCTTGAGCGCGTCGGCGCTCGCCTTGCGTTTGACGGCGTCGAGGGGCGCGACTTTCGCGCCGACGACGTCGGGAGATTTCAGGACCTCGGAAACGGCCGCGCCGATCCCCGGCAATTTCGCGACCCCCTCGGGCGTCGTGTTGAACCGTTCGGCGCGTTCGACGAACCGAAAGAGTTGTTCGGTCGTCGTGATCGTCGTCGCGTCGTTGCGAACCATGTCGCCGGCCGCGTTCAACAACAGGCCGAGCCGTTTCGCCGCGACCGGGTCGCGTTTCGCAATTTCGCGAACGGCCCCGAGTTTCGAGGTTGCGTCGGTCCCGAGGACGACGGCCGGCGTCGACGCGTTTGTCGCCGAGGGTTTCGACGGTTGCGCGTTCGACAACACGAACCACGCGAGCCCGGCGACCAAAACCAACGCGAGGGGGTTCGATTGTTTCGTGTTGTCGTTCATTTCAATTCGACCTCGGGTTCGTTCGAGTTGTCGGGTTCAATCGTCCGCGCCATTTCAACCAGCGCCGCCGCCGCGTTGTGTTGACGCCGGGCGAGTAATTGGGCGAGCAACGCCGACAACAGGTCGGCGACCGGCCTCGGGTTGTCGGGCGTCGGGCCGGGCAAGGGGCCGGGGATCGGTCCCGGCGTCGGGCTCGGGCTCGGGCTCGGGCCGGGTCCCGGCGTCGGAACGTTCGGCCGAGGGATTTTCAACGCGTCGAGCAATCCCCAAACGAGCGATTGAAACGCCGGGAACCGTTTCGCGACGAGATAACCAACGAGGCCGAGCGCAATTTGCCCGAGAGGGGACGACAGCAACGCCGAAAGGTTGCCGAGATTTTCGAGGCCGGGAATCATGTCGGGATTTCCTTCGAACGAGAACACGAACAGAACGGCGACACGTCGTCGCCGGTGAATGTTAGCCGTCGACGTATCGGTACAACGCCCAACCCGAGGTTTGAACGGCCGAGCCGAGGTTCAACGCGAGCCCTTTCCCCGAGGACGACGCGACCCAACCCTCGCGACAGAACGGCAACACGAACACGCCATTCGCGCCGAACGGCATCGGCCCCGAGAGGTCGGTCGTTCCGGTTTCCTCGATTGTCACAGCTTGCGCCGTGTTCACGACGAGAACGAGCGCAACCAGAACGCAACGCTTCCCGGTCACGGCCGCGCCGATTGTGACTTGACCCGATAACGCCGTGTCGATTTTCGCCCGAGAACAGTTCGTGACGTCAAACGGGGGGGGCATAGCGGGGCCTCGCGAGTTGTGAGGGAATGAGCAACTCGCGAGAGGATAGAACGCGACCCGAGAATCGGGCAACTCGCGTTTTCCAGTTGTGGAAGTTATCCGAAAGAATGTTTGACGCGAGCCCGGTCGAGCGCGTCGACGATCCCGGCAAACATTCGAACGCCGAGGTTCGGAATTGCCCGCAATTCGTCGGCCGACCGGGCGACGAGTTGCTCGGTTGTCACAATGCCGAACTTTTCGAGAATCCCCAGGGTTCGAACGTCGATGATTTCCGCGAGTTCGATAAGGTCGGGGGGACAATGCCCGGTTGCGCGAATAAGTTCCTCGCGACGCAACCGGGCTCGACGATCCCGTTCGGCCTCGGCTCGACACTTTTCGAGAACGCCCCGAGCCCGACGCAACTCGCCTCGGGCGACGTGATACTCGACGAGCCGACCGACCGACTCGGGGTCGTCGTGAACGGGGCCGTCGCCTCGCCGCAACAACGGTTCGAGGTTTCCCCAATGCCCGAGGGACACGGCCGCCGCGACGAGCCGACCGACGGCCTCGGCCGCGTTCGTGTCGAGGGGATCGGCGTCGGGGGGAATCTCGACGTTCGAGGCCGAGGCCGTGAAATGGTTCGCGTACGAGGTCGGGATATAATCGCCCATTCGGTCGCCCTTTCAGAATGGCAACTCGCGCGACGTGTCGTCGCCGAGGTCGTTGTGTAAATCGAACAGGAACCCGGCGACCGGCTCGCGTTTCGCGTCGCGTTCGTCGGCCTCGGGCTTTCGGTCGAGCAAAACGACCGACGGCCGCTTTCGCTCGTTGTCGGTTCGCGTTGCGTGACACGGTTCGCACAACACGCGCAACCCGTCGACCTCGACGAACAATCGTTCGAGGAACCCGCGAACGTCGTCCCACGATTTGAGAGTTCCGACGGGTTCAATATGGTCGACCTTGACGTGATCCGATTTGAACCAGCGACCGCAGAACGCGCAACCGTATTCCCATTTTTGGCGCTTGTTCGGGCCGACGTACGGTCGCCGGGATCGTTCGAGCGCTTGCCGAACAATCGGGGGCCAGCGCCTCGACATATCGCGAAACCCCGACCGCATGAACCCCCAAAACGCGGCCTCGGTCCACTCGCCCCCGGCTCGTTCGCCGTCGACCCGTCGTTTTTTCTTAGAACGCCGCAACGTTCGTTTTCCTTTCGGCGTCGCCGCGTCGAGCGCCGCTTTCCGTTTGCGTTGCCACTTCATCGAACAACCCTTTCAGGATTCAACCCATTCGAGAAACTTGTCGTCGTTCAATTTGAGCAACTCGACGACCGAGAGTTGCGACCCGACCTCGAACGTTGCGCCGGCGTCGGGCTCGCCCGGCCGCTCGGGTTGACACAACAGGAACCACGACCACGCGCCCGCCGACCGTTGCCAGTATCCCGCCCGAGTTCGGTCGAACTTGAACCGATACCCCGAGCCGGGAATCACGTTGAGCCGTTGCAACCGGGCGACGAGCAACTCGACCGAGGTCGGCCGGCGTCGCCGGGTCCTCGGCTCGCGAGGCCGTCGCGTGTTGTACGCCGTCGACCATTTCCGAAAACGTTTCACGGCCGACCCCCTTTCGGTTCGAGTCGCTTAGTTGTTCGTCGGAACGAGCGCCAGTTCGTCACGGCGACGAACGCCCGGTCGGTGATCCGGTCCCAGGTCGCCGCGCCGACGGCGTTCTCGGCGTCGAGGTCGTTTTCGAAATTCGCCGTGACAACGGTCGGTTTCGTTGAGCGCCAGCGCGTGTCGACGATCCGAAACAAAACGTCGGATTGCCAGGACGTGAGCCCCTCGCCGACCGGGGGCGTCGGGTCCGAAAGAATGAGAACGTCGGGGCCGACGTACGTTCGCACGAACCGACGCTCGATTTCGTCGGCCGACATTGCGTCGCGAGCCGCCGCGAACAACTCGCGACAGGCGACCCACAACGCCGACGCGCCGGTCGTCGAAACGCCTCGGGCGACGGCCCCGAACGCGAGGTGATCTTTCCCGGTTCCCACGGGGCCCAACAGAACGAGCCCCTCGCCGCGTTTCAACCTCGCCTCGAACCCCTCGGCCCATTCGTGAACGAGGTCGACGACCTCGCGTTGATAGGGGTCGACGACCTTGTACGAGTTCAACGACCAACCTTTCGACCGGGTCCCGGCCGACCGAATGAGTTCGGCGAGGTTTCGCGTTGCTCGTTCCTTGTGTTCATTCGTAGGGGCCGACGCGTCGCCCTCGGACGACTCGACCCGGCCTTGCGTTCGCTCTTGTGCCATTGCTCGAACCTTGTTGCGTGAAGTTTTCGGGGAACAACCCTTGCCAACCGTTGCACATTGACACGTCGAGCGCCCATAGCGCGGCCTCGACGCCGTGTTTGGCGAGTTTCGCGAGTTGCAACGAAACCGTCGTCGGCGTCATCGGCGCGCGACGTTCGGTTCGGTATTTGATCCACGTCGCCCACTTTTCGAGAAACTCGGGCGTTTTCAGGACGTCGGGAACCTCGGTCGACGGCGAACGGCCTCGCCGCTTTGCGCCGGCCGCACGAACGACCGTCGGTTCGACTTCCGAGTCGAACAACGGCCTCGTCGCGTTTGCGGGGCTCGTAGGGGCCTCGGCGACGGTTTCGGTCGAAACGGCCGGTTTCGAGGGGGCGAGAGGGGCCGGGAACGGGACGACGTCGCCCGACGAGTTCCCGGTCGAGATTGTCGTCGTCGTCCGAACCTCGGCCGGCGTGAGCCCGACGACCTCGATTCGCTCGGGGGATCGTCCCGAGCCCGGCGTCGTCGTGAGGAACCCGGCCTCGGCCGCTCGACGTACGAGTTCGACGACCGTTCGTTTCGACAGGCCGACCCGTTTCCCGATTTCCGCTCGCGACATTGCGACGGGTTGCTCTTGAACCGCGAGGAACGCGAGCAACGCGAGGCCGTCGGCCCCGAGCCGTTCGACGATCCCTTTCGCCAACAACCCGACAAGGAACTCGCGCATCGTTCGACCCCCGTCCTAACGGCGACCGGGAACTCGCCCGGCCGCCGAGCCCTCGTTCGACCCTACCCCTCGACGCCGGCGTGTTCGACCGGCTCGGGATCGGGCGACGGGGAAACGACGGCGACCTCGATTTCGGGGGAATCGGTCGCCTCGGCCGTGAACATCACGACGCCGGTTCCTTTCAGGTGATCGGCAATCGCGCGACGGTTCGTCGGGTCGAGCCCCTCGAACGCCTCTTGAGGACAAACGAGAACGCCCCCACGACCGACGGCCTCGATTGCGACGTCGAGCGCGATTTTCCAGCGCTCGCCGTGAGACAGGTCGGCGAAATACGTTTTCCCTCGGGACGTGTCGAGAATGAGCCGACCGGCCTCGACCCTCAATTTCCGGTTCGCCCGGCCGACGAGTTCCGACAACACGACGTCGACCGACTTCGCCGCGTTTCGCAAGGCATCGGCTCGACGCCGCAGGTCGCCGGCTCGTTCGAGCGCCTCGTCGGCCTCGCGTTTGCGTTCGACCCCGTCGCGTAGCTTAACGCCTTGTTCGAGGCGAACCCGCGCCTCGTTCCATTCGGCGACCGCGAGTTCGAGGCCGAGGTTCGGCGACGAGGCCGGGAGCGCCGCCGACGCCGCTCGGGCGAGTTGCTCGCGTCGTTTCGCCCGTTCACGCGCCGCCGCAATGTTCGCCGAGGCCGCGTCGAGCCTCGATTGCAACACGTCGGCCTCGCCCTTGAGCGCTTGCGCCTTGTTTCGGCACGAATTGAGCGCCGTTTGCAAACGCTCGATTTCGACCTCGACGTCGGCAACCTCGCGTCGTTTCTCGGCGAGCGCCGTTCGGGCGAGCCCCTCGGCGTCGGTCGCGTTCGACAACAGGTTCGCCGGGTCGATCCCCTCGGCGTCGAACTCGGCGAGCGCCCGTTCGGCCTCGGCTCGGGCCGCAACCTCGGCGTCGTATCGTTCGACCTCGGCTCGACGGCGCTCGACCGTTGCTCGGGCCTCGCCGTACGCCTCGCCGAGTTTCTCGGCGTCCGATTCCGCGTTGAGGTCGAGCCCCTCGTTCAACGCGAGCAACGTAGACGCCCGTTGTTGCGCGTGTTCGACCTCGGCCTCGACCGCTCGGGCCTTTGCTTCAATCTCACGTTTGACACGGTCGGCCATTTGAACGGGGTCGTCGTCCTCGACCGCTCGGGCCGACACGACGGCCTCGAACGATTCCCGGCCGTCGAGTAGGGGCCAGAACGACGACGCGTCAACCTTGCAGTTCGTGAGCGCCAACAACGACCGGATTCGATGAACGTCGGCCGCGTCGTCGCTTTTCAACCCAGGGTCGACGAGGGTCGACACGTCGCCGCGTCCCTCAAGAGTGAGAACGTCGACCTCGCCTCGACGCCGGGTCGATTGTGCAACGGTCACGGTCGCGCCGAACGCTCGAACCTCGCCGCGCAACTCGCCGTCGCGAACGTCGAGTTTCCCTTTCCCGGTCGCGACCGTTTGAATTGCGTCGAGGGTCGTCGTTTTCCCCGATCCGTTTCGGCCGCGCAATACGACGAGGCCGCCGTCGGGGGGAATGGGGATCGAAACGCGACCGACGGGGCCGACGTTCTCGACCTCGATTGTCGTCGAGGGTTGTTGTTGTTTGTCTCGTTTCATGGGCTCGGGTTCCTTTCGTGTTCAACAATGCAAACGGGCGAGGCCGACGTTCGGCCCCGCCCTCGGGTTCGGGTTTCGCTACTCGTCGCCGGCCTCGTCGTCGGCCTCGTCGCCCTCGCCCTCGTCGGGGAGGTCCTCGACCGCGAGAACACGCAACCGGCCTTTTCCTTTCGAGAACTTCGCGAGGGTCGCGACGTCGACGTCGGCGAGGTTGAACGTGAGGCCGGTCGCGTACTCGTCGACGTTCACGCCGAGGCGCTTGACGTCGACCGACCCGGCGACCTCGGTCACAACGTCGAACAGTTTTTTTTGATCGGGGTCGGGGTTCCCGAGTTGAACGACGACCGAGAGTCGTTTCCCGGTAAACGTTTGATCGGCTTTCGTTATCGTCAGTTGAGGCCGGGCGATTTTCACGCCGAGGCGCGCCGTCGTTTCGCCAATCGAAACGCCGCCGAAATCAACCAGCAATTCGAGGCCGTCGGGTTTCTTGTTTTTACTCGTCATAGTGCGAACGTCCTTTCGTATCGGGTTCCGTGTTGAACAAGGGTCGTTGTCGTTCCGGGGGTTTCAACGCCGCCGCGACCCACTTGTCGACGGCGCTTTCGTCGGCTCGCGACCGTTCGAGCCACGCCGGCGCGCGGGTCGCGAAGTATTGTTTCTGCGCGTTGCGCATTGATTGAACGAGCCGAGCGAATTGTGTCGTCGTCGAACGGCGACAGTACATCGCGACGAACCGTCGAACCAACTTGTCGAGGTCCTCGGGCGTGATCCCGTCGGGGCCGAACTCGTTCGAAAACGCGACGAACAACCGGGCGAGCCATTCGGGCGAACCCTTGTCGGCGACCTTGTCGGCCTCGGCGAGAACGGCGTCGACGTTCATTTCGAGCCTTTAGCCTTTCCGCTCGGCCGCAACTCGGCGATTCGCGTCGCCTTGAGTTGCGCGGCCTTGCCGAACGTCGCCTCGTCGAACGTTCCGGGGATCGTCAACGACTCGACCTCGTCGACCGTCGTCGTCGCCGACAACGCCCGCAACCACTCGGCCCAGGGTTCCGGCGTCGAGCCCGAGGTCGACGTCGCCTCGGCCGCTTTCGCCGCTTTCGCCTTGTCGGCGAACTCGTCGAGCGATTTCGGCCGCGAGCCGGCGTCGCCGGTCGAGGCCGAGGCCGTCGGTTCGACCGTGAAATGTTCCTCTACTTTCCCGATTCCATCTCGAATCGAGTTGAACACGCGACCGAGCCGGGCGAGTTCGTGAGGGGTCGTCGAGCCGACGGGGTGATTCAATTTCGCCTCGATCATTTCCCGCGTAACGCCGAGCCCCTTGAACGCGTCGACCATTTTCACGACACGGTCGGCGAAAGGTTCCTTGGATTGCCCGAGCAACGTTTTCGCGCATTGCTCGACCGCTTCCTCGACGACGTCGCCGGGAATCACGGTTTCGAGACACGACCGAACGCGTCGTTGAGCATCGTTCGCGACGCGCTCGTATATGTCCCGATCTTCGGTGAGCGCGTACGAGCCCGATTTCGTGTCGCGCTTGTGAGGGACGTCGAAAATTCGCGTCGAGCGCGTGTTCGTTTCGAGGTCCCACGCGTACGCGAGGACGGTCGACGCCCCCGGCTTGCGTTCGAGTTCGGTAAACCCGAAATCGAGGTTCCCCCACGCGCCCGCGACGACTTCCAACAAACGAATCGACGGCCCCGTGATTTTCTGCCCGCCGCGCGAAAACTCGTATTGCGAAACCTCGGCGAGCCCGTGTCGGCAACAGGCCGTTTTGATCCGATCCCGCGCCCGAACCTCGTCGCGAGGGAATCGTCGTGCGACAATCATCGCCGCTTGAACCTCGGCCGCAACTCGCGAAATCCCCATCTTCTCGGTTGCCGACGAGTTCGCGAGTTCTCGGTCGGTTCCGGTTTCAATCATAGCGTTCGACATTTCGTTCGGTTCCTTTCCTACTTCCCGAGCGCCCGCAGGGTTCGACCCGACGTCGGTTCGACAACGTACCCCGCGCGCTCGTACGACTTCCAAGAGTACCCCCGGCCGTTCGGCAACACGCCGACCGACGCCGAGCCGATCCAACCTTTCAACCTCGTTTCGAGCGCCTCGCGCTCGGTTTCGAGTTTCTTTTGTTCGGCCTTGATTTCACGCAACCGGGCGTCGACCTCGACGGCCTCGACCGGCAACGCGACCGAGTCGCCCGTGTCGTCGCCGTACAACGCCGCGAGGGTTCGCCCGAGTTCCTTCCCGCCGACGGCCGCGTCGTGTTCCGAAACGGCCGGTTGCCGATCCTCGACGACGTGTCGCCAGAACTCGGCCTCGCGTTCGAGCATCACGTCGACGAACCTCGGGTTCGGGACAACGTCGAACCACTTCAAGCGCCGGCCCCCGATAAGGACGACAATCGACGCCCAGGTCGCCCGAGTCGCCGCGAGTTCGTGTTGAACTTGAACCTCGACCCACAACGGGGGGCCGTAGTCCCATTCTTTGCCCGAGAACTCGCCGGTCGACTTGAGTTGTACGAGGCCGACGCCGCGCTCGGGGTCGTACGTGAGGCCGTCGGGCGTCGCGAACAGAAACTCGACGTCGGGGTGTTTCACAATCAACGTCGACGGCCAATGTCGCGCCGGTCGGCCGGTTTTCTGACGATAGCGGGCGAGAATCGCCGGTTCGAGAATCTTTCCCATTTCGACGGCGTCGGAATCGAGGACGGGTTCGGCGAGCCGTCCCGTTTTCTCGCCCCATAACGTGAGCGCCGCTTTCCACGGCGACGCCCCGAGGACGACCGGCGCGTCGGAACCCCCGACGCCTTGCCGACGAGCCGCGAGCCACTCGTCGACCGTTCGCGTCGGTTGCCCGGCCGCAATTTGGGCGAGCGCGTCGAGGTCGTCGGGCGCGTCGCCGGTGAGGGGAATCGAAATCATTCGTCGGTTCCTTTCGGTAAACGGGGGTCACGGTCGAGAACTTCCGTTCGAACGATTTTCAACGTCGGGTCGGCCTCGAACCCGAGGCGAATTTTGTCGCCTCGAATGTCGACGACCGTCAACGTTGCGACGGGGTTAGGTTTCCCGTCGGGGCCGTACGTGAACAGAACGACGGCCTCGCCTTTCTTGCGCGATAGAACGAGCATCGCGTGAGCCTTTCACACGCCGGATAGAACACGGCGCGACGAGCTTAGGATTCCTTCCCTCGGGGCCGTCCTATCATGCCCCGACCCGGCCGAACCTCGGCCGAGGGTTCGCGTTGTACCATTTCCCGAACGGCGACACAACACGAACCCGTCGGCCTCGGCCGATTTTCTACGCCGACCCTTGCCACGCCTTCACGACGGCGTCGAGCTTGATTCCCAGGAACACGGCGACAGCGACGACGACCGCGAACCGAGGTCGCCCGTCGTTTTTCTTGTTCTCGGCCGTCGAGCCGAGCCAGTTGTGAAGGGTCCCGAGGGGAACGCCGGCGTCGCGGGCGAGCCCCCTTAACGTGATCCCTTTCGATTCCATTTTCTCGCGAACCGTCGTTCGCAAAATCCGTTCGAGTCGTGTTTCGCTCGACCCTTTCATTCGTTCGTTCCTTGTGTCGTGAGGGTTGCAATCAACGCCCGAGCCGATTCGTCGAACCGAGGAACGAGCCGCTCGGGCGCTTGCTCGTTTCGGCGTTCACGTCGCCGACGAACCTCGTCGGCGTAGTTCGCGTACCAAGTCTCATCCTCGCCCGACCTCATAAATGCTTGACAGTGGGTCGAGCCCGTGTCGCCCCATCGGAACACGTAACCCGGCGACCGGCCCCCGTCGTCGGGTCGACCGGGCTCGCCGAACGTCCTCGCGAGTTTCGACAACATATCTTGATCGAACGCCGCGCGTTTCGTGTCGACCCATTCGGCCGCGTCGGCTCGAACCGCGAGTGAACCGTGAAATCGTCCGGCCGCGTGTTCGAGGCGAGGTTCGCCCGTATACGTCGACCACACGAACCGAGGGTGAGCCCACGGCGCGACGTTCAACGCGAGCGCGACGTGTTCGAGCCACGTCGGCAAATACACGTCGTCGTCGTCCCACACGACGAACCCGTCGGGCCTCGCCGGGCAAAGGTTGTTCGCGAGTTTCACTAACTGGTTGTACTTCGCCCCGAGGTTCGGGAAACGAATCGTCGTCGAGAACAACGACCATCGCTCGCCGTCTTGTTCGTTGAAATACCCCTCGTCGTCGACAATCAACAACGAACGGTCGTCGTACGTTTGCGCCTCAAAACACGCAATCGCGTTCTCGACGAGTTCTCGGGTTCGACCATAGGTCGGCATCAAACAACAGAGGTTCACGGTCGGGGGTTTCCTTTCAGGGTTCGCAAAATGAGCGCCAGAACGAGAACGAACAGCGCCCAGAAAATGAAACGCAACACGACGGGCGATTCGACGAACAAGCGCCACCACCCGCCGAGCCCCCGAAACACTTCACCAAAAAAACGCCGGCGACGTTCGGGGCCTCGTCGTCGGTCGTCGTCGTCCCGGCCGGGCTCGGGATCGGGGCCGGGCTCGGGCCTCGGCCGCAACCTCTTGAGGATCGGCCGACGCTCGCGTTCGGATTGTTCGTCGCCGTTCATTCGCAGCCCCCGATCAGGTCGAGGAACCGTCGAGGCGAGTTGCGTCGCGCCGGGAACAACACGGCGAGCCGGTCGACGACATGCAACGACCGACCCGTGTCGTTCGCGATTTCCTCGCAAACTGCCCAAACTTGGGGATAGTTCGCGTCGTGACACAACAGGACGGCGTCGGGCCTCGCCCTCGACGCGAACGCCGACATTGCGGCCTCGGTCGGTTGCTCGTCGTGATCGGCGTCGTAGTGCAACACGTCGAACGATCCGAGGTTGACGTGTTCGAGCAACGGTTGAAACCGGCCTCGAATCGGAACGACGAGGTCGGCGACGCCGTATCGTTCGACGTTCGCCTCGAACTCGGGCCAGAACCAACCGGGGCCGGCGTACGAGTCGCCCTTGAACCAATCGAGCGCGATGACCCGTTTCGGTTTCCCGAGCGCCGCGAACACGGTCGAGCGACCTTTCCACGAACCGACCTCGAAAACGGCCGCGTCGCGTGACAACCGGGCGAGGAACGTTCCCTCGGCGTCGGAAAAGTAGCCTTGCAGGTCGGGAAACAACGCGAACGAGTTGCTCGCCGGCAAGGGGCCGGGCTTGTCGAGGCCGGCGACGAATCGGGCGACGGCCTCGGGATCGAACACGGGCTCGGGTTGCTTGTTCGGTTCGTCGTTCACGTTCCCCCCTCTTTCCGCAAACAGCATTTTTTGAACTTCACGCCCGACCCACACGGGCAAGGGTCGTTTCGTCCGATCCGTTCGCCGGCGTTGCGAACCGTCGCCTCGGGGCCGAACGCGTGAACCTTGCAAACGCGAACGACCCGGCGCTCGACCGGGTCCCAGGTCGTTTTGAGCGCCGGCCGGTTGCACTTCTCGCAACGGTCGACCTTTCCCTCGGGCTCGACGGTGATCCCGGTCGAGGTCGAGGGGCCGGCGTTCGACACGGCGTCGCCGAGGCGAGAATCGACGACGACGATTTCGGGGGTCGATTTCATTCGACACCCCCTTTCGCGTTCTCGGCCGCTCGTTCCTTCTCGGCCGCTCGTTCAATCGCGAGGTCGACGAGGGAACCGTACGGGTCGGCCGGGTTGAGCTTGACGG
>WBZN01001828.1_pt1 | contig 12371 bp, 8 predicted proteins | sample 5204281 | NCBI WGS metagenome assembly WBZN01 (sample SAMN12344347, study PRJNA552823) | activated sludge metagenome | biome: Activated sludge suspended growth; feature: Nitrification reactor; material: Wastewater; isolation source: activated sludge from nitrification reactor of wastewater treatment... | reverse complement strand
GTGCGAGGCGGCGTCGAGCGCATCGGCGACCGCGGTCCTCGCGCCATCGGCCGCGCCGCCCGCGCCGGAGTTGCCGTCGGTGACCGGCGAGTGGCGATCTGCCTCGGGGGCGATCCTGCTCGGTGGCGACCGCAACGCCCTGCACCTCGCGACCCGTCTGGATACGGAGTGGTCGGCGCTCGCGCGCAGCGACCTGCCGCCGCGCTGGTGCGCCGGCTGGCTCGCCGCGGCGTTGGAACGCGACGGCATGCTCGCCACCGCGCCGGAGCGCGATGCGCGGTGGGCCGCGGAGGAGCAGCGCCTGCCCGGTCGGCGGACGGAGCAGGGGCGTCCGAGCCATCGGGTCGAGCTCGAGCCGTGGCTTTGGCTCGCGGCGGCGGGTCTCGCGTTCGGCGAGCGCCGGCGTGCCCGGAGCGCCGGATGAGCGAGCGCGCGGCGAACACGATGCTCCTGGGCATCTCGCCAGCTGGCCCGGGCGAGGGATCGCCGCGGTCCTGGGCACCGCTGCCGACGAGCGCCGCGGGCCTGGCGGCGCTCCGGCGCCGCTGGCTTGCGCGCCGCGCCGTCGCCGGCCTTGCTCTGGGCCTGGGCCTCGCGGCGCTCACCTTCGCGTTCTGGAGTGCCGGCCAAGGCGCTCGCGCGACCGGTGTGCTGGTGGCGGCGTGCGGCGGTCTCGCTGGTCTGCTGCCCTGGGTTTGGCGGCGCGCCGGCTCGAGTGCTGGCCGGGACGGCGTCGCGCCCGGACTGCGCGACCTGGCGCGCCACCTGGATCGCGTGCGCCCCGAAATGCAGGAGAGCGCCGAGCTGCTGCTGCACGAGCCGCGCGCGCTCTCGCCCCTGGCGCGAGCCCAGCAGCTGCGAGCGGCCGCGGCGCTCGCCCGCCTCGGGCGGCGCGGCGTGCTGCCCTGGCGCGGTCCGGCGATCGCGGTCGCTGCCGGCGTCGCGAGCGCCGGCTTGGCGCTCGCGCTCGGGCTGTCCCCCGCCACGCTGCGCCCGACCGCTGCGTCGATTGCCCCCGTGGTCGGCGGCGGTGCGCCGACGACCCACGTGCGGGATCTGCGCGTGACCGTGACGCCGCCGGGCTACACGGGGCATCCGGCGCATTCCGGAGACGAGCTCAACGCGCGGGCCGAACAGGGGGCGCGCGTCGTCTGGACGGTGCGCGTGGCGGGTCCTGCCGACCAGGCGACGCTGCTCTTCGGAGACGACACCGTCACCCTGACCCGCGCTGGCGACGGCACGTTTGCGGGCGAGCGCCAGGCCGGCACGAGCGAGCTCTACGCGCTGCGCATTCAGGCGGCCGGGCGCGAGGTCTGGCGGTCGCCGAGCGCCCGTCTCGAAGTCCTGCCCGATCGGCCGCCGGTACTGGCGGTCGAGCAGCCGCAGGCCCTCACCGAGGTTCCGCCGGAGCATCCGGGAATTCTCACGCTCGCGGGGCAGGCCAACGACGACTACGGCCTCGCAGGCGTCGAGCTGCTGATCACGGCGGTGGCGGGCGGCGGTGAGCAGATCTCGGTCCACGAAGAGCGCCGCGCGCTGGCGCTCGATGCGCGGGGCCGGTTCGAGGTGCCGCTCGACCTCGCCGCGCTCGGGGTGCGCAAGGACACGGAGCTCTACCTGCGCGTCGAGGCCACCGACCGGCGCCTGCCGGCGCCCAACCGCACGCGCAGCGAAACTCTGCGCGTGCGCGCCGTCGGACCGCAGGAGCTGGCGGCGGCGGGGCTCGACGCGGGCCTGCGGCTGCAGCCCGTGCTCGAGTACTTTCGCAGCGAGCGCCAGATCATTCTCGACACCGAGAAGCTCCTGGCGGAGGCGCCGCGCATCGCGCGCGCCGAGTTCGAGCAGCGCTCGCAGAGCCTGGCCTTCGACCAGCGCGCGCTGCGCTTGCGTTACGGCGCGCTGCTCGGCGAGGAGTTCGAGTCGGGCGTCGCGGTCGAGGCGGGAGCGGAGGACGTCGAGCACGTTCAGGTCGAGGGCCAGCCGGCGGCCGCCGCTGGCGGCGGCGAGCCGGCGAGTGGCGAGGCGGAGCAAGCGCCGGCTCACAAGCTCGGCAAGGCCGCGCAGGCAGCGCCGCGGATCGAGGACATCCTGCCCGCCGGCATGGTGCACCAGCACGACGCGCAGGACGAGGCGACGTTCTTCACCGGCGCGCTGCGCACGCAGCTCAAGGCCGTGCTGGCGGAGATGTGGGGCGCCGAGGGGCAGCTGCGAGTGTTCGATCCGCAGCGCGCGCTGCCGTACGAGAACCGCGCGCTGGTGCTGCTCAAGGAGTTGCAGCAGCAGGCGCGGGTGTACGTGCCGAAGATCGGCTACGAGGCGCCGGAGATCGATCTCGCGCGCCGCCTGCAGGGCGAGCTCGACAAGATCCACGATCTCGCGGGGGCCGGCCCCGCGGCGCGGCCCGATGCGCAGGAGCCCTTGCGCCGCGCGCTTGGCGCGGTGGCCTCACCCGACACTCTGGCCGGAGTCGCGCCGGGCGATCTCGCCGCGGCCCGTCAGGCGCTGTCGCAGGCGGCGCTCGCCGGCGACGCGGACGCCCTCGCCGGGGTCGACGCGTTGCGAGCCCTCGAAGGCGGCAGCGGCGCCGTGACCGAAGCCCAACGCCTCTCCCTGTTGCACGCGCTCTGGCGCACGTTGCCGCCGCCGAACGCAGCGCCCACGCCTGCGCCGGCAGGGGGCGCGCTCGAGCAAGCGCTGCGGGCCCGCGCGGGAGGTGCGCCGTGAGCGCACTGGCGAGAGCGCGAGTTGCCGCCGGGAGTGGAGCCCGACCTGGCGCGGACGCCAGCGGGGGTCGCGCCGCGGTCCTGGGTGGCGGCCTCGACCCCGGCGAAGCGATGACGCTGAGGTCGCGCGAGCGCGTGCCAGAAATGGCCCCGGTCTCACGCCGACCAAGAGCCGAGCGAGCGACGCACCTCGCGCCCCGCGAGAGTCGACGCCCATGCGAGCATCCGGTGAGCCGCCGGGCCTCGGTCCCGAGCTACCGCCCAGCGCTCGCTGGGCGCGCTGCGGCCGGGAAGATCCGCGGCCTGGGTCTCGGTGATCTCGTTCGGCACACGCGAGAGGCGCGGTCGCGCGCGCTGCGAGTCCGCGAAGGAGGCGGCGCGTGAGCGGAGGCTGGTGCCTGGCGTCGCCGACGCTCCAGGGGGCGACGCTGGTCGTTGCGATCGCTCTATTGGCGGTTGGGCTCGGCGGCAAGGGTGGCCTCTGGCGACGAGCCGGCGGACGCTTTACGCGGTGGTCGCGCTCGGTGGCCTGGGTCGTGGCAGTGCTGTCGGCGTGCGCACTGATGCTGCGGCCGTTCGGTCCGCGGCCTGGCGAAGGCACGGCGACCGCCGTGCTCGTGACCGACGCCGGCAACGCCGGCGTCGCCGCGCCGGCGGCGGTGAACGAGGCCGCATCGCCGGTCTTCGTGCTGGCCGGCGGGGCGCCGGGGGGCACGCCGGGCGGTGTCGCCTCGGCGGGCGGTGTGTCGCGCGACAGCATGGCGTCGGTCGAGTCAGCCACGGTGCTCCCCGACGCGCGAACGCTGTGGCGGCTCCAGCCCGGGCTCGCCGCGCTGCGCGTGCAAGGGCACGGTCTGGATGCGTGGGACTGGTCGGGCTTCGGCGGCCGCTTGCTTTTCGCGGCACCGCCCCTGCCTCCCGGTATCAGCACGGCCTCGTGGTCGCGGCGCATCGCCCTCGGCGACCGCCTGCGGGTCGAGGGCCGCGTCGTCGGTGACCCGAGCGGCGCTCGGGCGTCCTCAGCGCCGTCCGTGACCGTGACGCTCGAAGGCCCCGGTGGACCGGAGGACGAGCGTGTGCTGGCCGCGGCGCCCGGGGGCTCCTCGTTCGTGTTGTACGCCCTGCCGCGTGCGCCCGGCCGATGGCTGTATCGCCTCCACTGGACGATCGATCGCGGCGCCGCGGGGCGCGCGTCGGGTGTCGAGACGCTCGATGTCGCCGTGTCAGAGCCCCGGCCGGCCGCCGTGCTGGTGCTCGAGGCTGCGCCGCGCTTCGAGACCCGCTTCCTCAAGGACTGGCTGGCCGCCGCCGGCGGACGCGTCGCCGTGCGCAGCGTGATCAGCAGGGATCGCGTGCGCACCGAATCGCCGGCGGGCGGCGCGGCGCTAGGGCGACGCCTGGACGGACCGTCCTTCGACGGCTTCGACGCGGTGGTCGCGGATCCGGCCGCTCTGGCCGCGTTATCGGCGGTGGAGCGTGCGGCGCTGCGGAGTGCCGTCGAGCGCGGCGCCGGGCTGGTGATCCAGATGCAGCGTTCGCCGACCGCCGGCGCGGCGGATTCCCTGCCGCAGGACTTCGGCGTAGCGCCACCGTGGAGCCGGATCGCCGGGCTCGACGTCCTCTCGGCACGGCTGGAGTGGATGGGGGCGCCGGTCCTGCCGGCGCTCGACCTCGAGGCGCGCGAGTTCGGCGGCGACGCGGCGACGCTGGCGCGCGACACCAGCGGCCGGCGCCTGGCGGTCGCGACTCCGCTAGGCAGCGGTCAGGTGGCCTGGACGTTGGTGCACGACACCTATCGCTGGGTGCTCGAGAGCAATGCTGCCGCGCATCGCGCGTGGTGGTCGCGGCTGCTCTCCGCCGTCGCACGATCGTCGCAGCCGACCGGCGGCCGCTGGCTCTCGCCGTCTGGACCGATCGTGGTCGACCGGCCGCTCGAGCTGACGCTGGAAGGCGCCGCGAGCCTCCCCGGCGAACCGGCGGCGCGGCTCCTCGACGGCGACGGTGTGGCGCCGCAAACGCTGGCCCTGCGGCAGGACGCGCTCGACCGCGGGCGCTTCACGGCGACGGTCTGGCCGCGCCGAGCGGGCTGGTTTCGAGTCGAAAACGCAGGCGGCGCGGCGCTCGATCTCCACGCCGCGCCGGCCACCGACTGGACGACCTGGCGAGCAGCCGAACGCCAGCGCGCCACGCTCCAGCGAGCCGCCGCCGGACCGCTCTCCACCGCCTCCGCCGCGACGACCGGTTCCCGACCGCCCCTGCCGCGCTGGCCGTTCTTCGCCCTGATGCTGGCCGGCCTCGCCTGGCTCTGGGGCGACGAGCGGCTGCGCGGGTAGGGAGCGGCCCACACCACGTGGAGTGGCAGTAGCCGCCTTCTTGCCAGCCCCGTGCTCGGCTGGCTGCTGTAGCCCCGCCCCGGCGACCGGGGTGACCCTACTCGACGGGGTGGGCGCCGCGAACATGCTTCTCACTACTCTTCGGCGGTGGCGATCTCTCTGGGCAGGTTGAATCGTGCCGATCGGCCTTGAACGAAGTCTCGGTGGCAAGGTCAGGCCAGTCATCCTCTGCGACTCTTGTGGGCACAAGATCGAGAGTGCGGAGGAAGGCAACTGCTACTGGGCTGTCGGCGAGGCCAATTCGCTCGCCCGCTTCTGTCTCGTCCACGCACGATGCTCGTTGGCGTTCGAGGGCAGCGACAGGACGCTGGACTGGCAGTTCGAACCTCTCGAACGCTTTCTCGGGCGGCTCGTGGTGCGCAGGTCCGGCGTGCCGCGGCTGGTCGACTCGTGGCGGCGCTTCTTCCGCTAGGGCAGAGCGGTTCCACTCCACCAATCGTGGAGCAGGCAAGGCTGGGCCCCGACCGTCGCCACGCCTCGAAGCCGACAGCACGATCTGTCGATGGACCTCGCCCGAGGCGTCCGCTGATCGTTCCCTGGGGTTGCCGAAGAGTGAAAAAGCGCTAACGCTCGGTGCGGAAGATCACGTCCACCACGTTACGCACGTACTGCTCGTCGGTGAGCGTCTCGACGACCTCGGGTGGATACTGCACCTGCGAGCGCAGATGCGCGGCGAGCTCGCGGAAGAACGAGACGCGCGCCGCGGGGTCGAGCTCGTCGCGGCGCAGGAGGGCGCGCAGGGCGAGCCAGGCCTCGTCGGGTGTGACGCGTCGGCGCAGGCGCGCGGCCAGGTGCGGCAATGCGCGCAGGGAGTTGTACTTGCCGGGCAGCACCGCGTCGAGGTCCGGTTCGCGCGGCCGCGGCACGCGTACGACGACCGTGCCGGCGGCGAAGTCGCCCAGCCGTTGCGCGTGGCGGGAAAGGACCATCGCCGCGCCGCCGACCAGGTAGAACGCCGGCAGGGCATCGACGGCGCGCAGCAGATTGCGGATCACGACCTGACTCGGCTTGAGCCGCAGGCCCTGGGCGTCCACCACCCGCAGACGCAAGACTCGTTTGCCCAGAGTCTGGCCGCGCCAGGCCCACTCGCAGACCATGCCGTAGCCCATCTGGAGAACGAAGTACGCGACGGTCACGGCAGCGGTCGCGAGGTCCGCCGAGACCAGCTGCAGCCCGCCGGCGATCCCGCCGAGAGCGGCCCCGGCCGCTCCGACACAAGCCACATCGATCGCCCAGGCCAGCATCCGGCTCACGGGCCCGGCGAGCGGCAGGGTGAATTCGATGCCCTCGGGCGTGCGCAGGGTAAGGATCTCGTGCCTCATGGCTCCCGTTTCTCACGGCCCACGAAGGCAAGGTAGAAGGTCAGCCCGACGAGCTCCACAGCGCCGAAGGCGATTTTGAGCGCGTACGGCAGCACCGGCTCGTGGTACTGCGAGAGGAACGCCTCGACGAGTCCGGCCCAGATGAGCATCAACCCGACGCCCGCGATCAGCACCACGAGGTCCGGACCGGCGGCGCGCAGACGGGCGGCGACGCCCAGCGCCTCGGGATTGAGCGGGGCCGAGCCGCCCGCGGCCGATGACTGGCCGACGCTCGGCTCGTCGCGGCGGCCGCCCGCGACGCGGCGAGTGGGGATGTCCCGCGCTCCGCGCGATCCGGCCTGGGCGCTCGACGTGCCCCATCCGCCCCATCCGCCCCATCCAATGAGCGCCGACGCCAGCACCAGCCCCGCCTGTCCGGCGAGCACGAAGGCCGGAATCTCGATCGCCCCATGCGGCAGCAGCCAGCCGAGCAGGAACGGCGTCTGTCCGGCCGCGATGTAGTCGACGGCGACCGCGCCGAGGATCACGCCGTTGTAAAACAGCAGGATGAGCGTCCCGGTGCCCCAGGTGAGCCCGAGCGCGAGGCAGAACACGGCGACGCGCGTGTTGTGCGTCATCAGCATCGACGAGAACGAAGCCTTGCGGCCGCTCAGCCGATCCTCGCTCGCGCTCTCCTCCTCGGCCACGCGGCGCGAGGGGTCGCCCTCGAGATGCGAGAAGGGGATCAGCGCCGGCTTGGCGTCGGCGTCGAGCGCCACCGCGAGGCCGCCGAAGACCGTGCCGGCGAGGGTGACCGCGGCGGCCAGAGCGAAGGCCCGCAGGTGGCGGCGGAAGGTGCGCGGGAAGGTCTCGGCCAGATAGCGCCGCGGCGAGAAGCGGTCCGGGAGGCGGCGCGTTTCGTGCGTCTCGCCATAGGAGCGCGACACCAGGCCCTCGAGATAGCGCCGCAGCTCGGGCTCGGACGAGAAGCTCTGCACCTGCGCCAGATCCGAGGAGGCCCGCTGGTAGAGGTAATGGAAACGCCGCACCTCGTCGACGCCGAGGGCGCGATGCGGGTCGCGTTCCAGGCGCTCGAGCTGGGCCTCGAGCTCGCGCCACAGCGGCCGTTCGAGGCGCAGGAAGCGTTCGAGATCGAGGATCACAGCGACTGCCTCTGCTTGATCGCGGCGTAGCGCGACACCACCTCGGCCGCCAGCGTCTCGGCGCCGAGCAGCGCGTAGCCCACGCCTTTCTGCTCGAGGGCCCGCCCGAGCTCGCGCTGATCCTGCCAACGCAGATGTCCGGCGAGTTGGCGGTAGACCTCGCCGACGTCATCGGCCGGCCGCGAGAACACCGGCGCGACGTCGCTCGGGCGCGGCGTGCACACCAGGAGCAGGTGCTGACGGCGCAGCAGGTCCGCGGCGCGCTGGAACGACTCGGCGAGCAGCGGATCGTCGAGATCGGTCAGCACGACGAGCAGGGCGCGGCGGCGCAGTCGGGTGCGCAGGAAGGTCGCGAGCTCGTCGAAGTCGGGCGAGCTCGACTGCGAATCGAGGGCGTACAGAGCCTCGCGGCAGGCGAGGAAGTGCGCCGGTCCGGTGCGCGCGCCGACGAAGTTGCGCACGCGGTCGCCGAAGGTGACCAGCCCGAAGAGATCGCCCTGCCGCTCGGCGGCGAGCGCCAGCACCAGGGCGGCGCGCACCGTGCGCTCGAGCGCCGGCTGAGCCGGGTTGCCGCTCGGCCGCGCCGAAAGCCGCGAGCTGTCGAGCACGACGTAGACCTCCTGCGTGCGCTCGACTTGGAACAACTTGGTGACCGGCCGGCCGCGGCGGGCGGTGGCCTTCCAATGCACGTCCTCGAAGCTGTCGCCGGGCAGGTATTCACGCAGCTTCTCGAACTCGCGCCCCTTGCCGATCTGCCGCTGGCGGTGCGCGCCGCCGCGGCCGCGGTAGAGGAACAGCGCCGGCACGTGCCGCCGTTCCGAGAGCAGATTGGGATAGGCGCGCACCTCACAGTCGACGGTGCGAGCGCCGCGCGCGACCCACAGGCCCCAGGGCGAGGCGCTCTCCAACCGGCACGAGGCAATGCGGAAACTGCCGCGACGGCGCGGCAGGCAGGCGATCTCGACCGGTACGTCGGCTCCGGAGAGCCGCACGGTGGCCGGCGCGGCGCCGTCGTCGAGATCGGCCGGCAGCAAGGGAGCGACGCGCAGATCGAGCGGCGTGCCGAGCGGCGTGCGCAGCGGCGCGACCCGCAGGGGCACGCTGCCGGGCCGCTCGTGGGTGAGTCGCACCAGGGACGGCATCTGGATCGTAACGGCCGCCAGACGGCCCGGAGCGCGCCAGGCGTCGAATGCGGCGGCGGCCGCGAGCGCCGTCCAGAGCGCCGCCACCAGCGGCCAGGCGCCCGGCGTAGCCACGAGGAGCAGCGCCGGCAGCACGCCGGCGACGGCGACCCAGGCGAGCAATCGGGAGGTCGGTGCCATGGCTGTTTGGCGATCGGTCGAAGTGCGCTTTCGGTGCGGGTCTCGGCGGCGCGCTCAGCGCGGAACCGCGACGCCTTCGAGGAGCTTGCGCACCACTTCGCCCGGCGCGAGGCCCTCGAGCTCGTATTCCGGACGCAGGATGAGGCGGTGTTCGAGCACCGGTCCCGCCATGCTCTTCACGTCGTCCGGCGTCACGAAGTCGCGCCCGGCGAGCGCGGCGGCGGCGCGGCTCGCGAGCAGCAAGGCCTGCATGGCGCGCGGACCGGCGCCCACCAGGATGCTGTCGTCGGCGCGGCTGCGGCGCACGATGTCGACCACGTACGCCTGCAGCTCGTCGCGCACGGCGATGGCGTGCAGAGCGGCGCGCAGCTTGGCGAGGTCGGCGAGGCCGATCGCCGGCCGCACGACGCCGCGCTCGAGCACCGCCTCGGGAGCGTCGTTGCCGAGCGTGCGGCGCGCGAGCTCGATCTCGTCGGCGCGGTCCGGCGCGTGCATGGTGATCTTGAGCATGAAGCGGTCCTTCTGCGCCTCGGGCAGCGGGTAGGTGCCCTCGTACTCGATCGGATTCTGGGTGGCGAAGACGGTGAAGTTGTCCGGCAGGCGGTGGGTCTCCGTGTCGATGGTCACCGTGCGCTCCTGCATCGCCTGCAGCAGCGCCGACTGCGTCTTGGCGGGCGCGCGGTTGATCTCGTCGGCGAGCAGGAAGGCGGTGAACACCGGACCCTTGATGAGGCGGAACTCCTTGTTCTGGAGGTCGAAGACGTTCGTGCCCGTGATGTCGGCCGGCATCAGATCGGGGGTGAACTGGATGCGCGAGAACTCGCAGCCGAGCACCGCTGCGAGGGTGCGCACGAGCAGGGTCTTGGCGACTCCGGGCGGGCCCTCGATCAGCGCGTGCTGACCGGTCACGATGGCGATCAGCGCATGCTCGAGCGCCGCCTCCTGGCCGATGACCACCTTGCTCACCTCGGCGCGCGTGCGCTCGAGGGCGTCCTTCAGGAATGCGGTTTCGATCGACATCCGTCTCGCTCCCTATCGGTGTCAGTGTCCCGTCTGTTTTCGTCCGCCCGATTGGCTCGTCCAGGCTGGAGCCGGGCCAACGCGTCGCGGATGCGGCCGTAGCCCGCCACCGGGTCGACGGCGTCCTTGCCCAACTCGTTCACCGCCCGCACGGCGTCCTGCTTGCCGCGACCGCAGTCGCGGCTCCAGCGCTCGGCGCACAGCGCGAGCAAGTCGCGTTTCGCGATGCCGCGCTCGAGCAGCGTGGCGAGGCCCGACGCGGCATCGCCGCCGGCGACCCGGTGCACGTCCTCGACGGCCGGTGGCGGCACGAGTCGGGACGACGAGCGCCAGACGAACAGCACGGCGAGCGCGGCGAGGGCGCCGAGGAACGGCTCGAGGCGATAGCGTCGCGCGAGGACCATCACGCCGGCCTGTTCGTTCACGCCCAGGTGGCTTTCGTCGAAGACCACCCGCCGCGCGCCGCCCAAGGTCCAGGCGAGCCAGAGCGCCTGGCGATCGGAAAGTACGGCCTGATTGCTGAACAGATAGCTGTCGGCGGCGAGCACGAGGCTGCCCGCGCCGATGCGGCGCTCGATCACCAGCGGGTGTCCGTCGCGCCGGTACAGGACCCGCCAGGCGGCGGCGGGCTCGGCGAAGACCACGCCGGTGAGTACGGGGACGCGTTCCGGCAGATCCTCGTTGCCGCGCGCGCGCAACGCCACCGCCGTCGTGGGCTGGCCCGCGTCGTCGGCGCGCAGCGCCACCCAGCGGATCGCCGGGAAGGCGGACTCGCTCGCCGGCGGTCTCTTTTTCGAGGGCGTCTTCGGGTCCGCCTGGGCGGCCGTCGGTGTCGGTGTATCGCTGCCGCCGGCCACCCACCAGGGCTCGCGATCTTCCGGTCGCAGCGCCAGCACCACACGGGCGCCGCGGCGCGCGATCTCTTCGACCTCGGGCGGCGTCGAGTCCGCTTCGTCCGCGGCGAGGGCGGAGGCCGGCGTGCCGAGGAGCAGGACCACCGTCGCAGGATCGACCACGAGCCGCTCGAGCGGCCGCTCGTTGCGCTCGATGGTGAGTCCGGGAGTCTCGGCCAGCGCGTCGTGCAGGGCCTTGGTGCCGAGCGGATCGGCGCGCAGACTCGACCCATACGGGTAGACGTCGCCGCGCGCGAAGCGCAGCCGGAAGAGCTCCACGAAGCCGAGCGTGAGGATCAGTGCGAGCACCGCGAGCCCCGCCCATGCGGCGCTGCCCGACATGCGACCGCTCGGCGTTCCGGATGCGGGTTGGGGACTAGCCGGCATGCGCTCTCAACCGATCGACCTGCGCCAGGCTCCACGCGGCGAGCTCGGCATCCGCGGCGTGATGTCCGTACCAGACGCGTTCGAAGGCGGCGACCGTGTCGGCGAAGGTCGTCGCGACTGCGGGCCGGTCCCGGGAGCGCCGCGCCACCTCGCCCTGGTACTCGCGGTTCGACTTGAAGCGCGCCGGAGTGAGCAGCTCGCGATGCGCGAGCAGCGCCAGAGCGGCCAGATACGCCGCGCGTATGGCGCCACGCGTCTCGCCGCGCGCGCTCAACGACCGCGCCGTGTCGAGCCACTGCTCGAACGGTAGAGCTGCCGCGGCGGCTTCGTCGAGCGCGAGGTCGCCGGCCGCCGGCACGGCCTCGACCGGCGGCGCCGCGGGGGCACGGCGGCGGAGGCGCCGTACCAGAATGACGATGCCGATCGCGAGCAGGCAGGCCGCCAGCGCGAACAGCACTTCGGTCCAGCCGATCCAGGCGAAGCTCCCGGCGTCGCGGTCGTTTTCCGGCGGATTCGGGCGCATGCGCCGCAGCCAATCGAGCAGGCGTCTGAGCGCGTCGACCACACCCGACAAGAGGCGCGTGGTGGCATCGACCACCGGCTGCACCAGGCGCGCGAACAGGCCGTCGGACGCCGGTGCCGTCGCCGGCCGCGCCAGGCGCCAGGCGAACTCGCGGCGCTGCAGCACCCGGCGCAGGGCCTCGTCGATCTGCCGTGGATCGACCCGCGAGGCCAACCGGTCGGTGGTCGCCGCTCCGGCTTCGCCCGCCGGCGCCGCCGGCGCGAGGGGTGCAGGCACCGCGGTCACCGCAGTCACCGCCGTCACCGCCGTCACCGCAGTCACCGCAGTCGGCGCAGTCGGCGCAGTCGCCGCTCGGGCGGGCCCTCGCCCGGCGAGCGCCAGGGCGAGGCACGCCGCAGCTGCGAGGCCCAGGGCGCGGCGACGCGCGCGCAGGTCGCCGCGCAGGTCGTCGGCGCTACCGCGGGCGTCGCGGTAGTAGCAGCGCAGGGCATACGCGGCACGGGTGAGCGGCGCCATCGCGAGGTAGGTGAGCGCCAGTGCCGTCGCGAAGGTGGTGCTCGACAGCATGGCGAACGGATTGGCGGCGCCGGCGCTCTGCAGCCCGAGAAGCGTGTGCAGGAGATCCGGGAGCACGAGCACCAGCACC